>FKKE01000222.1_pt3 | contig 16264 bp, 15 predicted proteins | sample 1106331 | NCBI WGS metagenome assembly FKKE01 (sample SAMEA3931202, study PRJEB13176) | freshwater metagenome | biome: Drinking water system; feature: drinking water; material: freshwater | place: China | collected 2013-02-06 | reverse complement strand
GGGCGCGCACCGGTGCAGTCGGCGACGCCCGGCCCTCATGTGATTATCAAGCCGGACGACTCCGTGGTTCAATTTGGTAGGGAAGTCACGCTCTCCATTCTTGACGGGCAAGTCCCCTCACCGGAGGAAAGCACGTTTAGGCTCGAATATGACCATCATATTTTGCAATTCAAGCGATTGGAGAATGCGGAGTTGACCAGAAACGGCGAAACTATGATGGAGGGTGATGAAAGTGCGACAGGGACCATCGTGTTTCGGGTGACTGGTCCTGCCGCGCGAGCCAAGCGTACTATCGGGGTTACCTTCATGGCAAAGGCGCCTGGGGTCTCTCCGGTTCGCGCGGAACTGTTGGATCACAGTGGCTCGGTGTCGGCATCGCGCGGGGCGATAGGGACAGGGGTGGTGCGAGTTCGGTGAGGGCAGACGGTCTCACATTGGTTGAGATCCTTGTTGCCATGTCAATTGTTGCCATTCTGGCGTCCATCGCGATGCCACTGAGCAAGGTCTCGACCAAGCGGACGCAGGAAATCGAATTACGTCAACAGCTTCGAACGATTCGAAGCGCCGTTGATCTATTTAAGTTGGAATGGAACCGTGATGGGGACGTCCTGCTGGGACCTGCTTGTGTGAAAAACAGGTTGGTATGCAAAGAAGTGTCAGGTCCGTATGGGTATCCCAAGACCCTTGAGACGTTGTTAGGAGTCAAGCTGACGGGCGAAGAAGCTACTGTCCGGGGTACGACGGTGAAGCGCTATTTGCGGAGCATGCCGATTGATCCGTTGACCGGGAAAGCGGACTGGCTGTTGCGGTGTTACAAGGATCAGGCGAAACCGATTAGTTGGTGTGGTGAAGATGTGTACGATGTTATGACCCAAAGCGAGGCGGTCGCAATCGATGGCTCCAAATATCAGGATTGGTAGGGCAGCCGGATGGAGTGCAGACGGGTTTACGCTTGTCGAGCTCATGATTGTCGTGTCCATCGTCGGCATTCTCGCAACAATCGCGGCTCCCTCCTACCAGTCTTCATTGATTAAGGCCAGGGAAACGGTCTTGCGGCAAGATCTGTTCACGTTGCGTGACTTGTTGGACCATCACCGGGCCGATCAGGGGAAGTACCCGCTATCGTTGGAAGGGTTAGTGGCGACGGGATATCTTCGGGCTCTTCCCAAAGATCCTTTTACGAATTCCTCGAGGTCCTGGCAGGAGATCAGCGATCCTACAGAAGGTGGTATCTTTGACGTGTATTCCGGATCGGATCTTATCGGGACCAATGGCCTTCCTTATAACAAGTGGTAACGGGGTCATGAATATCAACACGCATACGTTCGTGGATTCACGGCAGGCATCCGGATGGCACAAGGCATGGTGGAATCTCGGTCTTGCCCTAATGGCACTCAATCTCGCAGCCTGCAGCGCGCTGGACGTACTGGGTGGATCAAAGATGTCGGATCTTCAGCTCACGGTCGATGTGCTCAACGTATCGTTGAAAGATGCACAGCGCGCGATGACGGAATTGCATGCCCAGGTTGAGGTGCGGAACCGGGAGTTGGCCGAGACGCAGGTGATTCGGGCGCAACTTGAGGGGCGGGTTCAAGAAGCAGAACACCGATTGGGTGAAGCGCGCCATGTTATCAGTTTGCAACGGGAAGAGTTAGCCGAATCCCGGATTGATCGCGAGCGGATTGCACGGACAGGAACACTCCTCAAGGGGCAGCTCAAACAGCTGCGGAAACAACTATCAAGAATCGAGAGGCAGGCGGCTGGAGGCGTTTCTCCAGCAAGCATGGATCTTTCGGCAGAGAAACCCCTAAGACAGGTGTCCATAGGTATGACTGAGACCGTGTCAGTTGACGAGGCTCAGGAAGAGCATCGAGGTCTGCCACAGGTGGACGAGGCAATGTCCGGTTCAACGGCGGTGGCTCAAGCGGCGATACCAGCGATGCCGTCACGCGTCATGATCAAACATGGAGATACGCTGTGGAGCCTTGCCCAACGATATCGCACCACTGTGCAACAACTCATGACCGTCAACGCACTCTCCTCAGATTATATTCAAGCGGGTCAGGGTCTTTGGGTGTCTGAAACGGCTATCGATGGATCATACGACGTGCGAAGGTAGTGATATCGGAAGTATTCACGGTAAAGGGCCTGAGCTATGGCAGTGTTTGCATATCGAGTCGCACGATCTGACGGATCCCTGGTCCAAGGCTACCTTGAGGGGGACGGGGAGGCGGCTGTTCGTGCAACGCTAGAATCACAGGGCCTCCTGGTTTTCACTCTCCACCGCCGTGAGGCAAACCCATCATCGAGCCGGCGATCGTGGGCGTTCGGCAGACTTTCCCTCGGGCAGTTCATGATTTTCAATCAAGAACTGTTGGCTCTCATCAAGTCCGGGTTGCCGATTTTACGAGTCTGGGACTTGCTGATCGACCGGGCAGGGCACCCAGGATTTCGGCAGGTGTTATGTGACGTGAAGGAAGATATCCGAAGCGGTGCATCGGCATCCAACGCGCTGGCCAAACATCCCATGTATTTCACGAATCTGTATGTGGCGACTATCAGGGCCGGTGAGCAGTCGGGCAATCTTGCGGAGGTGCTGCAGCGGTATGTGGCCTATCTGAAGCTGATGATCGAGCTTCGGCAAAAAATGACGAAAGCGATTTCATATCCGATCTTTCTCATTGCAATCGGCGTGGCCGTGATCGGCTTCTTGGTGGCCTATGTGATGCCGACGTTTGTTTCCGTGTACGGAGAAACGGGGAAAGCTCTGCCATGGGCGACACAACTATTGCTGCGGATGGTTGCTCACGCAGAGGTCTGGGGATTGGCCGCGGCGATCGTCCTTGCAGGGTCGATATTGGGACTGCGTGCCTACTATGCCACGCCTGCAGGGCAGCACATGATTGACCGTCTACTATTGAATTTTCCCCTGGTAGGAACCATAGCGGTCACACAGAACACCGTGCAGTTCACGAGAACACTGGGAACCATTCTTGCCGGAGGGACTCCGCTTGTGGATGCTTTGCAGGGCGCCCGGGCGGCTGTCTCAAATCGTTTTCTATCCTCAGTTCTGGCTGGAGCCGTTGAGGAGATCCGACAGGGGACGACATTGGCTGATGCCTTGGAGCGCTGCCAGGTGCTCCCCAAGCTTGTGATTGAAATGGTGTCGGTCGGGGAGGAGACGGGGTCCCTGGAGACCATGCTCAGGGATGTGGCGGAGTTTTACGAAGCCGATCTGGACAGCAAACTCGATCAGTTGACGACCTGGATGGAACCAGCCTTGTTGCTTGTGATGGGCGTCGTGGTGGGGGGGATTGTGATTGTGATGTACCTGCCGGTTTTTCAAATGGCGGGAGCGGTGGGTGGGTAGAGTCAAAGGGAGGTTCCGGGTGAAGGGAAAGTTGATCATGCGTCAGGGACTACCCTATGTCACATAGTCTTGCACGGCCATCGCTGACGGAGGTTTTGGTGAGCCACGGTCTGCTTTCCAGGCACAAGGTGGAGGAGACGCTTTGCCGTGTGAAGGGGGTACCGGCCGCGTTAGGGAAGGCATTGATCGAGGACGGACTGCTGACGGAAGACCAGCTCGCTCATGCGTTGGCCGATCAGCATGGGCTGCGGTACGATCCGTTGACGAATGTTCGAGTCGATCCACGATACTACGAGTCCATCTCGATCAAATGGATGCAGCGCGTTCCTTTTGTGCCTCTGAGCGAGCGGGCCGGAGTGTTGACGATTGCCGTGACGGAACCCCAAAACCTGCTTGGACTGGATGAGCTGGAGCTGTTGATTGGAAAACCATTGGAACTTGTTGTCAGCTCTCGAAGTGCCATCATGGCGGCCCTGGAGCGCAGTGAGGGGTCAAGCCAGATGCTTCGTGAATTCGAAGCGGAATACCGATCCGTCTTGGTCAAGGAGGATGAGCGAGGGGAGGAGATACTCGCCCTGGATCATGTGGGCGAAGACCAGAGCCCGACGGTCAAGCTGCTTGACTCAATCCTCCTGAACGCCATGCAACGTCGAGCGAGTGACATCCATATCGAAGCGGCAGACCGTGCCACTCACGTTAAATTGCGTGTCGACGGGATTCTGGTTCCGGCGATGGAGCCGCTGGATATCCGGTTGCATGCTCCTCTGGTGTCGCGTCTGAAGGTCATGTCGGAACTCGACATTGCGGAGCGCCGTGTTCCTCAGGACGGAAGCTTTCGAATGAGACTGGATCGGAAAACCGTTGATTTCCGTGTCTCCATCTTGCCCAGCGTGTTCGGGGAATCCGTCGTGATCAGAATACTGGATCGAGATTCCATTGCAACCGGTGTCTCAGACTTGAAGCTTGAGCGCCTTGGATTCAATCCGGAAGATCTCAAGCGATTTCGCAAATCAATCACACGTCCGCACGGCATGGTGCTGGTGACCGGGCCGACGGGAAGCGGAAAGACGACAACCCTGTATGCAGCGATCTCGGAAATGAATACGCTGGAAGACAAGCTGATCACGATCGAAGATCCGGTCGAATACCAGCTGTCGGGTGTGGTGCAGATTCCGGTCAATGAAAAGAAGGGGCTGACGTTTGCCAGAGGCCTCCGGTCCGTTCTCCGCCATGATCCGGATAAGATCATGGTCGGTGAGATTCGAGATGCTGAAACCGCGCAGATCGCCATTCAGTCTGCTCTCACAGGGCACCTGGTCCTGACGACCGTTCATGCCAACAATGTTTTCGATGTGATCGGGCGGTTCGCATCGATGGGGATTGACGCCTATAATTTTCTGGCCGCGCTCAACTGTGTGCTGGCTCAACGACTGGTTCGGATCCTGTGCCCGTCATGCCGGGCTCCGGTGAAGGCGCCACAGGCTCTGATCGAGGAGTCAGGGTTGGACTATACCCAGTACAAGGATACGCTGTTTTACGAAGGAGCGGGTTGTCCGCAATGTCATGGGACCGGATACCGAGGGCGAAAATGCATCACGGAGTTCCTGGATTTGACGGATGAAATCAAGGAGATGATTCATGCGGAACGACCACTGTCTGAAATCAGGTATCGAGCGGTGACCGATGGGATGATCACGCTTCGGCAGTCGGCGCTCAACAAGGTCTTAAATGGTGAGACATCGCTCCGTGAGATCAACCGTGTCACGTTCAGTGAGGAAGGATAGCGAAATGTGGGAATGGGGCAAGCGCCGGCCGCAATGCTGCTTAAAATTCGGCACCGACTCGCTCGGATGGGCGGCGCGCGAGAGAAATTGGGGCGGGCGTCTTCGTCAGACATGCCGCATGTTCTCCCTTCCCGCAGGAGCAGTGAAACCCTCACCGACAATGGACAATCTCGCGCACCCTTCGACATTGGCTTCACAGATTTGTGACTTGGCCGGGCTGGAAGGGACGCACCGCAGCGGGAGCGTGGCTGCCTCGTCCGAGCTTCCTCGGCGCATTGCGGTCTTGCTTCCCGACACGGCGGTGCGAACAGCGGTACTACACCTCGAGCAGGTCCCGGCTCGACGCGAGGAACGCGAGGCATTGGTCCGCTGGCGGTTGGGGCAAGAGCAGATTTTTCCCGTGAATAACGCAAAGGTCGTCTCGCAGGTGTTCGGCAATCAGGAGGAGGGTTCGGGGTATGGATACACGGTCCTGGCGGTAGCCATTCAAGAGTCCGTTCTCAGGCAATACGAATCGCTCTGTGAATCGGTCGGCTTGCTTCCCTTCGAGGTGGGGATCACCAGCTTGCGACTCGTTAATCTTTGGAAGCGGATTGCACGGAGAGCCGATTGGCTGCGCCACGATGTGTTATGGATCACGGTATTCGATCGATCGCTGACGATCATGATCTTTCGACGAGGGCAGATCATGTTCTACCGCTGTAAATTGTTGGGGGTGGATGCCTCGGAAGTCCTGGCCACGGACGAGCTACGGAATAGGGTTCTTGACGAATGCCGTGCTTCTCTCGAGGTCTGTCAGCAACAGCATCCTTCTCTTGATATTGATCATGCAGTGATTTGTGGGGATGGGGAAGTGGCTTCGTTACGGGATGAGCTTCAGGGGCCATTCCGACTCGATGTTCAACAGTTGGATTGGAAATCGATCGAGGCGCTTGGATGGGGATCGAGAGGGAGTCAGCACAGCATGGCCTCACTGGCCGCGATAGCAGGGGTCTCATAGCATGACGGTGAACCGGGTGGGGAGCAGACGGCCTAGCCAATTTCTTGCGCCGCTTCGATCACGGCGCTGCGCCGATCTGCAGTTTGAAATCAATGTTTCCAGCCGGTATCGGGCAGGGGTGGCATCTTGTCGGACATGGTTGATCGGCGGCTGTGTCGGATTGATTTTGGGCATCGCCTGGAACATCTGGCAAGGAGTTGTGGTCTACGAGGAGAGTCGGATCATTGAAGCAGAACTGGAACGAGTCCGTCAGTTGGATCATGCGCTTATGGCGGAGGCCAGCAAGGAGGGGATTGATCTGTCGTCGGGTGCCTTGAAGCGATTGTCCTCTGAGGTTGACCTGGCGAATCAACTGATCGGGAAGCGTATCTTTTCGTGGAGCACGTTTCTGACGGAATTGGAGCGGACGGTCCCTCCCCGCATCGCGCTCACGAGCGTTCGCCTCGATCAGCCCAGCAAGACCGTTCAACTCACTGGGACCGCGGTGAGCCTGGAGGATGTCACGGCTTTTACGGTTGGACTCCAAAATCACGCCACGTTCAAGGATCCGGTCTTGGCTCAACATCGAGTTGGGGCAGGCGGGCTGGTGGAATTCGATGTTTCGGTGCAGTACCGACAAACCGGAGCGTAGAGAATGAGAGAGCGTCTGACCGCCCTGTTGCAGCATCCTTTTGCTCCGCTGCTTCCATGGGGCGGCATGGGGTTGGGCCTGTTCGCGCTGCTGATCGGCGTGCATCATCTGTGGCTGGAGGAGCTCCAAACCAAACGACAAGCGCTTGAGACAGAATGGGTCACCGTACGGCAGGCGCTGATGCATCACCGAGAAGCAAAGAGTGCCACGAAAGATCTGACTCGCGTATGGACGTTGCTTCCTGATGAGCGCGACTTCGGTGCATTGGCATTAGGGATTTCAGACGAGGCAAAGCGCGAAGGGGTGCTTCTTCCGGCGCTGTCCTACAAGACCGAGCCCACTGCCGTCGCCCATACGACCAAAGGGGTGCTGCAAGGGGCGATGAATGGACGGTACGAGGATCTTCGACGATTCATTCATGACCTGGAGACCGCCGATGAGTTGTTGCTTATTGAGGGGCTGGAGTTGAATAGACGTGGCGACGTACCGGGCGAATCTCTGACCTCGACCATCAAGATAGCAACCTACCTGAGAGCAGGTCATGACACGCGAGGTCTACAGGAGGCGAGCCATTAGCCATGGATACCAAACGGAAGGCGATGGTGGCCGGTTCGCTGATGCTGATGTGGGCAGGGTTGGCGGTTTCGCAGTGGGACCTGCTCGAAGAGCCGGTGCGTGTTCCGCTGGCGAATATCACAGGTCCTGCGATAGGAGGCCGTCAGCCGGAAGGAAGAGGGGGGGGGCTGCATGTCAACCTGAGCTTGCTCGCGGCAACAGCGATCCAACGTGACGCTCCGCACCCAGTGCCACGGAATATTTTTGCAATGACCGCTGGTGAGGAGGCATTTCCTCCGAATTCTGATGAAGGCGTCGTGAAGTCGGGGGAAGCACCTTTTGCGGAGGCCCCTGCGGAACAGGAGGGCGCTGTGGAGGCAGGCCAGTTCAGGTATCTGGGGTTTCTGCGTATGGGAGAATGGCCACAGGGGACCAAGCCGGTGGCGGTGCTCAGCAAGGATGACGATCTCTTGGTGCTCAAGGCCGGTGACCGTATAGACGACCGTCTCGTGCTGAAAAAGATCACCCCTGATAGTGTGACGTTGCGAGACTCTGCCTCTCAGGCAGAGCGAACGGTCGTGTTATCGGAAGAGGGAGCGGTTCAGGAGTGACCCAGGGATGCAGTGTTCTCCAACATGGTTGAGAAGGACTGAGGGCGGGTTTTCCTACGTGATGGTCATGATGGCCGTGACCCTCATAGGGCTTCTCATGACTGCCGCCGCGAAGCAGTGGAAGACGATGGTACAGCGGGAACTCGAGATGGATTTACTGAGCAAAGGCATAGAGATACAAGCAGCATTGGCTCTCTATTCGGCGGCGGCAAAGGCGGGAAGGGTTACACCGGGTGAGATCTATCCGCACTCGTTGGCTGAGCTCACGCGGTCGCCTAAACCGTTTCTCAGAAAGGTGTATCTCGACCCGGTGGGTCATGGCGAATGGGAACTCGTACGAGCCCCAACGGGGGGAGTGATGGGAGTTCGGAGCAAAAGTAAACTCAAGCCCATCAAGCAGAACAATTTTCCATTGGTGGTTCGTCATTTCCAAGGCAAACCGACTCATTACGATTGGGTCTTTCAACATCCCAATCCATCTCAAGGAGGAATCTTTGGAGCAGCCGTCCCACCTGGTGCAGGACCGGCACGGACACCATAGCGAACTAGCCTAGCGGTTGAAGAAAACCGGAACTAGCCCATAGTATTCATGCACACTTCTATTGCGATCGGCGATCCGTTGCTTCGACGAGCCTTCATCCGGCGGGCTCGCCCCTTGAATCCTCGACGTCCTGCACGAGCACGCCTCGGGTTCTCCAGGCTCCGTGTGCCGGTCCTTCGACCTTACTTAGGACGATGAGCCTGTCGAACCATCTCACGACGTGGCTTGGCGATTTCGCGACGAACCGTCATGAATAATATGGGCCGGAGAGCTCGAGTATGCCAAGACGAACGTAGGCGGGGCTTCTATTGCTTGAATGCCGGGGAAGTACTGAGCTGGGCCAAATGGAACCTCTGCTCCAGTGGTGATGAATACACCATAATTCCGGATGAGACGGTTCATTACGGCGCTCTCATTTCGGCCAAGCACTTACCTGCGGCCTACTGCTGATGGCCCGCTCAGTATGCATTGTCGGCGGGGGTGCGTAGAGAAGTTCTCAAGCCGCTGGGGGAAGTAATTACCGACCTAGGGGAACGTGAAAGATGCGTATATTGATCACAGGCGGAGCGGGGTTTTTGGGGAGCCATTTGGCCGAGTCTCTGGTCGGACTAGGGCACCATGTGATCAGTATGGACAATCTCAGTACCGGAAAAATCGAGAACATTGCCCATTTGATGGGGAATGAGTTGTTTGCGTTTGTGAAGTACAACGTCTGCGATTATGTGCATGTTGAAGGACGGCTTGATGCGGTCATGCATTTTGCCTCTCCTGCAAGTCCCCAAGACTATCTGGATATGCCGATTGCGACCATGAAAGTCGGCGGATTGGGAACGCACAAGGCATTGGGTTTGGCGAAGGAAAAGGGGGCAAGGTTTCTCCTGGCAAGTACGTCGGAAGTCTATGGGGATCCGCTGGTCAATCCGCAATCGGAGGCGTATTGGGGAAACGTCAATCCCATCAGCCCCCGAGGCGTCTATGATGAAGCCAAACGTTTTGCCGAGGCGATGACGATGGCCTATCATCGCTATCATGGCATGGACACCAGAATCGTACGTATTTTTAATACGTTCGGCCCAAGAATGAGACCGAATGATGGCCGCGTGGTTTCCAATTTCATCGTGCAAGCCATTCAGGGCAAGCCGCTCACCGTATACGGTGACGGCATGCAGACCAGAAGCTTTTGTTATGTCGATGACATCGTGCGCGGTATCGTGGCCCTGCTTTTGGTGGAGTCCGACAAAACCCCAGAGCAGCGAACCGACCGCAAATCGTTTTTCACAAAGCAGGAGGCCGACCAAGCCAGCAGTGTCCATGATCCGGTCAATCTCGGAAATCCAAGGGAACTGACCGTGCTGGAGATTGCGAAGCAAATTCTGCAGTTGACCGGCTCGTCAAGTCAGATTACCTACCATCCCTTACCGGCCGATGATCCGAAAGTAAGGCGCCCCGATATTGCTCGGGCAAAGCTAGCTCTCGAGTGGGAGCCTCGGGTCGAGTTAGAGGATGCGCTCGTGAAGACCATTCACTACTTTCGAAAGGTCATGGCCGGGTGCTGAAACGCTATCTTGGAATTGGTCGTGCCTCGAGCACGTGAAGGTCATAGATCGCATCGGAAACTTCCGCACGATGTTGAAAGAAGATCGTCTCTCACCGTGGTATTCTCGTGCTTCACTACGCGCATCTCTCGGGCGAACAACGTTTCACCGCTCGATAGACTCATGGTCCTGAGTTGCTCGCAGGGCGAGATGCGCTTCATACGCTTGAAGGCGATACGAGACCGAGGTTGCTTGAACTTTCCATGAGTCCAATGAACGTGAGTTGATTGAAGTGTTCCCTGGACATCGCATAGCCTAGAACGCTTGACCTCTTTCTCGTCCACGCGGTATTGTCTGCATCCTCCCCTGTGCGCACTCATCGGTGAGAGATAGATATGGAAACGCTGAGTCAAACTGTTTCGGAACCAGACAGCGAACAAGCCAAGCCATTGCCTACGGTGGCATATGTCGTCGACCTGGTTTCCAGGGCGAAACAGGCTGCCAGACGACTTGCGGCACTGCCGACATCGACCAAGAATCAAGCGCTTCTGGCCATGGCAGAGGCGTTGGAAGCAAAGTCGGACGAATTGACGGCGGCAAATCAACGAGACCTTGAGGCCTTCGGGACGGCGAATGACACGAAGGCCATGGCTGATCGATTGCGGTTGACTGACAAGCGGATCAAGGAGATGGCGGCCGGGATTCGTGAGGTGGCGCAGTTACCGGACCCGGTGGGGATGATGTCCGCCATGTGGACAAGACCCAACGGGATGCAGGTGGGGCGGGTTCGTGTCCCGATCGGCGTCATCGGAATCATTTATGAGTCTCGTCCGAATGTGACGGCTGATTCGGCCGCCCTCTGTCTCAAGTCGGGCAACGTCTGTGTATTGAGAGGCGGCAGCGAAGCGATTCATTCCAATACGGCCATCGCGGCCATTCTGTCCGATGCGTCACAAAAAGCCGGTATCCCGCCGGGTGCGATCACATTCGTCGACCGTGCCGATCGTGAGATCGTGCCGGTTTTGCTCAAGCAAGATCAGGCTATCGACTTGATCATACCCCGTGGCGGGGAATCGCTCATGAAACTTATTGCGGAACACTCGACGATTCCGGTGGTCAAGCATGATGCGGGTGTCTGCCACATCTATGTCGACGCGGCAGCCGACCTGGCCATGGCGGAAGCGATTTGTCTCAATGCCAAAGTGCAGCGACCCTCAACCTGCAATGCCATGGAAACCCTGCTCGTTCACCAGTCGATTGCGCGCACGTTTTTGCCGGCGCTGGCGACCGGCTTACGGACCGCCCATGTAGAAATCCGGGGGTGTCCCAAGACCTGTCAGCTGATTGCGGAGGCCAAACCGGCCGGTGAGCAGGACTACGGAAAAGAGTTTCTGGACCTCGTGTTGGCCGTGAAAGTCGTCAAGAACATGGATGAAGCGATGGAGCACATCGCGCAATATGGATCACGACACACGGAAGCGATCGTCACGGCGGATTATGGGCGGTCCATGCGTTTTCTCAAAGAGGTCGATGCGAGCGCGGTGCTGGTGAATGCGTCCACGCGCCTCAATGACGGATATCAATTCGGTCTCGGAGCCGAGATCGGGATCAGCACGTCGCGGATCCATGCGCGGGGTCCGATGGGGTTGGAAGAGCTGACCTGTTCAAAGTTCATGGTTCTGGGGAGCGGCCAACTCCGGGAGTGAATGTTCTCCGATCCCATCGCATGTGCCCTGTTCACCCCCGGTCATCTTCGATTTCACTCCTCCCGTGCGCTTGCGGAATCCTTCCATAAGGGCGGCGGATACGTAGAAACGTTGCCAACCGGACACCTGGTCTTTTACCGGCCGGACGGCCGGCGGTTTCTCGCCGCCGATCCCGCAGGCCATCCCCTCCATGAGTGCGAATGGGAATCGAATGCAAACGGAGTGGTCTCGCTGGCTCGCGCACGAGTGCAACTCGATTGGGGGGGCTGGGTCGGAGTGACGCCGGCGGGATTGGTCAATGAAACCACGGTGAACCTGGCCACGAGGCTGAACTGGCAACGAACGACTCCCGAGGATCTTCGTGGTATGGCCGCCAGGGCCTTGCGGGTACCGATCGAAGAGGTCCGGTGGTTTTATCGCGATGAGGATGTTGCCATTGATCCCACCGGGCTGGCGACGATCCGCCAGCGAAAAGATGCCTTGTCTGTGTTGGATGATGGCGGGTTTGACAACGCGCGTTTTATGTCCTGCATGGGTGCCATGCATTGGGAGGAGATTGATTTTCTTCCGGTCGTGGAGTTGTTCAAGTCGCTGCTACCCGGGACAGGTTCCGCAGTGTTGGAACTGATTCGCGGCCTGTATGACGATCAGCAACGGGGGCGTTCGGAACCCAGACCGCTACGGTACCGCGGGATCCCTCCCTATCCGTCCGAGTCGGCCTTCCGGCTGTTCAGCGCGTTTTTCACGCCTTGCTCTTCGGGGACTGCGGATCCGTTTGTTGATTTCATGAATCCCGAGAAATCACACGTCGTGACCTGGATGCCGGCCGACCATGTTCCGGTACGCTACTTTGACAAACGCCAAGGAGTCTGTGTCACCGTAAGGGATGGAGTTGTGCAAAAGGCGACCCTTGCCACCGATACGGTAGGCTTGGCATACGTGAATCCGCTCGGTCGTCGCGTGCTTCCCCTGGATCGCAGTCTGCGGATCGACGGCCATCAGATGATCCTCAAGGATCGTGAGCAGGAAACGATCGTCCCGTTGCCGGCCGGTCTTCACGTTCGAACGTCGCTATCGCCGGAGAAACCCCTGAGTCCTGCCGACTGGCGCGCGGTGTTTATGCCGGAGCCTCCGCGCGTTCGTCCTTCTGAAGCGTTTGGCGCGGTGCTTCTGTACCCGGAAGGCCATGAGGAGATTAGTGAGCTCGCGGCCCAACCGTTTGTTGCCGACTATCTGGATGATCTGGGGGAGCAGGACCGCGAAATCGGTCGAATACGGTCTCTGGCGGAACGCGTGCTCATCGTGAACGGGGATGCCGTCATTTCCACCTGTGTACTCTTCGACCGGCCACGCGACTACCGAGTGAGCGTCCGCCATAGGGCCTATGCACAGCGTCAAGCGCAGCAGCTCTGGACCCAGTGTGCGGAGATCAATCGATGGGACTGGCTGCAACGAATACGCATGATGGTCGAGGAGGTCCCCGAAGAGCCGGGCGCCGGCCATGGTCCCCATGATCTTCTGTATCTTTGGTTCTCCTATGACGCATTTGGTTCGCCGATGACGATGAGAACAACTCTCGCAAAGGCAGGCCGTGCCCTGAGACGGGGAGGCGATGCGTTCGTAGTTGGACCTGTTGAGCTGCAGGCGGCCTTAGCATCGGAACCGTGGCAGGTGTGCTGGAGCGAGTCGGTGGCGGCCCTTCCCACGTTTGCCATGCACAAGACGATCTTGCCCAAAGCCAGGGTCAAAACAGGGCTCACGCTGTTCCATCTCAGACGATTGTAAACTCCGTAAAGAACGAGTTCCGGAGGCGCCGGGTAGCGCCGTTCTCCACGCGGGAAGCGCTGGCTTGTCGGGAGCGAGTCTTGTAGAATCCGAATGTTCTGTCCCGCACTCGCTCCTGCAACACGGTGATGGAAGGCGCATGTGGACAATTGATGAAGGAGGAAGATCATGCCGAGCATACTGGACAAGGTGATTGAGAGAGAGTTGCGGAAAGAGCTGCGGGATGCGTTAGTCAGGTTTGAGCAGCAACTGCGGCAGGCCGGCGTAAGTGACGACAACATTAAGAACCGGATGCGGGGCGCCAAGCAGTTTGTGGCCTTTCTCTACGGTCGATACCTCGGTTAGGCGCACGGGCATCGCGTAGTCTTCCGTCTGATCGGTCACGTGCGACCACCCGAGCCCCGGTTGTTGCAGGCCCGTGGTAACGAGCGGGGGATCAACCAACGACCAGGCGAGAAGAGGAGGCGCACAAGACGTCCATATTCCAGAGACGGTACCCTGTGCCATTCATCGAAAATATTTGGCCATCGCCCACCTGTCCCCTAAGATGGCTGAATGTCGGTTGCCGAGAAGACCACGCCTCCCGATCAGTCTGAGCCGATACCCCCGATGGGTTCGTCGGAGGAATCCGATACAGGACTGCTGTGTCTGCTGATCATCGCGCGGTACTACGATCTTCCGGCCGAGGGGTCGCAGCTTCGACATCAGTTTGCCCAGTCCGGGCACAAGTTGTCCGATGCGGAACTGCTTCGTGCCGCCAAACGTCTTGGCCTCAAAGCGGGTCTCATCAGAAGTGAATGGAGCAAACTGTACGAAACCGCCTTTCCCGCCATGGCCAAGCTCGTGGACGGCGGGTATCTGGTGGTGGGAAAAGTCGAAGAAGAGAAGGTGTTGGTTCAGAATCCCGCGGAAGGCTATTCCCTCGTCCTGTCCCGTGACCGGTTCGAAATGATCTGGACGGGAGAGCTGATACTCCTGTCGAAGCGGGCGCAGGCTCGTCTGCACGATCTCACATTCGACATGACCTGGGTGATTCCAGGGATCGTCAAGTACCGTATGCTCTTCGGCGAGGTTCTGACGGCGTCGGTCTTCCTCCATTGTCTGGCCCTGGCCATACCGTTCATCGTGCAGATGATGATTGATCAGGTTCTCGTGCACAAGGAGGGTACCACGCTCTCCCTGCTGGCCGGTGGCGTGCTTGCGATGGCGGTTTTCGAGGGGGTTCTCGGCGGGCTGCGGATCTATCTGTTGTCACATACGACCAATCGGATGACGGTCGGGCTCGGCGCCCAACTCTTTCGCCATATGCTGACGCTCCCGCTGACCTATTTTGACGGCAAGCGTCTCGGTGAGACGGTCGCCCGCCTGCGCGAGTTGGAGCATCTCCGCCAATTTGTCACAAGCCATACGACGGTCGTGCTGGTGGATATTCCCTGTAGCCTGCTCTTTCTGGCGGGAATGTGGCTGTTCAGCCCGATACTCGCGCTGATGGTCATGGCTTCACTTCCGGTCTATGCCCTGTTGTTCGTCTTCATGACTCCGGCAATACGCGCCCGTTTGCACGATACCGTCAATCGGGGGGCGGAGAACCAGGCGTTCGTGGTCGAAGTCCTCAACGGTCTCCATACGGTGAAGGCCCTGGCCGTCGAGCCGTCGTTCCTGCGGAAATGGGAAGCCCAGCTGGCCGGCTATGTACGGGCGAGTGTGCAGGCAACCGGCTTGGTGACGATTGCGCGGCACCTCGCGATGGGTGTGCGCAACGTGACCTTGGTGTTGGTGCTCTGGATCGGAGTCTCTCGTGTGATCGAAGGCCAATTGAGTATCGGGCAGTTGATCGCATGCACCCTGTTGGCGACCCAGGTGACGGGTCCTGTTCTGAGGTGGGTCAATCTCTGGCAGGAGTTTCAGCAAGCGGACCTGTCGGTCCAGCGGCTGGGCGATGTGATGAATCGGCAGCCGGAGCCGTCCTACAGCCAGAATCGGGTCACGATCCCGCATATTCACGGGCAGGTTCGGTTCGAGGACGTCACGTTCCGGTACGGTCCGGATGGGCCGACGGTCATCCGCACGCTGTCCCTTTCGGCGGAGCCAGGCCAGATTATCGGGATCATCGGACGTGCAGGGTCCGGCAAGAGCACGATCGCTAAACTGCTCCAGTGTTTGTATCCCCTTGACCAGGGACGAATCGTGGTGGACGGGGTCGATCTCGCGCACGTCGACCCGGCCTGGTGGCGAAGGCACGTGGGGGTCGTGCTGCACGAGAACTTTCTGTTCAACGGTTCGGTTCGAAGCAATATCGCGTTGAGCAATCCCGACCTGCCGGTGGAGCAGGTGCTGCAGGCGGCAAGGTTGTGTGGTGCCCATGAGTTTATCGCGGAGCTGGGGAACGGGTATGACACGCTGATCGGCGAACAGGGCTCCATGCTTTCGAGCGGGCAGCGGCAGCAGATTGCAATCGCCCGTGCCCTGGCGTCGAATCCGCGCATGCTGATATTCGACGATGCCATGAGCGGGTTGGACGAAGACGCCGAAGCGGTGATTCAGCAGAACATGGTTCACATCGCGCAGGGGCGCACCCTGTTCGTGATGGCCCATCGGTTGAGTGCGGTGCGTCAGGCCCATTGTGTCTACGTCGTGGAACGGGGCGAGATCGTCGAGCAAGGGACGCATGATGAGCTGCTGCGGGCTGGTGGCTCCTATACCCGGCTGCATGCGTATCAGGCCGGTAGTGAAAGGTGAAGTGTAA
>FKKE01005068.1_pt1 | contig 16273 bp, 9 predicted proteins | sample 1106331 | NCBI WGS metagenome assembly FKKE01 (sample SAMEA3931202, study PRJEB13176) | freshwater metagenome | biome: Drinking water system; feature: drinking water; material: freshwater | place: China | collected 2013-02-06 | reverse complement strand
TTACGAATAAACCAATTGATATTTGGGGGTTAAAATTTAATACCAAAGAGTATATTACAAAAACCGACACTGTAAAAATTACAGTTCATGATACAATTAACATCCCTCTAGCATCATCAACTCAATCAAAAACTCCAAATCAAAAAAACGAACAAAAGATTGAGGGCAAGGGTAGCGGCATTCAAAATAATGCTCCTAATTTTGGCAATCAGGCCGGCCGGGATATTAACCAGTATGGTATATTACCAAGAAACATTAACGATGCTGAATTTGCTCCATTCTTAAAACAGTACCCAGATAAGTTAACTAAAATAGGGTTTACGTTTGTTAACTCCCCAGACGGCGAAATGAATAATGTAAAAGACCAAATAGTGAAACATCTTCTTAAAAATGGATATACGAATGTTGAGATGGATGCAAGTATTGCATTTGTTACTCAAATTACTTCGTATAAAATAACGTTGGAAACAATTGATGGGTTGTTAAATTTTGTTATCCCTCCAGCAGGAGTAAAGCAATAAAGTCCTTAAAATCTACTTCCAAAACGTTGCGATACTTAAAAGGGTAAGTAAATGAGGATTTGTCTTACCTTTCGCTAAGAAGGATAAGTTAGAAATATTCATTTCTATTGCATCCCTCATCAAGGCAAAAGAACATATAAGTCCGTCAGTTCGAGACAAATGAATTTAAATAACAGCTTACTTCAATTATTAACAATTGTAAGCAAATTTGCATAATGCAAACAGTTCTCATCACTGGCGGCACAGGAATGATCGGCAAAGCACTTACTCAAGCTTTAATAGAAAGAGGGTTTCATGTAATTATTCTTACTCGTCGAATTAACGATAAACAAAAAACGACAAACGATAAACTTAGCTACGCAGTTTGGGATGTTGAAAATCAAACACTCGATAAAACCGCTTTTGCAAAAGCAGATCATATCATTCATCTTGCCGGTGCATCAGTAGCAGAAAAAAGATGGACAGATGCAAGGAAGAAGGAAATTGTTGATAGCAGAATTGAAAGTGGAAAATTGATAGTGGAAAGTTTAAAAACAATTCCAAACAAAGTAAAAACAGTTATTGCAGCATCAGCAATTGGTTGGTACGGTCCAGACCTTCCTGCTCCAAAGGAGAGGGATAAGAGGGTGAGGTTTACAGAAACCGATTCCTCATCAAATGATTTTCTCGGTCAAACATGCAAGCAATGGGAAGCAGCCATTGAACCTGTATCATTTCTAAACAAAAGATTAGTAAAACTCAGAATAGGGATCGTATTAAGTAATGAGGGTGGTGCTTATGTTGAATTTAAAAAACCATTGAAGTTCGGATTCGCAACAATACTTGGGAATGGAAAACAAGTTATCAGCTGGATACATATTGATGATCTTATAAGAATAATTCTTTTTTCCCTGGAAAATGAAAAAATGGAGGGAACTTACAATGCCGTTGCACCAAACTCTGCTACAAACAAAGATGTTGTTTTAGAAATAGCAAGAAAGGAGAGAGGCAAAAGATTTATTCCAGTGCATGTACCAACTTTTGCATTGAAAATAAGATTAGGAGAAATGAATGTTGAAGTTTTAAAAAGTGCAACAGTCAGCGCAGAGAAAATTCAAAAGGCCGGTTTTATTTTTCAATATCCTGATCTTGGTACTGCAATTTCTCAGTTAGCAGCTAAATAACTATTCAAATTCTATTGAGTACAATTTTTCTTTCTCCTCTCTTCCTTTAAATTCCATTTCTCCTATCTCGTTCACTTTATAAGCAAATGGGGTTGAAAAATCATTCAGGAAATCACCGGAAACAACAAACGCTTCTTCCAGCTCGTGGCATTTACTCCTGATCCTTGCTGTAGTATTCAATGTATCTCCACTATACACAAGATCTTTTTTTATAACTCCGATCACACCTGCGGTTACTTCACCGGAATGTATGCCCGCCTTAAAAGTTGGCGATACTCCATAGCGTTTCATAAACCGTGACTCTCGTCTTTTTAAAAGAAAAAATGCCTGCCGTAAAAAACGAAAGCATCGTTGTTTATTCAACGGCGTATTTTTCCAGGAGAGTACCACTTCGTCACCGATATATTGATATATCTCTCCTCCATTGGCAAGTATCGGGATCGTTATTTCGGAAAAAAAATCTCTTAGCAACCTGAAATATTTTGTATGTCCAAGCTGTTCTGCAATACTTGTAGCATTATTTATATCCAGAAAAATAAATATCCTGTTTTCAATTCTTGGATTCAGGTATTTGCCACGCATCATACTCCAGAAACCACCGGGGCCATATTTATCTATCACTTCTAAAATAATTATGGTAAGCAGTGTCATTATTGCCAGGTCGAACATGAAGATCATAAAGGCTCTTGTCAGAAATACTTCTTTATAAAACCCATCGGCAAAATCACCCAGTGTTCTGTGCTCACTGAACATAAAATAACCGGCAAGCATTATAAAGGCTATGACTAAAAACAGACCGAATGCCATCAGCATTTTTAATGTAACCGATAACCAAAACGGGTAATGGCGAAATGCATTTTTAAGATAGAACACAAGAGCGGCAGATACAACAAAGCCAATGATTGCAAAAGCAAGAGAAAATAATAATAATGACCTGCCTGTTACCAGTTCTTTTTCTATCAGGATTATATTATAAAGAAAAAGAAAGGCAAACACCACCCAGATGATGGAGATATTAACAAGAATGGCCAGTTTGTAATAAAGAATTCTCCGGGAAGCCATAAAAAGCAGTGATCTTCTCTGCTTATAAAAATATCAATTAAATTCTAAAGAGTAAACCTTTGATTTTTCTTTTCTTCCTTTGAATTCCATCTCACCTAATTCGTTTACACGGAATTTATGCGGAACATCAAAACCTTCCAGGAAATCGACCGAAACAATAAAAGAATGTTTTAGCTCATGACATTTGCTTCTTATTCTTGCTGTCGTATTTAATGTATCGCCGCTGAATACTAGATCTTTTTTAATGATGCCTATATACCCAACAGTGACATCACCTGCATGAACACCCGCTTTGAATGTTGGCGCAACCCCATAATTCTCGAGGTAATATTTTTCTTTTCTCTTAAATGTAAGAACCGCCTGCCGTATAAATTTCAGGCATCTTGCTTTGTTTTTTGGAGTATTTGTCCAGCATAAGACGATCTCATCACCCACATACTGGTAGATATGTCCCCAGTTGGCAAGTATTGGTTCGGTTATATCTGCAAAAAAATCATGCAGCATATTAAAATATTTTTCATGACCTATCTTTTCGGCAATCGTTGTAGAATCGTTGATATCTAAAAAAAGAAAGATGCGATTTTCTTTTCTTGGTTTATTGTAACGGCCACGGATCAGATTTCTTAATCCACCGGGCCCATATTTATCTGATATTTCAAGTATAAGGATCGAAATAAATGCTAGCAAGCCAAGATCTACCATCAGCATAAGAAAACTGGGTGTAAGAAGAATATCATTTACAAAATGTTTTTCAAACTGAATAAACCCAAGCTCACCATCATAGCGGAATATCCAATAAGCGAATACCACGATGACTGACACGATAAGGAACAGGATAAACGTCAGCGTCATTCTTAGTATAGTGGAAAGCCAGATTGGAAATTTGCGAAACATATTTTTTAAAAAAAACGCTTCGGCTCCGGCTACAATGAGGCCCACAAAAGCAAATGCCAGCGAGAAAAAGCTTAAGCTTCTTTTTTCCAAAACAGCTTTATCTACCTGAACAATATTGTATAAAAAAACAAGGCTGAACAAGACCCAGATTACGGCAATATTCAAAACAATATAAAGCCTGTAAAGAAATGTTCTTTTTGAGGTCATATAAAAAAAGCGTTAGTTATAGTAACGCTTAAAATTATTGAATCCTGAGAGTTTTAATTATTTAATTTCTCACCGGCTTTCCACCTTTTAAAACCGATTGAATTCTTTCCAATGTTTTCTTTTCACCGCATAGTGATAAGAAAGCCTCTCTTTCCAGGTCGAGTAAATATTGTTCTGACACAAAAGAAGGTTCACTCAGATCACCACCACACATTACATACGCCAGTTTCTTTGCCACAACAACATCGTGATCAGTTGCGTAGTTAGCTCTCCACATACCATTGATGCCGGCATATAATGCACCCAATGCTGATTGACCTAATACTTTTATATCTTTTCTTTGAACGGGAGCTGAATAGCCGGAATCAAATATCCCGATCACCGCTTTTTTCGCTTCTGCAATCCTCCTGCTTTGATTCATTATCACTTCATCCAATCCTTTTCTGTAAACACCCAAATCAAATCCTTCAAATGCTGATGTAGCCACCTTTGCGGTAGCAATGGATAAAAATCTGTTTTTAAGTGTGATAGTTTCCGGTTCATCTTCATGCATTTCATCTGATGCTCTTAGCACAAATTCTTTTGTTCCGCCACCTCCGGGAATTAAACCAACACCTAATTCAACAAGCCCGGTATATGTTTCTGCAGCCGGGCAGCATTTATCAGCATGCAGACTTAATTCACAGGCACCTCCTAATGCCAAACCATGCGGTGCTACAACTACGGGCACCGAAGAATATCTTGCTCTCATCATCGTATTCTGAAAAACACGTATCGCCATATCCAGTTCTTCATATTCCTGGTCAATAGCCAGCATAAAGATCATTCCCACATTTGCACCAGCGCTGAAATTGGCGCCTTCATTAGCGATCACTAATCCTTTATAATTTTTTTCGGCTTTATCAATTGAGGTTTGAATGCCGGCAAGCACATCGCCACCTATGCTTCCCATTTTAGTGAACCATTGTAATCCCAATACATCATCCCCAAGATCATACAATTTGCAGCTTCCATTTTTCCAAACCAGTTTATCCTGGTAATTACTCATTACAATGAATGCATCGCCGCCTGGTAATGGCTTATAGGTTTTACTATTCTGATCGTAATAGAATTTTTTACCCTTCTCAATTTTATAAAATGTGCTGTTTCCCGCAGCCAACATTTCCTCAACCCATGCAGCTACTTTGTATCCTGCATCTTTCATTGCTTTGGTTGTTTTTTCCACACCCAATACATCCCAGCTTTCAAATGCGCCGATCTCCCAGCCAAAACCCGCCATCATTGCATCATCAACACGATAGAGTTCATCACTGATCTCCGGTATGCGATGCGATATATAGGAAAACAAACCATAATGAAAATGACGATAGAATTCCCCGGCCTTATCATTGCCGGCAACCAGCATTTTTAATCTTGTATAAAGATCGTCAATTGGCTTTGCAGCTTCTACTGTTGCAAACTTTGGTTTTATTCTTGGTACATATTCAAACTTTTTCAGATCAAGTACCTGTATCTCTTTATCTGATTTTCTTTCTTCTGGGCTGCCGGCTGTTAGGGGTAATTTTATTTTTTTAAAAAAACCTTGTGCTGTTTTATCACCCAGCCAATTACTTTCAACTAATTTATTTAACCATGAAGGGATATTGAAAACATCTCTTGCTTCATCAGCCGGACAATTCTCATAAACACCTTTTGCTACTTTTACCAGGGTATCAATACCTACAACATCAGCAGTTCTGAATGTTGCCGATTTCGGACGACCGATGACCGGACCTGTCAATGCATCTACTTCATCGATCGTTAATCCTAATTTATCAACCAATCCGAATAAGGACATGATACCAAAAACACCGATCCGGTTTGCAATAAATGCCGGAGTGTCTTTACACAGCACAGTTGTTTTACCCAAATAGAGATCGCCGTAATTCATCAGGAAATCAACAACAGCAGGATCTGTATCCGGTGTGGGAATAATTTCAAGTAGTCTTAAATAGCGGGGAGGATTGAAAAAGTGTGTACCACAAAAATGTTTTTTAAAATCATCCGTTCTTCCCTCAGACAGCATATGAATGGGAATACCTGATGTATTTGATGTGATCAATGTACCGGGCTTGCGAAACTGTTCTACTTTTTCATACACCTGCTTTTTTATGTCCAGCCTTTCCACTACTACTTCAATCACCCAATCACAATCACTGATCTTTTTCATATCATCATTAAAATTGCCGGTGGTGATCTTTTTGATAACATTTTTATGAAAGACAGGAGAGGGGTTCGATTTTAGTGCAGCAGATAAGGCATTATTCACTATGCTATTTCTTTCTGCCGGCTTTGTGCTTCCGATGGCTTCTTTTGGTACAATATCGAGTAACAATACTTGCAAACCGATCCCGGCAAAATGACAAGCAATCCGGGAACCCATCACCCCACTACCTAAAACAGCTACTTTCTTGATAGTCCTTTTTTCCATAGAAATTAGTTAGTTAAACAACTATTTGGGATTCGAAGATAGGGGATTTTACCTAAGAGATTGATTACTTTGGTTTCGTTATTACTTAATCCGGGTCATTTCTTTCATTTATTAAGTAAAATCACAATGTATAATACAAGATTACTCCTTTAAATTCGTTTACAGTTCCGAACTCAGCATCCCATGAAGACCAATCCTTCTGCCAGGAAAAACAAATCATTTTTATCTGTTAGTCATAAGACGGCAGATGATCTTCTCCATCATTTACCCGATGCAGTTTTTATTACTGATCTTCATTTTGCTATAACAGGCTGGAATGATGCCGCTGAAAAACTTCATGAACTAGTAGGGGCCAGGGGGAAAAATCTTTTTCAGCTCATCAATTTTGATCTTTTAAATTCTTCTGCCGAAACCATCAGCAAAGAACTACATAAAAAAGGGACCTGGGATGGCGAAGTGATCTTTCATCGTCATGATGGGGAGAAATATTTTTTTCAAACTACAGCCACTGCAATACTTGACGATAAGAATAATCCGGCCAGCTTCATTTTTATCAATCATAATATCACCAAAGAAAAATCAACAGAAAAAAAATGGGCCGAAGCGGAAGACACTTATGAAAAGCTGGTAAATACACTGGTTGATGGAGTGATCATGCTTGATAAAGATGGAAAGATCACAACCTGTAATAAACGGGCATCAGAAATATTGGGAATAAGCGAGGAGCTTTTATTGGGAAAAGAACTGGGTGATTCTTCATGGAAAGCAATCAAAGCAGATGGCAGCCCGTTTCCCTGGTACGAATTTCCTGCCAATGTTAGCCTGCAAACCGGCTTTCCCCAGCGAAATGTGAAGTTGGGTATCCATTTACCTAATGGAATATTTGTTTGGCTCTCTATGAATTCAGAGGCCTTGATACGGACCGGTGAATTTGACCCTTATGCAGTAGTGATATCGTTTGCAGATATTACGGACAATGTAAACCGTGAGGAAGAGTTAAGAAAAAGCAATGAACGTTTCTACTATGTTTCAAAAATTACATCCGATGCTATCTGGGATATTGACCTGGAAACAAAACAAATTTACCGCAGCGAGACTTTTTATGAATTATCAGGTTATAGTCGTGAAGAAATAAAACCCGATCTTGACTGGTGGTTTAATAAGGTTCATCCTAAAGACAGAGAAAGAGTAAAAAATAAAGTGCAGGAGTATATTCAAAAGGGAAATGAAAGATGGGAAGATGAGTATCTTTTTCTGTGCGCCGATGGAAATTATAAATTCCTGCTTGATTCGGGTACAATTTTATACCGTCATGGTAAGCCGGTAAGAATATTAGGCGCTATTCGTGATCTTACTGAAAAGAAAAAACTGGAGCATCAACTTTTACAGGAACAGGAACAAAAACATAAAGCTGTAAGCCAGGCAGGTATTGCCGCACAGGAAACAGAAAGGAGTAATATCAGCCGTGAATTGCATGATAATGTAAACCAGCTGCTGATGAGTGCAAAACTTTTCATGAATTCAGCAAAAACAGAACCGGAGAAAGCGGAAGAGCATCTTGAAAAGGCAATTACTTACCAGCTGATGGCAGTGGAAGAGATCAGGAAGCTGTCAAAAAAATTGAATACATCACTTGTAAAGATGATCGGTCTGAGCCGGAGTATTGATGATATTATCATTAACATGAAAGCTTTTCAGAAGATCGAAACAAAATTCATGTATGATCATAAGCTTGAGAAAATACTTTCTGAGGATCAGCAATTGATGATATTCAGGATAATACAGGAACAAACAAATAATATAATCAAGTATGCTGATGCAAAGAATGTGAAGATCATCTTACGATCGGAGAACAACCTGGTTCACCTGACAATTACCGATGATGGAAAAGGTTTTGATACTTCATCCAGATCAAATGGTATCGGGTTCATCAATATCAATAGCCGGGTAGATGCTTTTGGAGGAGAAGTAAAGCTAATTTCCGCTCCAAATAAAGGCTGCTCACTTGAGATCATCTTTCCACTCACCTTGAATTAGGGGTCAAAATCAATAGGAGGCAGCTGACGTATCTTGAGCTGCTTATTGTATCGCTTCATCAATCGTTTATTCTTTTTGGCTCCCACACTTGAAGAGACACCACTCATGGCGATCTTTATATAATAGTTAATGAAGGACCTGTCCCTTAATCTGGGAAAATAAACAACACCCACTCTTTTTTTATTCTCTTTCTTAATAATAAAACTATTGGCTATAAAAGTGATAAGTCCCTGCAAAAATCCCTTTTTATCTTCTTTGCCATCCTTTAAGAATTTAACTCTCAGATCATGATAATACATTCTCATTTCACCTAAAGAAATATCATCACGACCAATGGCCCGCATCGTTAACGTATCTAAATAGCCAGATTGTAATTTTATTGAAGATAATGCCGGCAATACCTGGTTCAGATACATTAGAGAATGTGGCCGCATTCTTATTGTGATCAAAAAACCGGATAATGTATCAAGATAAGATTCTCTTGTTCTCAACCGTATCCATCCGCTATCAAGCAAATAGCCATTTAATCTTATTCTAAAGCTATCCGCAGGTGTAAGATCAAAATTCTTAATTGGAAAAATATCTCCACTGATTCTCGTTACCGGCAATACTCCTGTTTCTTTTGTTTTATCGTTTAATTCTGAATAAACGACAGTTCCATTCGTGATAACGATCGTATCAATTGAAATTTTTTCAGGTATCCTTTGAATAAGTTTTGCAGGTAACGGTTTTATGATGCCGGCAATGAATGGTGGTGTTTTATCACGATAAGAAGTGAAATAAGGATCAGTAATGCTAACAGTGCCGGAACGAAAAACACTGTCTGCAAGGTATTGGTCAAGATCAAACTTGTTTACAATCACCTTTCCAGTCTTTACGGTCATATAATCAGTTTGCCACTTACTGGCAGCAATATATTCATCACGGGTTAGCACCGGGCTGTAGGAGAATGAATCAAGGCTAAAGCTTTTACCGGGTTTATCAAATGAAAGATTATACCAGTCCCATTTATTTTTTTCATCAATTATCTGTCCTGAAATATCTGAAACTGTAAATGATGGATTTTTTTCAATGATCTTTCTCAAATTGCCATTGATCTCCGTACCCAGTACCAGGTTTTTTAATACACCCCCATACACTTTTACATTTGCCGGTTTTTTACCAAAACTATCTGCAGAGAAATTCTTTGCATCCACTCTATTTACTTTTACCGACCAGTATTTTTTCTTCCCGGTATTTACAACAAGATCGCTTAGTTGCAGTTGAAGGGTGCCTTCATTTGATGATGTTGTTTTATTTTCCTGATTGGTTATTTTAAAATTGGAAACAATTGTATTGATCGATGAAACTGCTATCTGGTTTTTATCCGGATCCGTTTCCAGGTTTTTTAAAACAATATTTGTTTCGCTTCCATTCCAGTCTATTTTTTTCATTCCCTTCTGTGAATCGTTCTCTAATGAGAAAACCGGTCCATTCAATTGTAATTTGTCTATTGAGATGTCGGGCAAAGAGGATTGATTGCTGTCAGCAATTCCACTTGTCCGCATGTACACAATTGGTTTATCAATTCTTACATCATTTATATCCGGGGCTCCATTAATAATACTACTTATATGGGGTGTAAAGGTGGCCCGGGTAGCAGAAATAATTGTTGAATTGCTGTCTTTGGATTGCTTGAATTCAAAATTATTTAATGTAGATACGCTATGGTCACTTACTGAAAAATCTTTCGAACGAAAGGTGGATCGTTGATTGAACCAATAAATATCTTTACCCGAAGTGCGAAGACCCTCTATTTTTAATTTATCCTGGTTATCAACAGAAGAAGATGAGAATTCATTAAAAAAAACTGACAAAGAATTTTTGGAATCGTTAAAATAAAATTGAGTATTTGTTCCCTGTATCTTTTTTAATACTACGTCCAGCGCTTCATCCTTCTTGTTTATATTTTTTTGCAAAAGGTTTATTTCCACATCGGCTTTCTTCCAGTTAATACCTTCTCCCCACACCATTTTCATAGAATCAATATACACAAGGCTGTCAAGCTGTACATTCCGTGCTTTTATATGGAAAGTTTGTTGCTTATTATAAATGTTGATCTTATCAAAAAGGAATTTATTCGAGGTTCCATCATATGAGGCTTTATCCATATTCACAACCAGGTCTTTGATCTTCATTAACCCTTTTTTAAAATTCATTATTTCAATGGTTCCTTCTATGTTGGTCACTGAAAAAGAATCGGCAATATGACGGGTGTCTAAAACAAGATTTGCATCTTCAAGTAACAGGTCAAGGGTATGTCTTGTTCTTATTTTGATCCTTCCATTATCAATAACGATACGATCAAGACTCATATAATTATTAATACCTGCTAATGAATTAACGATCGGGTTTTTTGTACGTTGTTTTGCATTTGCCGATGGATAATAATCAATGACCGGACGAATAAGTAAAGCTTGTTGTGCTACAATTTGCCTGTCAAACAGCAGGTCACCCCAGGAAAGACCGCTAAGGATGAATTGACGAACCTGGATATTTCGTTTGTCTTTATAAGGTTCTGTATTAATGGAAAAATTGTTTAAGAAAATACGGTTCTCTCTTAATTGAATACTGTCAAAACGGAGAAAATAACTGCTGTCTTTTACAAAATTCTCATAATTACGAATGGCCATATCAAAACTTTGCAGCGAAATGGGCTGCGCTGCATTTTGATCTATAACCAAACCCCGCATTTCAAAATTATTTTTATCTGAAGTGAATCGTGTGCTTTTATCATTTCGTGTTGTTGTTATATCGATCGTAGCATTTTTTACACCTACATAATTCAGTTGCAGATCGCCGGTAAGCTGATTGATCAATGTATCCAGGTTTGGGATTTTTCTTTCGCCTTTTGCTCTTTCCTTTAACTCAAGCTCTATTTTGAAATTCGGATTTAAACAATATACGGAATCGGCTTTTATCAGGTCTTGTTCATATAAGGCTTCAAAATCAACATTGGTAAGCTTAAGTGTATCTAAAAAAAGTGTAAAGCCGGACCGGCTGTTATCATTTTTTTTCCCGATAAGTGTGCAGCTATCTATTTCGATCAATCTTTTTTTGATCTTGATCCGAAAACGACTGAAAGCCAGGCGATGATTGCCATCGGGAAAAGTGATATCCTGGTTTTTGGTCCAGAAAACCACTTTATCTGCATCAGGAAATTCTTCAGCAGATGAGCCCTGCTCTACTTTGAAATCTTCAATATGAAAATGAAGTTTAGTGATCTCAAGCGGTTGCTGATCTGGATGCACTTTGTTTACCAGTCTGAATTGTCCTTCATCAAACTGAAATCTTTTTACTTCCAGGAATTTCAATGCATCCATAATGGAATTATATACTCTACCCATTTCCTGGGGTATGGAAGCCTCACTTTGTTTGGGCCGGTTAAGCGGCTTTAATCTTGTTACCTGGATCTTCGGTGCAAATAATTCCAAAGAGTCTATTCTCAGTTCACGACTGGTAAAGATCGGGATGAGTGCCTTCACTTTCATTTTTATCTTATCAACCTGGAAATGATAAGCTGTGATGAGATCGAGTGAATCATTGGAGTAAAAAACTACATTTTGCAGCTCAACTTTTTTACTGAAATAGTTGAACTTAATGTTACGAACCTTAAGTTTCAGTTTTCCTTTTGATTCTCTTTCTACAATTTCTTCAACAAGGGATTCAGCATTATTAACAACATAAATGTGCAGTGCAGTAATAAGGATGATGATGATCCCCAGTATGATCCCGAGTATTTTTAGTATTTTCTTTTCAAGCCAAACTATCCACATTCACAGCTGAGGTTAATATGTTTTCAAATTACTCAAATTCCATGGTAATGAAAAAGCCATCCAGCGCTGCGGATGGCTTCGTCTGTTAACTTACCGGGGAGCCAGGGGATACAGCTTCCTCTGGTTTTAGCAAACGAAGTTTTCCATCTTTATCTTCTGCTGTTAAAATCATACCCTGGCTCTCAATCCCTTTCATTTTTCGGGGAACAAGGTTTACTACAACTACAACTTGCTTGCCAATCATTTCACCGGCCATATAATGAAGAGCAATGCCACTAACAATAGTTCTTGTTTCAGATCCTAAATCAATTGTTAATTTTAAGAGTTTGTCTGCCTTCTCTACCTTTTCACAAGCAGTTACTGTACCAACACGAAGTTCAAGTTTAGCGAAATCATCATAAACGATCTCATTTTTTTTGTGTGGCAGGTTGCCGGCAGATTGTTCCATATTGGAATTTGTTAGTTGTGATTTGGAATTTCTTTTCAGCTTCTCAATTTGATATTTGATCTCTTCATCTTCAATTTTCCTGAACAACAATTCCGGGGGCCTCAATGAATAACCAACACTTAGCAATTTCAGCTTGCCGGCATTTCCCCAATCAAGGATCTTGTCAACTACTTTCATCATGTGCAGCATCTTCTTCGCCGTGTTGGGTAAAAATGGATTGGCCAGTATGGCAAGATTGGCTGTTAACTGTAAACAAAGATGTAAACAGTTATCAATTAGCTTCTGATTTACTTCTGACTCCCCACTTCCCACTCCCGGCTGACTAACTTTTTTCCACGGTTCTTTCTTCTGCATGTACTGATTACCTTTTCTTGAAAGATCGATCACCTCATACAAAGCATCACGAAACCTGTATTCCTCGATGGAGCGTTGAACATTGAGCGTTGACTGCTGAATGTTTTTTATTAAAGTCCGGTCATCTTCATCAATTACTTCTTCATGCAGTTTAGGCACTTTGCCACCGCAAAGCTTATGCATCAACACCCAGGTTCTGTTCACAAAATTTCCAAAAATGGAAACCAGTTCGCTGTTGTTTCTTTCCTGGAAATCTTTCCATGTAAAATCATTGTCTTTTGTTTCGGGTGCATTGGCACATAAAACATAACGCAACACATCTTCACAACCCGGAAAATCTTTTAGGTATTCATCCACCCAAACCGCCCAGTTGCGGCTGGTTGATACCTTATCACCTTCAATATTTAAAAACTCATTGGCGGGTACATTATCAGGCAATACAAAATTTCCATGTGCTTTTAACATTGATGGAAATATGATGCAATGAAAAACAATATTATCCTTGCCGATAAAGTGAACAAGCTTTGTGTCTTCTTTGCACCAATAATCAGCCCACTGATCCGTTAATTCTTTTGTGGCAGAAATATACCCGATCGGGGCATCAAACCAAACATATAATACTTTTCCTTCCGCACCGGGCAATGGAACTTTTATACCCCAATTACTGTCTCTTGTCATGGCTCTTGATTGCAGGCCATTGTCCAGCCAGCTGCGGCATTGTCCATATACATTATTTTTCCATTCTTTATGTCCTTCCAGTATCCATTCTTTTAACCAGGCTTCATAATTCTGCAAAGGAAAATACCAATGTTTTGTTTTTCTTTTCACCGGTATGGCATCACTCAAAGTGCTTTTAGGATCGATCAATTGTTCAGGACTCAATGTTGATCCGCATTTTTCACATTGATCACCATATGCATTCGGATTTGAACAAACAGGACATGTGCCGGTAATATACCTGTCTGCTAAAAAGGTTTTTGCTTTCTCATCATAAAATTGTTCGGTTTCTTTTTCTTCAAACAAACCATCATCATATAGTTTTTTGAAAAAAGCTGCCGCCGTTTCATGATGCACTTTATTGGATGTACGGGAATAGATATCAAAAGAAATTCCCATTTGCTCAAAACTCTCCTTAATGATCGCATGGTATTTATCAACTATCTGCTGTGGAGACACGCCTTCTTTCATTGCCCGTATGGTGATGGGCACTCCATGTTCATCACTGCCGCAAACAAATTTTACATCACGTTTCTGTGCACGTTGATACCGCACAAAAATATCTGCAGGCACATACACACCTGCCATGTGCCCGATATGCACCGGCCCGTTGGCATAAGGTAATGCCGCAGTCACTAATATTCTTTTATACTCTTTCATTTTTTTATGTACCGATCTTTAATACTCCTATTAAGCATTCGTTGCGTCGCACACTTCAACGTTCTGTAATTCTACTGAACAATGCTAAAAACAACTAAAGTCCGCAAAAATACCGTATTAAAGACCATTGCCCAAACGGATAACTATTAGCAGATTTTATTTACATTGGGAAAAATTAAACTGTTTATGTCTGTAGAAGAAAAATTAAAACAACTTGGTTATACGTTACCAACTCTGCCAACATCAAAAGGAATTTATAAACGCTGTGTTGTAGATGGACATCATCTGTATGTTTCAGGACATATCTCTGTAAATACTGATGGCAGTTCAATAACAGGCAAGCTGGGAAAAGATCTGAATGAAGACCAGGGCAAAGCAGCAGCAAGACAATGTGGCCTGGCAATACTTGCTTCTATTAAGGATCATTTCGGAACACTTGATAAAGTGAAAAGGGTAATGAAATTGCTGGGTATGGTAAATGCAACGCCAGATTATGAAAAACACCCGATCGTTATCAATGGCTGCAGCGAGTTGTTTGTTGAGATCTGGGGCGAAGATAATGGCAAAGGTGTTCGCAGTGCAGTCGGCATGGGTTCTTTACCCAACAATGTGGCTGTAGAAATAGAAGCAATGTTTGAAATTTATCCATGATGTGGTTTGATATAGAAAATATAGATCATCTCGATTCACCAGTGCTTGTTGTGTTTCCGGAAAGAGTGAAGCATAACATTCAGCTTGCCATTGATATGATCGGTGAGGTAAGTCGTTTGCGGCCGCATATCAAAACGAATAAATCACCCGATGTTGCTAAACTGATGCTGCGGGCCGGCATTACAAAATTCAAATGCGCCACAATTGCCGAAGCAGAAATGCTTGCACAATGCAATGCACTCGATGTTTTACTGGCTTATCAGCCTTTGGGTCCAAAGCTTGATCGTTTTGTTTCATTAATAAAAAAATATCCGGCAACTAAATTCTCTTGCTTAACAGATAATATAACCGCAGCAAATGAACAATCCACAGTGTTTGCAAATAATGCACTTATTGTTCCTGTTTATATAGATCTGAATGTGGGAATGAATCGTACAGGAATTTCTCCTGGTGATAAAGCAATTTCATCAGCAGCTCATATTGAAACTTTAAAAGGAATCAAGTTGGTTGGTCTTCACGCCTATGATGGTCACATCCGCGATATTGACTTTGAAATCAAAAAACAAAAATGTGATGAAGCCTATGCTTTGGTAGAAAAGTTAAACGAACGATTAAAGCTTCCTACAGTCATTATGGGAGGTTCGCCGGCTTTTTCTGTTCATTGCAAAAGAGTGAATATTGAATGCAGTCCCGGCACTTTTGTGTACTGGGATAAAGGATACAGTGATCTTTGCCCCGAACAAAAATTTCAAACAGCGGCAATATTGATTACAAGAGTTATTTCATTACCATCATCTAATAAAATTTGTACTGATCTTGGTCACAAATCTGTGGCAGCAGAAAACGAAATAGCGAAAAGGGTTTTCTTTTTAAATGCAGAAGGATTGAAACCTGTTGGACAAAGTGAAGAACATCTTGTTTTGGAAGCAAAAGAAGATCATTCTTATAAAGTCGGAGATATATTATTTGGGTTGCCCTATCATATTTGCCCTACTGTTGCCTTATATGAAAGAGTAATTACGGTTGAAAATGGAAAGGTGACAGGGGAATGGAGAAATGTAGCGAGGGACAGAAGAATTAGTTTGTAGTTTATAGTTTGTGGTTAAAACAGATACCCTCACTATATCAATTTTTAAAATTGGAGAACTACAAACTATAAACTACAAACATGCTGATTGTTGATGCTCATCTTGATCTTGCCATGAATGCCATGGAATGGAACCGTGATCTTCGGTTGCCGATCAATGATATCAACGAAAGAAAAAAAAAAAAAA
>FKKE01001377.1_pt1 | contig 16322 bp, 37 predicted proteins | sample 1106331 | NCBI WGS metagenome assembly FKKE01 (sample SAMEA3931202, study PRJEB13176) | freshwater metagenome | biome: Drinking water system; feature: drinking water; material: freshwater | place: China | collected 2013-02-06 | reverse complement strand
ATGAGCGGATCTGGCGGCGGGTGAAACAGGAGCTGACGCTGGTGGAGGTGGCGGGATGAATCAACGGCTGTATCGCATCGACGAGTGCCATCCGATTGTGCGGGTGCCGGCGTTGCGGCTGGTGGAGCTGTGTGCGCTGAAGCTCTCGCGCAAGCTGCTCGTCACGCATGCGTTTCGCTCGGTGCAAGAGCAAATGCTGATCTATCAAAAAGGGCGGACGTACAATCGAGAATCGCAGGTGTGGGAGGTGACGGATCAACAGGCCGTGGTCTCCAATTCCCAGCCGGGGCTGAGTGCGCATAATGTCGTGACACTCGCCGGGAAGCCTGCCTCGATGGCGGTGGATGTCATTCCGCTGCGGGCCGACGGCGCGGCGGATTGGGCGGTGGACGATCAGTTCTGGGACGCGCTGTATGAGCTGGCCTGGAAAGTTGGCCTCGATCCCCTCGGGGATCCGACCGGGAGCTATCTGGCTGGCGATAAAGGGCACTTTGAGGAGCCCGCGTGGAAACTCAAACTCGCGGCGCTGGAGTGCTACCAGCCAGTCCAGCAATTCGGAGGCGCGACGGTATGAGCCTGCCTCGTCCCTATTACGAGGAAGACGGTATCACCATCTACCACGGCGACTGCCGGGAGATTTTGCCGCAACTGGAGCCGGTGGACGCGGCGATCACTGATCCACCATATGGGGTCACGTCGCTCGATTGGGATTCCGTCGTTGATGGCTGGGCGCATCTTGTTGAGGCTCCATGCTTATGGTGTTTTGGGTCGATGCGGTTCTTTCTCAGTCAGAAGTTTGATGGCTGGAAGTACGCTCAGGAAATTATCTGGGAGAAGCATAACGGGTCTATCTTCCATGCTGATCGGTTCCGGCGAGTGCATGAATTTGCGGTGCAGTTCTATCGTGGGGAATGGGCTGATCTGTACAAGTCGCCTGTCTACACGATGGATGCTACCCCTCGCACGGTGAGAAGAAAACAGCGCCCGGCTCATTCTGGTCATATCGACGAGGCGAGTTACTCATCTGATGACGGCGGGCCACGGCTGATGCGGTCGGTGGTGTATGTGCCATCGTGTCACGGTGAAGCTGAACATCCGACACAGAAGCCCGTCGATATTATTAAGCCGTTAATTGAATATTCCTGCTCTCGTGATGGGGTGGTGCTCGATCCTTTTATGGGCTCCGGTGCGACGCTCAGAGCGGCGAAGGATCTTGGGCGGATGGCCATCGGGATCGAGATTGAAGAGAAGTATTGTGAGATTGCCGTCAAGCGGCTCGCGCAGGGGGTGCTCGCATTATGAGCAGCGAGCGGCTGGTGGGAGAGTGGTTGAAAGGCTACGTAGGGGATCGGCTGTATGCCTGCGCGCGATGCGGGCAGGCGGAGTTCACGCATGATCAGAAATATCGACACGAATTGTTTGACTGCAAGGAGAGGAGGCCGGCGACGTGACGATTCCCATCGAGTTTGTGGCGTTGTTTCTGGGCGTGGCGATTGCGGCCTGCGGGTGGATGATCAGATACCTCATCAGCGCGGTCAACGCGACGAATACGACGCTGCAATCCATCGCCGATCATCTCGGGAAGCTGAACGGGCGTGTGGGCAAGGCGGAGAGCTGGCAACTGATGCACGAGAAGCAGGACGACGAGCGGTATGAGGGGATCGAGCGCGAGCAGACGCGCATCTGGACGGCGATTGAACGCGGGCGGCTCTAGGAGGGGATGATGGGCGACGAAGTCAAGCGAGGGTGGCAGCATCACCCGCATTTCTGGCTCTGCCTGATTCTCACGGCGGGGGAGTTCGCGCTGCTGTACATCATGTTTTTTGTGGGGCTGCCGGACAAAAACAAAGATATTGCGCAGGTATTGATCGGCGGCTACAGCGCGGAATGGGCGCGATCGATCGCCTATTGGTACAACACGACGTTCGGCAGCAATAACAAAACGGCGGCGCTGATGAAGGCCGAGCCCATCAAGGATCTGTGATGTACGTCTGGCTCTACTGGCTGCTGTGCGGCGCGGTGCTGTGGCTGGCGGCGGTGGTCGTGTCTGACTGGTGGAGGCAACCATGATTGCGGCCTTGCCGTTGGCGGCGAAGATCGGTCTGCCGATCGGGGTGGTGGTGCTCTCGATCGCGGGCTATCTGTTCTGGCAGGAGCGTCAGCAAGCCGTCGGCCGGGCCGAAGCGGAAGCGGAACACCTGGCCGAGCTGCTGAAACAGCAGCAGGAGGCGACCGGCTACTACATCGTGAGTGAGGCGTTGAAGCTGCGCCGGGTCGAGCGGGTGGTGGCCGAGAAAGATCGGCTGCATGCGCGGCTGCGCGAATCATATCAAGAGGTGGTGGCCCATGAGCAACGGGAACAGCGGGTGGAGGTGCCGGAGCTGGAGCGGCCGGCCTGTGCGGTGGCTCCTGATCTGGTGCGTGCTGTCAACGGGCTGGCTCGGGTGCTCGACGACGTCGCCACGGAGCGTCCTGCCGCCGCCGGTGGCACCGCCGGTGAGCCTGCTGGATCACGCGGAGCCGCCGCTCCCGGATCTGCCCGAGGGGGCGACGGAAGTGGACCTCGTGAAACGGATCCACGAACTGACGGCCCGCCTGACGAACCGCATCATTGAGCACCGGGGCCTCTCGCAGTTCGCCCTGGAGGAATACCGGCGCTATCAGCACTTCTACCGTGATCAGGCGGACGCGGAGCGGTGACACAGATAGGAGGACTCATCTCACCGTTCTTCTCCGAAACGTGGATGATTTTATATGGCCATATATACGTATGAATCTCGCTCATACTGATACTCATACTTCTGCTCTCAGATGTGCCCAGGATGCCCCAGGACAGGCCAGGAAGAAAGTCTAGCAATTCTCGGGAGTTAGCGGATTCTCGCGGGGTTACGCGGAGGGGTGAGAGCGTTTAGCAAACCGTTGCCTTCGGCCACTCGGCCACCTCTCCGCTCGATCTATCAATGGGTTACGCGGTGTTAGGGGATCCTCGGTGATGGGCACTCATACTCTCACTCATACAGTAGCGCACGACTTTTTCTCCGGCCTCGGCGAGGTCCGACTCGACGACGATATGATAGCGGTCGAACACGCTTCTGGTTTTGTGTCCACTGATCTGCATGGCGACCTTCTCCGGCACTCCAGCCTGTACGAGGTTGCGCACGCCGCTCCGTCGCAGGTCGTGGAGGAGCGGGCCGGTGTACTGTCGCACGGCGGGTGGGCGGCGTGCAAGTCCAACTTTTACGCAGGCGGTTTTCCAGATGCTGTCGATGGTCTTGATCCGCTTCCCGTTCCGGTGGCAGAGCCATGGGCCGGTGTGGCCATGGGTGAGCCAGTTGCGCAGCAATACGTAGAGGTCGCCTGGCATGACGACGGTGCGCGGGGTATTGGTTTTGGTGTCGAGGGCGGCGAGGGAGAGTTGGACGCGCTGGCGGCGATGGTCGAACGCGACCTGCTCGGTTCGAAGGCTCAGGATTTCGCCGATGCGCATGCCGGTCCAGAATCCAATGGTCACAGGAATACGGGCATACTCCGGCAGGACGGCGCGGAGGCGCTGGAAGGTGGCCCAATCCAGAAAGCCTGAGCGCGGGGCGCTTTCTTTCAGCCGGGGCCAGTGTGGGATGGGCAGCGTGGTGCCCTGCTGGTTGGCGAGGCGCAGGCCCCGCAGGAGGTGGGCGACGCGGCGGTTGACGGTGGCGGGGGTGATGCCCGTGGCGAGCCAGCGGTCGGCGCGGGTGAGCAGCCATTTGGTGGTGATACTGTCGGCCCGGTATGTCCCGGCGTCGGCGCGCCAAAAGGCGGCGAGGCCCTCGGCGCTGTGGCGGCTCTTCCGCTGGTGGCGGCGGTAGTCGTCCTCGACGTACCGGCAGAGGTCGGCCACGGTGAGCCCTGCGGCGCGCTGGCGCTGGTATTTCTCGGGGAAAAACACGCCCTCGAACCGTTCCACGCGGACTTTGTCACGGACGCGCTGGGCGGCGGTTTTCGTCCGGAAGCCCTGGCGCTGCCAGAGGCGGCCACGGATGCGGAGGCGCAGGCCGTACCGGGTCTCGCCCGCCTGGGTGTGGTACGTAAACACCCCATCGTCGGTGGTGAGGGCGCTCATCTTGGCTCGATGGGTGGTTGGTGGTAGGATGGTGGCATGCGGTATGACTCACTCCTCGGGGCGGCGGCGGTCGCGTGCCTGTGCACGACGCTGCAGCTCGATCCCACCTGGGTGTTGCGGGTGAAGGATGGCGATACGTTCGTGATCCGCAATGCGGGTATTACGAACAGTGAGGATGTCCGGGTGTGCCATCTGATCGACGGGCCGAAGGCGGTCTGTGTGAACACGCCGGAGACCGAAGAGGACGGCTCGACTGAGGCCACGCTGTTCACGCAGCAATGGCTGATGTCGGGTGCGTTCACCGTGACGGCCTGCAAGCGCGACAACTTCGGGCGCCTGCTCGGTATGGTGACGCGCGGCGAGACCAATCTCGGCCAAGCCTTGCTCGACGAAGGCCACGCCACGATCTACAAGCGGAAGCATAAAATCGTTACTCCACCGTAAAGCCGTAGCGGTTGCTGGTCGCCAGCTCCTTCCCTGTTCTCCCATCGTGATACACCACAATCGTCCCGTCGTTGGGCGTGCCCTGCGTGACCGTGCATTTGAGCATGACGTCGGGGCCTTTCTTCTCATCGATGGTGAGCCGGGTCCATGGTTCGAGGACGTAGACGCGCGAGACGTCGGGCTTGCCGTCCACGCGGTGCAGGATGCCGTTGTCCAAGGCTTGCTGGATGAGCTGCTTCGTGTTGACGGTGGCGCAGTAGTTAGCCATGGTTGGCTTTGGTTTCTCCTTGCCTGGTTCCTCCCGCCCGTAGAACATGGCGAATACAATGACAATTCCCAGCACGAGGAGCAGTTCGCGGCGCACGACCGGACGCTTCCGTGCCTGGCGTAGTGGGTGCCCGCACTGTGGGCAGGCGATGGCCTCTGTTGAGACGGGCTTGGTGCAGGCTGGGCACTCACGCAGGGCCATGCTCACTTGCTCCGCAATAGCGGCCTCTATAACAGATGATCGGCCCAATGCTCCTCTGAAATGAGTGCAATGGGGTGGCCTTGTTCAGCCATAGCAATGGCCTTTTCGATCTTCCTGCCGTGCGTCGAGTGCAGCCAGTCCCGGCTCCCGATCTCGCCAATGAGCAGAAAGTGGGTGGAGCTGGTGACAGTGGTGTCGATGAGCCCGCCACGCTCCAGAATTTCAAATTCGACATTGACACGAGGCCCGACTGCAAAGCGTCCGGTGAGGCAAAAGCGATGTTGCCGGAAAAACACCGGCGGGGCTGGCTTCGTGAGCGGCAGGGACGTGGAATTATTGGTGGCGGTGGCGTTCTGAGCTTGCCCGACGATCTCTTGCAGGAGTGCCAATAGATCCTCGCGCTCCTCCAAGGTGATGATCCCATCAGCGAGAATCTGGTTGAGCCTCGACGCAATGGCAGCGGCGGGCCACACATCAAGCGCCTGTTGATTGGCCTGCAGCCAGCTGGTCAGAAACAGAATCTCTTCTTCCGCCAGGTTCTTGTCGATGATCATGCCCTTGCAGAGGCCGACCAGCTCATCGATCGCCCGATCGGCAATCCGTGGGGCGCAATACTGCGGCGCTGGTTGTCCATGGGCATCGAGTTTGCTGGATCGTCGGAGGAGGTAGATTCGTCGAGGCATGTTGGCTCTCCTGTCGCATTTACGGATGCGCTTTCAATGGGCACTCGTCGCACGGGGAAGATCTGGTGCGGAATTGCCGATGTCGCTCGCAATAGATCATCGTGTGATCTCGCTCGATGACGCTCTCGTGTTGCCCGCCAACCAGGCCGATCAGCTTCGCGTCGTGGCTAATCGGCTCCCTATTAGCGCGATCCAGGTTTCCCGCGTAGGTAGGGCAGGTGTTCCTCAGCGGCGACATCAACGGGAAAATCGTTCAGCATCACGCCTTTACTGCGCCGCATTCGGTCCATGTAAAACTCAATCGCCAAGTGGAATAGTTCATTCCTCGATTTCTTGCGCCACCATGTTTTTCTAAATAAATCGATTTCCTCGATTTCGCTCGGCTTGAAATAGACCTTTACTTCCCGAGGGTTGTCGTCTTTTGGGGTATTAGCCATATAAGGCCCATCATAGGCCCACGCCAAATATTGGGGCAAGGGCTTGACATGGGCGCATGATAGGCCTATCATGCGCCCGTATGAAGCACGACAAAAAACAGCATCAGAAACTGACCTATATCAAGATCTACACCACGCCCGAGCTGGTCTCGTGCTTTTCGCGCTATGCGCGTTTGCAAGGCCGGTCGGTCTCGCGCCAGGGTGAATTTTTGATCAAGCAGGCGCTGCTGGATGCGCAGCCGGATAAGCGGCTGGTGAATGGTTAGTTCGGTCAACATTTTTACTGGGAGGGCCTGCACCATGCCTCGACCGATGTGTGACGACGACATCACGTTTCGCTGTCCGCAGGAGCTGCGGGTGGACATTGAAAACTTTGCACGGCGAATGAAGTTCCCGTCGATGAGTGCCTTCATTCTGAATGCTCTCGAAAATGAACTCGCGCGGCTGAACACCTATCGCTACGACTACTACGAGCACCTGCGGCCCATCTTTGCACAACTCGAATCGAGCGGTGTCGGACTGTGTCCGACGGGTGTCGGCGGGAGGGTGCGGTGAGGGACGTTGAGCGTGGAGCGTTGAGAATGGGGAGTGGGGAGGGCTGGTGATGGCGTTGCTGACGGCGCGGGAATTGGCGGCGGAATTACGGGTGAATACTGATGAGGTGTATCGCAATGCGGCGGCGGGAAAAATCCCGAGCTATAAAATCGGCAAATCGCGGCGGTTCGACTTGCGGGAGGTGCTCGCGGCGAGCCGCGCGGCAGCAGAGGAGGGGCCTCATGGATGAACCAGTGCTGTCGGCAGAGGCGCAGGTGCAGGCCAGGGCGGCGGTGGCGTTTCGTCTGGCGGGCCTCTATCAGGAGGAAGGGAACGGGCTGCTGTGGGCGCTCTCTTCGGCGAAGCCGCTGGAGTGGTCGAAGGATCCGGAGCGGCAGGCGCGGTTTTTGGTCGGCTTTAATGAGGGGTGCGAGATTCTGCGCGTGGCGGGGCGGGGCGCCTCGCCCACGGAGGCGGTGGGAGAGGGAAGGACTGAGTGCTGAGGACTGANNTTCCAGAGCTCGCGCCCGCTGGCGCCGTCATCGGCGGTGAAGAAGAGCGTGCCGTTGACGCCAGTCAAGAACAGCATGCTCGAGCCGAGACTGCCAGGCCGGATGTCTTTGACCAACACCGTCCCGGCTGCTGTCCCATCGCTCTTCCAGAGCTCGCTCCCACTGATGCCGTCGTTGGCAGAGAAAAATAGTGTCCCATTCACGTTGGTGAGGAACGCCGGGATCGAGTCGCCGGCGCCTGCCATGATGTCCTTCACCAACACCGTTCCGGCCGCCGTCCCGTCGCTCTTCCAGAGTTCAAAGCCGCTACCCCCTCCATCATTGGCGGAGAAGAACAGCGTCCCGTTCACATTGGCTGGGGCACTAGCGGAATTAGCGCTGACGCCCTGCAGACTGCCGGGCCCAATGTCCTTCACCAACACCGTATTGAACGTGGTCGATTCGGTAAATAGTGGTGGGGCTGAACTCTCGGCGATCAATCCTTGCGACGTAGAGGAACTGTTTAAGCTATCCGAGGTACCGATGAGCGGAGCAGTGGCAGCTGACTCCATAGCAGTGGCTTCCAGAACGGGCACAGTCGATACCGGCGCCGCGCTGAGGAGGAGACGGGGTTCGAGGGCTTCGAAGAAGAAGTGACGAGTGACGGGTGACGCGTGACCAGTCGGAAGTGGTGAACGAGGAACGCTGAACGCTGAACTGGCAACCCCGAATGACAAGATACGAGATACGAGCGACGGTTTCTTAGATCGCCGAAGGAGAGCGGCGAGCCAGCGGCGCGCTCGCCGGCTACGCATCACCCCGGGCTGACGTCCTCCACCGAACCAGTGCCGCGTCACTGCGAGCAAATCCGAGTCGCTCATCCTCCTCCCTTGCTTCATACCGTCACCGCCACATCGCGGTTGGGGTCGTCGGCCACGGCGGAGGAGACCACGAAGTCGCTGAGCCAGGGGCTTGAGGCTGCCGTGAGCGGGGTCGAGTCGGTATCGTCGGCCAGCGCGGCCTGCACCGAAAACGTCGCGGCGAAACCCATCGGCACCGTGAGGCGTGAGGCGTCAGGCGTGAGGGGTGGCACTGAAGTCGTGCTGAGTGCTGAGGACTGAGGACTGAGGACTGAGTGGGGGAGGGTGAGGCAGAGAGTTGAGAGTGGAGAGTTGGGAATAGGGGGATGGGGTGAGGAAGAGAGTTGAGAATGGTGAGTGGAGAGTTGGGAGTGGGGAGATGAGGCCGAATCGTTCAGGGGTGCGCGTGGATCAGATCGGGTTTCGGCTGCTGGTGTCGGGGGTGTGGCTGGCGGTGCTGGCGTACATGCTGGTGGTGATGGCGTTTACGGGATAAATGACGTTTCAAGTTTCGTGTTTCAGGTTTCATGGGGGATGGGATGCGAGAGCGACCGATTTTGATGACACCGGAGAATGCGCAGAAGTGCCACGAGGGCACGAAGACGCAGACGCGGCGGATGAATAATTTAGAGATCGTGAACGTCAACCCGTCGCAATGGCAGTTCGCCGGATGGCTGTCTGGAGAATATCGGGCTCCATTCCATCGTAATGGGGTGACTGTCCATATCAAATGTCCTTATGGCGTCGCCGGGGATCGGCTCTGGGTAAGGGAGAATGGATGGGAGCGACCAGCGCGAACACCGAAGATGTTGAGAGATGGAGCGGACACATGGGAGCGGTTCTATTTCGATGCTTTGATGGATGCTGGCGAAGCTGAGGAGTTGAAAGGGTACGGCTTCAAGCGTCGTCCATCTATCCACATGCCTCGCTGGGCCTGCCGGACGGTGTTAGAGATTACCGATGTGCGGGTGGAGCGGTTGCAGGACATCGGTGAAGAGGATGCGAAAGCGGAGGGTGTAACACGTATTTCCCATGGCCGTGAGTATTATTTCAGCGCGATGCGTGATGAGCCAGATCATCGTAACTGGGTCGATCCGACAGACGCATATAGGGAACTTTGGGAATCCATCAACGGTGCAGGTTCATGGGCGCAGAATCCGTGGGTGTGGGTGATTTCTTTTCGGAAGGTGGGCGCATGCGGGAGATGACGCGCGAGCAGGTGGTGCGGTTGATCCGGCGCGGGGTACGCGATGCTGGCAGTTATCGCGCCTACGGTGCGCGGGTGGGGCTGGAATCATCATGGCTCTCGCAGCTGGTCAGAGGGCGCGGGTCTTTTGGCGCGCATTCGTTGCGCCAGCTTGGTTTGGTAGATGTGCGGATTGTGGAGCAGGTCGAGGGTGCGCCGGTTGAGTCGGTGCAGAGGATGAAGCGGGAGCAGGTGGAGGCGTGGGTGCGCAGTGATGCGGCGCAGTACGGCGGGCGGCTGTCAGTGTATGCCAGGCGGCGGCAGGTGCCGCTCACGACGCTGATGAATACGCTGAAACGGCGGCATGCCTGGACGCCGTACACGTTGCGCGCGGTGGGCCTGGAGGGTGTGGTTGTGGTGGCTGAGGTGCAGACGGCTCCGGTTCGCCACGCGAGGCCGTATCGTCCGATGTGGCGGCTGGGCGATTGGCCGAGGGGGATGATCGGATAGGGGGATGGAGAAGTTGAGAATGGAGAGTGGAGAGTTGAGGCGGATGCCGGTGCAGTGGGTGACGCGGGAGATGATCGCGCGGCTGCGTGGTCCGGCGTCGTTGTTCCGAGGGGCGCTGGATCAGGCGGCGAAGGAGCGGCGGGCGGCGCGCCTCTTAGTTTCAAGTTTCATGTTGCTGGTTTCATGTTTGGCGGTGCTGTTGTTTGGAGAGTGGTGACGTATGGATAGTATCCCGGATATTACCGTCTCGGTGGAGTCGGCTGTCTATCGGGCCATCAAGGATGTCATGCAGGCGATCCATGATGAGCATGGGATCATAGTCGAGAGTGTTCGCCTGTCGTGGCTTGATTTCTCGGTCTGTGGTTATAGGCCGCGCAGTGTGGTGAATCAGGTAGCCATCGAGTCACGACTAGAGTTTTCTGATGTGCCGGGTCCGGCGGAAAGTCGGCAGCGATGACGCGCGGGCAGGGGTGGCGGACGATTCGGCAGCGGGCGGCGTGGTTTCGGTCGATGCGCCGGGCGCGGCGGCAATCGCGGACGACGACGGGCCATCGCATGGCGGCGCAACGGGCGCTGGCGACTTTGGCGGCGGGCGGGGTGCGGTGAGGGACGTTGAGAGTTGAGAGTGGGGAGTTGGTGGCATGACGCGGACGGAGCTCCTGGCGGCACGGGCGAATGATGTGGTGGAGGCGGCCCTGAAAGCAGGGGTGTGTCTGTTGGAGCGGGAGTGCCTGATTGTGCGGGAGGCGGTGCTGTTTGCGCTGCTGGAGGTGGAGCGGGAGAAGGAGGAGGCGCTGGAGGCGTATGCCTGGACGATTTCTCCGGCTATGGCGCAGGCGAAGATTGACGAATTGCATGGCACTGTTGCGCGGCAGGCGCACGCACTGGCGCATGTGCGGGAGGCGTTGCGCGGGATGGTGGAAATATTTGGCCATCACGACGGCTATACGGTCGTGCGAGCCGCTCGGCTTGCCATGCAGGAGGATGGGTATTAATGCGTGTGTATATCGCGGGGCCGTATTCGGCGGGGGAGCAAGCAGAGCTGGTGCGCGAGGCGGTCTTGGTGGGGCTTGCGGTGTTTCGCCATGGGCATGTGCCCTTTATTCCTCATCTCTATCATTTCGCCCACTATCTCTGCCCCCAACCGTACGAGGCGTGGATGATGCTGGATCTCTCGTGGCTGGCGGTGTGCGATGGGTTGATCCGGTTGCCCGGCACGTCGCCGGGGGCGGATCGCGAGGTGGAGCGGGCGCGGCAGTTAGGGCTGGTGGTGTGGGCGGGATTGGACGCATTTTTGACGCAGGTGCCGTCGGGTCGGGCGGCGTTGGCTGAAGGGAGGGGCTGATGGAGCAGACGGAGATTTCGTTGACGAGTATTTGTCATGGGGCGGTCCCGGAGGTGTTTGAGCGGGAGTTTCGGGAGTTGCTGCGCAATATTCACGATCCCAACACGGTGGCGGAGAAGGTGCGCACCCTCACGATCAAGTTCGCGGTGAAGCCGTCGGAGGATCGGAGTCAGGCGGTGGTGGACTTTTCCTGCAAGGCCTCGCTGCAGCCGGTGAAGGTGGTGAAGGGGCAATTCTTTCTCTCGCGGCATACGGGGCAGCTGAAGGCCTATGCGGTGGATCTGAAACAGGGGGCGCTGTTCGGCGAGGAGGGTCCGGATAAGACGATCAATCTGGTGAAGTAAGGTCAACCTTTCGCGAGGCTCGTCTGGAGCGGATGATGTTGAAAGAATTTGTGGACAAGATTGTGAGTTTGGCGCCCGCGACGATTACGACGCTGCGGGGTCTTGAGTATGCCGATCGGCCACTTTGCCTGATTGAACCGCCACGAGAGTGTGCGCCTTTGGCGCTCATGACGCTGACGGGATTGGTGGATGCGGTCCGCGCGAAGCTGGACAATTTGCGGCCGGATGGTTGGGTGATTGAGGTGATGAGCCATGAGGCGGTGCGGATCGTTGGGCGCATGACGAATCCCTACGGCAAGCGCGAGGTGCTGCTGTCCGTCTCCTTGCAGGATGGTGATGTGTTCCCCTTTGGGCGGTTTCTGGCGCGCGAGGAATTTGTGATCGGGTTGCAGTCGCGTTTCGTGCCGGATCTGTCGATGGAGCGCCTGCTGAAATTGGCGAGCACGTTGGAGGCGTCGACGGTCGTGCTCGCCGAGGATGATGGCATTTCGCAGCGTACGACGGTGCGGCAGGGGGTGGCGCTGAAAGAGGACGTGAAGGTGCAGGGCCGGGTGTGGCTCCGTCCGTATCGCACGTTTCGTGAGGTGGAGCAGCCGCCGTCGGAGTTTGTGTTTCGGTTGCGGTCGAAGGACGGTGCGGTGCCGGAGTGTGCGCTGTTTGAAGCCGATGGGGGCAAATGGAAGCTGGATGCGGTGCTGACGATGAAGGCGTGGCTGGAGGAGAAGCAGCTGGGGCTGCCGGTGGTGGCATGAGGGCGGTAGCGTGGGCGGAGGAGACCGGCAGCTCGGAGGCTGTGGCGCTGCCGGCCGGGACGGTGAAGGCGTGGGATGCGCGCGGGTATCTGGCGTGCGACGAGGCGAAGGCACGGTTGGCGGAACGGCTGGTGTCGTGGCTCTCGCAGTCGACGGTGCGGGAGTACGCGAGTCCGAAGGGGTATCGGATGCTGATTGTTGGGCAACGGTGTGAACAATGAACGTATTCAATGAGCAGGCGGGGTATGCCGTTCCGGTCCATATTGGATCGGCGTCGGAGGCGAAGACCGGCGAGGCGTGTGGAGTCACGGCGGCACGTCGCGCCGCCGTGGTCTCTTCTTTGGCGGGTGGTTGATGTTCTGTTGGGCGCCGATGGTGGCGCTGTTGGGGGTGGTGACGGTGCCGGTCAATCAGTCTCGCGAGACGCAGTTGGACGGGGTGCAGGTGGAGTGGCAGAGCTGTGTGACGGGGTTCGGCGTCTATGTGACGGCGTTGTCATCGGAGCTGTACACGGGCGGGGTGCAGTACGGCTTTCCGGTGCGGCTGTCGGAGTCGCTGACGGTGATCGGGCAGGTGTTTGTCGGGGCGAGTGTGGTGGATCGCTGGGTGGCGGAGTTGCCGAACGGGGTGCAGTTCGACACGGGGGTGCGGCTGATGGCGCGGTGGGAGCGTACGGTGCTGGAGCTGGGCTGGCAGCACGAGAGTCATGCGGGGCTGGGGCGGACGGTGACGCAGGGGCGTCGGCGGTACGGGAACACGGGGGTGGATCTGCTGAAGCTCGGGGTCGGGTGGGAGTTTTGACGAGTGGGGATGGGCTGTCCGCGCTGCCAGGGGCTGCTGCTGGAAGAGGGCGACGAGCGGCGCTGTGTGAATTGCGGGTATCGGGAGTTTGCAGAGGGAGACGCTATGCCACGGTTTATCAGTGAGGAGAGTCGGCAGCGGTGGATTGCGTCGGTGCGGGCTAGTAAGGCGGCCAAGAGGGCGAAGAGCTCGGGCGCGCCGCTTGATGTGGCACCCGCGGCGAGCGCGGTGGCGGTGCGTCCGGCGGAGGTGACGGTGGTGCCGAGTTTGGATGAGACGATCGCGTCGCTGCAGGCGGATTTGGCGGTGCTGGAGCAGGCGCGGGAGATTGTGGCGCGGCGGATGGACAGGGAGGTGCGCTGATGCGACAGGGGTTTCGGATGCTGGGGTGGGTGTTGTTGATGGTGGCGGCGTCGTACGTGGTGGCGGAATGGTCGGTGCTGTACAAGTCCGGCGGGCATGATGTGCGCGACGCGGCGCGGGCGGTGCTGCTGACGCCGGCGCCGATGGAGCCGGAGCGGGCGGCGCTGCAGGCGCAGTTTGACCACCTGGAGCGGACGTTCGGCCAGTATCGGGCGGTGAAGGAGCGGGAGATTGCGGATCTGCAGCGGCTGATCGCCAATCTGGAGCGACAGATCCAAGTGCTGACGGCGCAGCGGACGCCGATTGAACAGGTGGCGGCGCTGCGGTCGGCGACGGTGGAGCAGGACGGCGCGAGTGAAGGCACCCGTCAGGGTGCGCATAATCGGCGGACCCAGCACGCTCGCGATGCGGCTCCACCCACTCTGATCCAGTTGGCGCGGGAGGCGGGCTTTACGAAAGTCGAGGTGCGGCGATGACGGAATACAAAAAATGTCCGCATTGTGGTGCTGTACGCATGCTCTACCAAGCTATTGAGGGGGAACAGTTTCGGACGTGTTTTGCTTGTTTCAAGATGCAAAAACGCGTCTTTACCTGGGGGGCCGCTCGAAGCATTTTGAAGCGGGTGGTGTGTCTAGCTTTGCCCATCACGCTGATCTGTTCGCTCGTCGCGGGGCCGGTGTGGGCGGAGCAGATTGTCCTGGACGGCCAGGAGTTCCGCGCGCATGTGGCGCGGGATCAGGCCCTGCAATCCGATCGGGAGAATCTGGCGCAGCAGAATGCCCTCTACAGGCAAAATGAAACCAATTACAAGCAGGTGGTACAGCGGCTGAAGGAGCTGCAGGCGAAGACGGATGAGAAGGCGGCAGCGCAGGCCTCCCTGATCGCGACGTACGACGAAAAGCTGGTGCAGATGGTGGAGCAGCAGAAGGAATTGGCCGAGGAAGTGCGCCGGGTGAAGAAGGAGCAGGCCTCGTTGACGTGGGAGGAGCGGGGCAAGGGCTTTGCCGCCGGGATGGTGGCGGTGGGTGCGGTGGCGGTCTATATTTTGAGAGGGGGGCGGTAACTATGGCTGACTATCCCTATTTCCCATTCTATCCGGCGGACTGGCTGTCCTCTCCGAGGGTGATGTGTTCCACCTTGGCTCAGCAAGGGGCCTACATCCGGTTGCTCTCGGCGTGCTGGCTCTCTGGGGATTGCTCCCTTCCAGCGGACAGCAAACAGCTGAGCATGTTGTCTGGTTTGCTTGAGCATGAGCTGGAATTTGTGCGCGGTTTCTTCGTCGAGCATCCAAACAAACCAGGTGCACTCACGAATGAACGGCTCTTTTCTGAGTGGGAGAAAGTGACGCGCCTTTCGGCTGTCCGGTCGCAAGCTGCTAGAAAATCAGTGAAATCTCGCCGAGCATTTGCTCCTGTTTTGCTGAAGCAAACAACCAGCAAGCTTCAAGCATGTACTCCCATATCAGAATCAGAATCAGAATCAGAAGTCAGAAGTCAGAAACAGATAAAGAATAAGAAGAATACTTGCGCACAACCTTCGGTTGTCGCGGTGGTGGCGACCCGGTTTGCTGACGCGTACCGGACTCGCTATAAGACGGACCCGGTACGCAATGCGCGGGTGTATGCGCAGCTCAGTCAGCTGGTGAAGCGGATCGGGCAAGAGGCTGCACCGGAGGTGGCGGCTTTTTACGTGCGGCACAACGACCAGTTTTACGTACGGGCCCGGCATTCTGTTGGGCTGCTCTTGCGGGATGCGGAGGGATTGCACACACAGTGGAAGACGGGGCAGCTGGTGACGAGCGCGCAGGCGCGCAAGATAGACGAAACGCAGGGGCGGGTGAATGTGTTTCAAGAGCTCATCAATGAACGTCGGATGGAGGTGTGCGATGTCGGAACTGCTTGAAGCCTTAGCGGTACTTGCGGAAGTGACCGGCACGGAGTGGAGCAAGCCGACGGTGCAGGTGATTGAGCGTGAGTTGCGCCCGTATCCCGAGCGGGATGTGTTGCAAGGGATTCGGCGGTGCCAGTTGGAGCTGCGCGGGCGGGTGGCGCTGGCTGATATTCTCGATCGGATGCCGTGCCAGCATCCTGGTGTTGAGCAGGCTTGGGGCCTCATCTCGAAAGTGATGCGCACTGAAGCGGTGTCAATTTGCTGGACGGATGAGATGCGCGAGGCGTATGGGGCGGCGGCGGCGTTAGCTGATGATCTGGTGGCGGCTCGGATGGCGTTTAAGGAGTGCTATGTCCAGCTCGTCAGTGCTGCGCGGGCCTCACGAAAAGTGCCTTGCTGGTCGGTTTCGCTTGGATACGATCGAACATTGCGTGACGAGTGCGTGCGGGATGCGGCGGAGAGAAATCTGATCGCTGCGGATTATGCACAGAAACTTCTCGCTCATGATCCGCCAACGGCTGATGCGAAGCAACTCCTGATGGAGTGCCGAGTAACGGTATGACTTCTGTGGATACGCAGGTGGTGGAGCCGGGGCGGTGTGCCTGGCGCACGGGCGATCGGCGTTGTCTGGTTGCGCCGGCTGGCGGGCGGCGCTGCGCGTGGCATACGTACTGGCTGCGGCTGGTGGAGGTGGGGGCGCTGGGTGATGGCCAGGAGGCGGCGTTTGTGGCCTGGTGGGCGCAGTTCCAGCCAACGGGGATCTACGCGGAGAATCCGGGGCCGTGGTGGGCGGATGCGGGGCTGCTGTGGCAATCCCTCACTGGGCAGGCCGAGGTGCCACGCCTGACAGATGCGCTCGCGCGTGAGCTGTATGTGCGGCGGGCTGAGGTGCGGCGGTATCGGAGCGGGTTGCCGATGGGCGAGACGCCGTGGCCGCGCGTGTCTGGGTTGCCGCTGCCTGCGTGGATGCCCGAGGAGTGGCGGGCGACAGTGGAGATCGAAATATAATCACGGGTCCTTCCAGCGTGTTGACATATACGGGTAAAAAAGAGCGCGGAAATTCGCTAGTGGTAGTGGTGAAATCGAGGTTGGTGGTTGTTGGTTGATAGAACCC
>FKKE01013126.1_pt1 | contig 16330 bp, 14 predicted proteins | sample 1106331 | NCBI WGS metagenome assembly FKKE01 (sample SAMEA3931202, study PRJEB13176) | freshwater metagenome | biome: Drinking water system; feature: drinking water; material: freshwater | place: China | collected 2013-02-06 | reverse complement strand
CAACTGATAATTTTCTTCAACAATCGTACATAGCTTTTTTGCCAATTCAACCGGTTGAAAAGTTTTACCGGTTATTTGTTTTAATGAAACGGGATTTGGAAGATCAGAAGAGAATGAGGTTTGGTTTATGTTTATTCCAATTCCAGCTATTGCCCATTTCCAAATTTCCGGCCTCTGACTTCCGGCTTCAGGCTTTATGCTCCCAATCACATTTTCAATCAAAATCCCTCCTGCCTTCCTGTCACGCCAATAAAGATCATTGGGCCATTTAATTTTAGTTTCACCGCCAGCATATACAGAAAAAAATTGGTGTACACTTACTGCAATGCACATGCTTAATTTGAATTGGTCGCTAATGCTCAACTGGTAAGGATTTAACAGAATACTAAGGGCTATGTTTGATCCCTTTTCAGAAACCCAATTTTTACCTCTTTGACCTCTACCTGCAGTTTGCTCAAGCGCAAAAAAAGTCATACCATGTTGAGGCTCATCCTGTCCCTCCGTCAGATGAGTTTGGTGAACAAGCCCCATGGCATATTTGTTGGTACTATCAATTGATTGCAGTACAAGAAAGGGCTTTCCTATGGGATTACCGGCAAATTGTAGTGGCAATTAATTACTATTTTTGACAAAGTAAACTGGTTTCTGGTAACCTGTTGCTTGTTCCTGGTAAAAAAGTCTATAACCAGCAACCAATAACCAGCAACTAAACAAGCAAAAACTTAAAAAACAAATATTATTGGAACAATTGTCAGTATTGGCTACAAGAAAAAAGAAAAGTACCGTCCGGCTAACAAAGAATTCAAAACTCATAAAAACCATCATCAACGCCATACAGGAGAAAAAGGGTGAAAACATTATTTCACTCGACCTGAGAAAAGTAAATGAAGCTGTTGCAGATTTTTTTATCATTTGCGAGGCAAGTAATCAGCCACAAGTGAGAGCAATAGCTGAATTTGTAGAGCAGGAAATGAAGAAGAAATGTGATGAATACCCATACAGACATGAAGGATTAAAAAACCTGCAATGGGTATTGATCGATTATGTAAATGTAGTAGTACATGTAATGCTGCCTGAAACCAGGAAGTTTTACAAGCTTGAAGAAATGTGGAGTGATGCGGTAACCGATGAGCATGAGGAAAACTAAAGAGGTTATTTAAAAGTATTTAAAACAGAAACGAAACAGTTAAAAAACTGGGAAAGAGGAAAAAAAATGTCACAAGATAATTTGAATAAGAATGATAAGTTTCCACGGTTTCAACCAAACCGTGATGAAAATAATAATAAGAAAGGAGGACCCAGGTTCAATAATTATTGGATATGGGCTATCCTGCTTACTACGGTGATCGGGTTTGTTACATTTGGACCATTCACAAAAAAAACAGAAACGATTTCAGTTGCTGAATTCAAAACCATGTTGCTTAAGCATCATGTAGAGCAGTATGTTGAAATACCGAACAAAAACATTGTAAGGGTTTCTATTAAAAAAGACAGCCTGCGGTATTATCAGAATAAGCTACCAAAAAGCCCGATCTCAAATAAGAAAGATGAAAAACCCCCGCAGTTCACTTTTGAATCCAATGAAAGATTCAGGGATGAGATACTTGAATTTAAAAAAGACAACCCCACTTTTTTCCCCAAAGAAATGGACGCGGAATATGATCCCTATATTTCGAAAAAAGACAGTACCTTTTTTTCGGGTTTAATACAATTTATATTACCCGTATTGTTATTTCTTGCCATCTGGATATTATTAATGAGGAAAATGAGTGGTGGTGCCGGAGCTGGTGGCGGCCCGGGTGGTATATTCAATATTGGTAAATCGAAAGCTACTCTATTTGATAAAGGAACAAAGGTTAATATCACTTTTGCGGATGTAGCAGGACTGGATGAAGCAAAGGTTGAAGTAATGGAGATCGTTGACTTTTTAAAGAATCCAAAAAAGTATACAAATCTTGGTGGTAAAATACCAAAAGGAGCTTTGCTGATCGGTCCCCCGGGTACAGGTAAAACTTTATTGGCAAAAGCAATGGCCGGTGAAGCCCAGGTTCCTTTCTTTAGTTTGAGCGGTAGTGATTTTGTTGAAATGTTTGTGGGGGTGGGTGCCAGTCGTGTTCGTGACTTATTTAAACAAGCCAGAGAAAAAGCTCCCTGTATAATTTTTATTGATGAAATCGATGCCATAGGCCGTGCCAGAGGAAAGAATATTATGATGAGTAATGATGAAAGAGAAAGTACATTGAACCAATTGCTGGTTGAAATGGATGGCTTTGGAACCGATACCGGTATCATTGTATTAGCAGCTACCAACCGGCCTGATGTGCTGGATAATGCCTTACTGCGTCCGGGTCGTTTTGACAGGCAGATCTCAATTGATAAACCCGATCTGAAAGGAAGGGAAGCTATTTTTAAAGTGCATTTAAAGCCTATAAAAATCTCTGATAAGGTTGATATTCATAAGCTGGCTGAGCAAACTCCCGGCTTTGCCGGTGCAGATATTGCCAATATATGTAACGAAGCCGCTTTGATCGCAGCAAGAAAAGGAAAGCAATCAGTTGAAATGGCCGATTTTCAGGATGCAGTGGATAGAGTGATCGGTGGTTTGGAAAAAAAGAACAAGATCATTTTACCTGAAGAGAAAAAAATTATTGCATTTCATGAGGCCGGTCATGCAATTTGCGGCTGGTATTTTGAACATGCTTACCCGCTGTTGAAAGTAACAATAGTTCCCAGGGGAACTGCTGCATTGGGCTATGCTCAATACACACCAAAAGAACAATATTTGTATAATGTCGACCAATTGATGGACCAGATATGTATGACATTGGGCGGTCGTGCAAGCGAGGAGATATTCTTTGGCAAAATTTCCACAGGTGCACAAAATGATCTGCAGCAAATTACAAAGATCGCTTACTCCATGATCACTATTTATGGCATGAATGATAAAGTGGGTAATGTCAGCTTTTACGACCCTCAGCAGGAAAATGCATTTACAAAACCCTACTCTGAGGAAACATCCAAATTAATAGATCATGAAGTACGTAAGCTGATCGATGATGCATACGAAAGAACGAAAGGTTTATTAACACAGAAAAAAGAACAGGTAAGAATTCTGGCAGAGGCTTTGTTGGAAAGAGAAGTATTGTTTCAGAGTGATGTGGAAGCCCTGATAGGCAAAAGACCATTTGAAGAAAAGAAAGTGCTTGATGTGCCTGTTACAGAATCTGCAGCCGAAGAAGCAAAACCAGTTGAAAAACCTGCTGAAAAAAAATCACCAGAAGAAGGAACAGCAGGCGCCGGTTCGGGAATATTTCCCTTACCCGCATAACTAAAAAAAGAGAATGAAATTTTCTCCATCAAAAGAATCAATTCTCAAAAAAATACGGAAGGCGTTGAGTCATTCAACGCCTCTTCCTTTTCCCCAAAGTGAGAACAACCAACCGGTTTTTCCTGCCACTGCTGAAGAGCTTGATGTTGTATTTGCAGAACAGTTCAATGCGCTGGGCGGACGCTTTATTTTTTGTGTAAACAGGCAGGAGCTGGCTTTTCAATTCACTAGTTTGATAAAGAAAAGCGACTGGCAAAAGGTTTATTGTGTTGAGCAAAATATCCTTGATCTTGTTGGCAGTTCACTGGAAGATAGATTTACTGACAAGGATCTTGCGGATTGCGATATCAGTGTTACAAGTTGTGAATGTCTTGTTGCCCGTACAGGTGGTATTGTAATGAGTACTGCACAGGCATCCGGAAGAACAACAAGTGTATATGCACCCATTCATATCTGCATTGCATTTACCAGCCAACTGGTTTATGATATAAAAGATGCATTGACATTGGTTAAAGACAAGTATAAAGATCAATTACCTTCTCTTATCACATTTGCAACAGGCCCCAGCCGTACTGCTGATATTGAAAAAACACTTGTTGTAGGTGTGCATGGTCCCAAAGAAGTATATTGTTTTTTGATTGATGCATAGTTGCGTACATTTATTGCATGAAAAATCCGGAGGTTTACCAGCTTTTTGTGTATGGTTCATTGCGCAGTGGTTTTCGCAGCCCGGCTTATGAATATATCAGCCGTTATTTCGATCTTATTGGCGAAGCTAAAGTGAAAGGAAGATTATATGATCTTGGCGATTATCCTGCAGCAAAACCATCAAATGAGAATACATATATAATAGGTGAGTTATACCGTATCCGGAATGAAAAAGAATTTTCATGGGCTATCGGGCAGCTGGATGATTATGAAGGTGTGAATGTTGCTTTTGATGAAACCCCTCTTTATGTTCGTGATGTTGCGGAAGTTCATATAGAAAATACAATGATACCTGCCTGGATCTATTGGTATCAGGGTGATGTAGAAAACAAACCAGTGATCAGCTCAGGTGATGTCCTTCAATACAAGGAGCAAAAGAAATAATTTTATTTCGTGACGATTCCAACCAATAAAAAAATTTATTTTCTCTCTGATTTTCATCTTGGCGCACCGGATGCAGCATCCAGTCTTCAAAGAGAAAAACAGGTTGTTCGTTTTTTAGATGAAATTAAAAATGATGCAGCTGAGATCTTTCTTGTCGGTGATATGTTTGATTTCTGGTACGAGTACCGAAAAGTAATTCCTAAAGGTTATACAAGATTGTTGGGCAAGTTAGCTGAACTATCTGATGCAGGAATCCCAATGCATTTTTTTGTGGGCAATCATGATATGTGGATGAAAGATTATTTTCAAAAGGAACTAAGCATCCCCATTTATTTTGAACCAAAAGAATTTGAAAGAAATGGAAAAACATTTTTGATAGGGCATGGCGATGGTTTGGGACCCGGAGACAAGGGGTATAAATTTTTAAAGAAAATATTCCGGAATCCTTTTTGTAAATGGCTGTTTGGCATTCTTCCGCCCTATCTGGGAATGGGGCTTGCCAGTTATCTCAGCCGCCGCAGCAGGGCGCAAACAGGAGCTTCTGAAGAAATATTTCTCGGTGAAGAGAAAGAATGGCTGATCATTTACTCAAAAGAAAAGCTGAAGGAAAAATATTTTGATTTTTTTGTCTTCGGGCATAGACACCTGGCCATTGATTTTCGTCTTAATGATAAAAGCAGGTATATAAATCTTGGCGATTGGATACATTATTTTACATATGGTGTGTTTGATGGGAGTGAGTTTCAGTTAAAATCGTTTTTAAATAAAGAAGAAAAAATAATCCGTAAATAGTGTTTAAAAAGTTAACGATATCACTCTTATTAATTGGATGCTTAAAAGCCAATGCGCAAACTGACAGTTCATTTCAATTATTGAAAAAGATAAAAGGCGATATCGTGGCTTTTGCCGCAGATAATTTTGACAATCTCTATCTTTTAAATTCTTCAGACCAGTTAAAGAAAATTAATGAGAAAGGGGATTCAGTAGCTGTATTCAACAACATAAGAAAATATGGGAAAGTTGCACAGATCGATGTTTCAAATCCCTTGCGTGTTTTACTTTACTATAAAGATTTTGCCACTATTGTTGTTCTTGATCGCTTATTGAATGTTCGCAGTACCATTGATCTTCGCAAACAGGATATTTTTCAAACACAAGCCGTTTGTTTGTCTTATGACAATGGTGTTTGGGTGTATGATGAATTTGAACATAAATTAAAAAAGCTGGATGAAGAAGGTAAATTGCTTTTTGCATCAACTGATTTCCGGCAACTATTTGATGATGCATTTTCGTTTACTGCCATCAATGATCATGACGGCTATCTTTATTTATACGATAAGAACAAAGGAGTGTATGTATTCGATTATTATGGCACATTAAAAAATATTTTCACTCTTACTGGCTACAATAATTTTAAAGCCGTTGGAGAATTCATTACCGGTACCCGTCACGATTCTTTAATGCGTTATCAGCCGGGAACGCTGGTCATGCAGGAAGTAAAGCTGCCGGAAAGCTTCAGGAAAGCACAATCCATTCTTTTTACATCCACCAAAGCATTTGCTTTAAAAAGAGATGAACTTGAAATTTACCAGCTCAGATAACGATACATTTCTGGTTATTTTTGCAAACTATGAATGATTTCCTGGATCAAATAATTTTTGATAATCCTGTCAGGAGTTACCTGATCGTATTGGGGGTTATACTTTTTGTACTGGTCTTAAAAAAATTTCTTTCAAGATATTTTGCGGGGCTTATTTATGCAGGAGTTAAACATGTTTTTAAAGGAATTGATAAAAGATCATTTTCAGACCTGGTGGCCAAGCCACTTGGAATGTTTCTTTTGATATTGGTTTCCCTTATTGCATTACATAAACTCACTTTCCCGGCTATATGGAATGAGGAAATTTATAAATACCGGCTAAAGGACATCATTCATACTGCAGGTACACTTGTGCTGATCATTTCTTTTATATGGCTTTTGCTCCGGATGATCGATTTTATAGCGTTGATACTGGAAAAGAAAGCTGATCTTACTCCCAGCCAAACAGATAACCAGCTTATCATTTTTTTTAAAGATTTTTTTAAAGTGGTTATTGGTGTCGTAGGAATATTATTGATATTAAAAGCCTTTGGTTTTAATATCACCAGTCTTATTACCGGGTTGAGCATTGCTACCGCTGCTATTGCACTTGCTTTAAGGGAAAGTTTGGAGAACCTGATCGCTTCATTTATTATTTTCTTTGATAAGCCATTTAGTATAGGTGATCTTGTACATGTACAGCAGGTAACCGGCACGGTAGAAAAAATTGGTTTAAGAAGTACAAGAATACGTACCGATCAGAAAACATTTGTTTCGGTTCCTAATAAGCAAATGGTGGATAGTATTTTGGATAATCTTTCATTGAGAACACAAAGAAAAGCAGAGATAAGATTGGAAGTAGATGCCAGTGCCTCATCGGATACACTGAATAAATTCATTGATGCGGCCAAATCAAAGCTGGTTCATTCACAGATAGAAGAAAGCTCGGTTTTTTTAACAGATATAAGATCGAATTCATTTCTCATAAGTATCGATTTCTTTACTGCGCCGATCGCATTTAATGAATTTCAAAAATTAAAACAGCAAAAAAATCTTGAAATTCTAAAGTTGATGGAAGAAATGAACATTGAATTAGCCGGTGCAAGCAGTGATATAAAGATTTCAGGAAAATTGGAACAATAATCAACCCAAACTCGCCTTCAACTCATTAAAAAATGACTTGATCTTTTCCAATGATTGGATCATGGCAAATTTTTCATCTGCTTTTTTATTCTTCTTTAAAAATTCTTTGGCGCCTTCAATGGTGAACTTACGGCGGCGGAGCAGGTCATGAATAAGAACAAGATTTTTAACATCAATGGGGCGGAAGAAGCGGTCGCCTTTACGGTTCTTTCTTGGTTCTAAAATATCAAATTCGGTTTCCCAATAGCGGATCAGTGACTGATTCACCCTGAACCATTTTGATACTTCACCTATAGAATAGTATTGTTTTTGAAAAAGGATTTCGTCAGGAGGAATTTGAATAAGATCGGCATTCAAATGCACTTCTTTCAATGATAAACGTCCGCGGGGCGATCTTCTTTTTTCTAACGCTTCAACAACAGTAGTTACTGCATCTTCCTGTACCGGATCGGGTTCAGGAGTTTCTTCTGATATAAGCTCTGCATCTTCTTCCAGCCGGGGGTCAGTTTCATGCCCTGTGATCTTTACATCCTTTTCTTCTTCAGAAGAAAAATCAAAAGTTATTTGTTGAAGAGTTTTAGCCATAGTGCTAAGTAAAGATAAGGAGCTTGCATTGTGTAAAGCAAAGAAGTTGACAGGTGTGGAAAAATTGGTCAGCTGCGGGGTATGAGTTGCGGGTTATGAGTGTTTATGTTTTGTGATGTAAGTTTTTTTTGAAATTGAATCCCGGATTTTTTCTTGCAGCCCGAAGCTTATAGCTCGCAGCTTCTCTCTAATCAAGACTTTGATTCGATGCAGCCGCCAGTTTCAATAATCTGTCAAACTGTTCCGGTGTAAGATCATTATAAAAGAAGTAGATGGGGTCAAGCTTATTTCCATTTTTTATCACTTCATAATGACAATGCGGCCCGGTGCTTTTGCCTGTACTTCCTACATATCCTATTACTTCACCGCGTTTTACTTTTTGTCCATTTCTTGCCTTCACCCTGAACATATGGCCATATAAAGTTTTATAACCGTAGCCATGATTAATCATAACATTATTACCATAACCATCGCCGCGATTGCCGGCAAATTCTACAGTACCATCAGCGGTTGCATAAATAGGCGTGCCCGCAGGAGCACTGAAGTCAAGACCCGGGTGAAGCTTTACTGTTTTATAAACCGGGTCGATACGATAACCAAAACCTGAAGCCATACGCTTAAGATCGGTATTGCTTACAGGCTGAATGGCCGGTGTAGCAGCCAATAATTTTTCTTTATCCTTTACCATTTCTGCAATATCATTGTAAGATGCCTGTTGTACTTTGATACGGCTACTCATGTTATTAAGCGTAGTAGCAATAGAATTTACCAGGTCCTGTTCATCCATACCCTCAATTAGGGCTATCTGTTTTTCCCTTTCTATTTCTTTTAATCTTGCACTGTCAGGTATCGGGTTGGCCTCAAAAATGGAACGATATACTTCATTATCCCTGTCTTCCAGTTCTTTCATCTGTTGTTCAATTTTTTTAGTCTGTGCACTTAACTCACGGTACCTGTCTTTCATTCTTTCATTTTCTGCCCGTAGCAATTTTTCATTGGGAGAACCAATAAAACGGAATGCAAGCACGGATATAATGGCGGCGGTAACAAAAGCCGCCGCTATAAAACCAAATACACGGAGCAATTTTACACGCAGGGGTGTTTCCAGTTTTTCATACCGGAGCGTATGCGTATTATAATAATACTTGATCTTTTTCATGGTTCTTTGCCTTCGTGGCGGGAAACGGATAGTTGGCTGTTGGATCCTGCAGGTTTCAGCGCTTTATTCACTGGTGGCTTATCATTACCTTTGGCCACTTTTACAGGGAAGACAAATATAGTCTTCTCAATTGCAAAAATCAACCCTGCTCAGGCAGGCATTTGTGTTTAATTTATGATGACAAGCAGCGATATAAGACAAAAATTCCTGGACTTTTTTGCATCAAAAGGACATGCCATTGTACCCTCGGCACCCATCGTAGTGAAAAATGATCCTACATTGATGTTCACGAATGCCGGCATGAATCAATTCAAAGATTATTTTTTGGGTAATAAAACGGCACCATATAAAAGAGTGGCCGATACACAAAAATGTTTACGGGTAAGTGGTAAGCATAATGATTTGGAAGAAGTAGGAGTTGACACCTATCATCATACCATGTTTGAAATGCTTGGCAATTGGAGCTTTGGTGATTATTTCAAGAAAGAAGCAATAGAATGGAGCTGGGAGCTGTTGACGAAAGTTTATGGCCTGGATAAAAGCCGTTTGTATGTCACCATTTTTGAAGGAGATAAAAAAGAAGGCTTGCCAAAAGATGAAGAAGCATATAATGAATGGAAGAAATGGCTGAGTGAGGACAGGATCATTATGGGAAATAAGAAAGATAATTTTTGGGAGATGGGGGATACCGGTCCTTGTGGTCCCTGTACAGAGATACATTATGATACAAGACCGCAAGCAAACAGCGACGGGCACAAGCTGGTGAATAATGATGATACAGGAATGGTGATGGAGATATGGAACAATGTATTCATCCAATTCAACCGGTTAAAAGACGGAAGTCTTGAGCTTTTACCGGAAAAGCATGTAGATACGGGAATGGGATTGGAAAGATTGACAAGAGTTATTCAGAAGAAAGTATCTAACTATGATACGGATGTGTTTACCGGAATAATTATTGAAATTCAAAAAATAACAGGCTACCGATACTTAGCTCAAACAAATAGAGAAGATATCGCTATGAGGGTGATAGCTGATCATATCAGAGCTATCAGTTTTACTATTGCTGATGGGCAAATACCTTCAAATACAGGTGCAGGGTATGTAGTTCGTCGCATTTTGCGCAGAGCAGTAAGATATTATTATTCTTCATTAGAGTATAAGAAGCCATTACTAGTTCAATTAGTTCCACTTTTGGCGAAACAATTCGAATTTGTTTTTCCAGAACTCTATAAGCAATGTGACTTTGTATGCCGAGTAGTTAAAGAAGAAGAAGAATCATTCTTAAGAACTCTTGAAAAGGGATTGAAAAGAACTGGCGATATAATTAGTTCTTACTACGAAAGCAAACGAAAGAGTTTCGAAAACTCAATAACAGGAGAAGAGGCATTTGAACTATTTGATACTTATGGATTTCCTCTAGATCTAACAAGGTTAATTGCTTCTGAAAATAGTATGGTTGTTGATGAAGCTGGCTTCGAAAAGAAAATGCAAGAACAAAAACAACGCAGCCGTGCTGCCACTGCTGTGGATACGGAAGATTGGGTAGTATTGGATGATTTTGCCAGAAATGAATTCATCGGTTATGATCATCTTGAATCGAGAACTAAAATTGTGAAGTACAGAAAAGTAAAAGCCAAAGGAAAAGACGGTTATCAAATAGTGTTGGAAGTAACTCCTTTTTATGCGGAGAGTGGCGGACAGGTGGGAGATACTGGTGAATTAATAATTAATAATGAAAAATTAATCATTACAGATACAAAAAAAGATAACGATCTCATTATTCACTTTACCGATAACATCCCCGGTAATTTGGATGGCGAAGTGATTGCTAAAGTTGATCCTGAAAAAAGAAAAAAGACAGAGCTGCATCACTCGGCTACACATCTTGTTCATGCTGCTTTGCGAAAAGTATTGGGAACTCATGTTGCACAAAAAGGCAGTTTGGTAAATGATGAGCATCTCCGGTTTGACTTTTCTCATTTTGCCAAAGTGAGTGATGAAGAGATCGCTAAGATCGAAGCATTGGTAAATAAAAAGATAAGGGAAAATATTCCGGTTATTATCAAACAAATGCCAAAGGATGAAGCCATGAAGATGGGTGCCATGGCATTGTTTGGAGAAAAATACGGCGATGTGGTAAGAGTAGTGATCATTGATCCTACCTATTCAGTAGAATTATGTGGTGGTACACATGTCGGTTCAACAGGTGAGCTGGGTCTTTTTAAAATAACTCATGAAACTGCTGTTGCAGCCGGTGTCAGGCGTATTGAGGCGGTTTCAGGAGAAGCTGCTGAAGAATTCATCAATATAAAATTGAATGAGCTGAATTCAATTAAAGAACAATTCAAAAGTCCAAAGGATATCTTAAAAGCCGTTGAAGCTGTATTATCAGAAAACAGTTTGTTGAAAAAACAACTTGATAATTTAGAAAACAGGATGCTGGTTGGCATTCGAAATGAGTTGCTTCAGAAGGATGAGATCATTAATGAAGTAAATTTCCTTGGAGATATTGTTGAAGTAAGCAATGCCGAAGCTTTAAAGAAAATTTGTTTTGATCTGAAGAATAATATTAACAACTATGTTGTTGTGCTTTGTGCCAATATTGGGGGCAAGCCATCAGTTGCAATTAGTATAGATGAAAAAGTTGTGACGGTAAAAAATCTTGATGCCGGAAAAATAATCAAAGAACAAGTTGCTCCAATTATTAAAGGTGGCGGCGGCGGACAAAAAACGCTGGCAACAGCCGGCGGGCAGGATGCAAGTAACCTGCAAAAAGTAATTGATACAGTTAAAAATATGCTGAAATAAAAAATAAACGGATCAGAAAAAATCATCTTCATCTTCGTTTAGCTTTGGACTTTGTTTATAGATACGGATAACCATTATTATTACTATGACACACACAGCAAGGGCAATTATTGCTACCAGTTCAATCATGTAAGTATACAGTTAGGTTTAAACAAAAATCCTGATTAAATATTCCTGCGCAATACCACTTTGGGGTAAGAAAAAGTACCCACAGGCTGCATAAGAACCCGTCTGTCACTTAAAATAGCCGCCCGGATAGAGCCTGTCATTTAACGTTTCCGAAACATTTCGTAATTCAGAAATTATCTTTATATTTGGTCTACGAAACAAAACGTAGAAACTTAAATAAAATAGTTATGAAAAGACTTGCTGTAAATTTTGCCTTTGCTGCTTTACTGGCTTCTTTATCCATATCTTCTTTTGCCCAGGAAGACAAAAAGGAAGAAAAAGAAATTAAGGATAAGAAAAAAGAAGTAGAGCAGATCATTATCACTAAAAGCGCTGACAGTAAAGAAAAAACGGTGATCGAGATCAACGGTGATAAAATTACCGTTAATGGAAAGCCTCTTGAAGATCTGAAAGATGGTGATGTAAAAGTCCGCCGTAGTAAATACAAAACTTTAGAAGGTCTGAATGCTTTTACCATTCCCAGGGGCCGTATTGGCCAGGCATGGAATAATGGGGATCATTTTGACGTTTTTAGTGATCTTGATGAGAACCGTGCAATGCTTGGAGTAGTTACTGAAGAAACAGAAGGCGGGGTGAAGGTAACCGATATTACTGATGAAAGTGCCGCAAAAAAAGCGGGTATAAAAGAAGGTGATATTATCACTAAGATCAATGATACAAAGATCGAAGAACCCGATCAGTTATCTGAAGTGATCCGCAAGCAAAAGCCAGGCGATAAAGTAACTGTAACTTTAATAAGAGACAAAAAGGAACAAAAACTTACGGCGGAATTAGGAAAATGGGAAGGTGTAAGTGCTTTCAGTTATGGCCCTGGACAATTTAAAATGGAGATGCCGGATTATAAGGAATTACTTGCGCCGAAAATCCAGGGATTACCTCGTCAAAACTGGGCATGGAATGCTGGTCAGCCCAGATTGGGATTATCTGTACAGGATACAGATGATGGTAAAGGTGTAAAAGTGATTGAAGTTGATGAAGAGAGCAATGCCGCAAAAGCCGGAGTAAAAGAAAATGATGTGATCACTCATTTTAATGATAAAGAAGTGAACAGTGCAGATGAAGTGGCTAAGCTTGTAAAGGAAAATAAAGACAAAACTTCTATTAAACTGAAAATAAACAGGAAGGGAAAAACAGAAAGTATAGAAGTTAAAATGCCACGTAAATTAAAGACTGCAGATATTTAAAAAGAAACGAATGTTTTCTGTACAACCGTTCTGATTTATCGGAACGGTTTTTTGTTTTTGAATTTTGTTAAGACAGGTGTACCCTGTTTCTGCAACCAGATAACCTGGTGTGGTATCCGTATCTCATTAAAGAATTGATGTGTATTTTTGCCGCTTACCAAATGGCAAACACTAAAAAATACGAAACCGTTATTGGACTTGAAGTTCATGCAAGACTTTTAACAAGAACCAAATTGTTTTGCGGTGATAGTTCGGTTTTTGGAGATGATCCGAATACAAATATCAGCCCCATAACACTGGCACATCCCGGTACTTTACCAAAAATGAATAAAGAAGCGATTGCCTTTGCAGTAAAGCTTGGCTTGGCTTGTCATTCTGAAATATCTAAGCAGAATTATTTTGCACGTAAAAATTATTTTTATCCTGATCTTCCCAAGGGTTACCAGGTATCACAACATACCACTCCTATCTGCAAAGGCGGGTATGTGTCAATACAAACTTCTTCCGGTAAAAAAAATGTTCAATTGAACAGGATACATATGGAAGAAGATGCCGGCAAAAGTTTGCATGATATTTTTGAAAATGAAACGGCATTGGATTTCAATCGAGCTGGTACACCGCTTTTAGAAATAGTTACCGAGCCAGATCTGAGCAGTGGGGATGAAGCATATGCCTTTTTAACAGAACTGCGTAAGCTGGTTCGTTATCTTGAAATATGTGATGGTAATATGGAAGAAGGAAGTTTACGATGCGACGCAAATATCTCAGTCAGAAAAGCAGGAGAAAAAAAATTGGGTACAAAAGTGGAAGTAAAGAATCTTAATTCCATCCGGAATGTAAAAACAGCTATAGAATATGAAGCTTCACGATTAATATCAATGTTAGAAAATGGAGAAACAATACAACAACAGACAAGAAGTTTTATTCAAAAGGACTCCTTAGGAGATGCAGCTTCAGGAACCACGTTTGCCATTCGTGATAAAGAAGATGCTGAAGATTACAGGTATTTTCCCGAACCCGATCTTACTCCATTTGATCTTAGCAACGAATTCATCAATTCGGTAAAACACAGTATCCCTGTTTTGCAAAAAGAAAGGATGGAAAACTATATTTCAACATACCAGTTGAGTGAGTATGATGCAGCCGCTTTAACCGAAGAAAAAAAGTTTGCCGATTATTTTGAACAGCTCATCAAAACACCGTCTCCTCAAAGTGAAGAAGGTATAAGGCCTAAATCTGCAGCTAACTGGATGCTCGGCCCGGTAAAATCATGGCTGAATGAAGAGGAAAAAGACATTGATGAGTTCCCGGTACTGCCTTCTAAACTTGCAGCGCTTATAACACTTGTTGAACAGGACAAGCTCAGTTTCTCCGCAGCCAGTTCAAAATTGTTTCCCCTGCTTATAAAAGATCCTAAGGCTGATCCGTTAACTGAAGCGGGGAAGCTGAATCTGATCATGGAAAGTAATTCAGATTACATATTGCCAATAGCTGATGCAGTACTTTTACAATTCGAAGCCAAGGTGACTGAGTATAAAAAAGGGAAAAAGGGCTTGTTGGCATTATTTGTTGGAGAGGTAATAAAAAGATCAAAAGGTAAAGCCGATCCGAAAGTGGTGAATGAAATTTTGATCAAAAAACTAAATAAGTAAAAAATATGCATAAGATCTTAATAGCCGTACTAATAGTTACTCTAATTACTGCCTGTAGCGATAGGGGTAGTGGTTATTCATTTACAGTATCCGGAACACTGAAGAATACCCCTTCGAAAATGGTTTATATTGATGAAAGCAATACAAACAATGGAGAAAATATTGCCCGGGATTCTGCAATGATCGGTGCAAGTGGAAATTTTTCTTTAAAAATAAAAGCAAACCACGAAGGTATTTATAATCTGCGCTTGCAAAATGATATTGCACATTTTGCCACGTTGATCAATGATGGATCAGACATTAAGCTGAATGCCGATTTCAGCAAGCGATTTGATTTTTATGATGTTTCAGGATCAAAAGCAAGTAAAGCCATACAGGAGTATTTGGCAAAGCTCAATGAAATGCAGAGGGAGAAATTCAACTACCTGGTACAATTAGATAGTATTAAAAAAGCAAAGGGTGATTCCTTGCTTGCGGACGAGCTCAATAGAAAACAAAAAGATATTTCAAGCCGTTTAAAACAATATACCAAAGACGCTATTGAGAAATCAGATAATTCTTCTTATGCCTTGCATATTCTTTCCACCTATGCTTCCATGTCAAGAGACCCTAATTACAGGCTGAATGCTTTTTCCGGTGCTGAACTACTTGACATATTGAATGTAATGGTAAATAAGTTTCCGGACCGAACAGATATTGCAGGTATTAGAAATAATGTGGAGTCTTCCCTTCCTAAAACAATGTGGGTGGGTAAGCAGGCGCCTGATATTTCTATGCCTGATACAGAAGGTAAAGTGGTTTCTTTAAGTTCATTCCGGGGCAAGTATGTATTGGTTGATTTTTGGGCAAGCTGGTGTGGCCCGTGTAGAATGGAAAATCCCAATGTAGTAGAAGCATACAATCAATTCAGGGATAAAAATTTCACCGTGCTTGGTGTTTCTCTTGATCGGCCGGAGCAAAAAGACCGCTGGCTGAAGGCTATCAAAGATGATAATCTTACATGGACACACATAAGCGATCTTAAGTTTTGGGAAAGCGAAGCTGTTAAGATCTATAAATTCCGTGGAATTCCTTTTAATGTATTAATAGATCCGCAGGGAAACGTGATAGCAGAGAACCTCCGGGGCGAAGAATTGCAACAAACACTTAGCGTAATATTGAATTAAACTGGTTTTCATAAATATAAAAGGGTTGCCATTTGGCAACCCTTTAGTTTTTTTCATAAGGAAAATATTCTTTAATTATCCGTCATTAAAGGATTTAATGAAAGTTCATCAGCAGAGATAGGCCAGATATAACCCGGCTCACCCGGTGCTTTTGCACTCACACCCCCTTTTGTCGGAATTGTTTGCAATAAACGCATCAAATCAAAATTGCGTAAACCTTCTCCCAAAAATTCAATTCTTCTTTCCAATAAAATTGCATTGATAAGATCAGCTTGTGTAAGCGGAGCAAGAACTGTGGCAGGATCCGATCTCTGGCGAACCGCATTCAATAAGGCCAATGCTCTTGCATTCACACCGGGGTTGGTGCGGGCAAGTGCTTCTGCAAGATTCAGCATTACTTCAGAATAACGAATAACAGGAACCCAATCAGTATAGGGTGAAG
>FKKE01006812.1_pt2 | contig 16355 bp, 13 predicted proteins | sample 1106331 | NCBI WGS metagenome assembly FKKE01 (sample SAMEA3931202, study PRJEB13176) | freshwater metagenome | biome: Drinking water system; feature: drinking water; material: freshwater | place: China | collected 2013-02-06 | reverse complement strand
CCATACTTCTTATACTGATCAGCAACCAATTTTGCTATCGGGCCTTCACCTCTCATTCGTACACCCCATCTGCTATCATTTACTTTTCCATCATGGCTGTGTTCAATCAAATGCCAAACCTTATCGGCCCGATCCGGAAAATTTTTATATAGCCAGTCATGAAATAAAAGTTTAATGGCTCCATTCAATCTTATAAAAGTGTATGCTGTGAAGGTAGCGCCGTTATCCTTTGCTGCTTTCATGATCCGTTGCATCTCATGTTCATTCAATCCTGGTATCATCGGCCCCATCATGATGCCCATTCTTACTCCTGCATTGCTTAATTCATTGATCACTTTTAATTTTTGTTTTGCCGTAGTTGTTCGTGGCTCCATTACTCTTCGCAGATCTTCGTTGAACGAAGTAATAGAAACCATTGCAGATACAATTCTTTTTTTTGCCATTTCCTGTAATACATCTTTGTCTTTTAATATCCATGAATTTTTTGTAAGTATCCCAACCGGTTGATTAAATTCATTACATACTTCTAATAAACCCCTTGTCAACCGGTATGTTTGCTCTGCCGGCTGATAACAATCGGTATTACCACTTAGCATGATCGGTGTTGCATCCCAGTTCTTATGCATCAAAAATTTCCTTAATAATTGAGGTGCATTTTTCTTTACAATGATCTTTCTTTCAAAATCAAGTCCGGCGCTGTAGCCCCAATATTCATGCACATTTCTTGCATAACAATAGATACAGCCATGTTCACAACCTGCATAGGGATTCATGCTGTACATCATTCCTACATCAGGACTTTCAACTTTATTAACTATGGATTTTGATTCCTGCTCCAGGTACTGCGTAGCTATATTTGCATCTTCCCAATCATCTATAGCTTCAATATGTTCTTTTGTTTTTTCATCTTTTAAAAATTTATTTTTTGTATTGATCTGTGCCCCCCGCCCCTGCAGGTAAGAAGAAGCCTCTTCCGATCTTTCGCTTTGCTCCGGGTGACGTTCCCCGCCGGAAGACATTTTTGACTGATCATGATTTTTGGGAATTACTTTAAAGTGATCCTGTTGAAGCTTTCCTGACATTGGAAATAAATTGATAAGGTTTAATGATTAATGATGGCTGAATACCCCTCTGCTTCGCTCAGGGTGATAAAGAACTTTGATTCAAAATGCTTAGTAAAAAACCAGCAGTACAATAGTCCGGCTGAAGCGGAACAAAACTGAATACTAGTAATGCACATAGCTACATAAATAATTCACCCTGCTTTGTCATGACTGGCATATTCTGGAATTCAAATTTCTGCACTACCTGGTATTTCATTTCCCCGACAGGCTTTCGTAATAAAACCATGTTATCTGCAATAAACCTTCCGGTAAAATGTTTATTGCAATATTCTAACCATGCTTTTTCATATTGCCAGGGAAGAAGTTTTCTTGCAATTGTAATATGCGGCTCATCAGGAAAATAAGGCTTGTTGTCTTTGTTTAAGGTCATTAGCCTGTTTGATTCATGCTTAATATTTTTCACCAGTTTTTGAAAAGGAACTTTCGTCACTACATTTATATATATTGTATGGGTTGGGAAACTTCCGAAATCTCTTAGCTCTATTTTAAACGGTGTGGCAGCCATAGCTACAATTCTTAACCGGTTCAGTAATCTTTCCTGCATCATTTCATATTGAACAAAATTTGACAGCAATAGTTGTGGTTTACCCTGTCTTGCCGTTTCGCATTCATAAGCATCTGCAAACATTGTTTTAACCTCTGTTATTTTATCCCATAATTCCCTGGGAGGACTCAGCACCAGCAAATATTCATAAATGCGATAGCCCGGAATGGTTGCGGTAGTATGTGTTTGTATTTGCATAAATCCTCCACTGATTTTGATTACAAAATTATTTAGTATAAAATTACTAATATCTTTAGCTTATTTCCAAAAAATTCCTCACCTTTATTTTGAAAATATTTTTTTATGGAAGAAGAGTTTTATGGTGCTGCTTATAAAGGCTCAAAGCAGTTTAAACAGCAAGATGTAAAGACAGCCAATGCCACAGGTTTTGGCGCCGCCGCCGATGATTACATGGAACGTGGCATTGATCTGAACGAGCAATTGATACGAAATAAACCCGCCACTTATTTTTTTAAAATGAAAGGTGATGCCATGCAGCAAGCGGGCATCTTTGAGGGGGATGTATTGATCGTTGATCGTTCATTGAAGCTGGCAAATGGAAAGATCATTGTAGCCATATTAAATGGTGAGCTGCTGGTGCGGCGTTATCATCAGAATTTTTCATCAGCATTTTTGGTTCCCGATAATGACCGGTATAAACCCATTAATCTTAGTGAGTTCACTGATTTTAAAGTTTGGGGCATAGTTGTTCATTCAATTCATTCATTTGGCTACTGAAGAATTTATGAAGGCAATAGTAGATTGTAATAGTTTTTATTGTTCTTGCGAAAGACTTTTTCGTCCTGACCTGGATGATAAACCGGTTGTTGTACTCAGCAACAATGATGGTTGTATCATATCAAGAACTGATGAAGCAAAGGAAATAGGTGTGGGAATGGCATCACCTTATTATCAAAACAAAGAGATCATACAAAAAAACAATATTGCTGTTTTCTCAAGCAATTACAACCTGTATGGCGACGTAAGCATACGAGTGATGGATACACTAAAACACCTGGTAGGTGAACAAAAGGTGGAAGTATATTCAGTTGATGAATCTTTTCTTGATATGGATATGATCCCCCCCGAAAAGCTTGAAGAAGCCGCCATTCAAATAAAAGAGACTGTTGAACAATGGACAGGCATCAAAGTATCAATTGGGGTAGCTCCTACTAAAGTATTATCAAAAGTTGCTAATCGTCTTTCGAAAAAAGACAAACAGGGAACCCGGGGTGTATTGGTGTTAGATACGGAGGAAAAAATAAAGAAGGCATTGCAAAAAACAAACGTTGATGATATTTGGGGCGTTGGCCGCAAATATGCGATCAAGCTTCACAATTTATTTATTAATGATGCCTGGCAACTAAGAAATGTTCCGGAAGAATGGGCTCGTAAAAACCTGGGTGGCATTGTGGGGGTACGCCTGGTGAAAGAATTGAAAGGGTTTCCGTGTATTCCAATGAAAGCGCCACTGGAAATAAAAAAAATGATTGCCACTACAAGAATGTTTGGCAACCCTGTTACCGATCTAAAAGATATTAAGGAAGCCGTGGCAACCTATACTTCAAGGGCAGCAGAAAAATTGCGTCGTCAATTTTGTGCTGCCAGATCGATCAATGTTTTTGTTGTGAGTAATGGATTTGTCAATGCAAAGTATCACTATAATCCGCAAACAAAATACAGACATGCAAACCTTGCAAAAGCCACTGCACAAACAAATGAGCTGATTAAACAAGCCATCCCCCTGGCCGAACAGTTATACAAACCCGGCTTAAAATATCTAAAGGCGGGTGTTGTTCTGGGAGGATTAGTTCCTGATGATTCCATCCAAACAAATATTTTTTTAAATGCATCGGCGGCTCATCAGCATTTTTTAATGGAGGCGATTGATAATATCAATTTTAGCATGAGAGATGATACAATAAAATTCGTTGCCTCCGGCCTAAAACGTAATTGGAAAATGCGCCAGGAATTGCGAAGTAAAAGATATACTACCCGGTGGGATGAATTGTATGAAGTAAAATAAAAACAATGCTGAATCCATTTACCTTATTGACCCCTGCCTTATTAGATGCAATGACGAAGCAGCCAATGTTTTTTGTAAGGCAGTATTATCAAAGAGGAGCCGGCATAGACGAAACAAAAAATATCCCGCTGCTTTTCTCACATTACCCGCAGGCAGGAATAGATAAAGAAAGAGCTTATCGTCATTTTGAGCTGATCAAAAATGATTCATACCGGTTCATATACGATACAACTAAAAAAAATGATCTGGAAAATCTGAAAAAGGCCTCATTACAACCGGCCGGTTACAGAATATTTACCAATGTATTAGTAAAAAGGTGGGTAACACCCGGGGAAATAAAAACCAAAGTATATTATTATTTGACGGAAAAATTTTTAACGGAAACCAGCCTGGCACAGGAATCAATCGCTATTCATCTCCAGGACTTATTTGGAAAGCTTTATTTGAGGATAAGTTGGAGGGGTACTAAACTGGAGGTACTTTTGGATGAGGTAGAAAACATTTACGAAAATGTGTTATGATATTTCTTTTAAATCTAATATAAAAACGATCGAGGATTATTTTCCTGGTATAAGAACGGAGCCACAATTATCATTTGATTTTTATGACCTGGATTGGGTGCAGGCGCAAGCCAATATGAGATACGGATGTATTGTTAATGAAACGAACATTCTAAGTATCGAAAAAATGCTTTGGGCTGGAATTCTTAATCAAAAAAGAGAAAGAGTTTACAATGCAAGGAGTGAAACCGTAACTGACAAAAAATCTTTATGGTACCGGTTCAGGAAAAACCGTGGATTAGTTCCCGTAACAGGAATATTTGAACATCGAGATGTACCGGGAATAAAAAATAAAATACCTTATCATATAAGGATCGCTGATCGGGAAATATTTTACCTGCCCTGTCTTTATGATGATGGAAATATTCCAAACCCAAAAACCGGCGATATTCCCCGCACTTTTACTTTATTGACAAGAAAAGCCAATAGCGTAATGCAAGAGATCCACAATGCCGACCCCGCTGATCCAAGAATGGTTTTATTTCTCACCCCTGAACTGGAACGTGAATGGATAAAAGAAGATTTACCTGATGACAGAATGAAAGAAATATTCAATTATGAAATCAGTTCAAACCAACTGGAATTTCATACTGTGTTTACAATACGAACACCCAAACCCAGGCCAGATGGAAAAGATAAAACAGAGTTTTATGATTGGGGACCAAAAGTTTCGCCTATCATAATGCCATAATGTTCTTCTTATTGATATTTTTTTACAAGATCAAATATGATCTTTTTGTCAGCATCATTAATTGTTCTTGTCGTATCCTGCGGAACAAAATGAATTTTATAAGATTGGATAGCTGTTTCGGGTTTACTGATATTATATCCAATGATGCGTAAGGCTTGTAAAGGATTGAAATCATTCGGCACTTGTGTATTTGTTGTATCATACCAAAAGCCAAATCCTTTTTCTGCCAAAGCTTGCCATGAAAAATACCTGCTGGGATCAACTTTTCTTCCCGGTGCCCAATCCAAATGCCCGATAAAATTTGCCTGTGGAATATGGAAAGCCCTTTTTAGCCTTCCAAGCAGATCGAGTAAACTATTCATTTGCTCCCCGGAAAAGGGTTCGCTTCCATTATTATCAATTTCTATCCCGATGCTTTGGCTGTTCATATCAGTAATATTTCCCCATTTTCCTACACCGGCATGATGGGCTCTTAAGAGATCATTCAGCGTATGCTGAACGGTTCCATCACGACAGATAACATAATGAGAACTGACAGCGGTACGTGGCAATGTAAATGTCCGGTAAGTTTCCTCACACGAATTTTGTGCTGTATGATGTATAATAACAAAATTAGGTCGTCGCATTGAAAAATTTGTTGTACCGATCCAACCATCAGCGTAGGATAAACCTGCTGAATCTTTCAATGGATATTCACGTAAAATTTTTGCAAATGATCTTGCCTGCTTTTTATAACTACGGTTGGTTCCCTTGTATATATTGGAAGAACATGCTGAAATAAGCGATAAACTGATTAAAGAAATTAAAAGATATTTCATGAACTAATAATTAATCCGAAAATACTGAGATTTTTTTCTCTGAGGCGGGAAATGAGTGGTATCATTTTTGAAACATTTTTGCGGAAATAAGTTTATCACAACAGAAAATATTTTTTATGGCCATTCTGGAAGGGAAAAAAGTAGCTATTCTTACTGAAAATGGTTTTGAAGAAACAGAACTTACCAGTCCGAAAAAAGCTTTAGAAGAAGCCGGCGCCATTGTGGAAATTGTTTCACCACAAAAAGATAAAGTAAAAGCATGGGCGCATGATCATTGGTCAATTGAATTGCCGGTGGATGTACAGATTGATGAAGCTGATCCAAACGATTTTGATGCATTGATGATACCAGGCGGAGTGTTGAATCCCGATAAAATGAGATCAAATGATAAATGCGTGGAGTTTGTTCAACACTTTTTGGAAGAGGGCAAGCCAGTAGCTGCTATTTGTCATGGACCACAATTGCTGATTGAAACAGGTATGATTGAAGGCAGAAACATGACATCTTACCCTTCAATTAAAACAGACCTGGTAAATGCCGGTGCCATCTGGAGTGATCATGAAGTGATCGTTGATAATGGTCTTGTCACAAGCAGGAGCCCTGAGGACCTGGATGCATTCAATAAAAAGATGATCGAAGAAATTAAAGAAGGTAAACATTCGCCGGTAACACGTACGATGGCGCCTACTCATTAATAAATCATTTGCTGAACGTAATATTACAAAAGCATATTACATATTTCTTCTGTATTGGCCGCCTACCTCATAAAGAGCATGCGTGATCTGGCCAAGTGAACAATATTTAACTGTTTCCATTAATTCTTCAAAAAGATTTCCATTATTAATGGCAACAGAACGTAATCGTTTCAGCATTTCTTCCGCTTTGGATTCATTTCTTTTCCAGAATGCATGCAGATTTTTTATTTGCTGTTCTTTCTCATCTTTTGTACTTCTTATTACTTCGCCGGGAATAATGGTTGGAGAACCTTGTTTATTTAAAAAAGTATTTACCCCCACAATTGGATATTCACCCGTATGCTTTAAATGCTCATAGTATAAACTTTCTTCCTGTATCTTATTTCGCTGATACATTCTTTCCATTGCACCTAATACGCCACCCCGTTCAGTTATGCGGTCAAATTCAGCCAACACAGCCTCTTCAACAAGATCGGTCAGCTCTTCAATGGCAAAGCTTCCTTGTGTAAAATTCTCTGTTTTTGCAGAGCCCAACTCACGATTAATAATTAATTGTATCGCCATGGCCCGTCTTACACTTTCTTCAGTGGGTGTGGTGATCGCTTCATCATAAGCATTTGTATGAAGCGAATTGCAATTATCATAGATCGCATACAATGCCTGCAGAGTTGTTCTTATATCATTGAAATCTATTTCCTGTGCATGTAAGCTTCTTCCTGATGTTTGAATATGATACTTCAGCATCTGGCTTCGCTTGTTTGCTTTGTATTTATATTTCATGGCTTTTGCCCATATCCTTCTTGCTACTCTTCCTATCACACTATATTCAGGATCCATTCCATTGCTGAAAAAGAAGGAAAGATTGGGTGCAAAATCATCAATGTTCATTCCCCGGCTCATGTAATACTCCACATAAGTAAATCCATTGGCTAATGTGAAAGCGAGCTGCGTGATTGGATTAGCTCCCGCTTCTGCTATATGATATCCACTGATACTTACACTATAAAAATTCCGCACTTTATTTTTTATAAAATATTCCTGTACATCACCCATTAATTTCAAAGCAAACTCGGTTGAGAAGATACATGTATTCTGTGCCTGGTCTTCTTTTAAAATATCTGCCTGCACTGTCCCTCTTACTTGTTGCAAAGCTTCCTGCTTGCATTGCTCATATATATTTTCTGGTAAAACCTCATCTCCCGATAAGCCTAGTAGCTTTAATCCCAGTCCATTATTCCCATTGGGTAGTTCGCCCGGGAAAGAAGCATTATTGTAAATGGGATTAGGAACGTTCTTATATTTTTTATTCAATACATCATTCACCATTGACCATCCACCATTTGCCGCAATCCATTTTTCGCATTGCTGATCGATGGCTGCATTCATAAAAAATGCAAGCAGCATGGGTGCCGGCCCATTGATCGTCATTGAAACCGAGGTCTTCGGGTCACAAAGATCAAAGCCGCTATATAATTTTTTTGCATCATCAACGGTTGCAATGCTTACACCTGCATTACCGATCTTTCCATAAATATCCGGACGATGATCGGGATCTTCACCATAAAGAGTTACACTATCAAATGCGGTGGATAATCTTTTTGCCGGCTGATCCTTACTTACATAATGAAATCTTTTGTTTGTTCTTTCCGGTCCGCCTTCTCCGGCAAACATTCTTGTCGGATCCTCGCCTTCTCTTTTTAATGGGAATACACCGGCAGTAAAGGGAAAACTTCCCGGTACATTTTCCTGCGCCTGCCAGCGAAGCAGATCACCCCAATCTTTATATTTTGGTAAAACAACTTTAGGAATTCTTGTTCCTGATAAGCTTTGACTGTACATTTCCTGTTTTATCACTTTATCACGAACCTTATATTCATAATAATCTTTTTCGTACGCTTTTATTTTTGAAGGCCAGTTTGAAATTAGTTTTCTGGCTACGGGTGTCAATTGTTCTTCATAAAATAATTTCATTTTTTCCAATACGGCAGTGGAATAGCCTTGTGAACCCGGGGCAAAAGAAAAGTTTTTTACTTCATCCAGTGTTCCCTGTATTTGATAAAGCTTTGATGCAATTGCTGCCTGGTCTTTAACCAGCTTATCATAATTCCTGTTGTTCTCGCTTATCTCACTTAAATATCTTACCCTGTTTGAAGGAATGATAGCCTGTGTGATCTTTACGGTCTCAGAAAAATGAAAATCGCCAAATCTTGCTTGCGTTTTTGCGCCGATCTTTTGCAGCAGTAATTCAAACAAATGATTAATACCATCATCATTGAATTTGCTTGCTACAGTGCCTATGATCGGCAGTTCATCATCTTTTGCCGAAAATAACTGGTGATTTCTTTTGTATTGTTTTCTTACTTCGTTGATTGAATCCAAGGCGCCGGCTTTGTCAAATTTGTTTATGCAAATGATATCAGCATAATCAAGCATGTTTATTTTTTCCAGTTGTGAAGCCGCGCCATATTCAGGGGTCATCACATACATGCTTACATCACAATAATCAAGAATGCTTGCATCACTTTGACCCACTCCTGCACTTTCTAAAATTATAAGATCAAAACCTGCATGGCTGCATATTTCAATGGCTTCATCAACAGCACCGCTTAATGCAGTATTATCATCTCTTGTTGCCAATGATCTCATGTATGCCCTGGGATGAGAGATCGAGTTCATTCTTATTCTATCACCCAATAATGCACCGCCTGTTTTTTTCTTTGAAGGATCAACAGAAATTACTGCAATCGTTTTATCTGTAAAATTGTTCAGGAAGCGACGAACGATTTCATCTGTTACAGAAGATTTACCGGCGCCACCTGTTCCCGTAATCCCCAGCACAGGAATCGTTTTTCCCCCTGGCTCCTTATTCCTGGCCCCCGGCCTGCCATTGTTTTCAGCATTTGTAATTTCCCTGGCAATAACTCTTACATCTTTTACTTCACCTAAGGTCAATGTCTTTTTATAGGCCGGTTCTCCATTCAATTGCACATCACAAGAACGAATCACATCTTCGATCATCCCTTCAAGGCCCATTTTTCTTCCATCATCCGGAGAATACATTTTTGTGATACCATATTTATGAAGCTCATCAATTTCTTCCGGTAAAATTGTACCCCCACCTCCGCCAAAAATTTTTATATGCCCGCAATCATTATCTTCCAGCAGGTCTTTCATGTATTTAAAAAATTCAACATGACCACCCTGGTAACTTGTAATTGCAATTCCCTGCACATCTTCTTCAATGGCTGCTTCCACAATTTCTTTTACCGAACGATTATGCCCAAGATGAATGATCTCCGCTCCTTTTGATTGCATGATGCGACGCATAATATTAATTGCAACATCATGCCCGTCAAATAGGGAAGCTGCTGTAACGATCCTTACTTTATTCTTTGGAGTGTACGCCATATGAATTACAAAAATAGATGAAAAAGCTAATGGCTGTTAGGGATATAAGCATTTGATTTCAAACTCCAAAGCCTGCACCCTCAAGGGATAGTTTTGAATGGGGTTCATTACATTTGTGCTATGCAGCAGGTGATCCAATCAATCGGGGAGCTATATAAAAAATGGCGGGATAAAGAAGCAGTTTCTATTGATGTGCTGCCACAATCAGGAAGCGAAAGAAGATATTTCCGTATTCATGAAACTGATGGTAAAACCATCATCGGAACTTATGGCGCCAATATAAAAGAGAATGAAACTTTTTTTTATTTCTCAAAAACATTTTTTGATAAAAAATTACCGGTTGCCAACATCCTTACTATCAGTGATGACAGAATGTTTTACCTGCAGGAAGATTTTGGTGATGTATCCCTGATCGATAAATTAGAAGGAGAAGGATATACAGACAACATTTATTCTTTATTCCAAAAAAGTCTGCAAATTCTTGCAAAGCTTCATGTAGAAGGCGATAAGGGGCTGGATTATGATCGTTGTTTGACAAATAAAGAATTTGGCAGGCAAGCCATTATGGCCGATCTGCTTTATTTCAAATATTATTTCTTAGATGCATTAAGAAAACCATACGATAAACAAGCACTCATTGATGATTTTGAAGCCTTAAGCAATTATTTAACTCATACAGAGTATAAATATTTTATGTTCCGTGATTTTCAAAGCAGGAATATAATGGTGAAGCCTGATAATTCAATCCACTTCATAGATTACCAGGGAGGAATGAAAGGAGCACCGCAATATGATGTGGCAAGCATGTTATGGCAGGCAAGAGCAAATCTGAATGATGAATGGAAGGAAAAATTACTTTCCGATTATATTGATGAATTAGAAAAGATCATTGGTTCAAAGATCAACAGGTCGATTTTTAAAAGTCAATACAATGGATATGTAATGATACGTTTGTTGCAAGTGCTCGGTGCATATGGTTTTCGTGGATTATTTGAACGCAAAGCTCATTTCTTAACAAGTATTCCATTAGCATTAACAAACCTCAGATCATTCATCAATGATCAAAATATTGGCATTTCATTGCCTGAGTTTAAAAAAGTGCTGGATATCTGCGTTGCTGATGAGATCATTCAGCAGTTCACTCCTTTGCAGGCCAATGAAAAAACTCCACTGGTAGTTACCATCAACAGTTTTTCATATAAAAAGGGATTGCCGGTTGATGAAAGTGGAAATGGTGGCGGTTTTGTTTTTGATTGTCGCGGCATTTTAAACCCCGGACGATTTGAGGAGTTTAAAACATTTACCGGCCGTGATAAATCAGTAAAAGATTTTTTGGAACAACAAACTAAGATGAGTGAGTTCCTCAACAGTGTTTTCGATATTGTCGATATCACGGTAGAAGATTATTTGAAAAGAGGATTTGAAAGTTTAATGATAAGTTTTGGATGCACAGGTGGCCAGCACCGGAGTGTTTATGCTGCTGATGCATTAGCAAGACATTTAAGAAATAAGTTCAAAGTGAAGATTGAAATAAAGCATTTGATACAAGACGAAAAAAACTGGGTAAATAAAATTGATAATTAAGTAATGGATAATTGATAATGGAAGCCTGATTCATTATCAATTATCAACTATCCATTCATATGAAGGCAATGATCTTTTCTGCGGGATTAGGTACAAGATTCAAACCATGGACAGATTCTCATCCAAAAGCACTTGCAGTTGTCAATGGTAAATCATTGCTCCAAAGAAATATTGAATACTTGCAGCTATATGGAATTACTGATGTAGTTGTCAATGTTCATCATTTCGCCGATCAATTGATAGAAGCAGTAATAAAAAATAAAGGTTGGGGAAGCAAGATCACTATCAGCGATGAAAGAGATGAGTTATTAGAAACTGGTGGCGGATTATTAAAAGCAAAAGAATTTTTTACTCCCGGCGAACGATTCATTACCTGCAATGCAGATATTCTTACTGATCTTGATATCAATAAACTCATATCATTTCACAACCAAAAAAGATCATTGATAACTTTTGGAGTTACTCAAAGAAAAACATCCCGTTACTTATTGTTTGATGAAAACGATCGTCTCTGCGGCTGGCGAAATACAAAAACTCATGAAGAAAAGATCTCTCTCCCCTCTCCTTCAGGAGAGGGGTTGGGGGTGAGGTTTGAAAAAGCCTATAGCTGTGTAGTCGCATTTGAATATGACATTTTCAAACTAATGGAAGAAAAAGGATTTACCGGCAAGTTCTCACTCATTGATGTTTATCTTTCTTTAGCAGCCGGACATCCCATTTTCGGATACGATCATACCGGTGACAGGCTTGTTGATGTTGGAAAACCCGATAGTATTGCCATTGCTGAAGCTTCTTTTAAATAGGATTTTTTCGTACAACGGTTTAACACCATGACATGAATTCGTTAAACTTAATATAGAAATTTGGAATAAGTCATATTTTTTACTTAAGTTTGAAAATAGTCAATTTTCCTTTAAAGGTTTATCTCCGATTAGTATAATTTTTTTGAAACAATATTTGATCACTTTAGCGTTTCGAAATCATTTGTAGCACAGGTTACAGGCTTTGATAGTTTAAGATTTAAAAATTGCTGGCTTTATTCATTAATATTTTAAAACTTAGACATCATGAAAAAAACACTAGTATTGTCATTCTTATTTTTTGCAGCATTTTTCATTTCTACTTTTGAAACAAAAGCTGCCACCATTCCTCTACCTGATGAAAATTATGCTATCGTAGCATTAACTACTGACAACTTCTAATGCCATAGTACCATGCAGTGACAAATTTCCATTTTATACAATTTGTTGCGGAACCCAGGTTTTATGTGGCCTTGTCGATATTACTTATGATTGCAATAGTGGTGAATTATTAAATATCTTTTATTTTGACTACTGTTCACTGCCCGGTATTTGCAACCAATTTTGTGGATGGGGATAAAAGAAAAAATTAAAAAAAGCCAGCAATCTTTTTAAAAAAATATTTTATGAATAAAAGATATTTCATACTTATTCTTACTCTCTTTTTAGGAATTAAGAATTTGTCCGGGCAATCTGAAACAGTAGGAAAAATCATCTATCATCTTCAAGGAACCTCAAATGCACAAAGTACGATAACTCTATTGTTTACAAAAAGTGATTATATATATTTTTTCGGTGCTGAAAATATTGGAAACCTGATTTCACCACAAAAAAAGACATACGAAAACTTAAGAGACTCAATTGATGAAATTGAACATATAAAAAGGATTCGGGAAAGCATTGAAAAAGCTCCCCCACAAACTTGGTATGGAGAACTTGGAAGTAAAAAAATTATTTCCACTTGGTTTAATCTTTATGATGATAAAACATATTGTATACAAGACTCAACTTCTTTTATGGAGTGGGACTTACTTAGTGATACAGCAACAATAGGTGGCATCTTATGCCAAAAAGCTTCAGGTAAATACAATGGCATGAATTATAGCGCATGGTTTGCGCCTTCTATTCCCGTTTCTGTTGGCCATCTTCAATATAAAGGTCTTCCCGGTTTGCTTATCAAATGCACGAATCTCACCCGCAATACCACATTTGAAATGCTTGAAATGGAATGGCCAGCAAAGAATCCTGTATCGTTTAAGCCCTGCAACGGGTCTATCTATATTACCCAAGCTCAAATGGCAGAGATGATAAATAAGCAGAATGCCAAGGCAATGAAAATACTTGAGGCCTATCAGAAAGCTCAAAAAGAAGGAAAAAAAGTAAATGTCAGTGATTTGATAAAGAACTAAAAAGAATGGGATTGAAATTCTTTTTCATAAGAACCATCTTCTTTTTGATCAGTTTTTTATCACTGAAAGATATTTTGTCCCAAACTGTTATTTCAGGAGTTGTAAAAAACAAAAACGGTTTTGCAGTGTCATTTGCTACAATAAAATTAAAACAGGATAGCATCGGACCGCAATCAATTGCCTATGCCATTGCCAGTGCTGATGGATATTTTAGTTTGAAATGTCCTGCAACGGTAAAAAAAGGATTTATAGAGATCAGTGCAGTTGGCTTTCATCCATTGTATATTTATTTATCAAAAATTGAAGGCGCTGAAGAAAAACTTTATCCGGTTTTGGAGGAGGATGCAAAACCATTACCTGAAATATATTTAAAAGCTGATCTCCCCATCCAGGTTTCCGGCGACACCGTTTCATTTAAGTTGATGCTTTCAAATTTGGAGACGAGTCTAATGTCGTAAAGCTATTAAGTAAAATGCCTGGCTTTACTATCCTGGAAAATGGAAAACTGGCTTTCAATGGTGAACCCATCGCAAAAGTATTAATAGACAATGATGATCTTACTGGCAATAGTTATGAGGAATTGATCAAAAACCTGTCAACATCAGGAATTCAAAAAATACAAGTATTCAGGAATTATAAAGACCCTGAAAATATTACTTCGCAAATACTTAATTCTAATAGCCAGGTCCTTAATCTGAAATATGGAGAAAAATTTAAAGGGAAGGTATTGGGTAATGTTCAACTTTCTGTTGGTGTTCCGTTAAGATATTATGACGAAAGATCGCAACTGGTCTCACTCATACCAAAAGCAAAGGCTATAGGAATATTTGGTCTTAATTCTGTTGGGGAATTATATAACAATAATAATGCGACTACTATTTCTTCTGGCAATGACATCCAGGAAATCTCAGATATCTCTTTATTAACAAACAAAAGTCTTGCAGAAATAAAAGATATCACCTTTCAACTATTACAACAAAGCCCTATCCGAAAGAATAATTCGGGGCAGGGAATGGTTAATTTTTATTTTCACCCCGATAAAAAATTAATAATAAAATCCTCAACAGTTTTTTTTAAAGATAAGTATGTACAAAATGCGCTTATAAATAATATTATATATACTCCTTTACAGCAAATAATACAATCACAAAACAAAGGCATATTAAAAAACGTCACCAGTTTTCAGCAGTCTTTATCGATAAATTATTTAGTCGACAAGAAAAATCAAATAGGTGCAGTTGTCAAATTATACAGAGAATCGGCAAACGGTTTTGGATCAGGATTATTAAACAATGAGCCATACGACGAAAGATCAAAAGGAAAAAACAATCAGCTTNAGCTTAGTTGGAAAGTTACCTACAATCACATATTTTCAGCTGGATCAATTTTTACGTTTATAGTACTTGCAAAGAAAAATAAACTACCCGAAAACTATATTTTTAACCCATCATACTATGACACGCTTTTTTTACCTTTCGATATTTATAGATACAATGAACAAAATGAACATCAAAAATTCTCTCAGTTATTCACCCTGATGTCTTACTTAAAAAGATTCCATAAAAGTTCACTGAATCTTAATCTTACTGCTGGCGTTACTACATCATCACTTTTAAATAATCTTTATGTTTACAATGATCCAGAAAACAAAATAATGATCAATAAAAATCTCACGAATAATTTGAATCTTATTGAGAAGCAGATTAAATTAAATATCCAGAAGATCTTTGATTTTGATCAGGTGTTTTCATTTACTTTAGGTACTGAACTCGAATTTCGTAAACAAGAAATAAACAATAGGGAAAACAATTTAGTTTTAGAGACCCTAAACAAATTTTCAATGTTGCCCCTTGTTTCTGGCTATTGGAATTTAAACAAACAAAAACGGATATCTTTCACTTATCGATTTCAAAATTCAACACCTTTTTTAAAATATTTATCCCCGGGATTTATTCTATCCGATAATGCTAGTCTTTATAAAGGATTTGATTCCTTACAAATTCAATCAGCTCCTTTGTTTCAAATTACCTTTTCTCATTTAGATATTCTTCGTAAAGGAATATTATTTTTTGCCGGCTTCAATGTAACTCGTACGCCTCTATTCCTTTTAGCAGATCAGCATCCTAATTATCATTACACCTTCTTACAATACAAATCAACAACTGCTAAACCTCCCATCACATCTTTAATTTTTAGGATTGACAAAATATTTCTTTCTAAATCATCTAAAATATCTGGTTATATAAACTATTCGAGAGGCACAAACTATTCCTTAGTACATTCACAAAAACTGGAGACAATCTTTAATCAGGTGAAAACCGGGTTGAACGGTAATATGTCGGTGAAGAAATTTTCTCTTAATGCAGGAGTGGTATATAGCCGTACAAATCAAAAAAGAACATCATTGGACAAAAGCATTTCCTCTACAAGAAACCTTAAATTGAATACTGAAAGCTCCATGAAAATAGGTGAAAGAATATTTCTAAATCTGACTATATTAAAAAATTGGTTATTTATTCCTGGTCAATCTGCGCTTCACACAATTCAAATAGATTCAAAATTATTAATTCAATCCAAAAATGAAAAAATCGACTGGGGAATAAATGGCAGTAACCTGACAAACCAAAAAACATTTTCTTACTATCAAATTACCTCCTATCAAAGTTCTTATGCGGAGTACCGTTTACTCCCGGTCC
>FKKE01001418.1_pt1 | contig 16368 bp, 22 predicted proteins | sample 1106331 | NCBI WGS metagenome assembly FKKE01 (sample SAMEA3931202, study PRJEB13176) | freshwater metagenome | biome: Drinking water system; feature: drinking water; material: freshwater | place: China | collected 2013-02-06 | reverse complement strand
TGTCATCCATCGTCAACGGCTTAGCGACCATCTTGATGTTTGTGTTCATCGACCCGCACATGTCGATGATGACGGACGACGTGGTGGAGGGTCGAGTAAGTGAGTCGTCATTTCGGCAGGCCGTTGTTTGGCTGGTGGGCAGCCGCTTTGCAGGCACGCTGCTCGCGCAGCTGTTGCTGATACCAGCGGCCACTTTCATTGCTTATGTTGCACAGAGATTGTGAGCCCATGCGGCCTAACCATGCGCTGCAGCGAACCCGGCCCTCGCGCTCCGGTTGCACTCGTCGCATCCCGCGGGCCGGGTCGCTGAGCTTGGGGCGTTACGCAGAAAATAAGAACACGTGGAGGCGATATGGACGTGACGAAGATTAAAAGTGGGCCGCATTTTACGGCCGCCGATCTGGGGCCTTTATCCCAATTGGATCAATATACGTTCAAGCATCCGGCGTTGCCCCGTGAAACCGACGGCAAACTCTTTTTGAATAAACTGCTGGGTCTGACCAGCAGCGAGATCTCCATCAACAAGCTGCCACCTCGGACGTCGATGCCGTTCTACCATACACACCGCCTCAACGAAGAGATTTATCTCTTCCTGAAAGGCGTGGGCGAATTCCAGATTGATGACAGGGTCCTGCCGATCAGTGAAGGGACGGTCGTCCGGGTCTCCCAGGAAGGAGAGCGATGCTGGCGGAACACATCCGCAACAGAAGATTTGTACTACGTTGTCGTCCAAGCCCGTGCAGGTACCTACGAAGGTAATACAGTCGCGGACGGCGTTGGCGTTCAGAAACGAGTGAGCTGGGTTGGCAAAGAGCCTGCCTAACCAGGCGCTCCAGCCGATCATTGACCCGCTGCGCGGGTTCGCGTCAGCGGCTGACCTCAGACGGTATCGCTCAGATATGAAGCTGGCCATCATCGCCGAGTACGATCCGTCTTTCGAGCCGCACACGCACACCGATGCGGCGATTGCCCATTCTGCGTCCGTGCTGAATCTCGACGTGCAATCAGAATGGATCTCGACAGCGGAGGCTGACCTCACAACCCTGTCTGCATTCAATGCCCTATGGGTTGCACCTGGGAGTCCCTACCGGAACCTGAGCCGCACCCTGGATGCCATTCGGTTTGCTCGCGAACACGATGTGGCCACGCTCGGCACATGCGGCGGCTATCAGCACATGGTGATTGAATTCGCACGCAATGTTGCCGGGATTCGCGACGCCCAACACGCGGAATACGATCCGTATGCCTCTTGCGTGATTGTGTCACGACTGCCCTGTTCTCTCGTTGGTCGCGAACTGGAGATTGCGCTCACCCCCGGATCAAGAACTGCCGCGGCCTACGGGACACACTCAGTTACCGAACGCTACTACTGCAATTTCGGCGTCAATCCTGACTTCGTCGCTCAGATTGCCAGCGCTGGGTTTGAGGTGGTGGGTCGTGATGCCGACGGCGACTGTCGAGTGATGGAAATCTCGCAGCATCGTTTCTTCGTTGGGACACTCTTCGTTCCGCAGGCGAGATCGCGCCCTGATCGTCCACATCCGTTGATCACCGCATTCCTTCTCGCAGCGGCGCGATAACCAAGCCACGAACCTGGGCTGTGTGGATAATGGATCATCTCCCCTCGCTGCCTGGTGAGTGTAGGCACTGGACGCGCGCATCATGCATCGTGCAGATGTTGCCGAACGCACGCACGTGTACCATCGAGCGATGTGGTCACTGGTCCCCGCTGGACGCGCCAGATGATTTCGCACAATTTGTGAGAGCGTTTCACACCCAAGCCCGTTCGCTTCCAACAGCCACTTACTGGTAGACTATATAAGTTATGGCATATTCAGTGTACGTAGAGACGTCTGTGATTAGCTACTACGCAGCCAGACCAAGCCGGGATATTGTCACTGCGGCTCGGCAAACCATCACTCAGGAGTGGTGGACTGAGTCGAGAGGGCACTATGAGATCTACATTTCCGTCCTGGTCCTGGAAGAAGCCAAAGCGGGGGATACCGTCGCCGCGCAACGACGGTCGGACGCTCTTTCTGGGCTACCGATTCTGGAAATGAACGATGCCGTTGAGTCGTTGGCCAAGCAGCTGATCGATGGGGGACTGATTCCCAAAACCAGCGCTGAAGATGCGTTGCATATCGCGTTAGCGACCGTCCATGGTATGGATTTTCTGTTGACCTGGAATTTCCGACACATCAACAACGCGGAGGCGAAAGCGCGGATTGGAGCGGCGATTGAGGCGCTTGGCTATGAGTGTCCCATCATCTGCTCACCGGAAGAACTCGGAGGTATCGAGTCATGAAACCCGATCCCATTGTGGACGAAGTGCGCAAGGCACGAGAAGCGCATGCTGCAAAATTTAATTATGACCTCTTAGCGATCTGCAGCGACCTCAGAAAGAAGGAAAAAGAATCTGGTCATCCTGTTGTGTCTCGACCACCACGATTGCGGCTCAAACCCACCGGAAGCTAACTCAGCGCTGGAAAGCGGTGCTGCACAAAGCGCGGTGCCTCTCACCTGAAACGTCAGGTCGCTTGAATTACACCCATGTCCTCGACTAGAAACTTCTATAATTTTCTCGCGCTCGTCTTTGACTTCTCCATCAGATATATCGTCCAGTATCGGGCGCCAGACTTCCTTCGTCACTACTTGCTCTCGCTCGCCACTTCCGAATCCAACATCCTTGATATTGGCACTGGAACAGGCCATGCCATTGAAGCCATTTACCACCAGCGTCAATTTGCCTCTATTCATGGTGTAGATATCTCTGCGGAGATGCTTCGACGCTGCAAACGCAAGTTCCCGGATATCCATCTGCATGAGGGCGATGTTTTCTCGCTACCCGATGATTTCAGCCGCTGGTTTCATCTCATTATCTGCATGGGAGCCGTTGAACATATTCCCGATCTGCCGAGATTCTTCGTCCGGTGTGGTGATTTGCTGCATGACGATGGCCATTTGGTCTTCACCTACGAGCCGGTTATTGTCTATAAGAAAAACCAACAAGATCCTCACGGGCATTTGAAGTTCTTTTCGAACGTCCCGTGCTATCGACATGATCCTGCCGAGATTGCCAAGCATTTGAACAGTGCGGGACTACTGGTGGTCGATGATCGGGAATTTGTCGCGTACTGGGGGATGGTCTTTCACATGGTGATGGCCATGAAGATCAAACAGCCTAACAAGGTGCTGGAGAGGGACGCTGCACAAAGCGCGGCGCCCCTCAGCTAAGGTGTGAGGCGTCAAAATAGAACCATCATGAACATTCGCATCGCCACAACAAATTCTGAGATTGCCGCTTGTTATCCCGTCATACGGGAGCTTCGGCCCCACATCGCAGAAGATCAATTTCTATCCAGAGTTCGAAGCCAAGAAAAACAGGCTATCAACTTGCCTTTGTCGAACAATCGGATGGCGTGGTAGCTGTCGCGGGATTTCGAGTCGGTGAAAACCTAGCATGGGGTCGTTTTCTGTACGTTGATGACCTTGCAACGTTGCCCTCTCATCGATCGAATGGCTTCGGCGCCAGCCTGCTTTCTTGGCTTCGAGAATTCGCGGCAAAGGAAGGCTGCGTGCAAATGCACCTTGATTCAGGTATTCAAAGAAAAGACGCACATCGTTTCTATGAGCGTGAAGGCATGTCACTGGCAAGTGTTCACTTCGTCGGAAACATCGCGACCAACAAGGCGCTCCAGTGGGACGCGCCGCAAGCGGCGCGTCCCTGAGCTGGCACGTTGGACCACGCGAACGACTGCGGATCAACGCAACCCTTGAGGGCGATAACGCATGAACGCAATTGTGTGTGAACGATATGGGCCGCCCGATGTCCTCCGATTGCAGGAAGTCGAAAAGCCTATTCCCAAGGGCAATGAAGTTTTGATAAAGACATGTGCGACAACGGTCACATCTGGGGACTGGCGTGTGCGAAGCCTCAATGTGCCGGCTGGGTTCGGACTCCTCATGCGTTTAGTATTTGGAGTTCGACGACCAAGGCAACCCATCTTAGGTTCGGAGTTGGCTGGAGTAATTGAATCGGTCGGCAAAGACGTCAGAAAATTCACAGTCGGTGACTCCGTTATTGCGTTCAGCGATACCGCCATGGGCTGTTATGCTGAGTACAAATGTATGCCGGAAGACGGAGCGTTGGTACACAAGCCGTCCAATCTGACGTTTAAAGAAGCAGCCGCGCTCTCGTTTGGCGGAACAACGGCGTTGGATTTCTTCGGACGAGGGAAACTGAAGAGTGGGGAAAGGGTGCTCATCAATGGCGCCTCTGGAGCGGTAGGCACGGCTGCGGTACAGCTCGCCAGGCATTTCGGAGCGGACGTGACCGGAGTGTGCAGTGCCGCGAACGTGGACTTGGTGAAATCTCTGGGTGCCACTCATGCAATCGACTACACCAAAGAGGACTTTACGCAGAATGGCGAAACCTATGATCTCATTCTCGATACCGTCGGCACGGCTCCGTTCTCCCGCAGCAAAGCTTCGTTGAACGAAGGAGGACGCCTTCTTATGGTTTTGGCTGGGCTGCCGGACATGCTTCAATCTCCATGGGTGTCGATGGCGAGCAGCAAGAAAGTCATCGCTGGGCCCGCTACCGTACGCGTTGAAGATGTGTGTTTTCTCTCGGGGCTGGCTGAGGCGGGGGAATTCAAACCGGTCATTGATCGGTGCTATCCGTTCGAGCAGATTGTCGAGGCGCACCGCTATGTCGACACCGGACGCAAGAAGGGAAATGTCATCATAACTCTGAAGCATGACGACTGAATCTAGGAGTACCGATCACCTATGCGACCATTTGAGGGGGCATTGTCCAACAGCGTGTTTGAGGGGGATGCACGAGCGCGAGTCCCTCAAGGTCGCGCTAGCCGTTTTCATATTCCTCAAGCCACGCGCACTCTCGTATTACTTGTTATTACCTCTCTCCTGATAGGGTGCGCATCGACCACGGTGAACACGACGGGCTCGCCGCTCAAAGAGCCGTTGTGCCAAACTGGTAAACGTCCGATCCCGACGCTCGTCTACTGGGGCACCAAATGGCGTTCCGATCAAAAGGAACCGCAGCTCCGCGAAGCTGCCGCGCTGCGTGGCATCCAAGACTTCCTGAGCCGGTCGGGCTGTCTCTCCGTCGTAGCAATCCATCGCTTGACCACGGAGCAGGCACTGGCGTCCAACGAAGAGCTCATACGCTCGGCGTCAAGCTCGAATCCCAAGCCAGAACGGGTTCTGCTTGTCGTGGTGCGCGAGCTGGGGCCAAGGCTGCTTATCGGAATACCTGTTATGGTGGAAGGTGGCACGGAAGTACTCATTGATGTGCGCGTCCTCGATGCCACGACGTCAGAGTCATTGGCCACTACCCAAACCAGATGGCGGAATGGAGGTATGTTCGTGATTAAGGGGATCAAGACCCTCGACCAAGACATGAGTGCGGCCTTGGCTGCTACACTCATGGGCCACGATCATTAAACAATCCGCCATGGAAATGAACAGACCGGCCCCATATGTGTTGTGGTCATGTGCCATGCTTGTTGCTGGGTGCGCGTCATTGCCGAATGCCATGACGGATCAGATCGACCAGCGACGCGTTGAATATGCCGTGTCGAGAAACGGAAACCAGGCTGTTATTTTTGAGAATGGGCTCGGTGGATCAATGGAGTGGTGGAGAAAGGTCTTCCCAGAAATTGCAAAGACCACCACCACATTCGCCTATAATCGTCCTGGCTACGGGAAAAGCGATCCCGCTTCTACGCCGCGTGACGGTAGGCACATCGTCGATGAATTGCGGTCATTGCTTCGATGCAAAGGTCTCCATCCACCATATGTTCTGGTCGGGCATTCGTTAGGCGGTTTGTATATGCAGCTATTTGCTCGGCGCTATCCAGACGAGGTTCATGCTCTTGTCCTCGTGGATTCTACCCACCCTTTGCAACTGAAAGGCGCCGGCTCGCCCAAGAACTGGCCCACGTGGGTGCGAGTTGTGTTTAGCGTGGCAGTTTCCGCAGTGGCAAAAGAGGAATTGACCGCCACTGATGCAACGGGAGAAGAGATCTTGGGTCTGCCGACCTTCAGCGCCAAACCCGTGATCATTTTAAGCGCCTTGCGCCCGATGAAAGGAACATCGGCTTTAGCGAATGACGGGAATGAAAAGCGGAAAGACCTCGCTCGACTGTATCCAGATGCCAGGCAGATATGGGTGGATAGCGACCATGGAATTCCGCTGGAAAAGCCCGAGTCGGTTATCTGGGCCATCCGCGAAGTCCTGTCTCAACTGCAACCCAGCCTGCCGTAGACCGGCGGGATGAGATCACTCAGCAAGACGATAGTCCCTCCGCGGCCAAGAGCCTCCGTATGAGGTCAGTCACCGTCAGATAGCAATATCATGAAGCTTTCCCCTCATCATGTCGCGGGATTTGCTGGAATTGGTGCGACCGTGCTTGTGCTGGTGGGCACATGGACGTTTGCGTTGGCGAGACCTGAGTATAGCCATATCCGTCATACCATCAGTGAACTTGGAGAGTCTGGATCCCCGATATCAAGCCTCGTAAGTTTTGGCTTCTTCCTTCCTACCGGTGTACTCGTGTGGGTGGCGATTGTTTTTGCCTATCCGTTCTATGCACGTGATCGATCAACCGCCTGGGGGCTTCGGGCCTTTTCCTCGCTGGGACTAGGGTATGTGATGGCGGCCTTCTTTCCCTGTGATCCTGGCTCACCTCTGATGGGTTCATGGCAGCAGCAAGTCCATAACGTATTCGGTTTGATCGAATATCTTGGAACGGGCGCTGGCCTGATGGCGTTGGGGTGGTCGCATACAAAGGTAGAGTCATCCCTCACCGGTATGGCGCTTGTCCTCTCCGGCGTGGCGGTGCTCGTCGGTCTCGTTCTGCTTTCCACACCGAGTTGGGTCGGTATGAGAGGACTCGTTCAGCGAGTAACCGAAGTGATCATATTCGGGTGGCTGACGGTGGCCAGCCTCTCTTTGATCTTCCGGTTTCCCCAGCCCAACCCAGCATTGGCGCGGGACGGCTCCTGATCGTCGCCGCCCCTCAGCTAGACGCGAGGTTTTCATCATCTGTGAAGGTCAAAAGGAGCGACTTTGAGTTGGCCTGAGTTGCATGAATAGGCATAAGTAGGTATCGAACCCTTTAATCAATAATTTCGCCCTCAACTTTGCTTAAGTCTCCGATCTTCCAAACAATTAGAGGGGTTGGTCGCTCACAATGGCTCTTTAAAATACCTTTCTTCAACGACCTGGGGATGGTGTACTGTCGCTGACAGCGGTGTATTTGTGAAATCTCCTGGCCTAGGTGATAGGACCGAGATAGACTCCCGTTCATTCGGTACAGCATTGTGAGTGAAAGGAGTATTTCACGAGTTTCTAGCCACGACGAGTGATGGAAGATGGAATGGAGAAAGCGTCTCCTCGGCCCTATTCTTCGAAGTTAGCTGGTTGCAACACAGGCCTGAGCACGATTCGCATAAGTGCACCCCCCCCAAGGCGAGGTCGGGAGCTGTGGCGCGTATGTCACCGATATTCTTATCGTATCCATTGTCGTTCTGCCCATCATGGTTCCGGGCCAATTCATTGTTTCTGCGCTTCTGTGGTTGGAATTATTGTGAATGAGAATAGGTATTCTTGAGGAGGAATCGCACATGTCATGTTGTGAATTCCAAGGCTCGCAATCTCCTAGGCGCCCCAGCGCAGCAAGTCTCACTTTTGTATCCGTTGTCTCGCTTCTTCTCGGCGGCTGCAACGCGGTAGTTACCAAGGCCATCGTGTCTAACCAGAGTGGCACCATTGAGTCGGCTCTGAAAGAGGGGAAGGCCGTGCTGATTGCCAAGAAGACCATTTACGAACCCTCGGTTGGTTCAACCGAACTGGTCAAGATGGCCGGTGAGGTGCGTCCTCCTCTCACGTACTGGCAGCATCGTACGAGCAAGACGACGCTCGTGGTCGGTGGAGACACGACTAAGGAGGGGCGGGGCAAACTCTTCACGCAGGAGTACCACTTCTTCATTCTCGAGCCTGGTATCTACGATCTCTTGGGTTATGTACACAAGACTCGCATGCTGAGCAATTTGTATAGTCTGCCGAAGGCCACGAAGCCGATTCGATCCACATTAGGATTGGTAAAATTCTCCGGCACCACCTTGCCACAGCTCTACACCTATCTGGACTGGGTTCCTCCTCAAGCGGCGGGCACCACGATTGACGGGAACGTGGTTACGCAGTGGTACAGGCCTGGGCACTATGTCGAAAAAGTTGATAGCACGCAGATTTCCGCAGGCTTTGTCGATATGCGTGGTATGGCAGCATTCACGGATAAAGGGGAAGCCAACCTTGCTAGCTTCATGCTCAAACCGGGGCAGATCGCACTCATCGGAGATTTCGACATGGAATTCACTCATGGAAAATGTGATTGGCCGGAACAGAACCTGTGGGTTTGCCCGATCGTCACGCTTACCCTCCAGCCTGCGGTTGTCGATCTTCATGGGGCTGTTCAAAAAGAAATGGAGCAGTATGGCTACCCGTTCGACTTGATCAGGCAACTGGCCACCGCAAAAGTGTTGCCCGGCCATTTTTTCGATCTCGACAAACCTCAGCCCGGTTCGCTCAGAGGCTACGTCCATATGAAGGCGGTGACGACCGTACAGTAGTGACTTATGCCTAAGGCACTCGGCTCCCATTGAACAGTGAGGACCTTGTTATGATGATTCGCGTTCTGCTGGTATCGGTTGTCTCCATCTGGGCCACCGAGCCAGGTTGGGCCCAGTCGCTCACCGATGATTGCCCCGACGGGACTCTCTATTCCCGCTCTCTCAATGGGCAGGTTGAATGTCTCCCCATGAAGCCTGTAACTCCGTACGAACCGCGTCCCTCGGCATCAGCCGCGCCGATGGTCGATGCAGTTGGGCGCATGGGCGCAACACAGCCGTCTGTAGGCCATCCCAACTTCGCGAAGGGATTTTGGGACCACCGGTCTTACGGGAGGTCCAAGGGGCAGTTCTGTACTGCGTCGTTTTTTAAAGAGGGGTCGAGCGTGGTTATCGTGGGGCCCGGTGGTTCTCAGCCAGGTGCGCTCATGATCTTTGCCGGCCCTGCTGTTCCTCAACCGAAAGAGCTGTCGGTGCAGACGAAGGTGACGTTGAAGCAATCCGACTCCCCACCGCAAACGGTCACGGTCTTTCACGTCCGGAACCCCCATGTCAAAGATGGCGGGGCGATTGTGTTCGCTGTTCCGACCATCGAAGCGGCGATGGAGGGTATGGAAGACAAGTTGGGTTTTGAAGTCGTCATGCAGAACAGGCCAGTCGTGACGATTGATTGGCATGATGGCGTGCAGGCGAGACAGAAGCTCCAGCAGTGTATGAAATCGATTCGGTGATGGCTTCCTGAACACTCTATAAAGAAGCATTTGCTGAAAGCGTGTGAGAGTTTGCCCAGATGTTCTCACCATCTGGTAATCCCAAGGAGCGACTGCAGGTCAAGGTTACGTTGATACAAAGCAACGATCCTCACGCCATGGTGACAGCATTCTGTTCCAGCGCAGTTGGATGGTCGGATCAAGTCCAGTTTCCGATTCCTACTATCGACGGCAGTGCTGGCAGGCATGGAGGGCACGTTCAACCTCGGAATCGACGAGAAAGGGAAGAAGAGTTTTGAACTGGAGTGGCATTCTGCTTTTGAGGCGCGACATCTTGAAGAAGTGCCTGAAGGGTGAAAAGGTGGCGGGGAAGGAAGTAGGATGATTGACCATTCTGCAGTAGTGCCGGTCCGCACTTAACCTCGCTCGGCAAATGTTCTGCTAGTGGAGATCCCCTCATCGTTACGGTGATTGAAGAAGGCCACGAGATGGCGGTGGAGCCCGATCAGTAGCTGCGTCCTGACCACCCCACCAAGACAGTTCGCTGAAACGGTTTCCCAACGTAGTTTTCGCCGTTTACGTCAAAGATCATTGCTCGCCGATCACTTCTTCCACTTACGCAACGCGTAGTCTCGGAACGCCCAGGATATTGCCCAAAGAAGTAAGTGAAAGTTCCTTCTCCATTCAATGTCATGCGAACCCATGATAAATGGTGTCACCGTCGCAATGCATGGAAGTAGCAATAGTTACGGAAGATTGGTCACGGTTGTCGTGGTGTATGATCCGGACAGAAAGTAGTTGACTCGACTCTGAGGTGAATTGGCGTACTCGTCGTTAGCCTCCTTTATACCGTACTGGTGGGACACGAATAGGGCATGGTAATTGCTCAAATGTGAGAGTGTGGCCAACATCATGTATGGAGCATCACATGGGAATTCAACCAACCAGCGCCTATACGGCTCCATTGTTGATAGGTAATCCATCGCAGCACCGGAAAAGTTTTGCCGATGACACGGTAATGTTTGCCGCGTCGACAACACGTATTGCCGACAAGGCTACCATCTCGCAGGCCGCACGGGACCGCGCAGCAAAAGAACCTGTGGGTGGTACTCCGTATGATTTCACGAATATGTCTCCGAACGACATACTGCCCACTATTAACAGCCTTATTAAGAGTGGCCAAATATCGGTGGATGAGTCCAGCCACCTGCTTCTCTTGGTCCCTATCACTATAGGAAGTCATACTGCACCCGCCACGCTTAATCAAAAAGTGAATTTATTTTCAGCCCTAGAAGATTGGATGGCGTTCCATAAGTCCATTCACAATGATGGTGCCGTCATGTATGCTCAAAAAGCAATTTCCGCCTTGAAGCGAATTCAAACCTCACATCGAACAGAAGGTTAACCCTGCTGTTGAAGCTGATCTGCGAGGGCCGTGCAATCGTGCATTGCCCCATCCTGGCCGACGCGTTCCTGAACATCCTCCATTTCGCTCACGGCATACTCGCAGACAGGGGTGTAGGAAGGGGGTACGTGACCGTTAATCGTGAGTCGACAATCGAGAAGCAGGAAGCGCGAAGCCGTTGTCTTCCCGCCTGTGTCTGGAGCGAACCACGAAAGACATACTTTCCAGTGAGAGTCGTGGTCTCTCTCAGACTGTCAAACGGCATCTGGCCTTGATATAGATCGGAGTTCCTCTTAGACTCGCCATTCAATCAGCTGCGTAGTTGCCCGTGCGCTGTCGCGCGGGGTATCTGCAGCAGACTCAATGTTAGGCCTCACCCAATGTGCCACATCAGTACGTCCATCGACATCGAGGCATCCGCGAGTCGGGTGTGGGCCGTTCTGATGGATTTCCCCGCATACTCCGACTGGAATCCTTTCGTTCGGTCTCTCGAAGGCAGCGCGGAACCTGGGGGTAGACTGCAGGTCACGGTCCAGCCCGAGGGCGGCCACATGATGTCGTTCACGCCGGAAATCCTAGCGTGTGTGCCAGAGCGAGAATTCCGCTGGTGCGGCACGGTCATGATGGAGCGGCTCTTTGCCGGCGAGCATGCCTTCAGACTCACTGAGTCCGCTGCGCACTCCTGCCGGTTCATTCACGAAGAGTGCTTCTCGGGTATCCTCGTCCCGATCCTCATGCGCGGTGCGATGAGGACCGGCACTCAGGTGGGCTTCGTGGCGATGAATCGTGCACTCAAAGCACGCGCTGAGACGCTTCATCTCTTGCGCGAAAGACGACTAATTGGGGACCCGTGACCTAGGGCGTCAGGTATTGAGGAGTCTCTGTGCCGGTAATCTGTCAACCTCCAGTCGTGACCCTGCTCGTCGTGCTCTCAGCCTGGCTTGTTCATGCGTTGCTGGGTCCTTGGCAGTTCATCGTGAGTGTCCCTGTGTTGGGCGGTGGACTCGTTGTACTGGGCTTTTCGTGCATGATGGGGGCACGGATCCTCTTCAGATCCCGAAACACCACCTTGTTTGTTGGCAAGCAGTCCTCGCAGCTCGTCTGCGATGGCCCGTTTCGATGCTCGCGCAATCCCATGTACGTGGGCGTGATGACTTTTCTAGTGGGTCTGGCTTTGTGGGTTGGCACATGGCCCTTCTACGCGGCCACAGCTATGACATTCCTGTTCCTCAACTTCTTTCATATTCCCCGTGAGGAGCGTATGTTGCGTGAGTCATTTGGCCCGCGATACCTTACCTATTCCAAGGAGGTTCGTCGGTGGCTCTGAATGCCATCATTGCTGGGGCACTCATTGCCGTGTTCGCTTGCCTCTCGCTTGTGCATATCTATTGGCTCTTTGGCGGTGGGGTCGGGCAGCTTGCGGCCATTCCAGAAATTGACGGCAAGATAGTGTTTCAACCATCTGCCTTGGCAACGTTCGTGGTCGCGATCGGTCTGGCCCTGTGTGCCGTGGTGATTGCCGGTACAGCCGGGATACTCGCGCTACCGTTGTCTAAGACGGTACTTGCGTGGCTGACCCGTGGATTAGCGGTGGTCTTGCTGCTGCGCGCGATTGGAGACTTCCGGCTGGTTGGGTTCTTTAAACGTATTCGCGATACCCGTTTTGCGCGTCTGGATACCGTCCTGTACTCACCGCTGTGCCTGGCCTTGGCCATCGGGTCTGCTGTTATCGGGTTCGTCGGACCTGGCTGACATGGTGCTCACGCACTCAGGCAGCCCGGGTCGGTTGCTTTTGCTGTGACGTCAGTGGCGTGGTCAGAGGGCGGCGGTACGGTGCGAAGTTTAGAACTGACTCCGGCGTTACCGCACTTTATTTTGTGCGTCGGAATTGAGGTGGGCAACTCACACTCTCGACGGGGGGAGATACGTGCCAGTTGATCACCGTTACCTCTGGAGCACGCCGTTCGTGCGCGAACACCTTCGCGCTGATGACCTATCGGAAGCGGCGACGTTCAGATATTTTCTGGCCATCATGGTGTTCGACTGGCTGCAGCTCACCGCTATTGCCACCACACCCACCCCGATCATTAGTCCGTGGTCTTTCGCTGGATCCTGGATCACTCTTGCCATCACAGTCACAGGTCTGATGTACCTGTATCTTCGCAATGATGGTAGTAAGGGCAAGCAGTTCCTACACCGGTACTTCCCATTGTCGGTGACGGTGGGCTGGAAGTTCGTCGCAGTGATGCTTGGGGTCACACCGCTCCTCGAAGCCGTGCTGGTAGGTTCGAGTCCGGAGTTTCGGGGTTGGAGTTCCACGGTTGCAATTGAGGCGTTGAACCTAGCAATGTTTTGGCGCATTGGCGAGCACTTGGCGAGTCTTGCGCGTGAACGCGCCGCCTAACCCCATGTTCCAGCTGATGCGCTCCGGCCTGTACGCACGGCTGAACGTGATGAGGCAATATGAATCGGTACACTCTTCACTACAATAGCCGCTGTCAGGACTGTGCCAGATTGGCACAATGGAATCGTCGCTTGGATTGGCTCGGTCGATTTGAACGCACAACGCAGCCGTCGCCAATGGGAACCCCTGACATCGGCGACATCCATGTCGTCGACAATCAGAAAGCCAAGATATTCTCTGGGGCATACGCCACTCAAGTTGTGTGTCAGAACATTCCGGCCTATTGGCCAATGGCGCTGCTCATGAGATTGCCATTCGTATTTAGGAAGGTGGCCAGCCAGAAGCCCGGCTGCAATGGTGATAGTTGTGCCACCCAATAGCGTTATCTATGCCATCGTTTTGGTACACGCCCTTGTGAGTGGATACCACGGTTGGAGTCATGACTACGCTGCGGTTCCCAACACCCTGGCGCAGAGTCTGTTCATCGTGGCCGTGGTCTTCGTTTCACCTCTTCTGGCAGTGGTACTGCTCATTTGCGGCAGAATTCATTCTGGCATTGCCATATTTGCGTTGAGTATGCTCGGGGCGCTTATCTTTGGTTTGCTTTTCCATTTTGCGCTCGATACTCCGGATTTGTATTCGAATGTGCGAGGTATCGGTTCTCAGACATTTTTTGTTTCGGCGGTTCTGCTTGCCGCAGTGGAATTCATAGCGTTCGCATGGGGAGGCTATTGTTGGTGGTGCCTCATAACCTGTCGTTCAAGCGGGACGCCGCAAAAGCGCGGCGCCGTTGGGCGTCGATCGAGCTGAGGCATGAGCTCGGGAAGATGTCGAAGGTCAGCTTCCGTTGCATCGGCGTGGCTCAACCTAAACAGTGGTAGGCGGATGTCGTTACCTGCTTCAGCCTGTCTCTTCTGATTTGTGGCCTTAGCATGATAGGGATTACAAGGAAGGGGGACGGTCGCTATCACGTCCCTTCTTAGCATGACGGTGTGTATAAGACTGAGCAGATGACCTATTGCCCTCAATGCAGAAGCACGCTTGAATTCAAGTCCGTTGATGGTGTGACGCGGCTGGCTTGCCAACACGAGACCTGCGGCTTCGTGTATTGGGACAACCCCGTCCCCGTTGTCGCCGCGTTGGTCTTGTTTCATGACCGCTATGTCATCGCACGACATGCCGGGTGGCCCAGCGGTCTGTTCTCGGTGATGACAGGCTATCTTGAACGTAGTGAAACACCTGAACAAGCCGTGGTTCGAGAGGTTTTGGAAGAGTTGGGCGTAACAGGCCAGGTCACACGGCCTATCGGCAACTACGCCTTCATCGAGAAGAACCAGCTCATCCTTGCCTATGAAGTCGTCGCATCGGGAACATTGGCTGTCAACCATGAGTTGGTTGAACTCAAACACTTGTTGCCCGCAGAGCTCGCCGAATATGATTTTGGCCCTTTGATCATCACGCAGGCACTTGTGAAAGATTGGCGTGCGCTGAATACACGACCCACGTAACGAGCACATCGAGCTGGGCTGAAAAATAGTGCCCCGTGGTCGCGCCACTTATGCGCCGGGTTGGCCATGCGAGTGATTAGGCTACCAGGAAAGAACCCATGGCCATGCAACTCAACAAGGTGGTTCCGTTTGGGAGATCACTGGATGAATACCGACAGATGTTCGCGTTGTCGGAGAGCGATCTTGCCCGGAACATCATCGGAGTCGGCGATGGCCCGGCGAGTTTCAATGCGGAGATGCATGCCCTGGGCAAGCGCGTCGTGTCGATCGACCCCTTATTCAGATTCAGCGCGGACGACATCGAATGGAGGTTTTATGCGGTGGTGGACGCCATCATTGAGCAGGTCAAGGCCACACCCGATGATTGGGTATGGACGTATCACCGTTCGCCCGAACACCTGCGTCAAAACCGGATCAACGTGTTGGCTCGATTCATTGCTGACTACGAAGCTGGGAAAACGGCCGGGCGCTATGTAGCTGGTGAGTTGCCGCAGCTTGGTTTTCGGAACGACCAGTTTAATTTAGCCCTCTGCTCGCATTTCCTGTTTCTCTACTCGGATCATTTCACCTACGAGTTCCACCGGATGGCCATCCTCGACATGCTGAGAGTGGCCAGAGAGGTTCGTGTGTTCCCCTTGATGACGCTGATGCTTCAGCCGTCGCCCTATGTGGGACCGCTCATAGAAGAACTGCAAGCGTTGGGCTACATGGCTCAGATACAAACGGTTCAGTATCAGCTTCAACGAGGGGGCAACCAAATGTTGTGCGTGAAAAGGTAGCTTCACTCCGAGGTCCACAGGGACACTCCTGATTGTCACGTTAATAAGGTGGTACGTTAGGTTTCGCGAGAGGAGATGATCATCCATGATTCGAGCAGACAGCCAACCGACCAACTATCACACGGAATTTACGAATGGTGCGCAGCGCTCGATGTCGGATACGACGCTCGACAAAGGCGGAGCCAATCGTGGATTTCGTCCTCATGAACTTTTGGAGGCTGCACTGGCAACCTGTATGAACATGACTGTGCGCATGGCTGCGGACAAACATGGCATCCCGTTGTCCTGCGTGTCCGTCACTGTGTCACTGAACCGAGCAGAACCAAGAACGCCTGTGTTTGAGTACAGTGTGCAGTTTGGCGGAGCCCTCTCCGAGGCGCAGCAATCCCAACTACTCGCGGTAATAGAAACATGCCCGGTGCGCAATACCTTGTCGCACCCACTGCGGTTTATGCCTTGCTCAGGATGACGCACCGTATCTTGGACGACACACCATTTAATCCTCGATAGGTCTCACGAGCGGTGAGATCTCGCTCGGCAGCTTCCGCCCGCAACCGGTTCGACCCTCGCTTTCAACTTGACAGAGACTACCGGCCTGCGTTAGGAATCCACCGGTTCGTGACGAACTCACTCGGATGCCCGGAAGGGCATAACAGGGAAGTCCGGTGCAAAACCGGCGCGGTCCCGCCACTGTAAGTGGGAAGCTCCCCCTCGTTCACCCACTCGATGAGGAATCGGGGAAGGGTTGGGGAAGCGTTGAAGAGCGATCCTTCTGAACCCACGAGCCAGGAGACCTATCCGAGATGACCACAGCACTGTTTCTCCGCGTGGTAACGGAGGAGCTCTCCTGCCTGATTGGCATGTGACCTCTGGTTCCCTCACGCGGGAACGGAGGTTTTTTTATGCC
>FKKE01000582.1_pt1 | contig 16390 bp, 13 predicted proteins | sample 1106331 | NCBI WGS metagenome assembly FKKE01 (sample SAMEA3931202, study PRJEB13176) | freshwater metagenome | biome: Drinking water system; feature: drinking water; material: freshwater | place: China | collected 2013-02-06 | reverse complement strand
CGGCTTCCTCGATGTGTTCCATGATTCCCGCTACGACGACCGTCGTTCCATCCGAAATCGCGTCGGCATCGACTTCGATCGCATCGGCCAGGTACTTGTCAATCAACACCGGATGTTTCGGCGACGCGTTGACGGCGGAACGCGTATACTCGAGTAATCCTGCCTGATCATAGACGATTTGCATCGACCGTCCACCCAACACATAAGATGGCCGCACCATGACGGGATACCCGATCGACTCCGCGATCTGAACTGCTTCGTCGACAGATCGCGCTGTCCCACTCTCCGCCTGACGCAGGCCGAGCTTGGTCAATAGGTCACGGAACCGCTCTCGGTCCTCAGCCAAATCGATGGCGTCCGGGCTGGTACCGAGAATCCTGACTCCGGCCCGTGACAGGGGAAGAGCCAGCTTCAGCGGGGTTTGCCCGCCAAACTGCAAGACCACCCCTAACGGGGCTTCCGTCTTCACGATATTGAGCACGTCTTCCTCCGTGAGCGGCTCAAAATACAGCCGATCCGAGGTGTCATAGTCCGTACTCACCGTTTCCGGATTGCAGTTGACCATGATGGTTTCGACTGCCTCTTCCCGAAGCGCCATGGCCGCATGCACACAGCAGTAGTCGAATTCGATACCCTGGCCGATACGGTTGGGACCTCCGCCGAGAATCACGACCTTCTTTCGATCCGACGGACGCGCCTCACATTCTCGGCCATAGGTGGAATAGAGGTACGGCGTGTGCGCCTCAAATTCCGCCGCGCATGTATCCACCCGTTTGTACGTGACGGACAGCCCCGGCGCCGAACCGGAGCTGTTTTTTCCCAATCCAGTGCGCGCCTTTCGGATCTTGGCTGCTTCGAGTCCGAGCAGTTGCCCAATCCGGTCGTCTGAAAACCCTTGGCGCTTGGCCTCATGCAACATCCCATCCGCCAAGGCGGCAATCCCGCCAGTCAGACCCACCAGTGTCTGCTCGAATCCGATCAGCTCCCGAACCTGTTCAAGAAACCATGGGTCGATCTTCGTGATTGCAAACAGCTCATCGTTCGTAAGCCCGAGCCGGATGCCATCGGCGAGATGCCACAATCGTTCCGGCAATGGCGTCCGCAGAAGCCGCTGAACCTTCTCCAATGCCGCCTGGCGATCAAAATCCTCTGGAATTCCCCGATCGATCCCCACCCGCGAGACCAAGCCGTTGAGGTCCAACTCGAGCGAGCGAATGGCCTTTTGCAGTGCCTCCTTGAAAGTCCGTCCGATCGCCATAGCTTCGCCGACCGACTTCATTTGTGTTGTCAACGTGGGATCGGCGCCTTTGAACTTCTGAAACGCGAACCGCGGAATCTTCACCACCACATAGTCGATCGCCGGCTCGAACGAGGCCTTGGTCACCCCGGTAATGTCGTTCGTGATTTCATCCAGCGTGTACCCGACCGCCAACTTGGCTGCGATCTTCGCAATGGGAAAGCCTGTCGCTTTCGATGCCAACGCGGAACTCCGTGAGACGCGCGGATTCATTTCGATGACGACCATCTCTCCATTCGCCGGATCGATACCGAATTGGATATTGGACCCGCCTGTATCAACGCCGATTTCCCGGATAATCCTCAGCGCCGCATCTCGCATGCGCTGATACTCTTTGTCGGTCAAGGTCATCGCCGGCGCGACAGTGATACTGTCGCCGGTATGAACTCCCATCGGATCGAGGTTCTCGATCGGACATACAATCACGACGTTGTCCTTCAGATCGCGCATCACCTCGAGTTCATACTCTTTCCACCCAATGACCGACTCTTCAATGAGCACCTGACTGACCGGACTCATCGCCAAGGCCCAATCGATCAGCTTCTCGAATTCTTCCCGGTTGTAGGCTATGTTGCCGCCGGTTCCGCCCATCGTAAACGACGGCCGAATGATCGCTGGAAAACCCGTCATCTCCAGAATGGCCATCGCGTCGTGACGCGTACGCGCTGTGCCACTCTTGGGCACACGCAGACCAATCCGCTGCATCGCTTGTTTGAAGGCGTCCCGATCTTCCGCTTTGTGAATGGCCTCGGCCGAAGCGCCGATGAGTTGAACTCCATACTTTTCCAGCACCCCACGCTTGACCAGCCCCACTGTTGTGTTGAGAGCCGTTTGCCCGCCCATTGTTGGAAGCAACGCATCAGGGCGCTCCCGCTCGATCACTTTCTCGACCACCTCCACTGTAATCGGTTCAACATAGGTGCGATCGGCCATTTCAGGATCGGTCATGATGGTAGCGGGATTGCTGTTGATGAGAATAACCCGATAGCCTTCTTCCTTCAGAGCTTTGCAGGCCTGCGTCCCCGAATAGTCGAATTCACAGGCCTGGCCGATGACGATCGGACCGGATCCAATCATGAGGATGGAACTGATGTCTGTGCGTTTCGGCATAGGAACCTGAGACGGTACGTTAATTATCCCGATTGCGGCAGAGGCCCGATTGACGGACGGACCGGCGCCGGTTGAATCGGCTCGACCGCGCCGCCCCCCCGGTAAAATTTCATCGCTTCGGGCAACCAAGCTTCAATTTGATCGATTCGGGAGGTATCGGACGGATGCGTCGACAAAAATTCCGGAATATTCTGCTTCGCCCGGAAGCAGACCTTGTTGATCATCTGCCTGGGGCAACCGCTCATCCGTTCCCAAAACGGGACTGCTTCACGAGGATCATAGCCGGCTTGGGCCATCAACCGGAGTCCGATGCGGTCCGCTTCTGCCTCCTGACTTCGCCCAAACGGCAACGACACCCCCACTCCATACGCGCTCATCGCAGCCATGGCCGCATCCGGACGCCCCACCGCGGCGCCAGCAGCCAAGGCGCCGACTTGCCCGATGGTTTCCAGAATACCGCGGCTATAGCGCTCGGCGCCGTGCCGCTGAAGAGCATGCGCCACCTCATGGCCCATCACGGTTGCCAAACCATCCTCGGTTTTCGTGATTGGAAGAATTCCCGTAAAGACAGCCACTTTGCCTCCCGGCAGGGCAAAGGCGTTGATCGAACGGTCGTCCTGAATGACGACAAATTCCCATTGATACTCCGATTTGTTGGCCGCAGCAGCGATCCGAGTCCCAACCCGGTTGACCATGTCATTGACTTCTACGTCTTCGCTCAATCGGGCCTTGCGCAGCACTTCATGAAACCCACTGATGCCCATGGCAATTTCTTTTTCTTCAGAGATATAGATAAATTGATCCCTCGACGTGCCCGGCGCCCGATAGCAACCGGCCAGTGCTGATAGGAGGCCGAATGACGTACCCATAGTGAGCATCCCATACAGCCCCATTGCGCACCGTGCGCCTGAGCAGAACAGGTTGCGGCGCCCAATTGGCGCCGAATACCATCGGTCGTTTGAAATATCAGTCGATGGTGACATCAACGCTCCGCCCTCCAGCCTCACTCACCGAATCGATTCCTCCGCCGTTAGGGCATCCACAAATACATGAATTGCGGCGTGCCTCCCCGCGCAAGCGACATGACATCGAATTCGGCCAGACTCGACAACGGCCCAGGAGCCAAGAGCTTCGAATAGACATTGTTCGAATACTCCCCGGGACGGTGATAGGTGACGACCCGAGCTTCCGTCAGATTGGCTTTCTTCTTGGCCAATTCGATCGCGTCTTCCAGATATCCGATCTCGTCCACCAATCCGGCCGCTTTCGCCTGGTCTCCTGTATAGATTCGTCCGTCTGCCAGTTTCTTGATCTGGTCCATCTGCAAGAGCGGCCGGCCTTCCTGCACGACACTCAAAAAACGCTGATAGAACGAATCGATGAGCCCTTGAAAGATTGCCCGCTCTTCAGCGGTCATCACCCGAAACGGCGAACCCATATCTTTCCGAGGCCCCGACGTGACCGCCGTCGCCTCCACTCCAACCTTTTCGAGCAAGCCCCGCGCATTGACGGTCAGCATGATGACACCGATGCTGCCCGTGACCGAAGAGGGATGCGCCATGACCGTATCGGCAGCCGCCGCGATATAGTACCCCCCAGACGTTCCCAGATCCATAATCGAGGCGACAATAGGAATCTTCCTCGATGTCTTGAACGTTTTGAGCTCGTGATAAATGATATCCGACGCAGTCACTGTGCCGCCGGGCGTATTGATCCGGAGGACAATGGCCTTGACGCTGTCGTCCTGCATCGCGCGCCCCAGCTGTTCCTTGATTCGCGCGAGCAAGCTCGGCGCAGGCAGGAACCCCTCTTTCTCCTGAGAGCTGATCATCCCGGAGATTTCGATCAGCAGCACCTTCGCGCTTCCCGTTCCGCTGACCCGCGTTTCTTTGAGCGGTCCAGGCCCGGGAATCAACGGAAAATTGAACGTACAGCCTGCCATTGACAAGCCTACGAGCACCATCGCGATAACCCCATTACGCATGATGAGTCTCCATCAGTCGGACAAAATCATTGAAGAGATAGGCGGAATCATGAGGCCCCGGAGAAGCCTCCGGATGGTACTGAACCGAAAACACCGGATGATCCAGACAGGCCATACCTTCGATCGAGCAATCATTCAAGCTGAGATGTGTGATCGCCACTCGACCGTAGTCGGATTCAACGACCGGCGGTTTGCCCGGCACGTCGCTGTAGGGTTGAGAAATCTTGACTGCGAAATTGTGGTTCTGGGATGTAATTTCGACCTTTCTGCTTCGAAGATCGATCACTGGATGATTCGCCCCATGGTGGCCGAACTTGAGCTTGTAGGTTTCCAGCCCAAAGGCGAGCCCTAAGATTTGATGTCCCAAACAAATCCCAAAGATCGGATACCGTCCAATCAGTTTCCGCACCGCATTCATCGCATACGGGACCCCTTCTGGATCGCCGGGACCATTGGAGAGGAAGATACCGTGCGGCTTCAGCGCATGGATCTCATCAGCCGTCGTCGACGCCGGGACCACGGTCACCTCACAGCCCACGTCGACCAATCGGTTGAGGATATTCTGCTTCACGCCGAAGTCATACGCGACAACCTGCCAAGTCCTTTGGGCATCTCTACGCTCCCGATGCTGGCCCTCCCCTGGAATCCATTCTCCAGATCCTGTCTTCCACGGATACGACTGTCGGCATGTCACCTCCCCCGCCAAGTCCCGGCCCACGATGCCGGGGGCTTCCCGCGCCTTGGCCACTGCACTCCCTGAATTAAGGCCACCATGGGTAATGACCCCCTGCTGCGACCCGTATTCACGCAAATGTCTCGTCAACGCCCTGGTATCGAGCCCCTCGATCGCCACCACATGCGCCTGCGTCAAATATTCATGAACTGTCTGTGTACTCCGCCAATTGCTCGCCAACCGGCTGGCCTCCATGACCACAAATCCCTCCGCCCAAATCCGGTGGGACTCCCTATCCTCTGGCGTTGTCCCGTAGTTGCCGATGTGAGGACAGGTCATCGTAATAATCTGCCCCTTATAGGATGGATCGGTCAGCACTTCCTGATAGCCGGTCATCGCGGTGTTAAACACGACCTCACCGACCGTGTCCCCTTCGTAACCGAGCGCTCGGCCCTCGAAGCAGGCACCATCCGCCAAAGCCAGCAAGGCTTTCTTCATGATGGCGCTCCCCCCAACGTGAGCGACCGTTTCGTCTTGATCCCCATTAGTACAACCCCCAAGACCAATGTCACACCATACAGGATACGAATTGGGAAGAGGACACGAAACAGGGCTTCGAAAGCCGCCTTCTTCGCGGCGTCTCCTTGGGCCGCAAACGCCTCCGATTGAAGCGCCACCGCCTGCGGGTGCAGAATCAGAATTATAACGCCAGCCAGGACAACCATTGCCATCAGCACAACCAACTCTCCCCGGCCAACCGCGACAGCCTCAACTCCACTCCACCACCGATACCAAGAGGCGGTGCACAACACCGCCACAGCGCCAATCACGAACCGCTGATACCCTTCGAAGGCCCGCGTGAGAAACAACCCTCCTGAGTCCTGTCCGCCGAACGTATTGAAAACCGCAGGAATGACTGCACCGATCAGCACCGCCATCCCCCCAACCCACAGGCCCAAGGCCAGCCATTCAAGGGTCTGGCAACAGACCACACCCCAGTGGGAGGAGCGCCGCATGCTGCTATCGACCCGAGGATCCAGCCTCGAACACGACTCGTCCCCCCACGATCGTCGTCTTCACCTGTCCCTTGATCTTCCAGCCGGCAAACGGCGTATTGCGGCTCTTCGAACGGAACTTGCTCGGATCGACCTCCCATTGGGCGTGTTGATCGACGATAGCCACATCGGCATCCGCGCCGACCGCCAACGTCCCCTTCTTCAGTCCGAACGCCGCCGCCGGAGCGGATGTCAGCCTTGCCACTGTCTGTTCCAGCGACAATACGCCCTCTTCGACCAACCCCAACGTCAACGAGAGCGCGGTTTCCAGCCCGACGATTCCGAAGGGAGCCTCGGTAAAGTCCTGTTGTTTCTCTTGTGTGGCGTGGGGCGCGTGGTCGGTCGCAATCACATCAATCGTCCCGTCGCGCAAGCCATCCTTGATCGCATGCACATCATCCCACGTGCGCAGGGGCGGATTCATCTTCGCATGGGTATTGTACCCACGAACCACTTCTTCCGTCAGTGTAAAGTGATGGGGACAGGCTTCGGCCGTCACCTTGACCCCTCTGGCCTTGGCCTCTCGCACCATTCTGACCGACCCGGCCGTGCTGATATGAGCGAGATGGAGCCGTGCACCCGTCAGTTCGGACAGCGACAAATTCCGCGCGACCATGACATCTTCTGCTGCCGCCGGAATGCCGGGCAATCCGAGCTCGGTCGAGATCAGTCCTTCGTTCATGCAGCCGCCTTCCGCCAAATGCAGATCCTCGCAATGATCAACGACCGTGAGGTCGAATGCCCGCGCATATTCCATCGCCCGGCGCATGACTAAACTATTCATGACTGGCCGGCCATCGTCCGAAATGGCCACGCATCCGGATCGCCGAAGATCGCCAATCTCCGCCAACTCCTTACCTTCCGAGCCTTTGGTGATCGCGCCGACCGGCAATACATTGGCCAGACCGGCTACCCGAGCTCGTTCTAAAATAAACTCGGTCACCGCCTGATTATCGTTGACGGGACTCGTATTGGGCATACAACAGACGGTCGTAAATCCGCCAGCCACCGCCGCCGCACTACCGCTCTGAATCGTTTCCTTATATTCGAAGCCAGGCTCTCTGAAATGGACGTGCAGATCGACAAAACCTGGCACCACCAACAACCCCGTGGCCGGAATCGTCATACAACCAAGCGGCGCCGACAGATTGGGCCCAATCGCCGCCACCTTACCCTGCTCGATGAGGACGTCGCCAATTCCGACAAATCGGCCGGGATCAATCACCTGCCCGTTCTTGATCAATATCGGCTTCACAGCAATACCGTCTCCCTTTCCGGGTGCCGTCACCCGGCTTCAGACATGAGATACAAAATGCCCATACGCACTGCCACTCCGTTCGCCACCTGATCGAGGATGACGGACGAGAGACTATCCGCCACATCCGGTGCGATTTCCACCCCACGATTAATCGGGCCCGGATGCATCACGATCGCGCCGGAGTCAGCCAATTTGACGCGCTCGGCAGTCAACCCATATAACCGCGCGTACTCGCGAATGGTCGGGAAGAGCGCCCGCCCCTGCCGCTCGAGCTGAAGGCGGAGCATCATGATCACATTGACGCCGCGAAGCCCCTCGTCCATGTTGGAATACACTGTCACCCCCAGCTTCTCAACGCCCCATGGCATCATGGTGGGGGGACCTACCAGCCGCACTTCGGCGCCAAGCTTCGTGAGGGCATTGATATTCGAGCGCGCCACGCGGCTGTGCGACACGTCGCCGACAATCGCCACCTTCAACTTCTCGAATCCAAGACCCCGCTCTCGAATCGTGTAGAGATCGAGCAGGGCCTGAGTGGGATGCTCGTGCCAGCCGTCGCCGGCGTTGATCACCGAAGATTTCACCCCGCGGGCGAGCGTTTCAGCGGCGCCGGCTGAGGAATGGCGCAGCACGATGATGTCCGCCTGCATCGCTTCGATATTGCGCGCGGTATCGAGCAGCGTCTCGCCTTTCACCACGCTGCTTGACGAGGGTGAAAAATTGATGACATCGGCGCTCAACCGCTTCGCCGCCAGCTCGAACGACGTTCGCGTTCTCGTGCTCGGCTCGAAGAACAGATTGACGACCGTCTTCCCCCGAAGCGCCGGCACCTTCTTGATTTCGCGGCCCGTCACTTCCTTAAAGGAGTCCGCCGTGTCCAACACCAGCATAATCTCATCCACGGACAAGGGCGCCAGACTCAGCAAATCTTTGCGTTTGAGACTCATGGCATCCTCCGCCTCACGGCTTGGCAATGACCACTCGGTCATCCTCCCCATTCTCTTCGAGCAATACCTGGACTTTTTCCTCTCGCGAAGTCGGCAGATTCTTGCCGATATACGTGGCCTTGATCGGCAGTTGTCGATGGCCGCGATCAACCAGCACCGCGAGTTGAATCTCTCCCGGCCGTCCAAGATCCATCAAGCTGTCCATCGCAGCACGGATCGTCCGCCCAGTAAACAACACATCGTCGACTAACACGACCACCTTATCCGATAAGTCAAAGGGCACCGAGGTCTTCCGCAGCACCGGCTGATTCTTTCGCAACGCCAGATCGTCACGATAAAGGGTGATGTCCAGCTCGCCGATGGGCACAGCGGCCCCTTCGATACTGTGGATGCGCTTGACCAACCGATGGGCTAAATGGACGCCTCCGGTTCTAATCCCGACCAACGCCAGATTCTTCACGCCTTTGTTGTGCTCGAGAATCTCGTGCGCAATACGAGTCAATGCACGGGCAATGTCCCCGGCGTCCATGACCAGCTTCTCGTCTGCTCGCTCTTTCAGTACACTGTGCTTCGTCGCCATGCTCATTCTCAACGAGAGTCACACTGTGGGCACAAAAAAACCTTCTCGCCATTGCCTGGCAAGAAGGTTCGATTCTCGGACCCGGCCCAAGCCGGAGCAGCCTGCATACGTAACTCCTTGCTCACCTCACTGGATGAGCCTTAAAGGTACACGCATCTTACTGACGCATGCCGAGACTGTCAAGCACCCGAACACAGAACAAAACTCTCACATGCTTCCGGTGCCTGGTGTTGTAGCCACACCGGCACTTGCTTACAATGTTTCAGTACAGAGGTGGTCGATCGTATGGCCCGATTTACCGTCTATTGCACCAGAAAGCTCCCGGATCCCGTTATGACGGCCATCCGAGAGCGATATGCGCTCGTTTACGAACCGCTGGATCATCCTCCCACCAGGGAAGAATTACAGCGTGGATTTGCCGAGGCCGACGCCGTGATTTCAACTCTTGCCGAGTATGTGGACGATTCAGTATTGGCTGGCGCCTCACGGCTCAAGATCATCGCCAACTACGCTGTGGGCTATAACAACATCGATGTCGTCGCTGCCGGCCGGAAAGGGATCGCCGTTAGCAACACGCCGGACGTCCTCACTGATGCCACAGCGGACCTGACGTGGGCGCTACTGCTCGCAGTGTCCCGACGAGTGGTTGAAGGAGACCGGTGGCTGAGAACAGGCCAGTGGCCAGGTTGGGCACCGACGCAAATGCTGGGGAGCAATATCACGGGCAAGACACTCGGCATCATCGGTATGGGGCGAATCGGTCAGGCCGTCGCTCTGAGGGCAGCGGGATTTCGCATGCCGGTCCTCTATGCCAGCCGCCATCCTGTCACCGCCCCCGCTGGCCTGACATGGTATCGATGCTCAATCGACGAGGTGCTGAGGCAATCTGATTTCCTGTCCCTCCATGTACCCCTTACCGATGCCACACGCTACCTGATCGGAGCTCACGAGTTGGAGCACATGAAACCTACGGCATTCCTGATCAACACATCACGTGGACCAGTTATCGACGAAGGGGCTCTCGTCTCTGCGCTCGAAATCGGCCTCATCGCCGGAGCGGGCTTGGATGTCTACGAACATGAGCCAGCTGTTCATCCGACACTCGCCACATTCTCGAACGTGGTGCTGTTACCGCATCTCGGTTCCGCGACCTTGGAAACACGCCTGCGCATGGGCGTTATTTGCTTAGAGAATGTCGCTGCAGTCTTGTCGGGGAAACCAGCCCCGAATCGGGTTGCATAACAAACCACGATTCAGCTAGCCAGGCGAAGGCCTTCGGATGATGGATGGGCGTGGAGCGCCGCCAGTCGTTGCGGCACGTCATGGAATGACGGAATCGATTGGAACGTCGCGACAGCCTTTCCCCATTGCGCTTCGGCTTCATACAGCAAGCCGAGTTCGTAACGAATGGCCTGGCCCTTTGTACCTTGGCAACGAGGGTCGACCGAGACGAGCTCCAGCTCTGTCAGGGCTTGGACTAAACACCCCTCTTCCTTAAAGCACAGCGCCGTCATCAGAGTCGATTCAAGGTAATACGACTCGCCCTTTTTCGCGAGATCGAATTCTTCTCTCGCCTCCTGAAAGAGCCCCATGTTTTTAAAGGCAACGCCCAGCGTAAAGTGCACCTCAAAATCATACAGTGGGGCGATCGTTTCCTGTGACGCTCCCGATTCCGGTGTGGATGTCGCCGCACTCGAACCATGAATCGCCTGGGCCGTTTCCTGTCGTAGTGTCGCTCCAACAGGAACCTCTCCGCCATCGAATTTAACCTGCGACCCCACCACCTGGACCCCGTCTCCGTCCGGTTGCTTCTCGGAGCTCGTGATCATGTCCGGCCCAGCAGCTTCCCAAATTGGGTGTTGGGACTGGCTGGAATGCGTTGACGATGCCGGCATCCGGAACTCGTCAGGCTCAGCTCCCATGATCGAAAACGTGTCGGCAGGCGGGGAACCACCTGGCAAATCCTTCGTCCCTGGCGCAGACACCGTCGGCGTTCCATCGTGCTCTGTGGCGTGGTCGACCTCGACAACAGGCTCCCCTTTTATTTTGGCAGCAAGGCGGGCCACGAGCCCGGTGTCCGGGGAAAGCGATTGGACCTTTTCAAACAGCTCTTCATGGAGACCTTCCATCCCGGGCTCAGGATGAGTCAGTAACGACTCCACCGCTTTGGCGTACTGTTCCGCAGCCGCTGCGGGATCGTTCTTATCTTCAAAGAGCTGCCCGTAAAGTTCAAGCAATGGAGCGGAATTGGGTTGCGCACCCAGAAATTCCATAATCAACGATTCGGCCAAGGTGAAGTCCTGCGCGCGGAGCGCGGCTCCTGCCAGAAACCGGTATTCGCCGAGCGCAACTTGAAGATCACCCTGTAGCAGATGTAGCTTCGCGAGTAGCTGGCAGACTGTGGGATTGCCCGGCTCACGCGACAGCATTTGGTTGAGGATTGCTTCCGCCCCGGCATACTGACCTTCCGCAATCCGCCGGGTTGCCTCCGCTAACGGGCCAGGGAGTTCGGCCAGTAGGTGAGCAGTGACTGCCGCCTTCCCTGGTTTTAGGGGCTGGATCGAAGCGGTCCCCCCCTTCTTGATGCTCTCAACAAACTGCGCGGCCTCGCTGTTTTTGGGTTCGATACGAAGGACTGAGAGATATGCCTCTTTGGCCTCTTCATAACGACCCTGCGCCGACCGTTCGCGGCCAAGTTGCAGATATACCTTCGTAGCGTCATCCTGAAGGTTTTCCTGCACACACAGCTCGGCGATGCGTTGTTGGGCATTCAGGTTGGATGGATCGTGGGCGACAATCTTCTTGTAGGTTTCGAGTGCCTCTTTCGACTTACGCTCTTTGAGGTAATACTTCGCCAGCGTCAGATAATCCTGCACCGCGCTGCTAATCAAGCCTCGCTCGGCGTTCAGGTCTCCCAGATGCCGATAGACTTCAAAACGAGTGGGCTCGCACTTGAGTACTTTCTTGTAGGCCGCAATGGCTTTGAGTGTTGCGCCTTCAGTTTGGAATGCTTTGGCAGCCTGCAGGAACGAGGCCGTCGCTTCCGAGGTTGCATTCCGCTTCAGACACAGATCGCCGATGGTATTGTGAATGCTGCCGTCGTGAGGGGCTTCTGCGGCCAATTTTTTCCACTCGACAATGGCCTCTCCATACTGCCCCCGTGAAGCCATCAGTTGCGCTTGTTGCAATATTTTTGTGCGGTTAGACGACAAGACAAACCCCTCCTCAGAGAGTTACGCTGACGCTAACAAGCTTCAGGAATTTTGTCGAGGAAATGCCTGAATCGAACGGTGAAACGGAGAACCGCTGCACGGCCTCTCCCACGCACGAGGGAAAGGTCCGTGCAGGTCTTGGATGCCCAGGGGAATCGATACTTAGGAGGCCGCCACCGCTGCCTTCAGCACGTTAGCTGCTTGAGGCCCTTTGGCGCCTTGGACGATGTCGAATTCGACGTTCTCACCCTCCTTAAGACTCTTAAACCCATCTCCTTGTAGGGCTGAATAGTGCACAAACACATCTTCCCCACTATCAAGACGGATAAACCCGAACCCCTTCCGATCATTGAACCACTTAACCGTCCCTTTTGTCTTCACGAACCCCTCCTTTCCTCAATGACTACACACAGTTACAGTGCGATGTCACTAAGCCGTGCATGGAAACAACGATCCGATGGTGAGACACGAACCTGGCGGGTGTGACTGACGGGCACCTGAAGAAGAGTTGCATCACTCGCGGAACCCATCGTAATTGTCGAATTTCGGGCAGCATGTAACATAGGCCTATTCGTCTGTCAAGCGAATCTTTCGGCTACCACTTTCTTCCCCAATGTTTACAAGGACACCGGACTCCCCTATAGTGAGGGTTCTCGGCATCTCCAACCACATTAAATCCCGTGATCCTACGAACCCTGCTCGATCGATACATTTTTACCGAACTGCTCTCGCCGTTCGGCCTCAGTCTCGGTGCCCTCTGTTTCGTCATGTTGACCCGGGAACTGCTGCGCCTGGTTGAGTTGTTGGTTTCAAAAGGGGTCGGCCTCTGGTCAGTGCTCAAAGTCATTGCCATGTTGCTTCCCTCCGGCCTCGTGCTGACCCTCCCGATCGCCGGTCTCATCGCGTCGATCACGGCCTTTGGACGCTTGTCGTACGACAAAGAGCTCGTGGCCATGCGCGCCGCAGGACTGAGTCTGTTTCGCCTATCGCAACCAGTCCTCCTGTTCTCCTTGGCGGTATTTGGGCTGACGCTCCTCTTGTCCCAATGGGGACAGCCTTGGAGCTCGCTGAATCTCAAGAAAGTGGCATTGAATCTTCTCAAAGATCAGCTGGTGCTCGCCTTGGAACGGGGAACATTCAATGAACCGATTCCCCACATGGTGATCTACGTTCCAGAGTCGGTCGATGGCCACCCCGCAAAGGGCATTTTTGTGTCCGACGAACGAACCGCGAAGGAACCCCGCATCATCGTGGCGGAAGAGTATCAAGTGTTCATGGACCGGGTGAACAACCAAGTGGCGCTACGGTTGGTCAACGGAGTCATTCACACCAGGCCGGATCAGGCGGACCAATATCGACTCGTCTCCTTCGCGAGTTATGACATCAAGGTGAGCCTGAGCCAGAGCACTTACGCCACGACGGAAGAGCGGCCAACCTATGAGCAAATCCTGACAATGATCCGAAACTCCGATGGCAAGGACACAACCGGCCTCCGCCGGCTGATGGAATATTATAAAGACTTGGCCTTCCCAACCGCATCGCTGGTATTTTGCCTCTTGGGTGTACCGGTGGGAATCGTATCGAAGCGGTCGGGACGTGTGGGCGGCTTTGCGGTGGGCGTGCTGATCATCGTCATCTTCTATTTGCTGAACGTGGCCTGCGATTTCCTTGTCACCACGGCATGGATCGGCCCCTTTGCCGGCGCCTGGATGCCGAACATCGTCTTCATCGCCGCCACGATTATGATGTACCTCAAGATGAGCCGCCAGTAGCCGCCATGACCATACTTTTCCGTTATATCCTGCGCGAATATTCCAAGATTTTCTCCATGTGCTTTGCCGGCTTAATGACCATCTATCTGGTAATCGACTTTTTTGAAAAGATCCGTCGGTTTCTGCGATACGATTCGGGGGCAGGCCCGATCCTGATTTACTTCGCGCTCAAAATTCCCGCCATCGCATTTCAAATCGTGCCGTTCGCAGTCCTGGTGGCTACACTGCTCACGCTGGGCCTGCTGGCGCGGAGCAACGAAATCACCGCCTTGCGCAGCTGCGGGGTCAGTCTGCTGTGGCTGACATCTCCCTTTCTTTTGTTTGCCTCCTTCATGTCCGTTATTCTGCTGGCATTCAGCTCCTCGATCATCCCCATTGCGTCAGAAAAAGCGGAAGAAGTTCGAATGGTCCATATCGAGAAAAAGCCGCCCCCCCTGGCGCTCAAACCGCTCCAACCATGGGCCCGCATCGGCACCGACACGCTTATGCAGATTCGCGGGATCGAGGCGGGAGGCAAAGCCATCCGTGGCGTTCGGATGTTTCACTTCAACCAGGATTTTTATCTCGACCAGGTGATTGAAGCCGAACGGGCGCAGTTCAGCGCAGGCCAATGGACGCTCTTTAACGGCACCCGCCGTTTTTTTCAGCCAAACCATGCCACGGAGCTGAGTTCCTTCACAGAACAACCGGCGGCTATTCCTTTGATTCCTGATGACTTTTCCACCTCCCTGACAGGCAACTCCGAAACCATGACCTTCCGAGAGATCCGCAACTACGTTGGCCGACTCCAACCCGAAGGGATGCCGTTTTCGAGATTGCTGACGGACTATTACAGCCGGCTGGCATTCCCTCTGGTCACAGTGATTATGGTACTGGTCGGCATCGCGTTGGGATTGCGTCAGAGCGGAATCCGTGGAAGCAGCATGGCAGGAGGAATCGGTCAAGCGTTTATCGTTGGATTCTGCTATTGGACAACACATTCCGTCTCAGTCGCCCTAGGTCGAGGTGGCGCGTTGGCACCGATGCTGGCTGGGTGGATGGCCAATATTTTGTTTGCCAGTTTTGGACTATATTTGTTGCTGAAAGTGCGCCACTAACCCATGCTCCCTAGTTGACTGCTTTCCGCGCTTCCGGTAAGTAAGAAGCCGTTTACCTCTGTAAAGGAGAACCGGATTATGAACTCGCGCGTGGTAATTACCGGTCTGGGCGTCGTCTCCTCCATCGGGATCGGTGTGAGCGAGTTCTGGAAAACCGCGCTTGCCGGCCGTTCTGGGATAACGCCGATTCAATCGTTCGAGCCGTTTTTTATGGCCGACTATCGTTCGAAGGTCGCTGGACAAGTCCACAATTTTTCACCGGAACAATACCTGCCCGCGAGCCAGAGTAACCGCGTCGACCGTTATGCCCAATTCGCACTGGTCGCTGCGAAAGAGGCACTCGCAGATGCCAGCATCGTGATGGCCAAAGAATCGCCGCACCGGGTCGGCGTGATCGTCGGAGCTGGTATGGGAGGCATGGTCATGGGGGAGCGGGAGATCACCCAGCTCTTTAAAACACAAAAACCGAACCGCGTACATCCCAATTTTATTCCTACGATCACGCTGAATTCCGCATCCGGAATCGTAGCCATGGCCTATGGCGCCAAGGGGCCCAATCTCACGATTTCGACCGCCTGCTCATCCAGTGCCCATGCGTTAGGGCAAGCCCTCTACTGTATCCGAACCGGCCAGGCCGACGTGGTGATCGTCGCGGGAGCCGATGCTAGCATCACACCGCTGGTATTTGCCGGCTTTTGCTCGTTGCGAGCGCTGTCGACCGAGTTCAACGACACTCCAGAGCGCGCGTCACGCCCCTTCGACCGGCACCGCGACGGCTTCGTCATGGGAGAAGGAGCTGGCGCGTTAATCGTGGAATCCCTGGCACACGCCAAGAAACGAAGGGCGCGCGTCTACGCAGAACTCGCGGGGTATGGCGCAACGAGCGAAGCCTATCATATGGTTATCCCCAAGGAAGACGGCGAAGAAATCGCCACCACGATGAAGATCGCGTTGGATTCGGCAGGCCTGACACCGGCGAACGTGGACTACGTCAATGCCCATGCGACGTCGACTCCCATTGGCGATCAGGTGGAGGTCAAGGCAATCAAGCGGTTGTTCAAGACTCGCGCGAACGCAGTCGCGGTCAGTGCGACCAAGTCGCTGGTCGGCCATACCCTTGGCGCGGCGGGGGCCCTTGGTGCCATCGCCTCGTCCCTGGCCATTCACACTGGGCAAATTCATCCTACCGTGAACTATGACGACCCTGATCCAGCTTGCCGATTGGATGGCATCAGTCGACATGCTCAGGAGCGAAAGGTCCGTGCGGCCCTCGTGAATTCGTTTGGATTCGGCAGCAACAATGCAACGGTAGTTCTAAAAAAATTCGCCGCGTGAAGGACAATCTTCCATGCACATCCGATGGACCTTCCCTCAGCTCACCACGATGAGGGAGACAACCAGTTTC
>FKKE01003994.1_pt1 | contig 16399 bp, 12 predicted proteins | sample 1106331 | NCBI WGS metagenome assembly FKKE01 (sample SAMEA3931202, study PRJEB13176) | freshwater metagenome | biome: Drinking water system; feature: drinking water; material: freshwater | place: China | collected 2013-02-06 | reverse complement strand
GGAGGTGCCGCCGGGCAAGTGTTCTTGCGCGCCGTTTCCGGAAAAGCCGTGACGCAGGCGGGGGCGTCGGTCTACCTGATTCCGATGGTTTCCTATACTCGCTCCTGGTTCGACAAGCATGTGAAAGAAACACCTTGCCCGTCAAAAGGCGCACCGCCGTCTTCAGAGGCTGTCGTGACGCAGGGACCACTCATTGAATGCCTGCGCGGAGCCCTCGACCACCTGTTGACCGACAAACGCCTGATTCCCTACCTTCGTGCCACGAGGGCCAATCCCACCGGTCACTTTTGGTTCACCAAAGTTCCCGCCGGCCGCTATTACGTTGTGAGCGTCCTTGAGGGGGGCGGTGGTGCCCACCAGGATGAGAGAGTGGTGGGAATGGCCTGGCTGACACTTGAACTCGATGTTGACGAAAAAGCAACCAACCTGGTGGTCACGGATTGTAAGAGTAGTCTCTGTTGAGCACCTGTCGGTGCAGCTGGTTTACGTGGTCCAGTCATGAGATAAGCCATGAGAATCCTACTGGTCGAAGATGATGCGGATCTGGCCCAGTTCATTCGAAAAGGATTGAGAGAGGAGCATTATGTGGTCGACGTCGCCAACGACGGTGAAGCCGGTCTCTCGTTGGCGCTGGATAATCCTTACGATCTCCTGATTCTCGACATCATGCTGCCCAAGCTGGACGGCCTGACTCTCTGCCGCCGTGTCCGTGACAAAGGCATCTCCACCCCTGTGCTACTGTTGACGGCACGCAACACGGTGGAAACCAAGGTCTCGGGCTTTGATACGGGCGCGGATCAGTTTTTGGCGAAGCCCTTCGCCTTCGCGGAATTGCTGGCCCGGATCAGGGCACTGCTGCGCCGTGGAAGCTCCCAACAACTCGCCCATCTGCAGGCAGCCGATCTGCGATTAGACCCGGCTTCTCACCGCGTTTGGCGCGCAGGACATGAAATCACTCTGACCAATAAAGAATACGCCCTGCTGGAGTTCCTCTTGCGGAACAAGAATCGCGTGCTGACGCGAACCGCGATCATCGAACATGTCTGGGATATCAGTTATGACCCGATGACGAACATCGTCGACGCCCATATTCGAGCCCTCCGCGCAAAGATCGACCGGGATTTTTCGCCGCCGTTGATCGCCACCGTACGCGGCGCAGGGTACATGCTCGAAGAACCGACCACAGCCGCATGAGTTCCTTACGCAGTCTCATCAGCCGATCGGCATTCATCCTCATGGGGGGACTCCTCCTCTTTTCCGCACTCGTGTATCTCGCGAGCGATGCCCTGCTGCACCGCTTTGTGGACGGACGGCTGCTGGAGCTGGCGGAGACGATGACCGCGCTCGTCGAACACCACCCCGACATCATCGACCAGAGCGGGAAAGGTTTCGCGCGCGCCGGCAAGATGAGTCCGAGCGAAAAGGAGCAACGCGAGCTGCCGGGGGTGCTTCACACCTTACGGATTTTCTCGCCTGACGGACGGCTCATCTGGAAAAGCCCCAATGCCTCGGTGCAGTGGTCTGTTCCGTCACATCTGTTTCAACGAGTCCTGATTGAACGAACCGTCTATGAGACCATCGACTCGCTAGACGGTACGCCGGCCCGGCACCTCTTCATCGCTAGTGCCCGAGAGGGACAAGTGCAATACATCCTCCAGGCGGAAACGTCACTGCTCCACTACCGAACGGCCCTGAACGATCTGGTGCTGCTGTTGGCTCTCGGATCCGGCACCACCCTACTGGTGACATGGATCGGCAGTCTCTGGCTCACCAAGAAAGTCTTGGCCCCGATCGAAGCCCTGTGTACGGGTGCTGAAACGATGTCGGAGGCCGATCTGGGGAAACGGCTGGCATTGGATTCGCCCTACCAGGAGTTCCGGCGGCTGACCCAGGCAGTCAATGCCGTATTGGATCAATTCCAGCGGAGCAGCGAGATCCAGCGGAATTTTTGCGAGATCGCCGCGCATGAGATGAAAACACCGTTGACCATCCTGCGTGGGAATCTGGAAGTCGCACTCCTAAAGGCCAGGACGACCGAGGAATATCGTGAGGTGCTCCTCAACAACCTCGAGCAAGTGGAGCGACTCATCGCGTTGACCCGCCCCCTGCTGACCCTGGCACAATTCACCAGCAACAAATCGCCCGTCCAGCTTGTGCCGCTCGAGGTCGAACCGTTGATCCAAGAACTCGTGGACCAGCTCACACTACTGGCCGACGACCGCCACATCACCCTTTTATTTGAATCCGAGCCGGTCCCTCCGGTACTCGGCGACGCCCAGTGGCTCAAACAGGCGCTGATCAATCTGCTCGACAACGCCTTGCGCTATACCCCTTCCGGTGGAACCGTCACGGTCCGTTTGCGGGCAACCGGCCAGGAGATCTCGATTGCGGTCGAGGACACCGGCCATGGCATTGAGCCGGAACATATCCCGCATCTCTTTGAGCGCTTTTACCGAACCGACTGGGCCCGATCGAAGGATGCCGCCGGCACTGGGCTGGGCCTGCCCATTGTGAAAGAAATCACAGAGGCGCACGGCGGCACCATTGCCGTCACCAGCCAAGTCGGCAAAGGCTCGGTTTTCACCTTGCGGTTGCCCATCCTGACCCGTCAAACCCAGGGAGTTCCCGCCTCGATAGTGTCGCAATAGTCCCAGCGGCAGCGATCGCCGATTTGTTCACGAGCAGTTAGGATCATGAAGAATTCTTCATGATCCCATCATGGCACCTTCATCTAGCGGAGGTAGAGTGGTGTCATCAAATTGGAAGGAGGTGAGCAAGTATGCCGGCATTGATCATTATCGGACTGGGAGTCACTGTGGTCTTAGGGATCGCGTATAATGTGTTTTCAATGGAGGAGTAGTTACCGTCGTCGCCCCCGTTGCGCTTAGGTCTGCGGATTCAGAACCGTAGCTCCCTGCGCAGCGGGGATCGTGAGATGTGAGCGTTGAGGCCCTCCCTTCGAACTGCTTGCTGCTCCCAGCCATTGACTTCATAGCCTTTTTGTCCCAGACATTTCTCGCCAGCGTCGGCAGAGAAACTAGATCACTAGGCAAGAGGGGGCCGCTGGTTTCTGTGCTGGCTTCTCGCCATGATCGGCCTGACGAGACACGATCAACCTGCTCTCTATTGGTTCGTGTCGGACACCCTCACGACGCCGATCGCAGTCGAGGTGCTTTGATCGAGGCGGATGAGGCGAAACTGATCATGAAAACGAGGGTAGCGTCCCTGATCGGACCGGGCATCCAGCGTGTAAATCTAGCCGATCAGGGAGTGCGGTTGGCCCGGGCGAGCAATCCCTTCGCCAACAGCAGGCAAGCGTGTTGGACGCGCGGGTTTCAACAAAGATCAACGCATCCCGCCGGGGCCAGTGACAGGCTCTTCAGCCAGGGGACATCCCGTACCGTTTCAATTTCTTGATCAGGCCTTGCCGACTGAGATCCAACATCTTGGCGGCACGCGCCTGATTGCCTTTTGATTGGACCAGGGCTTCGCGGATCATCCGCCGCTCCAGCTGCTCGATCGCTGCCTTCAACGAGCGAACTGGCTCCCCGGATACCTCACCCTGCCGGCTGTTTTTTCCTCGAATGGATTCATCAAGGTCTTGTTCGCTCACGACCGTCTTCCTTACCGACGCCGTAAGCCGTTTCATTTCATTCTCAAGTTCCCGCACATTGCCCGGCCACGCATGATCGAGCATCCGGCGGAGCGCCCCATCGGTCAACACTTTTGTTTCCTTCCTGAATTGGCCCGCATACTTTCGTAAGAAGCGCGTCGCCAGTACGGGAATATCTTCCTGGATGTCCCGCAGCGCCGGCACATGAATTGTGACAACCTTCAGCCGAAAATAGAGATCGGCGCGAAATCGTCCCTGTTCGACTGCGCGCAGAAGATCGGCATTGGTGGCCGCCACGACCCGCACATCGATTGGCATCGGCATCCGCCCGCCTACCCGCAGGACGACCCGCTCTTGTAACACGCGCAAGAGTTTGACCTGCGCTGCCTGGCTAAGATCTCCGATTTCGTCGAGGAAGAGTGTTCCCCCTTGAGCCTCCTCAAACTTTCCGATCCGGCGTTCCACACCGGTCGCCACACCCTTCTCGATACCGAACAGCTCGCTCTCCACCAAATTGTCCGGAAGCGCCCCGCAATTGATCGCTATGAACGGCCCCGATGCCCGAGGGCTGCTGGAATGCACGGCCCGGGCAACCAGCTCCTTCCCTGTCCCGCTCTCGCCCATGACCAAGACATCCACCGCCGTGTCGCGCAATTGATCGATCAACCGCACAATATCTTGGATGCGCGCGCTTTCTCCGATGATGTCGCGCGTTGTAATGCGATGGGCCTTGTCCTCCGAAGCCGAATCTACCACTGGTGATTCCTTCGAGCCGGCATTCACCACCGAGGCCAACGCGAGGGCGGCTTGGGTGGAGAGAATTCTGGCCAAATCTTCGTCGGCCTTCGTAAACGGCCCCCGCAGTTTATTGAGCACCTGCAGTACACCGAGGCAGGTTTGCGCGCTGTCGAGCACCGGGACGGCCAACACATTCCGCGTCCTGAATTTAGTTTCCGCATCCACCGCGGAATGGAACCGCGCATCGTGCTGCGCATCGGTCACGTTGACCAGCTGCTTGGACATGACCGCCGCCCCAGCGATCCCAAGCCGGGCATCGAGCCGAATCTGCTGTCCATCCAACGTTACCTGTGAGATTAACTCCCGGCGGTCCTGATCGAGCAGAAAGATACTAGCCCGCTCTGCTTGGAGAAGGGCGGCTGCTTCGCGAGCAATCAGCAGCAAGAGATCGTGAGCGCTGTCCTGCTCGTACATGGCCCGACACAGCTGCAGCACCTGATCGAGCCGTTCGCCTAATCCTTGGACGCCCGCCTTACGACTGCCCTCGTCTTTCATGATCCGTCTACTAGACCTGGTTATAATATGGAACTGACTCTTTCTATCATGCTGGCAATCAATGTGTCTATTTCGTTTACATTAAGATAACGATGTTTACATGTCACACAACTCATTGACTAGTCTAGATAAAGTTCACTCTCATGAGAGGAATGTGTCAGCAACATAGTCATATCCCTCGATATGTCGACGGCAACGACGTTGTTCCCTCCCTGAGCCTCAACTTGAACTAATTGAAATGTAATGGAATCTCACGTGCACGTGAGGGCCAAGCTATTTTTGAAATCTGGCACTATCGTTGCTGAAGGGAGAAGCAGAGAACGGTTACTGAAGGAGGATCCCTTGAACTGTCAGACGATCACGAAAGCCAGCCCATTCGGCGGAACCCGGAACCAGACTTGCGCAGGCACAACCGGCCACTTTATTGGGCGCGCGAAATCGGAGGGAGGTGAGGAGCGGTGGTGGCATTGATTATCGGAGTGTTGGCAGGGAGTGTCGTGTGGGCAGCCATCTATGTAGCACTTATGCATAGAGTAGCACATACGGGGGGGCGCTAGGCGAGTGCAAACTCTTAGGAGGTAAACAACCATGCTGACGTTAATCATTCTCGCACTGGGAGTCACTGCGGTCTTAGGAGTTGTTCACAAAGCGCTTTTCATGGAGGAAGAATAGTTACTGTCTCGGCCCCCGCTCTGCACAGCCCTGCGGGATCTGAACCGCAGCGTCCTGCCCAGCGGGAATCTTGGGGCGTGAGCGTTCAGACCTCACAGCGAGCACAACCGACTACTTTAGAGGAGGGACGCAACCATGTTGACGTTAATTATTTTCGCACTGGCGATCACTGCGGTCTTAGGAATTGCTCACAAGGCGCTTTTCATGGAGGAAGAATAGTTACTGTCTCGACCCCCGCTGTGCATAGCCTTGCGGAATCTCAACCGCAACGTCCTGCACAGCGGGGATCCTGCGGCGTGAGCGCTGAGGCCCTGGCTTTGAACTGATTGTTACTCCCAGCCGACGACTTCATAACCTTTTTCTCCCAAACACTTCGCAACAGCCTCGGCGTAGGGAGGATCAGGTACCAGTGGTTTAAAGGTCCCCCCGACCAATCCGACCACGAGGCCGAGTCCAGCACCAGAGGCGGCGCCGATTGCGATACCCGGAAAGCCACCGATCACACCAGCCGAAGCCCCGACGGCTCCCCCAAGGGTCATACCGAGCACCGCACCTGTTGCAGCGTTACCGGTTTGGTTAACTCCGGTGTCCACCCCCGTGGTCTCGACCTTTCTTCGACAGACACCGATCTCTTGGCGGGCCTTTTCTCTGCCATATAGTTGAAGTTGCTTGTTGGATTTCAACAACGGCTCCGGCCCCGCACAAGCGGAGAGGGTCAATACCAGGACGCAGAGCACAACGAATTTCCAGCCGGTTGACCCCGCCACTCGTTCTCCTCCAGAATGTGACTAAGCATAGCCTGTCTTTCACTTCCCATCGAGCAATTTCCTTTTCTCGTCTCTCACAGACCGGGCGGGAGCTCGACCACGCGCATCAAAAGACGGTTTTCCCTTTTCCACTCTCTTACACCACACTGTGGGGCTACGTACGGGAGGAGTTCCATTTCCGTGCATGCATCGAGCACCGCCTATTGCTTTCGCCTCTCCTCAATTTCATCCCTATCCTCATAGAGCGGACCGGTGACGCGCTCTACCGCGCGCATTGTCCGAGTACAGTCTGATCATGTACGAACAGCGAGCTTGAATCCATCCCAATCTAACGGGGCGCATCGGTTGATGCTCCACTGCGCGCATTGACCGACCACAGTCCTCACACTCATTTCAAAATAATCTGTCGTGGGCGGGCAGCGAGCAAGGAGTATCAACCGATGCGCCCCGCCCTCCCCTCACTGCCATCCCGTCACTTCATAACCCTTCTCTTGCAGGCACCGGTTGACGAAATTCGTGTAGGCCTGATTGGGCGGCGAGGGGGCAGCAGCATGAAACAATCCTGTCAGCAAACCCCACACGGCACCGCTGGCCGCGCCAATCATCGATCCCCTTCCGACGGCTCCTGAAATGGCGCCGCCGACCGCGCCGCTTGCAGCACCGATCCCGGCACCGACCACCGTATTCGTTGCCACCCGGCCGGCTGTTCCTTCCCCAGCCTGAGCACCAGCTTCTTCAGCCGCCTGCCTGCACACCTGAACTTCTTGTTCCGCCGCTTCTTTTCCGACCGATTGCAGATGGGTGTTGGGATACAACACCGGTTGCGCGGTGGAACAGGCAGTGAGAAACAGCATGCCGCACATGGCCCCCCTTCGGATTGCGCTCATGCCGTGCATCCTCCCTTTCACGTCGGCATCACCAGCCGCGCCAGCACCGACTCGGACGTAACCCCTTTGATCATCACTTTCTTAGAGCGGCTCTTCGCTCCCGCACAAATTGAAATGTTCCTCGATGGCACCGCACAACACTCGGCTAGAAATCGAACCAGCTCGTCGTTGGCCGCGCCATCGGCAGGAGGAGCCGCGACGCGGATTTTCAGGGCACTGCCGTGAACCCCGACACACTCCGTACGGGAAGCCTTGGGTTGAACATGCACCGTGAGGACGGCACCCTGCTGACTGTCCTGCACGATCGTATGGAGGGACTTCACAACGGGATACTGACTAAAAAATGGCTTTGGTCAGCTCTAAGATGCTGCGCTGCATATCCGGGTCGTCGGTGATTGGCCGGGCGATCGCCACATCGCAGGCTCGTTCCACCGGTACGCCTTGCTGGATCAAGGTCCCGGCATAGATCAACAACCTGGTGCTGACTCCTTCGTCCAACCCATGATTTTTAAGGTTGCGAACTTTCCCGCCAAGTTTCACCAGATTGCCCGCAAGAGCCTGGTTGACACCCGCCTCCCGTTCAATCACCCTTGTTTCGATTTCAGGAGCAGGATATTCGAATTCAATCGCCATGAATCGCTGTTTTGTACTCTGCTTCAAATCCTTGAGCACGCTTTGGTAGCCGGGATTGTAGGAGATCACGAGCATGAATTCGTCGGCGGCCTCCAGAATCTGGCCTTTCTTCTCGATCGGCAACACTCGGCGGTCGTCGCTGAGTGGATGAATAATAACGGTCGTGTCCTTTCGAGCTTCTACAACTTCGTCGAGATAGACGATCGCCCCGTGCTTGACGCCGAGCGTCAGTGGCCCATCCATCCACACCGTCTCCTGCCCTTTGAGTAAATAGCGACCGACGAGGTCGGATGACGTCAGATCCTCGTGGCACGCCACGGTGATCAGCGGGCGCCCCAGCCGGTAGGCCATATGCTGAACAAACCGAGATTTCCCGCAGCCCGTCGGCCCCTTCAGCATCACGGGCATCTTGTTACGCGCCGCAATCGTGAACAGCTCCACCTCTCCGCGCACCTCGGCATAAAACGGCTCCCGCTCGACCCGATACTGCCCGATATCACGCTCACGTCCTGGATGTGTCATGGAATCTTTTTTTTGCACTCCCGTCGGCTGGTCTCTCTCCAAAACCCAGGCCCACGCATTCGAAGCCACAATAAACGCAACAGTGTCCAAGATCAAGCGAGTCGAGGAGGGACGCAGGCCGTGTCACGTCCGCACGACAGCCGCACCATCCAAGACTTCCCGTACTTTCTGCGTAAGCACGTCTGTGGTAAACGGCTTCTGGAGAAAGACCGTGCCCTCTTTCACTCCACCTTTTGAAAAGACAGGGTGGTCGGGATAACCAGACATATACAAGACCTTCATAGCCGGACGCGCAATCGTCAGTTGCTCGGCGACTTCTGGTCCACTCATCTGCGGCATGACGACATCGGTCAACAACAGATGGATCGGTCCCAGATGCTTGGCACCAGCCAACAGGGCTTCGATCCCGTGGCGTGCGATCAGGACTTGATAGCCTTTCAATCGCAACGCTTCATCGACTAAGCCCCGAACCGCTGGATCGTCTTCGACGAGCAAGATCGTTTCCCGGCCCCGGGCCTGGTCAGCGAGTGCCCCGGTGTCGGACACAGTTTGTTCCACAGGTTCGGCCTTCGGAAAGAAAATCTTGGCCGTCGTCCCTTGCCCCAGTTGACTCTCGAAGCCGATCACGCCGCCACTCTGCTTGACGATACCATACACCGTCGAAAGGCCGAGCCCCGTGCCCTTGCCGGTCTCCTTCGTCGTAAAAAACGGCTCGAACAAATGCGCTTGTACTTCTTCACTCATGCCCTGACCGGAATCTCTGACCGCGAGCATGATGTACGACCCTTCTTCGAGAACCACCGTTCCCTGGCGGCCCTCTGGACCAATTGTCACGTTTCGTGTCTCAATCGTCAGCCGCCCGCCGGTCGGCATGGCATCCCTCGCGTTGACGGCCAAATTCATGATCACCTGTTCGATCTGCCCGGCGTCAGCCCTCATCGGCCATACCTGCGGATCGAGGTCCGTATAGAGTTCGATGAGATCTTCACCAATCAGCCGCCGGAGCATCCCATCCATGTTCAGCACAATGGCATTCACATCAACGATCTTGGGGGACACGAATTGGCGCCGGCTGAAGGCCAGCAGCTGGCTCGTCAGGCCGGCTGCCCGATCCGCTGCTTTTTTCACTTCTCCTATGTCGGGCAGGGACGGATCGCCGGGAACCAGGCGGTGCATGATCAGCTCACTATACCCGCGAATCACGGTCAGGAGATTGTTGAAGTCGTGAGCGACCCCTCCGGCAAGCCGTCCAACCGCTTCCATCTTTTGCGCTTGCCGCAATTGGGCTTCTGTCCGGCGCAATGCCTCTTCGGCTCTGGTGCGTTCGCCGAATTGCCCGATCTTCAGCCCAACATCGGCCATCATATTCAGCAACTCTTCGTCCGGCTTCTGTACGTACCGGCTAAAGAACTCGATCACCCCCTCGGTCTCGCCACCGACTCGGATTGGAAAGGCGAACGCGCCGCGCAACCCCGCTTTATCCGCCGTCTCCGATCGAGGGAAATTGCCGTCCGCCATGACATCCGGTATCCACACCGGCAGGCCCGTTTCCCACACTCGTCCCGGCAAACCCTTCCCAGATGTGAATGACTGCGCCCGAGTCCCCTGAACAAATTCTTCCACGGCAAGTATCCCAGGATTCCACACACCGACACACCGCAAGACACCTGCCTGCCGATCTACCTTCCAATAGACACCCAATTCCCACTCCAGGCTTTCGCCGATCGCTTGAATGATCTTGGGCACCGCGTCATCAAGCTTCGCGGCATCGGCCAGCACCCGCGTCACGGCATATTGCGAAGCCAGCCGCCGCTCAGCCCTTCGGCGATCCGTAATGTCACGGACGAACGCACTAAACATATACAATTCACCAATACGAGCTGGCGAAACTGACAGCTCGACTGGAAACTCCCGGCCATCCTTGTGCCGGGCCGTCACCTCGACCCGCCGATTGAGCACCGGACCAGTTCCCGTTCTGAGATATTCCTGAATCCCCCGCAGTTGCGCTTCCCGATCGAGATCGGGAATAAGCGTCTCGACAAGCGGTTTTCCCATCGCTTCTTCGCGTGTCCATCCGAAGAGAACTGTGGCTTGGCTATTCCAATCCGTCACGATGCCGGCCGCATCGAGAGTAATGACACCGTCGAGCGCCGTCTCGACGATCGCCCGGTTGCGCTCCTGGCTCTGCAGTAATGCCACCTCGGCCGCCCGAGCCCACGCGCTTTCCTGGAGTGCCTGACGGTACTCCACTCGCAAGCGAATCGCCGCCCAGACCAGAAGGGCTAACAGTGGGAACCACACAGCGGCGGCAATACCGCGTCCGACCTGATCGAGCAGGAATATCCCGATACCCAAGACCACGACCGTGATGACGATAATCAGGAACGGCAGCCACCCGTATCTGCGAGGGACAGGCGGCGACTGTGCGGTTGCCGGGACGGTCATGCGCTCATCCTTGCACTATCCAATTCTCGATCAGCGTCCTTGGACGATAGACCCGCTTGGCCTCGCGCAAGCCGGGGAGTCCGGCGTCATCCATGGCATTGATCGAGGTGGCCCCTGCATTGAGGGCGGTACGGCAGGTATCGCGGAACAACCACTGCGCCAAACCAGCAATGGACCGATCGGCGACCTCCAGCAGCACACACCAGGTGCGGGGCGTCAACCAATAGCCGAACGTATAGGCGACGATTCTGTCCTCTATGACGGCCACTGTCCCGGACAGGCCGATCCGTTCAGGGTCGTCCAGGACACAACCATGTGCGGCTTTGGCGTCCTCCAGCAGGAGCCACCCCATGGAGGCCTGCGACTGGCACTCCTTCCTCTGTTTTTGCGATGACCACACGTCATGGAGCGTGAGACAGCCGGTCCGGTGGTACTCACGATATGGCTCAACCCTGATCGCCTGTTCACGCTCCGCCCGATTGCACAGTGCCCGCTGGGCCTTGTACCGATCGCCCGCCAACTGCACCAGCGCCTCGGCAGAATAGAGATAGTCGGGATCCTTCGACCTGAAGTGAAACGGACCTTGCTCCAAGATCCGTTTCTGCGGACCCATGACATTCTCGATCCGACTGACCGGCGAGGGCCCGTTCCACTTACGCATCAGTTGGAATGCCTCATTCACGGCATCATCCAGCGGTCCAGTTCCCAACGGAACAAGAGGCATGAACCACCCGTCCGGAGATTGGGCGAACAAGAAGAAGGTCTCGCGAGATTCCAACCACCAGTACGGCAACGACTGTGCCCAGATGAAATGGTATGGGAATGCATAGGCAGCCAGTGCATCCTCGCCAACCAGCTGTGCCCTTTCTAGGGCTCGTGCGAACCGCGGACCATCGGCCGGGGTCAGAGGAAGCAGGCGCGAATCGGGACGCGTTTCTGTCAGTCGAACCGTCAGCTGCGGGAGAGACCGAACAATCACGACATCGTCCTGAAACCGTCCGATCAAGCGAGGATTGGCCACTACCGTCTCGACTATGTCTTCCACCATCAGTTCACCGGCAACCCGCTCCGCATGCGCGGCAATCGCATCGGGAACCGTGTCTCTGAGAAATGGGCACTTCGTATCCCAGCCCAACACAATCTCGTTGTGTCCCGCATCCCACATCAGGGCCAATGGGTATAACCGGCAATCCAATGGACGATCTTCATAAATTCCACAGTGGCCCGTCGTGGCAACAAACGCGGGACAGACATACCCCTCACCGGCCGGATTTGGCCGGAGGTTAATCTGTGAGCCGGACCGGTCAGGGAAGGACTCACGAGGCAAGCCATGGGCCAATGCCACGGCAATTTCCTGCCCGGTAAAATAGGGGCGCAAGAAGCTGTCGCTTTCAGGGAAACGGCAGCAGACCTCGCAGCGGAAACAGGCAGAGCTCGGCACCAATTGAGGGAGTGATTTCGGCACGACCACGGATGGTTCGGACTCCACTGTAAGGAGGCCCATCAGCCCCATCATACGACGCATGCCCCATCGTGGCAAGCATGGCTCACATTCGTTCATGTCACCCCCTGGCGAATGACAGCTTCAGCAAAGTCCAAGCCTCTTGTGGAGCCATACCGTGCGTGTTAGCATTCGGCGCTCACCGCGTTACAATTTGCGGAGTTCTCGATCAAGAAAGGATAGTCTCATTGGCACAAACTGAGCCGTTGTGTCCCCTGCCGCAGACTGAACTGGCACTCAGCCGCTCCACAGCTATCTGTGCGGAATTGCGCGCAGCCAATCTGTTCCCCTCTTCTGTATCCGGAGCAACTGATGATACCCCCTCCACTCAACAAGCAACAGCCTCGTGGCGAATCAGCCCGACCCCGTTGATCCTGTCCCAAGACCAGATAACCTTCTTCACCCAGTTAGGCCCCCTACTCTTGTCGTTTTACCGAGCACTGAACCGCCTCTATTATGAAAGCGTCAGGGGAACCCAGCCAGCCTGGGTAGCGAGCTGGCTCGATCAAGGCAAACCGGATGCGCTGGTGACCTACAGCCGGATGAAGCGATTCCGAGACTTGGTGCCGCGCGTCATCAGACCAGACGTGATTCCGACTCAAGACGGGATGGTCATCACCGAACTGGATTCCGTCCCCGGCGGCATTGGACTGACTGCCGCAATGAGCCAGATCTACGCCGATTTTCAGGCTCAGCACTCAGCACTCAGCACTGAACCTCGTTACGAGCTGATCGGAGGCGGGGACGGGATGGTGCGCGGCTTCGCTTCAATGCTCCGATCCGCCCAGGGACAACACGCCGGCTGTGTAGCCATTGTGGTGTCGGAAGAAGCCAAGGACTATCGTCCAGAAATGACCTGGCTGGCTGCGCAGCTCCGCCAACAGGGATTGCCGGCCTGGTGCATCGAGCCACGCCAGATCCGCTTTACCGAAGATGGGCTTCGCCTTCAGACAGACAACGGTGATCAAGCCATCGGTCTCATATATCGGTTCTACGAGCTGTTCGACCTGCTGAATGTCCCGAAAGCCGAATTGGTTCAATACGCCGTGAAGAAAGACTGGGTGACAGTGACCCCGCCGTATAAGCCGGCATTGGAGGAAAAGTCAGCCTTTGCCTTGCTGCATCATCCGGTCCTGCACGCCTTCTGGAAGAAAGAACTCGGTCCGGAATGCTTCGTCCATCTCACGGCCATTATGCCGAAAACCTGGCTGCTCGACCCGTCGCCGATCCCGCCTACGGCTACGATCCCGGGGCTCCACCTTGGAGAACGCGTGGTTGCGAATTGGACCGACTTGGAAACCGCGACCCAGAAGGAACGGCACTTTGTGATCAAGCCGTCGGGATTCTCCGAACTCGCATGGGGCAGCCGAGGTGTCTCGATTGGGCATGACCTGCCGCAGACTGAATGGATCGGGGCGCTCCGACGCGCGCTGGTATCGTTCCAGACGACGCCCTATCTGCTGCAGGAATTTCACAAGGGCCGACTGTTCGAGTTGGACTATCTGGACGAGGGAACCAGCAGCTTGGCCCGCATGACCGGGCGGGCTCGGCTTTCGCCCTATTATTTCCTTACTGGCGAAAAGGTGGAGTTGGCTGGTATCCTGGCCACAGTCTGTCCGGCCGATAAGAAGATCATCCACGGCATGAAGGACGCCATCATGGTGCCCTGTGCCATCAGCAAGGGGACCGGTTAATGCTGAAGTGTGAATATTCAATTGCGGAGGACGGACTCCGGACGACCGGACTCCTCATTCAACATTCACAATTCCACATTCAAAATTAGGCCTCGTTCATTCATATGCCCATGACGCTCTACCATGTCGAGTGGTGTCCTGACTGTATCGTGGTTCGCCGTAAACTGGACGAGCTGGGACTCGCCTATGATGGCATCATCGTTCCCGATATTAGATCGATGCGAAAACAAGTCCATGCGGTATCCGGGCAATATTATGTGCCTGTACTGAAAGACGGCGACCTGATCCTGACCGAAACTGAGGATATTCTGGGCTATCTGGACTCCCGCGCCTGTTCCGACGACGCTGGAGCGACGACACAATTCCATTCCCAGGCTCGCACGTCACCTGATACCCCGAGCGAAGACGACAACCATCCCTCGTGCCGAATCAACTGAGGACCGATTCCATGGAAGATTGGAAGCAGATTCTCGCCAAGAGCATCGTCAAGCCGAAGGACCTGGCCGAACGATTCGGCGTCGACGAAGAGGAAATCCGTGCCATCGTGGGCCCCTACCCCATGCGGATCACTCCAACCGTACTGGGTACGATCAAGGAGAAGGGCGACGCGATCTGGAAGCAGGTCGTCCCAGAGATGGCCGAATTGGCCGACCTCGACGCGGAAGACGATCCGTTGGAAGAAGACCTCATGAGTCCTGTGCCGCACTTGGTCCACCGGTACCCGGACCGGGTGCTGCTCATGGTCACGAACCAATGTCCAATCTACTGTCGGTTCTGCACCAGAAAACGGCTGGTCGGGAAACCTGGATTTCTCAAGAAAGGTGAGTTGGACCGGGCCATTGCTTACCTCCGCGAGCACACGGAGGTGCGCGATGTTATCCTCTCCGGCGGCGATCCCTTGCTCTTGCCCGATTATCTGCTCGAACGGGTGTTTAAAGCCCTTCGGACCATTCCACACTTGGAGCTGATCCGTATCGGCTCGCGAGTTCCCGGCACGTTGCCGCAGCGCATTACTCCGAAACTCTGTGAAATCGTGAAGAAGTACCACCCAATCTATATGAACCTGCACTTCAACCATCCCGATGAGCTCACCTCGGAAGTGAAAACCGCCTGCGGCAGGTTGGCCGACGCCGGCGTTCCGCTGGGCGCGCAGACCGTTCTGCTCAAGGGCGTCAACGACGATCCGGAAATCATGAAGCGGCTCATGCATCAGCTTCTACTCGCGCGGGTGAAACCCTACTACCTCTATCAAGCCGATTTGACCAAAGGCACGAATCACTTCCGCACCACGGTCGAAACCGGCTTGACCATTATCAAAGCGCTCCAAGGCCACACCAGTGGCATGGCAGTGCCCCACTTTGTCATCGATGCGCCTGGCGGGGGCGGCAAGATTCCCCTGCTACCGGACGACTACTTGGTCCATCTGGACGAAGAAGGTGCCGTACTCCGGAACTACGAGAACAAGACCTTCCATTACCCGCAGCCCACACCAGATAATAGGCGGGAACTCCCCATGGTCGGCGCACGGTCATCACCGACAAACTCGCCGGAAGAGTTAGTGGCCTGCGGTGACAGTTATCCAGACCGCGACAGCTATGCCGCCTGGGGCAATAGCTGTGGCGGAGACACGGACGACTTGTGAAGACTGCTTCCCCCCACACTGGCATCCTCCCGTACCAAGACATCAAGCGGCTGATCGCCAGTCAGGTCATTGCCGCATCCCCGGCGATCGAAGACAGGCAAATCCAGCCGGCCAGCCTCGATCTCCGGCTCGGCCGCAAAGCCTATCGATTGATCAGCAGTTTCTTGCCGGAGCTGTCGGCGATCTCCTCTCGTCTCAACGTGCTCGATTTTTACCAATCTGATCTCGTGATGTACGAGATGGACTTAACCGGCGGGGCCATCCTAGAAAAAGGCCATGTCTATCTGGTGCCTTTACTGGAAACATTGAAGCTACCGAGGACAATCCGGGCACGGGCCAATCCCAAGAGCACCACCGGCCGGCTGGACGTGTTTACCCGAATCGTGACAGATCTCAACGCCGGGTTCGATGAAATCCGCACCGGCTACCAGGGCCCATTGTTTTTGGAGGTCGTCCCTCGTTCCTTCGCCATCAAGGTCCACACCGGACAATCGCTCAACCAAATCCGGTTCGTCTGCGGCGAAGCCACCGTCAGGGACACCATGCTGCGTACGCTGCATCAGCGCACTCCGCTGCTCTATCACAACGATCCAACAAGGAAAACCGTGAGCAGCCGAGACTTTCGCGCCGAGCATGGCCTGTTCCTTCGCATCGATCTCAAGGGAGACGAGCGGAGCGACTCCCGCGTCATTGGTTATCGCGCGAAAAAGAACAGCCACGTCATCGACCT
>FKKE01007806.1_pt1 | contig 16437 bp, 31 predicted proteins | sample 1106331 | NCBI WGS metagenome assembly FKKE01 (sample SAMEA3931202, study PRJEB13176) | freshwater metagenome | biome: Drinking water system; feature: drinking water; material: freshwater | place: China | collected 2013-02-06 | reverse complement strand
ATCCGAACTTCGAGCCGCACGTGCAAACTAATGCGGCGGTTGACCATGCCGCGTCGGCGCTGCGTCGTGATGTGCAATCCCAGTGGTTCTCGACGGCAGATGTCCAGATCGCAACCCTGGCGAACTTCGATGCGCTGTGGTTGGCCCCCGGGAGTCCCTACCGCAACCTGAGTGGCACCCTCGACGCCATTCGGTTTGCTCGCGAACACAATGTGGCCACGCTCGGTACATGTGGCGAGTCACTCGGGGCTTCATCAACGATACCCTGACAAACCGGTGCTCAGGGTACCCGATCAAGCCTCGTGAAATCTAGCCACTTCACAGGGTTTTATCTCCTTAGCGTACAGTTTTGGCAGAATCGGCGAACGACCCCTAATAGAACGTGTTAAAATCGAGCTAGTGATTGTTTAGCTATGAAACAATTGTTTTTTGTCAAGAAGGGAAAGTTGGAATGGAGGGATGCTGCATTGCCCCAACTGACGCATGCTCACGAGGCATTGGTCAGACCATTTGCCGTAGCCAAATGCGATCTCGATGATTGTTATCTTTTCGACCACATCGTACCCAAACTTAAAATCGGTCGATTCTTAGGCATCGTTGAGCCCTTGTTTACCCAGTATTTCGGAAAGATGATCTCCGGACCTTTTGCATTCGGTCATGAATGTGTCGCGGAAGTCATGGAAGTAGGCGATCAGGTCACACACGTTCAAGCAGGAGATGTGGTCTCCGTTCCTTTTCAGCTGTCTTGCGGATCTTGTGGGAATTGTACAAACGGTATCACAAGTTCCTGCCAGCACTTTCCTAAGTTGTCAACCTATGGCTTAGGCTTGCATTTGCAATTCGGAGGCGCCATGTCGGATGTCGTCAAGGTACCCTATGCCGACAAGATGTTGTTGAAAATCCCTGCTCACATTGATCCTGTTCACCTCGCCAGTCTGAGCGACAATGTTCCGGATGCCTACAGAGCCATCGTTCCGTATTTGGAAAAGGATGCCAATAAATCTGTGCTCATCCTCGGAGGAAGGCCGAGGAGCATCGGCTTGTATTGCATACTCCTGGCGAAAGCCATGGGTGCCAGGGAAATTGTCTACGTGGATGAGATCAATGAGGATTGTGCATTGGCAAAGAAACTAGGCGCAGATACGTGTCATGCTTCCGTGACAGAAGTGAAAGATAGATATGACATCGTGGTAGAAGCGACCTCCAGCGGTAAAGGATTGAACGTTGCACTGACCAGTGTGAAGCACTATGGCGTCTGTACAAGCGTTGGCATTTATCCCAAGAGATTTGCACTGCCATTGGTAGACATGTACATCAATGGCATTACGTATAACACAGGCTTAGCCAATGCAAGAACGGATGCGGAAAAAGTGCTCACCCTGATCCGGGAAAACAAACTCGATCTCAGTCAGGTCACAACAAAACTGGACACTTGGAACAATGCCATCGATGCGTTTTTAAGTAACACCTCAAAAGTGATCGTCACACGGGACCGATTGTGTAACTCCTAAAGAAGGTCTGATTACTTTACGTTGACACGAAGAGTTCAGGTTCTGAGTGGATGAAGACCGGCTTCCGCTGGGTATCCGGTGATTCAGGAGCCTGTTTGTGGGGCGCCCCCACCGGCCAATGGCCAGCAGGCAGCCCCCGGTACCGTACTTTGGCCCAGCCGAAGATCCGCTTGATATGTGGCCAACCTGATCTTTGGACGGAGTTTCCTGTGCTGGGGCATGCGATTCACGCTCAAGCGTGCTCAATTGGAGGAGGCACTCTTGGAAGAATGGGTCAAGCCATGGTCACGTCGGCGCATTCTCCGGGGCGCAGACCATTTCGCCCTTCACCATCTCCAACGGATACGCGCGAACGTCGAATATCTTCGAGTACCGGTATTGATCATGTGGGGCAAACAAGACACGATCTTTCCTCTGGCACACCCATCACACATCGTGCGGATGTTCCCAAACGCAAAAATGTGTACTATCGAGCGATGTGGTCACTGGTCTCCGCTGGACGCGCCAGCGGAAGTCGCACAATTCGTGAGAGAGTTTCTCAGCCCTGCACGTTCGCTTCCGGCAGCCACTTGCTGCTAAACTATACGTGTTATGGCATATTCCGTGTACGTAGAAACGTCCGTCATTAGCTACTACGCGGCCAGACCAAGCCGGGATATTGTGACGGCGGCTCGGCAAACCATCACTCAGGAGTGGTGGAATGAGGCGAGAGGGCGCTATGAGATCTACATTTCCGTCCTGGTCGTGGAAGAAGCCAAAGCGGGTGATACCGTTGCCGCGCAAAGACGGTCGGACGCGCTTTTTGGGCTACCGATTCTGGAGATGAACGATGCCGCTGAGTCGTTGGCCAAGCAGTTGATCGATGGGGGACTGATTCCCAAAACCAGCGCGGAAGATGCGTTGCATATCGCGTGAGCGACCGTCCATGGAATGGATTTCCTGTTGACCTGGAATTTCCGACACATCAACAACGCGGAAGCGAAAGCGCGGATTGCAGCGGCGATTGAGGCGCTTGGCTATGAGTGTCCCATCATCTGCTCACCGGAAGAACTGGGAGGTATCGAGTCATGACACCCGATCCAATCGTGGACGAAGTGCGCAAGGCACGAGAAGCGCACGCGGCAAAATTCAATTATGACCTCTTGGCGATCTGCAGTGACCTCAGAAAGAAGGAAAACGAATCTGGTCATCCTGTGGTGTCTCGACAACCAAGATTGCGGCTCAAACCCACCGGAAGCTAACTCGGCGCTGGAAAGCGGTGCTGCTCAGCGAATGCGTTCGGCATTTTGACGTCTCTATGCCCATTGCCGTTCAACCTCCAGTCGTGACCCTGCTCGTCGTCCTCTCCGCCTGGCTTGTTCATGCGCTGCTGGGTCCATGGCAAACCATTCTGCGTGTACCGGTGTTAGGTGGCGTCCTGGTTGTGTTGGGCTTCTCGTGCATGATGTGGGCACGCATCCTGTTTACGTCTCGGAACACCACCCTCTTTGTGGGGAGACCCTCCTCGCAGCTCGTGTGCGACGGCCCGTTTCGATTCTCGCGCAATCCCATGTACCTGGGCGTGCTGGTGTTTCTGGTGGGGCTGGCCTTGTGGGTCGGGACATGGCCCTTCTATTTTGACCGCACCTGTGTCTGAGTTGACAGGACAAGCGGCTGGTTTATACTGTGACTCACGCTGACCCGGTTGCAGAACCGGGCTTGTTCTCACGGGCACAACCAGGAGGCACGCGCATGACAGGGTATGAGCGGATCACGTTTGACCCCCAGATTCTCGGCGGGCGAGCTTGTATTCGTGGCATGCGGGTGAGTGTGTCCTTGCTCGTGAATCTCGTGGCCAACGGCATGTCGGTTGAACAGATTTTGAAGGAATACCCGCTGCTCGAGGCTGACGATATTCGCCAAGCTCTTCAGTATGCGTCGGCGCTCACGAATGAAGAGCTCCATCCTCTGACCACAAGCCCGTTGTGAAGTGTTTGGCGGATATGGGCCTGGCGCTCAGCACAGTCCAGGCCCTTCGTCAGCGCGGTCATGACATCCAGCATCTAAGCGAAGAAGGCTTTGAGCGCTTGCCCGATCCGCTCATCCTCGAAAAGGCGGGACGGGAAGAGCGTCTGATTATCACGTGCGATCTCGACTTTGCCGATCTGTTGGCGCTCAGTGCCCGTACCCTCCCGAGCGTGATTCTTATCCGACTTCAGGACCAAACACCTGGTTCGGTGATCCCTCGGCTTGTGCAGGTTCTCAGTGAATGCCGCGAAGCCCTGATCTCTGGCGCAATTGTCACGATCGAAGAAACTCGGTACCGATTGCGGCATCTTCCGATCGAGCCTAGCCCACGCTGAATCATTGCATGGGAGCGGCCAGACCAAGCCGGGATATCGTCCTGCTCTTGAGGCGCGAGGCTACGAGTGTCCCTACATCTGCTCACCGGAAGAACTGGGAGGTATCGAGTCATGACACCCGATCCCATTGTGGACGAAGTGCGCAAGGCACGCGAAGCGCATGCGGCAAAATTCAACTATGACCTCTTGGCGATCTGCAGCGACCTCAGAAAGAAGGAACAAGAATCGGGTCATCCGGTTGTATCCAGACCACCACGATTGCGGCTCAAACCCACCGGAAGCTAACTCAGTGCTGGAAAGTGGCACCGCTCAGCGAATGCGTTCGGCGTACTGACGTCTCCATGCCCATCGTCGTTCAACCCCCAGTTGTGACCATGCTTGTTGTCCTCGTGGCTTGGCTCACTCATGCGCTGCTGGGTCCATGGACAATCCTTTTGCGTCTGCCGGTGTTAGGTGGCATACTGGTCGTACTGGGCTTCTCCTTCATGATGTGGGCACGGATTCTTTTCACATCGAGACACACCACCCTCTTTGTGGGGAGAGCGTCCTCCCAGCTCGTCTGTGACGGTCCGTTTCGATGCTCGCGCAATCCCATGTACGTGGGTGTGATGGTTTTTCTGGTGGGTCTCGCCTTGTGGGTTGGCACATGGCCCTTCTACACTGCCGCACCTGCGACATTCCTGTTCCTCAACGTCTTTCATATTCCCCATGAGGAGCGTCTGTTGCACGAGTCGTTTGGTGAACGATACCTGGCCTATTCGAGAGAAGTTCGCCGGTGGCTGTGAGTCCCCTCATCGCGTGGACACTGATCGGCGTCTTTGCCGGCCTCTCGCTGGTGCATGTCTATTGGCTCTTCGGCGGTCGGATCGGGCTCCGTGCTGCCATTCCAGAACTTGACGGCCAACCCCTGTTTCAACCGTCGGCTCTGGCCATGCTCACCGTGGCGATCGGGCTGGTGCTGTGTGCCGTGGTGATTGCCGGTACTGCCAGAGTGCTCATGCTGCCCCTGTCTCAGACCGTGCTTGCGTGGATGACCCGTGCATTGGCGGTGATCTTCCTGCTGCGTGCGATTGGAGACTTCCGATTGGTGGGGTTCTCGAAACGAATCTGCGATTCCCGCTTTGCGCGTCTGGATACCGTCGTGTATTCCCCGCTGTGCCTGGCAATGGCGATTGGTACCGCTATCGTCGGGTTTGCGGGATATGGCTAACCAGGCATGCCAACAAGATATTCTTGCTCGGCCCGCTCGGTCGCGTGGCGGGAGGCCACGAAGCAGTCAGGGGCTTGACCATGACGGAGGTATGACGTATGGTCATACCCGGAGGTGCGACATGGCAAGGTCAAAAATTGCGATATCCCTCGATGAGTCCATCTTGGAACGCCTCGATACTCTCGTCGAGAAAGCCGCCTTTCCCAGCCGGAGTCAAGCCATTCAAGAGGCAGTGGAGGAAAAACTCTCCCGGCTGGACCGAAGCCGCTTGGCCAGGGAGTGCGCGAAACTCGATCCCGTCTTCGAAAGGACGCTGGCCGAGGAAGGCCTGTCTGAGGATGTGGCGACATGGCCCGAATACTGAGGGGTGAGATTCGGTGGGCGGAGATCAATCCGGTCCGAGGCAAGGAACAAGCCGGGCGGCGTCCTGTGTTGGTCCTCAGCCATGACGTCTTCAATGAACGATCCGGCACGGTGATCGCCATGGCGCTCACGAGCCAACCGCAACGAGCGGGTTTTCCCCTCACGCTGGAGCTGCAAGCGAAGGGCCTTCCGAAGCAGTCATGGGTCAAGATCAGCCAGATTCGCACGCTGGCGGTGGAACGAATCAGCCGGCGACTCGGCACCGTGAGCCCTGAAGAGCTGGCTCAGGTCATCGAAGGGCTGAATGAAATCATCGGCGCCTAACCCGGCGCGGCACCGGACACGTCGAGAAACTGTCCATTGCGAGATTGCTAGAGCCATTCCCCGTACTTTCGGTAGTGTTGCTCCCTGGTGCCAGCGATTCAATTATCCCGTTTAAATGTGTTCAGGGTCGGTATCGAGCTTCTTGGCGATCTTCTCGATATCTTCTGGTTTCCAGCGAGCGATTTGGATAAACGTGCGGGTGCCCGTCTTATTGATGGTGTGCGCAAAGACATGAAATTTAAGGGGTCTGACCCCGTTGTTTTTCACGACGCCGTGCCGCTGACTGCACGATGTGGACTGGAAACATCCGACATGACGGAAGATCCACAGACGATGGTTCAGGATCGCGTCCTGACCACCACGAACGATCGCTCAGGCTACTTTCTCCTCACCCCTCAGAAATCCGGCTGGACACCTGGGTACTACCGCTGCGGCCTCTTTGCGGGAGAGCAAGCTTCTGCCTACTCCTATATGGATGAGGTCCGCTTTCGGATCATGAATTCCCACCGGCCTTGATGATTCGCTTGGTTCGAGAATAAGCGAATAGTCAGTCAGCCCCAATCTTATTTGCTCTTGAATCTGACGCAGGATGTGGAGTTGGTCGATTCACAACGCTAGCCGGCTCCATTAACGATCCATCCATCTCCTATATTGACAACTTAGTTGTCGTAGTTGTAATGTTGACAACATGGTTGTCAACTGATGGGGGTGGGGATGCCGCCTGCCTGAAGAGTATTCGAGGGAGAAAGCGACAACATGATGCCTAAACCCCAAACACTGTATCAGGTTATTCGCCACGTCCGGTCCTGCTTCAATCAGCTCAAGGCGCTCAGCGATGAATTGCATCAGGATCTGGGAATTTCTGCTTCGATGCGTGCGGTTATGGAAAGCCTTGCAGAGGACGGAGGGCAGACGGTTCCACAAATTGCTCGTGTAAAGGGAGTCTCCCGTCAGCATATCCAAGTGAATGTGGATGAGTTAGTGGATTCAGCTCTGGTAGTCCTTCGCGACAATCCTGGGCATCGACGGTCTCTGTTCGTGACGTTGACGAAGAAAGGACAAACGGTATTCAAGGAAATGCGCCATCGAGAAATGAAGCTCCTGGAGCTGCTCGCACACGATTTTCGTCTGGATCAATTAGAAGAAACGGTAGAGACCCTCATGAAGCTGAGGAAGAGCCTCGTGACGACACGAGAGAACGGGAGGCAACATGGTCGAACAAGTTAAAATGAGCCGGTTTCATCATGTTGGTAGGGGCGTTATATGGATGTTGTTGATGCTCCTTATTAGTGCGCTTTTGCTTCTCTGGTCGTGGAACACTGTCGTTTCCGGAATCTTTGGGCTGCCGAACTTGCAGTTGAAGCATGCCTTCGCCCTGGAAGTACTACTTGCAGTTCTCTATTTCCCCTTCATCGGCGTGAGGCTGTGGAGAACCGAATCGTATCTTGCAAGGAAGGGAGCTTAATCATGAGCCTCCGAGACGTCGTTGTGGTGCAATTCCAAAAGCCCCACGGGGTTGCCGGGCACATTGCAGGTTGGATCATGGCCCACAGACCATCGAACCGTGATCGCAATCGATGGACCGTGGACTTGCTCGATATCAACGCTCACGACCGAATTTTGGAGATTGGCTGTGGTCCAGGCCTCGCATTGGAGCGTTGCCTGGTGCGTGCGACACAGGGTCATGTTGTTGGGCTCGATCATTCCCAGACCATGCTCGATCAGGCCCACAAGCGGAATGCACGAGCAGTAGAGGAGGGGAGACTGCAACTTCGGCTGGGACGTCTTGAGGAATTGGAACCAAACGATGAACAGTTCGGCAAGATCTTCTCAGTCAATGTCGTGCAGTTCATCGAGGACCCGGTGACAACTTTCCAGATTCTCTATACGAAGCTGAAGCCGGGAGGACTCTTGGCCACCACCTACATGCCGAGAGATAGAAATCCAAGTAGGTCAAAGGCTCTCACGATGGCACAAGCGGTCAAACAGCGCATGGAGGAGGCAGGTTTTCTTAGGATCAGGACCGACGAGCTTCCTCTGGAGCCGGTTCCGGCTATCTGTATCATCGGAAAACGTCCATAACAATGTTCGCCATAGGGTCTTTCCTCCTTCTGTTTATCCTGTCAGGGCCCCCGCACGTCGAGGCAGGTCCTGTCTGGATCGACGCAGATCCTGCTTGTGGTTTGGGAATGACCGACGATGTCGATGATTGTTGGGCCATCATTGCAGCGATTCGTTCATCTTCATTGCATGTGGTAGGCGTCAGTACGGTGTTTGGAAATGTACAGGTTGAGCAGGCGACAGACAGCGCGAAGGGACTATTGAACGTGATTAGCCTTCATGAACCTGGTCGAGCCCTGCCGCCGCTGTATGAAGGGGCCGGTCGCTCTATCAAGCAAGTTACGGATATCCCACCCGCTGTAATGGAACTGGAAACCGCGCTTACCGAATCTCCAGTGACGATCCTCGCCCTTGGACCCCTGACAAACGTGGCGATCTTGTTGAAGCATCGACCTGAGCTGATCCCTCGCATCACCGCAATTGTGGCCGTCGCTGGTCAGAGACCCGGGCAAGTCTTTCGGGTAGGAAACACCCCAATCCTGCACTTCCACGATCTCAATGTTCGTAAGGATTCTGATGCAGTCGAGATAGTACTCCGCGCTGGAGTGCCTCTCTATCTGATTCCGTTCGAGGTCAGTCAACAGGTCGTCATCACACGTCGTCACCTGCGCGCTCTGGAAGAGCAGAGTTCTCTCGATGCATGGTTATCTGCACGTTCAGCTCCATGGCTTGAATTTTGGGAAGACACGCTCGGCGCACAAGGATTCTCTCCGTTTGACTTGCTTGCAGTCGCTTTCCTGGTTGATCCCAGTCAATTCACCTGTCAGATCATCCCCGCCAGACTTGTTCGTCGGCATGGATTGTTTGTGGTTCGTGATACCTTGGAGGTCTCTTCGTCTTTTGAGAGAGATAATATAGTGCACTACTGCTCGGATATTTCAAGCACAGTGCGAAGGGCACCGATTAAACTGCTCGCCCCCGAATAAGCATAAGGAGATCCAAATCTTACTCGAAGACCTGTGGCATTGACTGGGCGAAGCACGGGTCCCGGATTTAGGGGGTCAAACCCTGTTATTTTCTCCCTTGTGGGCGAGATTGGATTAGCGCTGCGCGCCGTGGTGATTACCGGTACAGCCGGGATGCTCGCGCTGCAGCTGCCGCAGGCAACGCTTGTGTGGCTGACCCGTGCATTGGCGTAATCTTGTTGCCGTGTGCGATTGGAGACTTCCGATTGGTGGGGTTCTGGAAACGTATCCGCGATTCCCGCTTTGCGCGCCTGGATACCGCCGTGTACTCACCGCTGTGTCTGGTGTTGGCCATCGGGTCCGCCGTCGTCGGGTTTTCCGTACAGAAAATAAGAACTAGGTATGGTGCTCAGGCGGGACGATCGATGTAGCGCCCGCCCCTTAGCGTGCCGTGAGGCTACGATGTGATGGGGCTTGACCCTGCCAGAGGTATGACGTATGGTCATACTCGGAGGTGCGACATGCCACGGTCCAAAATTGCGATCTCTCTCGATGCGTCCACCCTGGAACGCCTCGACACCCTCGTGGAGCGAGCCGCCTTTCCCAGCCGGAGTCAAGCCATTCAGGAGGCGGTGGAGGAGAAACTCGCCCGGCTGGAGCGAGGCCGTTTGGCCAGGGAGTGCGCGAAACTCGATCCCGTCTTCGAAAAGGCGCTGGCCGAGGAAGGCCTGTCTGAGGATGCTTCGGCATGGCCCGAATACTGAGGGGTGAGATTCGGTGGGCGGAGCTCAACCCGGTTCGTGGCAAGGAACAAGCTGGGCGGCGCCCGGTGCTGGTCCTCAGCCAGGATGTGTTCAACGAGCGTTCCGGCACGGTGATCGCGCTTGCGCTCACGAGCCAACCACAACGGGCGGGCTTCCCCCTCACGCTTGAGCTGCAGGCGAAGGGCCTTCCGAAGCAGTCATGGGTCAAGATCAGCCAGATTCGCACGCTGGCGGTGGAACGAATCGGCCGGCGACTCGGCAACGTGAGCCCTGAAGAACTGGCTCAGGTCATCGAAGGGCTGAACGACATCATCGGCGCCTAATCCGGCGCTCAGCGCACCCTACGCCCTCGACCATAAGTACCCCAATGCGCCGAAGGACTGGCGCTGGCAATGGGTCTTTCCCCAAGACCACCGAAGGCTCAACGGTAAGGCCAACGAACAAGGCCGTCATCACCTTGACGAATCACTGCGTCAGAGAGGCTGTGGCGAAGGCCAGGCTCACCAAGCGGGCCACGTGCCATACGTTTCGCCATTCGTTTGCCACGCACCTGCTCGAAAGCGGCTCTGACATTCGAACCGTTCAGGAATTGTTGGGGCATCGCGATGTCAAAACGACGATGATCTATACGCCTGTCCTCAACCGTGGGCCAGTGGGTGTCCGCAGTCCGCTCGACGGGATATGAATCCATTCAATGGGTGGTGTGACAATGATCCGCATAAGACGCCGCGATAAATGGTTGATCGGGCGCAACTCATTGAATGGGCGTCGATTATGGGGTATTGTTCACGACCATTGAAGGCGTGATATACGGGTAGAAATTGGCAGATCCGGCTCTTATGCGGGTCGGCCTAAACATTGTTCTGCTCTCAAATGAAGTTGCCGTGGGTGACCAACTTACGTATGCTACGTATGCTGAGTGTAAACTAAAAGAGAGGTGGCTATGGGTACTGCGGCAGACAAGATATTTGAAGAGGCCCTTTCGCTGCCGACCGATGAACGGGCAGGGTTGGTGGAAAGGCTCATCCAGAGTCTCAACCTGCCGACTCAGGCTGAGATTAATCGACTGTGGGCAGAGGAAGCAGAGCGGCGCGTTTCCCAGATTCAGGCAGGCATGGTTGAACTCGTCCCTGGTGAACAGGTTTTCGAAAAGATCCGAGCGAAGTACCAGCGGTGAGATTCACCTTTCATCCCAATGCGGAAATCGAATTCGATCAAGCGGTTGCTTACTATGAGCACAGACAGAGTGGACTCGGTCTGGAGCTTGCTGATGAGGTCTTAGCGACCATTACCAGAATTCTTGACTATCCGAGGGCAGGATCACCTTTCTCCAAGCACACGCGGCGGTGCCTGACAAACCGCTTTCCCTACGGGGTCATCTATCAGATGCACGAGGACATCGTGCGGATTATTGCTGTCGCTCATCTGAGTCGCCGTCCTGGGTACTGGGAAGAGAGGGTATAGCAGAACCCGCGGCTGCACCGGACCGCCGCTGCACAACTTCCGGTTGTCCCGCACCCGCCGGTGAGCCGCAGGGCCGTTAGACCGCGTACCACCGGGGAGAAGCCAGATTTGCGACCAGTCATTCTCATCCACGGAGCGTTCAGCCACGGTCAACACTGCGGGCCCTTGGCGGAGCAACTCGACGCAGCTGGCTTCGCTTGTGTAGCACCCACCCTGCCAGGGCACGCACCGTCCGACCCGAGGCCCCTGACGCGCCTCGGCCTGCCTGACTACAGCGCGGCACTCGAGCGCGTTAGGGCCGACTGCCGTGTGCCGCCGGTGATCATCGGACACAGCATGGGCGGACTGCTGGCGCAACATTTGGCGGCAACCGGACCGTGCGCGGCCCTCATTTGCCTGGCGACCGCTCCGCCGGGGATTCTTCCGGCGCAATGGCAGGCGCTACCGCTCTTAGCACCGCTTATGCCACGCATGCTCTCTGGGCTGGCGATTCAGCCGAGCGCAGCGACGTTTCGCTTCCTTGCCCTCCACGACTTACCACTGGCCGAGCAGGACGAGCTCGCCCAGTCATTGGGAGCGGAGTCGGGCCGCGCGTACCGGTCCATGATCCTCGGCACCTCGCAAGTCTGTGCGTCCCGAGTAGCCTGCCCCGTCCTCTGCGTGAGCGGAGCACGGGATCGCATTATTTCACGTGCCGTGGCTCAGCGGACCGCCCGGCACTACTTGGCGGAGCACCACATCTTGGAGGGCCGGGGGCATTGGTTGCTCGCCCGCAGCGGCATCGTGTCGATCGCGACCCTCGTGCTGGACTGGCTGGGCCGGCAAGGCCTGCATCCCACGCGCCACGCGGTCTAACCCGCAATTGGTGCGTGACAGGCGCGGCGGCTTCCCTAGAACGCCTGCAGCACAATTGCAATCGTTAGACGGCTAAACGCATCACTGAACAAACCAACGGGAGACAAAGAACATGCAAAGTAACAGCAACGTTGTCCGCCGATTCATAGAAGAAGTTCTGAACCAAGGCAAAGTCGATGCTGCCGGGCAGTTCTTCTGGGAGGACATGGTGGAGCAAGTTCCGCTTCCTGGCCAAGGGCCGGGCCTTGAGGGGTTGAAGGACGTGCTGCGTGGACTGAGGGCGGCGTTTCCCGACATGCATTGGACGGTCCAAGAGCAGATTGCCGAGGGTGACAAGGTGCTGACACGCTTCGACTGGACAGGCACGCATCGTGGGACGTTTCTCGGGGTGCCCGCCACGGGCCGACCTGTGACGGTTTGGGGCATGGTGATCGACCGCTTCGAAGGCGGAAAAATCAAGGACACGCGCATCATCATGGACACACTTGGACTGATGATGCAGTTGGGTGCGGTTCAACTGCCAAAGGCATGACTTCGACGTCGTCTAATCGTTGGCGTTAAGGAGGGAGCAGATGACATCACTCATAGCCCGTATTCCCAAAGTTGACTGGAGCCACGGCTTTGACCGCCACTGGAATGGTGGAAATGCCGCAGTGACCCACGCATTCAACGCCCTCTCGTTTCTCTTTCCGCAAGCGGAGCAATTTTTTATTGGCGTCGCCCGTGAAATGGTCTCGGGCCTAGACCTTTCAAACAATCCTGATCTAGCAAAGGCCGTCAGCGGCTTCATTGCTCAGGAGTCAATTCACAGTCATCAACATCATCAGTACAACGTGGTGCTCCAGCAACAGGGTTTTGAAAATGTGGCGCATGATGTTGTGCTCCGCCTGCAACGACAGGCACATAAAAACTTCTCCCCGTTAACAAAACTGGCCATCGTCTGCGCCTATGAGCATTACACCGCGATTTTGGGCAACTACATTCTCAACAATCCGCAGGTCCTTGAACCGGCGTCGCCCGACATGGCCCTGGTTTGGGGGTGGCATTCCGCTGAAGAGACTGAGCATAAGGCCGTCTGTTTCGATCTCTACCGGGCAGCCGGTGGCGGTTGGTTGAGGCGTGTGATGGTGTTTTTACCGGTCACGCTGAATTTCAATCTGATGTTTGGCCGAATGTATTTCAGTTTGTTGCAGCGAGACGGGTGCATGAAGCCATCGCGTCTGTTTAACACCATCGGGCAGTCCCTGAAATGGTTCTTCGGTCGTTCTGGTATCGGCTGGCATCTGATAGGCTATGGCATTCGCTATTGTGCTCCTGGATTTCACCCGTGGGATCAAGACAACCGAAGCACATTACGCGCGTGGCTTTCAGTCAATGATACGCGGCTGCGAGAAGTGGGGCCATCACGCTGACGAGGCGCTGGAGCCGACCGCATCAAGCCGTCGCATGTTCGGAAGCTCAGTGGGCGGTCGACTTCGCGTTACGTTCGACAGATAGGGGCGGCGAGCACACGGCGGACGTCGGGGGGCGTAAGGCGCCGAGGGTCAATCACAGGCAGGTGCTTGAGGGTGTGTTTGCAGGGTTCTCACGGGTGGGTTATACTCCGGGTATGAAAACCGCCATCTCTATCCCGGACGACGTATTCGCTGATGCCGAAAAATTGGCGCGGGCGCTCAAGCAGTCTCGCAGTCAGCTCTATTGCCGCGCCCTGAGGGAATATGTGGCCCGGCATGCCGCAGATCAGGTCACGGAGGCGCTCGACCGGGTCTGCGGAGACGGCCCGCCGGAGGATACCGACTTCGCTAAAGCGGCGGCCAGGCAAACGCTTCGGCGTTCGCCATGGTGATCTCGCAGGGGGAGATTTGGTGGGCGGACTTGTCGGCGCCCTCGGGTTCTGAACCTGGGTTCCGGCGCCCCGTCGTCGTGGTGCAAGGTGAGGCCTTCAATCGAAGTCAAATCTCCACGGTCGTGTGCGTACCGCTGACCAGCAATCTTCGCTGGGCAGACGCTCCGGGTAACGTGCTACTCGTCTCGAAGGTGACGGGATTGCCCAAAGATTCTGTCGCCAACCTCTCGCAGCTTGTCACGCTGGACAAATCGTGCCTCACCGACCGGGTCGGCAAATTATCGAAGGCGAAGCTGGAACTGGTGCTCTTTGGAATCGATGCCGTGCTCGGTCGCTGAGTTGGCCGTCGAACCAGCGGCAGTACCGGGCCGCTGCTGCACAATCTCCGGTTGTCCCGCACCCGCCGGTGAGCCGCAGGGCCGTGATGAGGCCCTATGAATCGGTACACGCTTCACTACAATAGCCGCTGCCAGGATTGTGTCAGATTGGCACAATGGAATCGTCGCTTGGACTGGTTCGGTCGATTTGAACGCACGACGCAGCCGTCGCCGATGGGAATCCCTGCAATCGGCGACATCCATGTGGTCGACCATCAGACAGCCAAGATCTTCTCTGGTGCATACGCCACTCACGTGGTGTGTCAGAACATTCCGGCCTATTGGCCACTGGCGCTGCTCATGAGATTGCCATTCGTCTTCAGCAAGGCGGCCGGCCAGAAGCCCGGCTGCAATGGTGAGAGTTGTGCCACCAAATAGCGTTCTCTCTGCCATCGTCTTGGTACACGCCCTTGTGAGTGGATACCACGGATGGAGTCATTCCTACGCTGCGGTTCCCAATACCATTGTAGCCGTGGTCTTCGTTTCACCACTTCTGGCAGTGGTGCTGCTCATTCGCGGCAGACTTCATTCTGGCACGGCCATATTGTCGTTGAGCATGCTCGGGGCGCTTATCTTTGGTGTGCTGTTCCATTTCACGCTCGATACACCGGATTTGTGTTCCAATGTGCAAGGTATCGGTTCTCAAACATTTTGTGTTTCGGCGGTGCTGCTTGCCGCAGTGGAATGTATAGGGTTCGCCTGGGGAGGCTATTGTTGGTGGTGCCTCATCACTCGTCGTTCAAGCGGGATGCACGGGGACGCCGCAAAAGCGCGGCGCCTCTTAACTTTATGTTAGGCAACTATTTAATTAAGGAGGTTATGAGCATGACAAAAACCAAGAACGGGCCAAACTTCACGGCCATTGATCTGGGACCATTGTCCGAATTGGACCAATACAAGTTCAAGCACCCGGCGTTGCCGAGGGAAACGGATGGAAAGGTCTTCCTGAGCCAGATTCTAGGCCTGACCAGCAGCGAGATATCCATCAACAAACTGCCGCCTCGGACTTCGATGCCGTTCTACCATAAGCACCGTCTCAACGAAGAGATGTACATCTTTCTTAAAGGCGAGGGAGAATTCCAGATTGATGACAAAGTGCTGCCGATCAGTGAAGGGACGGTAGTCCGGGTTTCCCAGGAAGGGGAGAGGTGCTGGCGGAACACATCCGAAACAGAAGATTTGTACTACGTCGTCGTCCAAGCCCGTGCTGGCACTTACGAAGGCAATACAGTCGCGGATGGCGTTGGCGTTCAGAAAAAGGTGAGTTGGGTAGCCAAGGAGCGTGCCTAACCCGGCGCTCCACCCGACGTGCTACATCGGGCTTCGCCCGCTTCCGCGAGCGGCTGAGCTTGGTCATTGGGCCGCTCAGGTCAAGGAGGAGACATGCCTCGTTATGTCGCATTCCTTCGGGGTGTGAGCCCGATGAACGCAAAGATGGCGGAGCTCAAGCGCTGCTTCGAAGGCTCTGGCTTTACGGACGTGAAGGCGGTGCTTTCGAGTGGCAATGTTGTCTTCGACGCGTCCGCCAAATCGGACACCCGGCTCGCACGCGATGCCGAAGCCGCGATGGCGAAGCAACTCGGCCGCACGTTCTACACGATCGTGCGTCCGGCAAGCCACTTGCGCGAATTGATCGAGGCTGACCCATACGCCGCATTCCGTCTGCCAGCGAGCGCAAAACGGGTTGTGACGTTTCTGCGTGAACCGCACAACGGAAGGCTTTCGCTGCCATTGGAGACAGACGGCGTACGCATCCTCGTCATGAAGGGACGCGAGGTTTTTACCGCGTACGTCCCAAACCCGCGCAGCCCCGTATTCATGACCATGATCGAGAAGACGTTCGGCGCTAACGTAACTACTCGCACCTGGGGTACCGTAAAGAAATGCGCTACCGTATGAAGCATAAAGTGCCCAATCAACGCTTCAGCGAAGAAAGGAGTGAAATGATGGGTGAAACTCTTTTTAAGGAACTGGAGGCTGTGGAAGAAGCCTTCAATCGAGCCGTCATATCGAATGACGTTGCGCAAATATCCGCCTGCATCTCCGAGGATTGGGTCTTGGTGACGCCAGAGGCAGGGCCGGTACCTCGGGAGAGATTCCTGCAAGCAGTAGGTCAAGGCATTCTGAGCCATGACAGCATGACCAAAGACATTGACCGCGTCCGTGTCTATGGCGATGTTGCAGTCGTCACAGGGCGCGGCCGCAACACAGGCATGTTCAAGGGAGCGCCTATCAGCGCCGATGAATGGGTGACCGACGTTTACGTAAAGTCTGGCGACCGCTGGATATGCGTCCTTACCCACTTAACGCCTGCTGCCGGAGCCTAAATGGCCATGCAACTCGACCAGGTGGTGC
>FKKE01004584.1_pt1 | contig 16453 bp, 12 predicted proteins | sample 1106331 | NCBI WGS metagenome assembly FKKE01 (sample SAMEA3931202, study PRJEB13176) | freshwater metagenome | biome: Drinking water system; feature: drinking water; material: freshwater | place: China | collected 2013-02-06 | reverse complement strand
TCCAGAACCACTCGTTGCTGCCGTGGCTCACCGTCTATGACAACGTGCGGCTTGCGGTGGATAAGGTCTTCTCGAGAACAAAGTCCCGCGCCGAGCGCGATGCCTGGACGCTGCACAATCTCGATCTCGTGCAGATGGTGCATGCCAAGGACAAGCGTCCTTCGGAAATTTCGGGCGGCATGAAGCAGCGCGTCGGCATCGCGCGCGCGCTTGCGATGGAGCCGAAAGTGCTTCTTCTGGACGAGCCCTTTGGCGCGCTCGACGCTCTCACCCGCGCACATCTTCAGGACTCCGTGATGGCGCTCCATCAGAAGCTCGGCAATACGGTCATGATGATCACGCACGATGTGGACGAGGCGGTGCTGCTCTCCGACCGGATCGTGATGATGACCAACGGGCCGGCCGCAAAGATCGGCGAAATTCTCGAAGTCCCGCTCGCTCGCCCGCGCAAGCGCCTCGAACTCGTTTCCGATCCTGCCTACATCAAGTGCCGCGCGGCGGTATTGAAGTTCCTCTACGAGCGGCACCGCTATGTGGAGGCCGCCTAGGACGGCTGCAAACAATGAAGCAGCGCCTCGTCATCGTCGGCAGCGGAATGGCGTCCGGCCGGTTGCTCGAACATCTGTTCGCAGCCGCGCCGGACGAACTCGCTGTGACGTTGTTCGGGGCCGAGCGGCACGGAAACTATAACCGCATCATGCTTTCGCCCGTGCTCGCGGGAGAAGAGACGTTCGGCGAGATCGTGACCCACGACGCGGCCTGGTACGAGAAACACAGCGTTTCCTGCCGCTTCGGAGAAAGCGTCACGAAAATCGACCGCGAGAGGAAGGTCGTTGTCTCACGAAACGGCGAGACGCCATACGACAAGCTCGTCATTGCGACAGGCTCTGCGCCGTTCGTGCTGCCGGTGGCGGGCAAGGATCTCTCAGGCGTCGTTTCCTTCCGCGATCTCGACGATGTCGAAGCGATGCTTGCCGTCGCGGCACGTCCGGACGCCAAGGCTGTAGTCATCGGCGGCGGACTGCTCGGCCTCGAAGCGGCGGCGGCGCTGAGAAAGCGCGGAATGGATGTCGTCGTGCTGCATCTCATGGGGCATCTCATGGAGTTGCAGCTCGATCCGGCGGCGGGCGCGCTGTTGCAGCGGGAACTCGAAGGCCGCGGCATCCGCGTGCATTGCCGCGCGCAGACCAAGGCGATCCTCGGACACAAGCGCGTCGAGGCGGTGCTGCTCGACGACGGAACGATCTATCCCGCCGATCTCGTGGTGATGGCGGCCGGTATCCGCCCGGAAACGCGGATTGCGACTGACGCCGGGCTCGACGTCGAGCGCGGCATCGTCGTGGACGAGCGGATGCAAACCTCCGATCCCAACATTCTCGCGGTCGGCGAATGCGCTGAACACGACGGCAGATGCTTCGGCTTCGTTGAGCCGCTTTATGAAATGGCGGCCGTTGCCGCGAAGACGCTGCGAGGCGTGAAGGGAGAGTTCCGCGCGAAGAAATTCGCGACCAGCCTCAAGGTGACCGGCGTGAACGTATTCTCCGCAGGCGATTTCAGCGAGAGCGGAGATTGCGAGCCGATCGTTCTCAACGATCCGGCGTTCGGCGTTTACAGGAAACTTGTGCTTCGCGAAGGCAGGCTCGCGGGTGCGGTTCTCGTCGGCGACACCGCGGACGGTCTCTGGTATCTCGACCTGATCCGCTCAGGAGAATCCGTTGCCAGCATCCGTGACGATCTCGCCTTTGGGCGCGCTTATGCCGCCCGGGAGGCGGCATAGCCATGTCCGCCGATTTTTCATCCGAGCAGAAGCGCTACCTCGAAGGATTTGCGTCGGGATTGCAGACGGCGCGTGCGTCGCGCGGCACAAGCGGACAGGGCGGCGCGGCCGCAGTTTCCGGACCCGATGCCGCGCATTTCGCCGCCCAGTCGCGCTTCGAAGCGGAAGGCAAGAAGCTTGTCGCGGAAGAGAAGGGCAAGCGCGAGGAGCATGCCTTCGATGCCTATGCACGGCTGAAGGATCAGGCGGAAAGCGGCGCCTATCCCAAGGGTCAAGACATCTTCCGCTGGAAGTATCACGGGCTCTTCTATGTCGCCCCGGCGCAGGATTTCTTCATGTGCCGGCTGCGCATCGCAAACGGAATCCTGAAGGCGTGGCAGTTAGCCGGAGTTGCCGACATCGCGGAGCGCCGCGGCGGCGGCTACGCGCATGTGACGACCCGCGCGAACCTGCAAATCCGCGAAATTCCTGCGGCCGACGGTCCTGCCTTGCTCGAGGAGATCGTCGATCTCGGTCTGGCGACGAAGGGTTCCGGCGCGGACAACATCCGCAATGTCACCGGCACACCGACCGCCGGTATCGACCCGCAGGAGCTGATCGATACCCGGCCCTATGCGCGCGAGTGGCATCACCGCATTCTGAACGATCGCGGGCTCTACGGGCTGCCGCGCAAGTTCAATGTAGCTTTCGACGGCGCAGGCATCGTTCCGGTTCTGGAAGACACCAACGACATCGGGTTTCAGGCGGTCGAGGTGCTGGACGGCTTCGGCGTCGAGCCAGGTGTGTGGTTTCGGCTCGCGCTCGGCGGCATCACCGGACACAGGGACTTCGCGCGGGACACCGGCGTTATCGTGAAACCTGCGGATGCAGGCAAGGTCGCGGACGCCATCGTGCGCGTCTTCATCGATCACGGCGACCGCACCAACCGCAACAAGGCGCGGCTCAAATACGTGCTCGATGCCTGGGGCTTCGAGAAATATCTCGCTGCCGTCGAGGAAAAACTCGGAGCGAAACTGACCCGCGTTCCTGCTGAAGCGGTGAAGCCGCGGCTTCCGTTCGACCGGCTTGCGCATATCGGCGCGCACGAGCAGAAGCAGGAAGGCCTCTATTGGCTCGGCGTCGTGCTGCCGGTCGGCAAGGTCACCGCTGCGCAGATGCACGGACTTGCGAAGATTTCGAATGACCTCGGCGACGGCGATATCCGGCTAACGGTCTGGCAGAATCTTCTGCTATCCGGGATTCCCGGAGAGAAGCTTACGCTTGCGAAGGCCGCAGTCGATGCGCTCGGTCTCACAACTGAAGCGACCTCGGTGCGGGCCGGGCTCGTTGCCTGCACGGGCAACAAGGGCTGCCGTTTCTCGGCCTCCGATACCAAAGGTCATGCCGCGGCGATTGCCGATTACTGCGAGGCGCGCGTGCAGCTCGATACGCCGGTGAACATTCATCTCACCGGCTGCCATCACTCCTGCGCGCAGCATTATATCGGCGACATCGGCCTGATCGGCGCGCGCGTCGAAAGCGGCGGAGAAGGCGAGACCGTCGAAGGCTATCATGTGCATGTCGGCGGCGGCTTCGGGCCTGACGCCATGATCGCGCGCGAGATCTATCGAGACGTGAAGGCCGATGAAGCGCCTCCGCTCGTGGCGAGGATGCTCCGCGGATTTCTGGCGAAGCGCGAAGGCGGCGAGACATTCCTTGCGTTTGCAAAGCGCCATGACGTCGAGACCTTGCGCGCGTTCTTCGATGCGGAGGCGGCGGAATGACCGTCACCGCGCAACCCGTGCTGCCCGCGATCGTGCCGGAAACCGCGCCGTTTTCCGAAGAACAGCGCGCGTGGCTGAACGGATTCTTCGCAGGACTGATCTCGCTCGATCAGGTCACCGCGCTTTCGCCGGATCAGGCGAACGGGCTGATGCCGGAGGTGCCGAAAGGACCTCTTGACGACGGCGATGACGGCGAGGCGCCGTGGCACGACCAGACCATGCCGCTTGCCGAGCGCATGAAGCTCGCGGAAAGCAGGCCGTTGCGGCGCAAGTTGATGGCCGCGATGGCGCAGCAGGATTGCGGCCAATGCGGCTACAACTGCGAGGACTACTCGAACGCGCTGTTCCTGAAGACCGAAGAGCGCCTCAATCTATGCGTGCCGGGTGGCAAGGAAACCAACCGCATGCTGAAGAAGCTGTTCGAGGAGTTCGGCGGCGACGCTCCCGCAGCTGCGCCTGCCGCGGAAGCAAAGCCGAAAGACGCGCCGACGGCTCCCGGCCGCTCGCGCGACAATCCGGTGGTTGCGAAACTATCCACGCGCCGTCTTCTGAACGGCCCGAAGTCCGAGAAGCGCACGCACCACATCGAGTTCGATCTTTCCGGGAGCGGGCTGGATTACGTCGTTGGCGACTCCTTCGGCGTTTTTCCGGAGAACCACCCGGGCCTTGTCGATGCGGTGATCGCCATGATCGGCGCCCGGCCGGATGCCAAGGTCGGCGGCAAGACGTTGCGTGAAGTGCTCTGCAAGGACGTCTCGCTTTCGCCGGCACCGGATTCGCTGTTTCAACTGATATCGCTCCTGCTCGGCGGCGAGCGGCGGCAGAAGGCGAAGGCGCTTGCTGCCGGAGACGATCCGGACGGCGATGCGGCGAGCCTCGACGTGCTCGCGGCGGTGAAGAAGTTCGAGGGTATTCGGCCCGATCCGGAAGTATTCGTGGAAGCGCTCGAGTCGCTACAGCCGCGGCTCTATTCGATTTCGTCGAGCCCCAAGGCGGACGCGGGCAAGGTAGCGCTCACCGTCGATCTTGTGCGATATGCGATCAACGGTCGCGAGCGGCGAGGGGTCGCTTCCGATTTTCTCGCGAACGGAATCGAGATCGGCGGTCAGTTGCGCGTCTATGTCCAGCGCGCGCACAATTTCGGTCTGCCGGAGACCCAGGAGACGCCGGTCATCATGGTCGGCCCCGGCACCGGGGTCGCGCCGTTCCGCGCATTCCTGCAGGAGCGCATGGCCACGAAGGCGAAGGGCAGGAACTGGCTTTTCTTCGGGCACCAGCGAAGCGATTGCGATTTCTTCTACAAGGACGAATTCGCGGCCATGCAGGCGAGCGGACTGCTGACGCGGCTCACGCTCGCATGGTCGCGCGACGGCGATCAGAAAATCTATGTGCAGGATCGCATGCGCGAGGAGGGCGCGGAGCTGTTCGCATGGCTCGAGGCCGGCGCACATTTTTATGTATGCGGTGACGCGAAGCGGATGGCCAAGGATGTCGAGCGGACGTTGGTCGAGGTCGTGGCGACACACGGCAAGATTTCGACGGACGCCGCGGTCGCCTATGTCAACTCATTGAAAAAAGCGGGCCGCTATCAGGCGGACGTGTACTGATGAACATGCAGGCGCCGCTCGAGACCGCCGTACGGACCACTTGTCCTTACTGCGGTGTGGGCTGCGGCGTTCTGGCAAAGCCTGACGGCCGCGGCGGCGCGGAGATTTCCGGCGATCCGCTTCATCCCGCGAACTTCGGCAAGCTGTGCTCGAAAGGCTCCGCGCTTGGGGAAACGCTCAGTCTTCGCTCGCGGCTTTTACACCCGATGATCCGCGATGCGCAGGGCACGCTGCAACGCGCGTCCTGGAATCAGGCGCTCGACAAAGTCGCCGAAGGAATGAAGGGGATCGTCGAGCGGCACGGCCCGGACTCCGTCGCCTTCTATCTCTCCGGGCAGTTGCTCACCGAGGACTATTACGTTGCGAACAAGCTGATGAAGGGCTTCATCGGCTCGGGAAACGTGGACACAAACTCCCGGCTCTGCATGGCGTCTTCGGTGGCCGCGCACCGCCGTGCGTTCGGTTCTGACACGGTTCCAGGTTGCTACGAGGATCTGGATCAGGCCGACCTCATCGTGCTCGTGGGTTCAAATGCAGCCTGGTGCCACCCGGTACTGTTCCGCCGCATGGTGGAGAACCGCGAGCGCCATGGCGCGAAGATTGTGGTGATCGATCCTCGGCGTACGGCGACCGCCGAAGAGGCCGATCTCTTTCTTCCGGTCGCGCCGGGGATGGATACGGTTCTTTTTTCGGGGCTGCTCGCCGATCTCGCGGACAAGCATGCGATCGACTTCGGGTATGTCTCGCGGTACACCGAAGGCTTCGAGGACGCGCTCGCCCGCTCGCGCGAGATTGCGCCGTCGCTGGACGTTGTCGCTGCGCGCACCAGGCTCGCGAAGAAGGATATTCTCGCCTTCTACGAATTGTTCCGCACCAACAAGCGGGTCGTCACCGCGTTCTCGCAGGGCGTGAACCAATCGGCCCAAGGGACCGACAAGGCGAACGCGATCATCAATTGCCATCTCGCGACCGGACGTATCGGCAAGCCGGGCATGGGCCCGTTCTCGCTGACAGGGCAGCCGAATGCGATGGGCGGCCGGGAAGTCGGCGGCCTTGCGAACCAGCTTGCCGCGCATATGAACTTCGTCGCCGAAGACATCGAACGTGTCGGCCGCTTCTGGAATGCGCCTGCCATCGCAAGGCGCGAAGGGCTGAAGGCCGTGCAGATGTTCGACGCGATCGCGCGCGGCGAGATCAAGGCGTTGTGGGTGATGGCGACAAACCCGGCGGTTTCGCTGCCCGGCGCCGATTTCGTCCGCGAAGCAATGGGCAAGCTCGAACTCTTCGTCGTTTCCGAAAACGTTCATACGAACGACACGGTCGCGAGCGGCGCGCACGTGCTTCTACCTGCGGCGGCATGGGGCGAAAAGGACGGCACCGTCACGAACTCGGAGCGGCGGATCTCGCGGCAGCGCGGCTTTCTCGCTTTGCCGGGGGAAGCGAAGCCGGACTGGGAGATCGTATCCGAAGTCGCTTCGCGCATGGGCTTCGGCGAAGCCTTCGCCTATTCCTCGCCCGCCGAAGTATTCCGCGAGCATGCTGCGCTTTCCGCTTTCGAGAACGGCGGCAAGCGGGATTTCGACATCGGCGCGCTCAAATGCATTGCGGACGATGACTACCAGACGATGGAACCCGTGACGTGGCCGCAACGCGCGAAGAACCAGCCGCCGCAATCGCGTTTCTTCGAAGCCGGCGGCTTTTTCACGGCAAGCAGCCGCGCGAAGCTGATCCCGCCCGCGCTCCCCGATCTTGCGGAAGCCGCCTCCGCGGACTTCCCGCTGCGCTTGAATACGGGCCGCATCCGCGACCAGTGGCACACAATGACGCGCAGCGGACTGAGCCCGAAGCTCGCGCAACATCTCCCCGAGCCCTTTGCCGAAATCCATCCGGACGATGCGCGGAAATACGGAGTTTCTGATCGGGGTTTTGTCCGGCTTCGTTCGGCGCAAGGCAGCGCGATCTTTCGCGTGCGTATTGACGGCGGGCAGCAGCGCGGCTCTGTGTTCGTTCCGATTCACTGGAGCGATGTAACCGCTTCTTCCGCCCGTTGCGATGCGCTTGTTGCAGCTGCCACCGATCCCTTCTCCGGCCAGCCTGAAGCGAAGGCAACGCCGGTTGCGTTGGAGCGCATCGAGTTCCCGCAGGCAGGGTTTGTAATTTCCGCGGATGCGATCGATCTGCCGCGCGAGATGTTCTGGTCGCGCGTCACGCTCGATGGCGGGGAGGGAATGCTGCTCGCCGCTGACAAGGACGTTGCCTGGTGGCGCAGGTTTGCACTCGAGCGGAAGCCCGCCGGTGCGGAAACTGTCGAATATCTCGACGAAAGCCGCGGCGTGTATCGGGTGGCCCATATTTCCGGAGGCCGTCTCGCCTTCTCCCTCTTCGTCGGTCCCGCGGAAAACGAGGTCGGCTGGGATGGCGTGAAGCGGATGCTCGCGCGCGCGGATACCGGCTCGCGGTCGCGAGTGCATCTTCTTTCCGGAAGTACTGCGGATGGCAAAGCGGATGCCGGGCCGCTCGTCTGCGCCTGCTTCGGCGTCGGCATGCGCGCGATCCGCGCAGCAATCGAGAGCGGGGCTGCATGCAGCGTGGAGGAAATCGGTGCGCAGCTTCGTGCCGGAACGAATTGCGGCTCATGTAAGCCCGAACTGAAAAGGATATTGCAGCATGTCCGAGCACCGCAGCCCGTCTGAAGCGAAGCCCGCGCGCATGGGCAAACTTGCGAGGCTTCCCGTCTTCTACGCGCTCGACGGAAAACGCGCGCTCGTGGCGGCAAGCGGTATTGGCGCGGCATGGAAAGTCGAATTGCTCGCTGCGGCGGGAGCGCATGTCGACGTCTATGCGCCGAAGCCGGGCACGGACCTGCAAGAACTGGCAGCCGACGAAGCCTTCGCGGGACGCATCCATATTCACGCGCGTATCTGGTGCGAGGAAGACTTCCGGGAAGCGCGGATCGCGGTCGGCGCTTTCAGGACCGACGAGGAATCCGAAGTCTTCGCGCAGGCCGCGCGCAAGGCGGGCGTTCCGGTGAATGTCGTCGACAAACCGGCCTATTGCGACTTTGCCTTCGGTTCGATCGTGAACCGCTCTCCGCTCGTGATCGGCATTTCGACGGACGGCGCGGCGCCGGTGTTCGGGCAGGCCATCCGGGCGAAGATCGAAGCCATGCTGCCGATGGGTTTTGCAGGCTGGGCGGACGCGGCACGCCGCTGGCGGACAGTTCTGCAATCGGCCGGCGAGTTCAGTTTCGCCGCACGCCGCCGATTCTGGCAGCTATTCACATCGCGCGCACTCGCCGCGCCCGATCATGCGCCCGAGGAAGACGATTATCATGCGCTGCTCGCCGAGTTGCGCACGGAAGGACCGGCGGTGGAGCAGGGCTCGGTCACGCTGGTCGGCGCGGGGCCGGGCGATCCGGAATTGCTCACGCTTCGTGCCGTGCGCGCATTGCAGTCGGCGGACGTCATTCTGATCGACGATCTCGTCTCCGCGGGCGTACTCGATTTCGCGCGGCGCGAGGCGAAGAAGATGCTGGTCGGCAAGACCGGAGGCGGACCCGCCTGCAAGCAGGGCGAGATCAACGAATTGATGATTTCGCTCGCACGCAAGGGAAAGCGCGTCGTGCGGCTGAAGGGCGGCGATCCGATGATCTTCGGCCGTGCGGGCGAGGAGATCGAAAGCTGCCGGTCGGCCGGAATTTCCGTCGAGGTCGTTCCCGGCGTGACGGCAGCACAGGGGGCCGCGAGCCGGCTGCAAATTTCACTTACGCACCGGAAGCTTGCGCGTCGTCTGCAATACGTGACCGGCCATGCGGCGAACGGAAAGCTGCCGGAAGATATCGACTGGCCGAGTATCGCCGACCGCGCTGCGATAACGGCGGTCTATATGCCGTCGCGAACCTTCGGCGAATTCTCGGAGCGCGCACAAGCCGCCGGCCTAGATACGGCAACGCCGGCCATCGCGATCTGGAATGCAACCCGGCCCGAGCAATTCGTAATCGCGTCCACGCTGGGCGGTCTTCAAGAGCGGCTGACCGGAAAGCCGCAGCAGCGTGGGCCTCTGCTCGTTCTGATCGGCGAAGCGCTTGCCGGTGTCATGCCGGAGAGTTCCGTGCAACCGCTGAAAGACTTCCACCAACCTTCGATTGCCGCCGGTGCGCTTCGGAGTAGGTAGCGCTGGAGCCTGTGAGAGACCGTCCGGTATTGCGCGCTTCTCTGCGGACGTCTGCGTCATCCGTGCACCGTTTCGATTGATCCGCGTCAAAGCATACTGCGCGCCGATGCCGATGATGCCTCCACATACGGAGGAATCGTCATGCCGATTGAATCAGTCGCCGTTCTCGCCGGAATCGGTCTCGTCTTTGCAGTGTTCGCCGCAGGAGTGCTCTACGCCGATTATCAGACACGCGAATTTCGCGACTAGCCGGCTTTCGGCAGCCGCCTAAAAAGAAAGGCCCCGCCTGAAGCGGGGCCTTTTTTTGTTTCTGTTCCAGCGCTTTCAGCGCTTTCAGCGCTTTTCGGCGTTGCGTGCGTCCTCGCGCATCTCGAACCACATCGCATTCAGAATGGCGAAGGTGCAGGCGAGCGGCAGGCCGAGCATCCAGGCGAAATACCACATCTCTTTGTCTCCTCAGTACATCGTTCCCTGTTCGCGTTCGATGGTCTTCTCGTCGACCTTGCCCCACAGCATGCGGTAGACCCATAGCGTGTAGGCAATCACGATCGGCAGGAAGATCACGGTTGCGACCAGCATGTTGAAAAGCGTGGCGTGGCTGGAAGCGGAGTCCCACACCGTCAGGCTGGACTTCGGATCGATCGAACTCGGCAGAATGAACGGGAACATGCTCAATCCGACGGTCGAGATGATTCCGAATACCGAAAGCTTGCTGAAGAAGAACGTCACCAGTTCGCTTCTGCCGCGCAGCCCGATGAAAGCGCCTGCCGCGCCTGCGAAGCCGAGGGCAGGCGCGATCGTCATCCAGGGGTAGGCGGCATAGTTCGAGAACCAGGATGCGCCGTCCCGGGTGACGGTCTTGTACAGGGGATTGCTCGGCATGTTCGGCGAAACGCCATCGACGATACGATAACCCTTCACGGTGAGCCACAGCACGAGACCGTTCAGTGCGAACAGCAGGATCGTGGCGAGTGCCGCGTAGGAACCGTAACGGCGCCCACGCTCGGCAACGACGCCGCCGGCCTTCACCGCGAGCCAGGCGCCGCCGTGCATCGTCATCATCGCAACGCTCAACAGCCCGCAAAGCAGCGCGAAGGGGTTGAGCAGGCCGAAGAATGTGCCTTCATAGATCGTCCGCAGTTCTTCCGTGAGCCGGAACGGAACGCCTTGCAGCACGTTGCCGACTGCGACACCGAAGATCAGCGCGGGCACGAAGCCGCCGATGAAGAGTGCCGCATCCCAGTTGCGGCGCCACGCGGCGTCCTCTTTCTTCGAGCGATATTTGAAGCCCACGGGCCGAAGGATAAGCGCCCCTAGGATCACGAACATCGCTAGATAGAATCCGGAGAAGCTCACCGCATAGAGCGGCGGCCATGCCGCGAAGATCGCGCCGCCGCCGAGAATGAACCAGACCTGGTTGCCTTCCCAGACCGGCCCGATGGTGTTGATCGCAACNNACGCGGCGCTCGACATCTTTTTTTGCGACGAAGGGCAGGAGTATCGCGACACCCATGTCGAAGCCGTCGGTCGCGGCAAAACCGATCAGGAGCACGCCGAGCAGCACCCACCAGATGACTTTCAGAACGCTGTAGTCGATCAGTTCGAAAAGAATCATGTTCTTACTCCGCGGGTACGGTTTGGACGCGGCCGCGAGGATTCGCGTCGGCGACATCGTCCGGCTGCGGGCCGGCCTTGATGGCCTTGAGCATCAGCGAAACTTCGATCACGAGCAGTACGGTGTAGAAGGCGACGAAGCCCGCCAGCGTGATCGCGACTTCCCAGATGCCGAGATGAGAGACCGCGATCGCGGTCGGCAGCATGCCTTCGATGGCCCATGGCTGACGCCCGTATTCTGCGACGAACCAGCCGAGTTCGGCGGCGATCCACGGCAGCGGGATCGACCAGACCGCAACGCGCAAGAGCCAGCGATGTTTTTCGAGCGCGCCTGTCGAAGCGAGATAGAAGAATGTGCCGGTGAACAGGATGAAGTAGAAGCCGAGCCCCACCATGATGCGGAAGGACCAGAACATCGGCCACACCGTGGGCACGGTATCCCACGCCGCCTTTTCGATCTGCGCGTCGGTCGCCTTGCGCGGGTCCTCGACATAACGCATCAAAAGATAAGCGTAGCCGAGATAGCGTCCGTTCTCCTCGAAGGCATTCTTCGCCTTCATGTCGATCTTCTGACCCTTGGCTGCGCGGATAGTCAGGAGCGCGTCGTAAGCCTTGATGCCCTTGGCGATATCGAGCTTCGCCCTGTCGACGAGATCGACGATGCCCGGAATCTCCTGCGTGAGCGAACGGGTCGCCATCAGCCCGAGCGCAAAGGGAACCTTGATTGCGTATCGGGTTTCACGCTTTTCCTGGTCGGGAATGCCGATCACGGTAAAGCCCGCAGGGGCTTTTTCCGTGTGCCACATGCCCTCCATGACGGCGAGCTTCATCTTCTGGTGTTCGGTTGCGGAGTATCCGCTTTCGTCGCCGAGCACGACCACGCTGAGCGCGCCGAGAAGGCCGAAGCTTGCGGCAACCGCCATCGAGCGCCGCGCGAGTTCGCGGTGGCGGCCCTGCAACAGATACCAGGCGCTGACGCCGAGTACGAAGATTGCAGCGGTGACGTAGCCTGCAGAAACCGTGTGCACGAATTTCGCCTGTGCGACCGGATTGAACAGCACCTCATAGAAGTTCGTGACTTCCATGCGCATGGTCTGAGGGTTGAACGCGGCGCCGACCGGATATTGCATCCAGCCGTTCGCAATCAGAATCCACAGCGCGGAGAGGTTGGTGCCGATCGCGACCGCCCAGGTTGCCGCAAGATGCTGGAGCTTCGAGAGCCGTTCCCAGCCGAAGAAAAAGAGACCCACGAAGGTCGCTTCGAGGAAGAAGGCCATCAGGCCTTCGATCGCGAGCGGGGCGCCGAAAATGTCGCCGACATAGTGGCTGAAATAGCTCCAGTTCATGCCGAACTGGAATTCCATAGTGAGGCCGGTGGCTACGCCGAGAACGAAATTGATGCCGAACAGCGTGCCCCAGAATTTCGTCATTTGCCGCCAGATCGCGCGGCCGGTCATGACGTAGGTCGTCTCCATGATCGCAAGCAGGATCGAAAGGCCGAGCGTCAGGGGAACGAAGAGGAAATGGTACATGGCCGTCAGCGCGAACTGCAGCCGCGAAAGCGTTACGACATCGATTTCCATGGTGTGCTCGCCTCTGGGGACCGGTCACATAAGTATAGAGACTACATAGGCCAGCGGCCCAAGGCATCCTTGATATGCGTCAAGTCTGTGCGCCTGAGACAATCGGTATCACGCGCTGCGCATTGAGTTTTTCGCGTTCGTGGTGCGCCGCGATAATCAATGTTGCGCCTGAGGCGTAGGCCGCGAGGTTTTCGAGCACGCGCCTGCCGAGCGCTTCGTCCATCGCCGCAGTGGGCTCGTCGAGGAGCCAGATTTCCGGATTGCGTAATACCAGTCTCGCGAGCGCAAGCCTTCGGGCCTCGCCGCCCGAGAGTCCTCCCCCCGATTCACCTAGGGACCAATGCAGACCTGCTTCGAGTTCCCTTACCTTGCGGTCCAGTTCGACGATCTCGAGCGCCCTCCAGAGTTCGGCCTCGGATGCGGCCGGTGCGGCAACTCTTAGATTCTCCGCGATGGAACCGCGGAAAAGTTCTGTCTGCTGCGTGAGATAACCGAGCGAGTGACGTCCCGGCGCCGGGTTTGCGACGAGAATGCTGCCGCTCTCGGGTTCCAGCAGTCCGGCGGCGAGCGACAGAAGCGTCGTCTTCCCGCTACCGCTTCTGCCTGCGATGGCGATGCGCTCGCCTTTCGCGACGTTCAGTGAGAAACGCTCGAGGATCGGCCTGCTACCCGCGCCGCGCCGGTAGGTTAGGTTCTGTATGAGTAGCACTGGAGTCTGTTTCACGAATCCAGGCGCGGCATACGCGGCGGGCGCCGCAACGAGGTCTTCGATCCGTTTTCCCGAGAATGCGATCCGCCCAAATTCGAGCACTCCCCGCCGAAGCGGTGCGAACACCTCGAGCGCGGCAAGTCCGCCGATAACGAGCATGACCATCGCCGGACCGCCGATATCGCCGGTCTCAATGGCGCGCGAGGAAAGATAGACGAATGCGACAGTCAGCGCCGCGGCAAGTGCAGCAAGCGCGGAGGAAACCGCGATCTCGACATTCGCAAGGCGAAGGGTGGCATCCGCAAGATAGCGCGCCGCTCTATCGAGTTTATCCTTCTGCGAAGGTATTCCGCCGGAAAAGAGCAGGTCGGTATGCGCGTGAACGAGGTCGATCGACCTTACGCGCAGCGCTTCCGTTCCGAGCGCCGCGCGCCGTGAGGATTTCCGGCTCAGCTTTCCGGCAATCAAGAGAACCGCCGCTGCAGTCAGGAAAGCGATGAAGACCGCAAGGACAATAGGCGTGGAAATTCCAAGCAGGACCGCGCATGCAAGTAGAAGCACTGCACCTGCCACTGCGGACGGCAGGAGAACCCGAAGGTAGAGTGCGTCGATTGCGTCGAGATCGCCGGTGAGGCGTTGCAGGAGTTCGCTGTTGCGGAACGAACGGATCCGCCGCGTGGCCAATGAAGCGAAAAGATCGCCGCGTAGCGCAGTCAGGAACCGCAATGTCGCGTCGTGTGTCGCGATTCTCTCGCCGTATCGTGCCGCCGTCCGGAGCAATGCGAAGAAACGGATTCCTGCGCTGGGTCGGAAAAAATCGAACACCAGTCCGGCGCCTGCTGCCCCGGCGAGGGCTGCCGAGGTGATGAACCACCCCGAAAGGGCAAGAAGGGCAATTGCAGAAAGGAGCGCGAGCAGGCTCGCAGCGAAGCCGGCCAGCAGCCACTTCTTTTCGGCTCGCCACATCATCGCGGTCAGGCGAAAGATCTGCTTCATGCCGCGGCTCCGCTGCTGCCTGCAAGCGTCCCGACGTCAATTACGCGGCCGACGCGCTGCATGATCCTCGGGTCGTGCGTCGCGACGATCAGCGTGCGGCCTTGCGCAAGCGAGAACAGCCCGTCGATCACGGTCTGCGCGGTTTCTTCGTCAAGGTGTTCGGTGGGCTCGTCCGCGAGGATGAGGCCGGCGCGGGAGAGCGCAAGCCGGGCGACGGCAAGCCGCTGCGCCTCGCCGCCGGAGACATTGGCGGCGTTCTCGCGAAGGATTTCGCGGAAGCCGCGGCTCAACTTCGCAACCACGCCTTCCGCGTTCGCCAGTTTGATCGCGGACAGGAGTTCCTCATGAGCGGGCTCGCTGCGATAGAGGGAAAGGTTCGAGGCAAGGCTGCCTTGCAGGAACGCCGGTCTCTGGCCGAGCCAGGCGACATCGCAGCCTGCGTCTGCTTCTGCGTTGACGAGAATTTTTCCATCGGTGGGTGCAAGCAGCCGTCCGAAGAGCGCAAGCAGCATCGACTTTCCGCTTCCGCTCGGGCCGGTCAGGGCGACATGCTCGCCGCGCTCAACGGACAAGTCGAACGGCGGGATGATCGTTCGGCCGGAAATCGTAAGCTTCGCCTGCGCTGCACGAAGCGAGCGCAGCGGTTGGAGCCGCCTTGTGCTCGGCGGAAGCCTGATCCAGTCTCCATCGAGCAGGTTTCGTATCTCGCGGCATGCGGCAAGTGCCGCAGCGCGCTCGTGATAGGCGGCGGCGAAATCGCGAAGCGGGCGGAAAAACTCGGGCGCGATCATCAATACGAGCAAGCCCGAAAACAGCGTGAGTTCGCCATAGGCGCCGAAGCTGACGTGGCCGAGCAGGTTGAAGCCGACATACACCGCAACGAAAGCGACGCCGAGCGCCGAAAACAATTCCAGCACCGCTGACGAGATAAATGCGATCCGCAGCACCGACATGGTCCGGGTGCGGATAGAGTTTCCATCTTCGAGGAGTGCGGTTGTTGCGCGCGGAACTGCGTCGAACAGCTTCAGCGTGGTCAGGCCCTGAAGCCGGTCCAGTAGCGCGCCATTCATGCTGCCGACCTCCTGAAGCTGCTTCTCGCTCGCAATCCGTGCCTTGCCGCCGATCAGCGCCATGAACACCGGGATCAGGGGTCCGGTCACCAGAAGTACAAGGGTTGCGGCCCATGAAAAGCAGGCAGTAACGGCAAGCACGAACAGCGGCACGCTTGCCGCGCGCAGCCGGGAAGCATGATAGCGCGTGAGATAAGGGCCGAGCGCCTCCACATGGGATGTCAGGAGTGTCGCGATTTCGCCTGCGTGCGGGCGCCGCTTGTCGGCCGGAGAAATTGCGGCAAGCGCATCGGCGAGGCGGGTCCGCGTCCGTAGCTTCACGGCTTCCGCGGCCTTCGCAAGCAAGCGGAATGAAGCGCCGTCTATCGCGATGCGGATTAGCGCCAGCAGCGCGAACAGCCCGAGATAGCGAAGCGCGGCCTCGCTCGAAGAGGTCCGCAACACACTGTCGAGCGCAAGCGCGACCGCGGCAAGCTCGCAGACGAAGATGAATGCGGCAAGAACGGACGCGATGCCGCCGAGCTTGATTGCGCGGCTGTTCTCGCCGACCAATTCAGTCAGTAAACGCGCGTCGTCGGTCGATGGATTGTCCGGCCGGTCCACTAAAGAACTTTAGGTGGAGGGTCTGCTTTCGGCAACGCCGTGTTGCTCGCGCAGTTTTGCGATCAGCGAATTGTCGAGCAGCGGCTTTTCGACGATCGGTATCGCCATGGCGGCCGCACGCTTTCGCAGATCTTCGCTCGGATGGCTCGTAATCAGGATTGCGGGCGCGGTCACGCCCCTGGCGCGAAGCCGTTGCAGGAGGTCGATACCGTTCGTGCCGGGCAGCCTGTAGTCGATGACCAGCGACGTATGGCGGCCGATGGCATGCTCGCGCAGCAGACTTTGCGCGTCTTGGAAAACACCGACCGAAAAACCTTCCAGCTCTAGCGCGAACTTGAGCGATGTGAGCACCGCCGGATCGTCATCGACCAGCAATACGACCGCCTTCTCCGGCTTCGAGGCGGAGCCGTTCACGGGCGCGCGGGATGATTGGCCAGCAGACATACAGTCTTGTGCGGCCGGCCATGCGCGTTGACTTTGATGTGGCGCAAGTCGCTGGCCGTTCTAGCTCTCGGGGAATCCCGCCGTGATCGCCATGCGGACGAGGGCGGGCAGGCT
>FKKE01018062.1_pt1 | contig 16473 bp, 12 predicted proteins | sample 1106331 | NCBI WGS metagenome assembly FKKE01 (sample SAMEA3931202, study PRJEB13176) | freshwater metagenome | biome: Drinking water system; feature: drinking water; material: freshwater | place: China | collected 2013-02-06 | reverse complement strand
AGGAAGAATTTTATTCTTTTAACTAGTTTCACTAACACAATCTGTCGGACATGTTTCGGGAGTCTCGCCGCACGGGCAGCCGGTCCCCAAACAAACATTCTCTGGGCAGATCCCGTCGCCACACTGATCAACGCAGAGGGGGAAGCCGGGATCGATAATCGGTGGTGTATCCGCACAGTCGAGCGGGCAGGTGAGGGGACTTTCCGCGCAGGGGCACCCAGTTGCCTCGCAGACAACAAGTTCGCACTCTCCGTTCCCGCAGACATCGACACAGATTGGGGTAATGGGATCAGTTACAGGTGGTTCATCGGAAACCGGTTCATCGCAGTTCTCCACGCAAACCGAAGAACCGTCATTGTCACCAGACGTTCCCCCGCCTTCGGGGAATTTCTCTTCGCCATCGATCTCGACACTTGCAATTGATACGTCTCCGGTTGATTGAGTGACAAAACTAAGAGAGATCTCCGATGCGTCGGCAGGAACATTCGTAATCTCTGCAGAAGCAGTTCCACTAGCTCCCTCAAACTGGAAAGTGAGCTCATCTCCCTCGGCCGTAGTTTCTAATGCAAAAGATCCAGCGGCATCAGTTATCGCTTCTTCGTTCGTTTGAGTAATAGTTACCTTCAGTCCTGAAACTGGCGCCCCTTCCGTAGAGGAGACACTCCCGAATACGAGTTTTGTTCCTGTACCCGAAGAACCTCCGCCGCATGCAGGCACGAGTGCTAGCCCGAGGACAAGGCTTGCTCCGATAACGAATCTACGAATTCCTTGTTGTTCGGCAATTGATCTGGTCATTATTCCGCTCCCTTCCTGCTTCGTTTATGTTTATTTCGACTGAATTTCTGTGGGACGATGTTGCTAAACGTTCCGATAGCAACTCGTACTCCGTTCCCACGTCCTTTCAGCTTCGGGTTTAAGTCGGCATCAAATCTGGACAGATATTCTCGCGCTCGTTCATGAAAGGCTTCGCCCTGGTCGAGAAACCAATTCTTAATATCCGCAAGGAACTCCGGAGCAATATTGTCATACTCGGTTTGAATGTGAAGATTCGGCACATCAGGTCGCGCAAGCACATTTGTTTCAACCGCACGAAGGAGGTCCTCGCTATCGCGGGCAAGTAGCGAGAAGCCTTCACGAACATCACCCCGCGGGGTGTAGACGCCCGAGCAAAGCGCCACTTTCCCTCGATCTCGTTTCACCGCGCCGACCCGTTCGAGTTCAAAGAGGACGGTATAGGGATTGAGGTCAGAACTGACCGATTGAACGAGGGACACAAATTCACTCTCCTTCCCTTCGACTTCGAGCGGGCGAGCTTTGCCTCGCTTGTTTGAAAATCGTGGATTGCCTTGCCAGGTTCCAAGAACGCGGTGGAGGAGATTTCTTGGCTGAGCGGTGTCGGCTCGTGGCTTGACGAGCCGCATCACGTCTCGTCGATGTAAGCCGGTCATAATACTAAGTCGACTGGTATTTGGTTGTTGCCCTTCAGTTTTGAGTTCGGAAACAGCAGCCTCGACNNGACAAAGGCCATTTTTCCGAGCTCGATAAAGTCTTGGACCTTCAATGAATGCCGAAGGCAGAAGCGAGCAATTGGCCTGAGGAGTAAGGCAAGCGCTTCCCGAAGCGTGTTATTTGCTGCTGTGCCCGTAGTTTCTTCTTTCCTCTTAGGGGTGTGTAACTTACACACCCCTAAGAGTAGCCGAGCGGTTCCATGAAGTCAACAACTAGGCCTCAACTTTTAGGGGGGTGAACCCTGGGTTCCGTGGCCGTGACCGTGACCGTAAAAGTGACCGTTTACGTATACGTATACGTAAACGTATACGTAATTTTCGGCCACGGCCACGGCCACGGCCACGGTTACGGTTACGGGAGACAATGGATTCTAGAGCGAGAAGTCGCTTGCGAGCCCCACGCCGAACCAGAAATCAGACGTGGCAGCATCATCGATTCCTTCGGAGTAATGCATCTCGGGCTCGAGGTCGATGGACTCGGTAATTGGTACAGTTGCCTTCACGCCAACATCGACATGAGTGATGCCGCTATCATCGTAAATTGGGTGTGGGCCATTATCGAGGTCATAGCTGAAGCCCATGGTGAGTGAGGGGATAAGTTTCATTCCTTCTATGATCGCAGAGGGGAGTGAGATTGGCTCATAGACGCCAGTTTCGTAATACCAGCCGGTGTGCTCGTCGTAGTCATACGCTGCCGTGAAGTATGGGTTCAATAGAGTATCAAAGACCAGACCACCGTATGCCTCGCCGGTGTCTCGAAGACGCGAAGTAGTTTTTGTATAGTTATACCACCGGTGCCCGACGTCCAGTGTGGCAAATGTAAAGGAGCGCTTGTAGCCCAAATCATAATCGTGTTCATGAAACGAGGGCGTTGTTTCCACGGCTTCGATCGCATTTCCGTTATCGTCGTTTGTGTCAAACGGCGCTCTGCTCGATCGTCTCGTCGAGCCCTGATCAGCTGCAATGTGGCCAGATGCTCGACCGTAGAACGAGCCGATTTCGGTCGGCATAGTTATCTGAGCCGACGGTTGCACTGATGTTCCATTGTAGAGGTTCTCACCGCGAAAAACGCGATCGGAGCGCACAACGAGACCAGTTTCAACGGAGATCCCCTCCGAGCCAGTATAGTCTTCATCGAAAACTTGTGCCTGCGCTTGAGCACTCGAGAAGAGAACGCCGAAGGTAATGAGTGAGAGAAACAGGCGTGAGATTGGTCGCATACGATGCCTCCAGAGATCAGGTACCATCACGGCGTCGTGCGTACAAGCCGCAATCCGCTTGTCTTCCCCGGAAACCACAAGCAGCTTAAATTTGACAAGGAGCGTCGGAAAAAGTAGAAGAAATGGCACTGAGGAGCGCCTATTTCGATGGGAAAATCGGATCAATTAGAACTCGATGGGGTAATTAAGGAGTGTTACCCCAACACCACTTTCCGGGTGGAATGTGAGAACGGTCACGAGCTTCTCGCCTACCTTGCAGGTAAAATGCGCCGCTATTTTATTCGGGTTCTCCCCGGCGATCGTGTCCGCGTACAAATTTCTCCCTATGATTTAAAGAAGGGTCGGATCATTCACCTCTACCGCCAACCGCCCCGTGGAAGTGTCAAACCGGATACTTCCGGGGCGACGGACGGATCGGGTAACGGGAAATAGTTTGCTACAACGCACCTCGCGAACGTTCGCCATTGGCTCGATTAGGATCGGCGGCAAAGCGCCGATCATTGTTCAGAGCATGGCTGCTACGAAAACAACGGCCATTAAAGCTACCCTCGCGCAGATTCAGTTACTCGAGCAGGCGGGCGCTGGACTCATTCGAATCGCTGTAGACAGTAAGCGCGATGTCGAGGCGCTCCGTGAGTTGCGGGAGAGCACGAGCGCCAATTTAGTAGTGGATCTGCAGGAGAACTATCGGCTTGCGGCTGACGTTGCGCCGTTTGTGCAGAAGCTCCGCTACAATCCTGGCCATCTTCACCATCACCAACGAGAAGTGTCAGTCGACGACAAGGTGCGATTCCTCGTAGATGTTGCGGGCACTCATGACTGTGCGCTCCGAATCGGCGTCAACTTCGGCTCGCTCGATCCTGCGCTTCGTGCAAGTGAAGAGGACCCAATTGAAATCGCACTCCAATCGGCCTCTTCTCATGCTGAGCTTGTCGAGTCGTTTGGCTTCACCCGTTACGTTGTGTCGCTGAAGAGCTCAAACCCGCTCTCGGTCGTCGAAGCAAACAAACGGTTTGCTGCTGCACACCCGACCATCCCAATTCATCTCGGTGTCACTGAAGCTGGACTCCTCCCAGAGGCTGAAATCAAAACACGAATAGCCTTCGAACAACTGCTTGCAATCGGAATCGGAGATACCGTGCGGGTGTCGCTCACCCTTCCCGATGAGGAGAAAGACCGCGAAGTAGTTATCGGAAGAACGATCGTGGACGACGTTCTCGCCGGACGGTTTCGCTCCGTGCCGAAGTTCCTTGAAGGGAAACTCAATGTTATCTCCTGTCCTTCTTGTTCCCGAGTGGAGAATCGTGCCTTTGTGAAACTCGCTGAAGAGGTGAAACGAGTCACTGCCTATGCCAAAGAGCATGCCCTCACTATCGCGGTGATGGGTTGTCGGGTAAACGGTCCGGGCGAGACAGACGAGGCAGACCTCGGCCTCTGGTGCGGACCTCGCTATGTAAATCTGAAACGAGGACCTGAGCTTCTCGGCACCTTCCCCTACGATGAAGTCGTGCCGCGGCTAGTGAGCGAGGTAAACGCGCTTATTGAGCAGCGGGAAAGGGTCGCCAACGAATAGCCTGCAACAGAGACCCTCCTCCCTCTTTTCCCTTTTTAGTGTATTATTAATAACTTAGCTCAGAGGAGAAGCACCAAAGGCTCGGATCTGGATTAGGGAATAGTAAGGTGTTCGATTCGGTAAGAACCCGTTATGAACGGTCCGGTTAAGGAAGGTAGGGTGGTCTCAGGTGGTAGCGAAGCACTATTCGCATCTTGCGGTCGTTCGCAATGGCGAGTCACACGGGGGACCGCTTCAAGGGCGACGTAATACGTCGTCCCTCGAAATGGTCTCCCTGTCGGAATTAAGCAAACCAGAACAACATCGTGTTGAAAAGGCAGTACACGAGGTAAGTTCGCGCGCAGCGATTATCGGTGTCGCTGTTACCCAGCGGAGCTGGGATCTCAGGCCCGTCGTTTTTCTCTCTTCAGAAACTCAACCCTCGCTTGTGCGCTTCAGCGGCCCGGAAGTCACCCTCTCAAAAATTCATCATGCGCGGATAGAAGACCTGTTCCAACGAATTTGTGGAGTGAGCGAGCTTCAGCTTGCAACGCGGATACTCGAGTGGGGCATCTTTGAGGGACAACTCTGGTACCGCCGGGATATGGTGGAAACCACGCTCGCTGATCTCATGACCGAGGGGAGAAAGCAGTCGTTCTCCGAAGCATTTGCCATTGCTCGAAAACTTGCGCGCGCCGTCGAATCTCTGCATTCACGGGGGATTGCGCACGGTCACATTGTTCCGGGAAACGTTGTGCTTGCGGCAAATGGTGACGTGTCGCTCGTTGACCCGGGCATCGGCCTTGCGATTGTCCAAAGCTCGAAACATCTTGGAATCGAACAATTCCCCCAAGGGTATCTCCGGCCCAGTTTCGCGCCGGAGCTACTCCAGAGCGATGCCGTGCTTTATGATTCGGACGTCTTTGGCGTTGGTCTCATCTTGAAACAGCTCTTTGCCCCATTCAAGCGAACGTTCCCTGATGCGTCACGTGTTTCTGAACCCCAAGTAACTTCACGGCTTACCACTTTTGCTGACATGATCGGTTCAATGTGCGATGCGAATCCAGCGGCTCGGCCATCTCTTGCGAAAGTAATTGAAATGCTCGGTGAACAGCCGCGCCTTGGTGAGCCGTATCGACCAAAGCGTGAGTTACCAAAACCGGAACAGATTATCGGAAGTGGCCCAATCGAACGGGGGAAGGTAATCCAAACAGTGCGGCGACCGGAAGTCGAACCGGCAGCAGCCCCAGAAAGGCCCATAGCTCCAATGACGCCTGAAGTTCAGACCCCACCAGTCGCTCCGGCAATTGCGGAGAAGATTGAACCAACTCCTCCTCCTCCGGTAGCGCTGGCACCCGTCGTTGCTGAAGAACCCGCACGTGCAGAACGACCAAGAGAGATTCCTGAAGTGCCTGCGGCTACGACACGATTTAACAATCTTCGTCCTCGAGCACTCCTCTGGCCCGCGGCGGTACTCATCTGCCTTCTTCTCGTCGCTTTCGTCTTCCTTCGGCGGGGAGATAGCTCAGGGTATTCACCGGAGGAACTCGAGCTTGCGTGGTATAGTAATCGACCGGCGCTTATGACTCGTGTTGCCGAGGTTGCGGTCCAAGAGGAAGGGAATGCCGAAGCGGCTCGCGACCTGATCCTCCGAAGCGTTATCCGTGGCGAGCAACTTCCGAAAACTGTTGATGGGAGTCTACTTCGCGTGGCGTTCGACCCACATTGGGACGCACAGCTAACGCCGTCCGATCGGCGGACTGCCTACGCCTTGGCGTTGAGTGGCTTGTTACGCGAAGAAACCCCGACGGATCTCACTCCGCTTGCACAGGCGCATCCTGGATTGGTCCTTGCGATCACCGCCTCTGCTGGTGAAAACGTTGGTCGAGTGCTTGCAACGGTTCCGCTCTCGGTCTTGATTGCTCTTCCGCCTCCATTCGGTGTTGCTTTCCAGCAACTCGGTGTATCCAAGCCTGACCTCCATTGCGGTGATGAATCGGTGCGGGGTCTTGCCCGGCTTGCAACGCGTGGTATTGAGCAGGCCGACGCCTTCATTCAGTTCTTAAGCGTTGATACGATGACGCGGCTACGTGCCGTAGCGTTCCTCTTCTCTGAAGATAACAACGGAGCGCAAAAGGCGCTTGATATCCTTGTTCACCCAACTCATCATACTGCACCACACGATGTTGTTCGGTGGGCTCAGGCGTGGAACATCACAAGCTGGAAAGAGCTTGAGCCGAGCGACCAATTGCTTGTCGTTTCTGGATTGAAACCGAGCGGCGAGGTTCTTCAGGAACATCTCGCGGTTCTCTTTGCGCATCCGGAACCGAGCATGCGGGCATATGCAATACAGCTTGGTCTGGAAAAGATCACCTTTGAGCATCCCGGCGCGCTCGCGGCGCTTACGAAAATTGCGGACAAGCCAGAGATCTTAACTGGCGATCAGACATTGATGCTCGCGCGTTTACTCGAAATGCCGGGGAGTGTCGATTCGAGTATTGCTCGAACGTTTCTCGCAGGGAACCCGCCCGAGACGCTTATTGTTGAGCTTCTTCTCGCAAGCGCCAAGACGAAAACAGGCACGCGACTCGACTTCGAATTTTCGCGCTATCTCCAACAGAAAGGCTGGGAGCCGCAGCTCTCAGAGCTTTCAATTCTCCTCTCCCATCCGGATAAGCTAACGCGCTTCTTCATTTACACGAAGATCTTTGCGCTCCCCGATCGCGGGGCGGCGCGTAAGCTGCTCAATGAAGCACTTGCAAAAGAGTCGTTACCAGAGTTTAAGAAGCAGCTCCAGTCGATGCTCAACCGAGTTTAGTGCTCCGGCGAGAAAAGAACGGCAAATCGTTAGTATCAATTCATTTCTACCCCCATTTGCATCGTTGCCATCGGTGCATCAATAACTGCTCCGAGAGTCCCTTCTCATTCGCGGTTTCGTAGTAAATAGTGCCGGGATATGTAACAATTCCAGAACAATTTCAAGAATGGGCAGACGGGCTCTCTCTACCGCGTAAGCGATCGGCGTGATGGCCTTCGCGGTGGGGGTGGGAAGTAAGAAAGGTGTTTTGGAAACTGAACGAGTGTTGCGCCGATATTTGGTGCACCAAGTTGAAAGGAAAAATGATGTTAAGAAGGATAAACGGACAAGTGCTCGCGGTGTTCATTCTCGCAGTGAGCGGCGAGGCATGCGCGGATGATGCTTGCACCTATGGGTGGCATCCGACTCAGGAGTTTCCGGGAATTTACGGAGCCTCAGTCTCATCGCTATTTAGTTGGGACTTCGATGGTCCTGGGCCAGCCTCGGATATTTTAGTCGTCGGCGGTTTCTTCGAAGCTGCCGGCTCGACTGTGGCGAGCAATATCGCCTCGTGGGACGGACAATCCTGGAGCGCGTTCGGAGAATATCCTGACGCACGCGTTTACGCGATGACTGATTACAATGGTGAGCTCATCATTGCCGGCAATTTCTCCTCGGTCGGCGACGTACCGGCTAACCACATCGCGCGGTGGAACGGCGAGCATTGGCAAGCTCTCGCAAACGGGCTAAGCGGTCCGGTTTACACGCTCGCTGTATACAACGGCGAGCTCATCGTAGGTGGGAGCTTCAATTCGGCTGACGGGATTTCGGCAAAGAACATCGCTCGCTGGAACGGAGCCAACTGGAGCTCTCTTGCTGATGGAGTAAACTCCGGGACGGTGAGATCGCTTGCGGAGTATAACGGTGAACTGATTGTCGCTGGAAGTTTCACATTGGTGAATAATATTTCCGCATTCAACGTAGCGCGTTGGAACGGAACCGATTGGCAACCGTTTGCTGGAGGGACGAACGGAACCGTTACTGATGTCTTAGTACAAGGAGACGACTTGTTCGTCGGAGGGAGCTTCTCTTCAGTAGGGGGCGTCGTCCAAGCAGTGCGGATAGCGCGCTTCGATGGTACGAGTTGGCACGCTCTCGCAAGCGGCATGAACGCTCAAGTGAAAACGCTCAGCATCTACGGCGGTCGACTTATTGCCGGCGGGGATTTTACAATCGCTGGCGGAGTCGGGATTAAGTATCTCGCGGCGTGGGACGGAGCGGAGTGGTGCGCCCTTGGCAGTGGATTAGACGGTGAGAGTGTCGAGACAACCACCGTTTATCGCGATACCCTTATCGTGGCAGGGCGGTTCCGCTCAGCTGGAGGAATAGCTGCCTACAGCGTTTCGAGCTGGAACGGGAAGTCCTGGCGTTGTTTAGCGTCCGGCGAATGTGAGCACGTGTTCGACCCGATTAATGCTCTTACGGTCTGGAAGAGCCAGATCATTGCGGGTGGTGTGTTCGCTGGGCAACCTGAGGGCACGGGACTCGCCTCCCGTAACGGGAGTATCTGGGAGAGCGTCGGTGGTGGCACGAAGTGTGGACCTGGGCTCGGGAGTTGTTCGTATCCTGAAAGCCCAACAGTGACGGCATTCGGGGAGTTCAACGACGAACTTATTGTCGGCGGAGAGTTCACCTATGCCGGTGACGTTGAAGTGAATCACATCGCACGCTGGAATGGAACTCAGTGGGGTTCCTTAGGAGAAGGTCTCTCCGGGTGCCAGGCATTTTGGGAATGCACCTCAACGGTGTATTCACTTATGGCGTTTGATGGTGAACTTGTCGTTGGTGGAAATTTCGATTCCGCTGGAAACGTGTTGACCGGCCCGATCGCCCGCTGGGATGGGCTCAATTGGAAGCCCTTGGTAGCGATTAGCCATCACGAGTCGCACGTTAGTACGGTCAACGCCCTGGCGACATTTCGGGGCGACCTTATTGTCGGGGGCTTCTTTACCCTGGTGGATGACATGCCAGCGAGCCACATCGTCCGCTGGGACGGTGTGACGTGGCATTCGCTCGGAAGTGGTGTGGATGATCCGTACGACGAGGTAAAGGCACTCATCGTCTTGGGCGACAAACTTATCGCCGCTGGCGGGTTTCGCTCGATAGGCGGAATTCCGGTTAACATCGCCGCTTGGGATGGTAGTGTCTGGGCCCCTCTAGGCTCTGGGCTGCCGTTCCCGGTGAATGCACTTGCGATGTATGACGGTGCGCTCATTGCCGGCGGTACTTGCCTCTCTCAGTACGGGGGCGCGGATTGCATCGCCCGCTTCGATGGCGAAACGTGGAATTCGCTAGGCGCGGGAGTAAGTGGCGCGCACTATCCCACGCCGATCGTGAACGCGCTCACCAATTACGAGGGCAACCTCTACGTTGGTGGCGGCTTCCATAGTGCAGGCGGGGAACCTTCGGCCGGGCTCGCGCTTTGGGGACCGACCGGTATCAAAGGTGACGCTGACGGCGATGGGGAGGTGACGAGGGCTGATTTCGAGGCATGGCCGGCCTGTTTGAGCGGCCCCACGGAAGCAAGCGGCACCGGCAACGCACCGTCACAGTGTCTCTGTTGGTTCAACACCGATGGCGACGGCGATGTTGATCTCGGCGATTTTGCGCTGTATCAGCGAAGCGTCGGCGCGCCGTGAGGTAGGGAAACACGCACCCCCACTCGAAAGGGTGGGGGTGCGATGTTTTTCTTAAAGCGGGTTTGTTGATTTCCACCCTCGCGGCGTTCCTCAAAGGAAGAACGAAGTCGCCCCGAGATCAACTTCAAATTCCTGTGGAAGAGGAGTCAGTATGGCGCTCGTTCTATTGCACGAGACGCGCTAGCCGATCTTAGCGTTTGTATCTCCGAAGAAAGTTCAGTATTCTCGCCAGGAAAACAACCGCGAAGCTACTGCGCTAGATGACTACCGATAACGACAAAAGCTCTCCCCAAGGATCAGCTTTAGAGGAAGCGACAAGTATCTCCACCGAAGTCGAGCAGACAGCCGCTGCGCTTGGGGCGGAACTTGGGGCTGGTGCGACTGGGGTAAGTGCAGAGAGTGGGGGATGGGAGACTGCCGGGAAACTGGTCTCTGATTTCCGTCTCGTTCCACCAGTGATCTGGGGCATAGGTCGCGCAGTTTTTGGAAAAGATGGTTCAATTGGCGAGATTCATGCTGGTGTGTTCTTACCACTTGCAACCCTTGTGCGTTACGCGGCGAAGCAGAAGCCGTTTGGCCGAGGAAACGAAAAAGATGCACCGGGAGACAGTGTCGAAGAGCTACGTCGGGCGGTGACCAAAATTGGAGGAGATGTGCTCGGTGCGCTCTGTGTGATGCACCCGGTGTGTCGGCGTGTTTCGGTATCGATGTCAGAAAGTCTCTGGCGGCCCCTGCTCAATGATGCGCTCCTCAGCGCACAAATCGGCTACCTTCTCGGGAAATATGCCGAAGCATTTGGCCGTGGCCGTGCAATGCTCGCCGGTTTTGTCGCACGCTCGGGCGTTCCGACGATGATTGCGATGTTAGACGAGAAACAACGCGAGACGGTGAGCGAAGAGATTAAGCAGGGTGCGAGTATTAACGAATGGACGAAGACACTCTTTGGCTGTGAGCCGTTACAGATCTCCCTCCTCTCACTCACTGCCGGGGGCTGTAGTAGAGAGGCTGCGCTTGGAATTGCGATGAGTCTGAACGCGTCCACTCGACCGGAGCCTGGGAGCGTTTGTGAACAGTGGCTTGCCTCATATACGATCATCGAAGAGATTCGAATCGGTAATCGCGAGAAGATTTCAAAATCTCACTGGAGCGCCCTTGGAATCGAAAGTGAGGACGCAAAAGAGAAATTCTTCGAGGATGTTGACGATCTGATCAAACGAAATATCAATTGGCAGTGGCTTACTTGGGCCCAGAAGTGGATGGCTTAGATCGGGACCGCGAGGATGTCCGTATTCACTTGCTCAGCAACGTCTCAATCCAGCTTTTCAATCGCGGAATATCTTCGGTAACAGTATTCCATAAGACTTCACTGTCTGTTTGAAAATATTCATGTACCAGTTTATTCCTCATACCGATAATGTCCCGCCATGGGATATGGGCTTGAGCTGTCTTCAAATCACTCGAGAGCGTCTTCACAGCTTCTCCGATTACCGTGATTTCATACATGATAGCCGCTTCCGTCTTGCTGTTTCGAGGGCCATCTTTAGCAAATTCAATGATCTTTAGTATCGCATCCCGTATATGCTCAAGACGAACGCGGTCACTTTTCATAATGGAGTCGCCTCATCAAGCACTTGGTCGCGAAAATAAGGACTTAATGCTCGCTCCGACACTACATCGATTGTGCACCCCAATAATTCGGAGAGCTCCCGTTCCATCGCCGCCAACTTAAGCAGCGTCGTTTTGGGCTGAAGTGTAACAAGAAAATCGATATCACTATTCCCGCGTTGCTCGCCGCGCGCAACGGAACCAAAGACACGTATATTTTCCGCACCGTACTTTTCAGCGATGCCGATAATTCTTGAGCGATATTGCGACTTCAGTGTTTCTAAACTTAACATGTCGTAATGTTGAGCACGCCTCTATCTGAGAATACTTCGTTTGTTTATTCTAACAGGCCCGCGGTAACTCCTTCAAGGGGAAACGTGACCCAAGGGACGAAGTAAAAGAGCCGCGCAGGTAGAGGAACGCCAAACCTGCACGGCTCCGGGCTGAGTGCCAATGCGCGATCGAGTCCTTTCGGAATCTTTCTAATGTTAGACACGAACTCTGAACAAAGATGGCAGAATCGCGACGATGTTTCTTCTACACAGAGTGATACGAATCCTTCTCTCCACTTGGGGGGAATCTCTCCTACAACCGTGAACTCGAGGCGCCGGGAAGGACAGTGAATCCGACCGGCGCCTCGAGCATAAAACGGTGTGAGCGGCGTGTCGCTCAGTCAGGGAGAGCCCCTTCAAGTCCCCAGCTTAAGGCTCGAAGGATTGCCCAGGCGATGATGGCGAACATTAAGCCGACAAGGATGAACATCAAAGCAAAAAGCGCCGCTTGAAAGCTCGCGTCGAGAACCTCGTACGTCGCTGTGAGTGACGGAAACGAACGGTCACCAACTTGCTCGGTCCAAATGAGGATTCCGACAAATGCGAATAGGGAGGTTGCGATTGCGAGTCGAGAGAGCCATGTGTAGGCACGCCCAAGAGTCTCCCTAGTGTAGATGAACCGCCGGAGTTCCGGACGTCGAAGAGCTTGAGCTGTATCCCGTGCGAGCAGCCCAAGTACGCCAAATATCACCATAGTGAACATCAGCGTGGCAAACATCGAACTCCCTTTGGTGGACGCACTGTTCACGCTCAAGTACCCATTCTCTGGAATACCGGCGATTCCCATTCCGACGGCGCCGACGAGCGCGAGCGGTATTGCCGGCTGAGCAATGAGAAGCACGAGCCATGAACGTGGGTCACGACGGCCGGGTAGATTCTCCATCGTTGGACGACAGCTGTGGAGAATCAACGTGACTGCGAGTGCTACCCCGAGGTAGACAAGCATCGACCAATTACCGCCAAGGAACATCGGCACGTGTGCCGTAACCCAGACGGTGGCGGCAAGCATGAAGCACCACTTCGCATTGACGCTCAGCACCCGGATACACTCATCGAGGAATTGAGGAGTGAGTCGCCATTGGTTCCTATTCGCTGCGAGCAAGCTCGCTCCTATCGCAAGCACAGTAATCGCTCCGATCAGAGCAACGATGAGCCACGGGAACACCGAGTTAAAGGACGGCAAAAGCCCCACGAGCGTCGGTGTGAGCGGGCGCGGAAGGAACCCGTGAAACAGCAGCAGCGCGATCAACCCCCACGCCGAGACGGCGAAGGCAATCGTGCCCACAAGTTGCACGCCGAAGCTCACCTCGGGTTCGGGGGGGCCAGAGTCGAACTCGCCTTCGGAATCGTTATCGCCGAATGGTCCGCAGAATCCCCAGCGAAGCCCGAGAACCGCAAGCGGCCAGCTCGCCGCTATTGGCCAGAGCGAGAGATGGAACCAGACCCGGCGCCATCCAGGCTCGCCCTCGAGCGCAGGGAAGAGGAGCGGCCAGGAGACGAACACGACGATGAGCTGGATCGCGAGCCAGGCGACAATGGCAACTATCCGGCGCCAGGGGTACACTGACCTGAGCAACCCCAACGTAATCGATGCTTGAGCATCATCTCTAAGCGGCTCCTCGAAGTTCGAGCTGACAGGGAACTCCTCCAGCGCACAGAGGAGCGCGGCACCAGCGCAGACCAGCGCAAGTAGCGCGAGCACGGAACGCGAAAGTGCGGACGGGTTGCTTGAAATCAACAGCCCGAGCTGGAAGGACAAGCCGACCAGGCAAATGAGCGCGACAATTACCCGTAACCACCACCAATGTACGACGTGGACTACATCTGCGAATGACACTTTTCGTTCCATTCGGGCGACTCCTTTCGTAACGGGACTTCATTATCACTGAACACTTTTGGGCAAACCTCAAAGAACAACCTTTGAGATTCCCCACAAGAAAAGAGGAAGCATGAAGGGGAAATCCCAGGTGAGAGTTACTACTCAAAGGGAGGAGCTTGAGAAAGACCAAGCTTGCGGAAGATACGCAAAGGCATTTCGGCTGTCAATTTGTCTCTCGAAGGGCCGCAGCAGGTGAGCTATGGACAATACGGCGGTTAAGCGTCCAGGCAATGAAACTCACGACAAGGATGAAACCGATACTGAGCGTGAGAATGCTTCCGTCTGGTCGGTAGAGCGAATCAAAGTAATACTTTGCAAGGACTTGAATTGCGACCGACGAGAGAATCATCGCAGTAAGAACGGAAATTGTAGCAAGGGCGACGTACTCAACAACCATAATGCGCGAAAGAAGAGCGCGTGAAGCGCCGAGCGTTCGAAGGAGCACGAGCTCACGAACGCGTTCGGATTTCGAGCTCACAATCGTTGAGAGGAGGAGCACGAATCCGGTTATGACGGTGAAACCACCCATAAACTGAAGCACTCGCGCGATTCGATCGAGCACCCGATTCATTGTCTCAAGCACAAGCCGTAAATCAATGATTGATACATTCGGAAATGTGCGAACGCTTTCACGTTCAAGCGCACCGAGCGCTGCTTCACTCGGCGCTTCGCCTACGATTGCATAAAACTGCGGAGCTTGTTCCAAGACTCCTCTCGGGAAAACAAGAAAAAAATTCGGCTGCACTCGCTTCCAATCAACTTCTCGAATGCTTCCAATGTAGGTCGTAAGGAGCACACCCTGAACGTCAATTTTCACCTCATCGCCCACGGCGACTCCCAGATCGCGCGCGATCTCTTGTTCGATGGATATCGGAACGCGTTCAGGGTTGAATCCAGAATTATCAAACCACTCGCCAGCAACAATTCGCTCCGAAGAGAAGAGATGATCGCGGTACGTCGAGCGATACTCGCGGCTGAGTACCCAGCCAGGAATCTCAGGTCGGTCTTGTCGCAATTGTTCGACACTTACCCCCTTTACCGAAACAAGGCGCATCGTCACAATCGGAACCTCATCGAGCACAGAAACAGAGAAACGATCCAACATCGAGCGCACACCGGTTCGTTGATCGGTTTGAATATCGAATAACACGACGTTCGGCTGATTCTCGTTACCGGTCATTGAAACTTGATCGAGCAACATCCGTTCGGCCGCCACTATCGTGAAAATGAGGAACAGTCCCGTTCCGAGCGCGAGAATAGTGAGCGTGGTTTGGTTACGGGGGCGAAAAAGGTTTGCGATTCCTTGCCTGAGAGCAAACGGGGCGTCTCGTGGGAGAAACTTCCGTGTCATGAAAACAACAAGTTTTGCAATGCCAGTAAGCGCTCCGAGAACGGCGATGATGCCTGCAGCAAATGCAAGTCCATAGATCGGTGTCGTTTCGAGAATTGCTACCAAGAGAAAGATTATAAAAATCGGGAGCATCGAAAGCAGTACTTCACGCCGACTAGGCATTTGCGTGGGGTCTCCATTCGCTCTAAGAGAACTGAGCGCAGAGACGCGGGCGAGCCGGAGCACGGCGGGGACCACTGCCGTGAGTGCAAGCACAAAGCCAGCGATAGTCCCTTGGAGCAGGGCGCGGGTCGATAGGCGAACGTGAAGTTCAAATGGGAGCAAGTTTGAGAAAAGTGGTGGGATGACCCACTGGAGAGCTAGTCCGAGGAGCGTTCCAAGGACCACCGAAACCAGGCAGAGGAGTGCAAGGCCTACGATATAGAGTGAGGCAATCTGTGCTTCACTCCCGCCGAGAAGTCGAAGAATGCTCATCACCGGCCGTTTTTCGCGCATGTAGAGCTCAGTGTTCACGCCGATCCCAATGCAACCAAGGAGCAGTGAGGTGAGCGCAGTGAGCTCGAGAAAATTGCTCACGTTCTCGATTACGCGACCGACGGACTCCTGCCGATTTTTTACGGTCTCAATTCGATGATGTTTTTGCTCTGCATAGGCCTCGAGCTCGTCGTGTAACTGCACACACTTTGTTCCGTTCTCGTCGGAAACAGGGCAGCGGAAATAGATTTTATTTCGAACAATGCTTCCCATCTGTATGAGATTCGTCTCGCCAATTGCATCAAATGGGATAACCACCCGAGGTCCGATAAAACTTGACCCGGCGTTTTCGCCGGGGATTTTTTTAAGTGTCCCACGAATCGGGAGACTCAACGCTCCGATCATGATGGTGTCACCCACCTGTTGCTCAAATTGGCTAAGCACCACGCCGTCAATCAGCGCACCACTTGCTCTTTGCGCTTGCGATGCGGCCTCAGCTGGCGATGCCTCAAATTCCCCGTAGAATGGGAAGTTATTATCGAGCGCGCGAACGTTCACCAGTCGCGAGTTATCTCCCTTGGGGAAACGAACCATTGAACGGAGCGAGATCTCCCGTGCAACCTGGGCGTCAAACTTTTGGGCGAGTTCTTTCACCTCGTCAAAGTTAAGCGCGCTCCCGCGAACTGAAAAGTCAGCACCGAGGAGCGTCTTCCCCTGTGTGAGCACGAGGTCGTCGAGGGTTTCGGTTAACGAATGAATGCCAACAAGCGCTGCGATACCGAGACTCGCCGATGCCGTAAAGAGAAAGAGCAGTGTCCGCTTCGCCCGGAGCTCCCGAAGCGCCATCACAAACGCCCAACGGATCAGTGCTAAAGCGTCTAACAAAATGACAACGACGCCCCCTCTGTTGCTCTGTTGCTCTGCTGCTCTGTTATTTTTTTATTTGCTTGAACTGCCAACATCCCGCGGCATCTGCCGTAGTGTTCGGTAGTATTGAAGTAGAAAAACAATGAACAGAGCAGCAGAGCACCAGAGCAACAGAGGGTAGGAAATGCC
>FKKE01004014.1_pt1 | contig 16513 bp, 14 predicted proteins | sample 1106331 | NCBI WGS metagenome assembly FKKE01 (sample SAMEA3931202, study PRJEB13176) | freshwater metagenome | biome: Drinking water system; feature: drinking water; material: freshwater | place: China | collected 2013-02-06 | reverse complement strand
TCCAACTGAGCTACGGGGGCATACGGCTACATTACTGAATGGGCAAAGAAAAGTCTAGGAAGCCTCAACCGACAGGCGCGATTTCAGCGTTTGGTCTCGTTCTCGCTGACCGCCAGTAGTTCCTTCCTTTTCGGGATCTGACCGAGGATGTCCGCCCGGAGTTGGTAAATGCCGGGTAGTCGTTGGCCTATGGCATATATAAGACCGTTGGACTGGCTGCCCAGGGAGAGTTTTCCCGCCTGTTTTCCGTCCCGTCCCATCGCCACGATTTCAGCCGTAGGCGCCACCAAGCCGTATGGCGCGAGCGGCCCAACTTGCTTGGTAACGCGCTCGTCGGCCGGCGCATTGGCGATGCGGCTGACAAAGAGGTCCGCTGTCTGCTGATTCAACTTTTCGGACGCCTTATCCTCCAGCACCCATTCGCCACTCTGGTTGATGAGCACGTACTTGTCGGTCGGAGTCGTGACGGAGAGCATGGCGATGTCGGGTGCGTCGACCCCCAGAAGCCGTTTGTCCTGGAGGTTGAAGAGTTCCTTCGTGAGGTCCTTGATGGCCGTAGGATTCACCTTATAGAGCGGCGCGTCCGGCGTAGTTTCGGCGATTGCCTCGCCGCTGGCCGGATCAGGCTGATACAGCTTGACCGTCTGGTCTCCATCCGCCGTGTGCAGCGTAACTTTGACTTTCGGCGCCGTCAGTTTCTTGGCAAGAGAATCTCGCTCAGGGCCCGGATCGACAATGCCCATGGCTTTCAGGTCTTCGAGGCGGAAAAGAAGGAGGCGCACTTCGTTGAGATCCGCTTCCGCTTCGACGGGGTAACGGATCTTCCACTTCCCTTTCGGCTTCTCGTTGATGTGGTAGAGCACGATTTCGGTTGTCGGATAAGTCAAACGGATGCGATCGACGTCGCTTCTGGCCATGTGAAGAATGTCTTTGCGCCGGAACGTCATCAAGGTCTTGTTGACGAAGTCCTTCGGCGCCATGTCGGTCAACAGCAAGGCCCGATCGGAATGCCGAAGGACATACAGGGTGGAAGAGAGGGGTCCCGTATCGCCGATCGAAAAGGTTTCCTGTGCTGCACCGGCTTTGACGGTGATCGTCGTGACGGGATGGCCAAGCCCGAATGGTTCGAGAGAGGTCGGATTCTCTTCAAGGACACGATGGACGGAACCGGTCACCAGCGCCCGGATGAGGGCCTGAATTTCTCGCTGGTCCGCTTCGGTGTGCAACGGGGCGGTCAGCAACCAGCCCTTGTCCGGGCGCTTCTCGAAGACCAGCTCGGCTCGATCGGTCTTGAAGCTCAACCCGGAGAGGGCCTGTTCTTCGAGCGTCAGGACCTTCTTCTTCGCGGTCTCCAGCCGCTCTTCCCGCTCCTTGGCGGGAAACTCGACGAGATATAGATAGGTGCCGAGCCCCGCGAGCACGATTGCCATTCCGACTGTGGGCCAATTCCGCATGATGTCACAAGCGGCGGCGCTTACGCCATACATTCGTGCCTAGGATCAGCAACATCATGGGCAGGAAAATCACCTGGACGTACAGCAGGGCCCGTTCTTGAATCGGGTTTGGAATGAAGGGGCGCAACGCTTGGTCGCGCGGCCCGATGGAGATCATGTCGCGGTCTTGCGCCAGCCAGGCGGCGGTATGCAGGAAAAAGTCCGTGTTTCCCGGAAAGTTCACGAAGGCGTTGCTGGCAAAAGTGGAGTTGCCGATGACGACGATCGCAGGTCTTGGCTTGCCCTCCGCCGGGGACACCTTCGGCGCGAGGGCGGCGGCCATCGGCAGCGGACCCTTTACATCTTCCTTCTCGTTCAGGCTGACCACGCGGCCCTTGAGGTCCGTTTCCGCCCAACTGTTGGGCGAAGTCCGGGCCAACGGCACATAGTCCCAATCCTTGCCGACCTGCTCGTCGAATGTGATGTGTCGGGAGAGGGGCAATAGGACTGCGGCATTGAGATCCTGCGTGATTTCATGCTCGGTGAAGGTCCGCACCAGCAGTGCCGTGAGGTCACCCTGAGCCAGCCGGTCCTGTAGGTCGACCAACACGCCAGGGCCAAGACCGAGTCCCCATCGGCTCAAGAGGGGGGCAAAGTCCGCTTGGGAATCCGGATCGACCATCAGAAGCAGGTGCCCTCCCTTTCCCACGTATACGTGGATACGATCCAATTCCTCAGGGGTGATCGGTTTACTCGGGCCTGCTACGGCAAGGATCGCCGTCCCGTCAGGCACGGCGGTTTGATTCAAGAGACTGACGGTGCCGACTTCGTAGCCTTGTTTCGTGAGGATTTCCTTTGCTTGCGAGAAGCCGGTACGCTCACGGTTCTCCAAACTCTGTTCTCCGTGGCCTTCCAGAAACAAAATGCGCTTCTTCTCGTCTTTCGAAACGCGAATCAGCGCCCCGGTCAGCTCCGCCTCCGAGGGATTCGTCACGCGGATGGTCTGGCCGCCGCTTTCGAAGATCGCGGTATCGCTGCGGGTGACCCCGTACGTCTGCGCCATCTTCGGCTGGCGCTCTGGGTCCACGAATTCCACCGTGATCTTGTTACTCGCCTGGCGATAGCTATCCAGCCGTTCCTTGTACGACTGATACCCGGGGTCCTTCTCGCGCGTGAAGACGGTGATTTTTACGTCACGCGGCAGGCCCCGGATGATGCGATGAGTCTGTGGAGCGAGCGAGAAGTTCTGGTTCTCCGAGAGGTCCCAGCGGACGGAGTGCCGGGCTGCGAGGAAATTGACGATCGCCAGGATGCTGACAAAGAGCAGTATCATCAGGATGCTGTTCGCACCCATCCGGGTAGATCGCTTCGAGGAAAACGCCTTGAACGTTTCGAAATGCACGACGAAAAAGACGATCAAGCAAAGCAGCCCCAGGGCTTCGACCACCGAGACAAGCCAGAGCTTGTCCGGGGCGAGGCTGTAGCCGATCATGCCGGCAACAGCCAGTGCCATTCCAATGATGCCGAGGGGGAGTGTCTTCAGACTCATTTCCACCTGGTCGAATCGACCACGCGGTGGGCGAGGAAGAGCATCAACACGATCGCGCTGACGAAGTAGACCAGGTCTTTCGTATCGATGAGTCCACGCACGAGGTGGTCGTAATGTTCCATGAAGGACACGTAAGAGACGATCTGTCCGGCCGTGGTATCTCCCAACAGCGATCCCAAGCCGGCCAAGAGCCACAGGAGCAAGAGCAGCCCGAAGCTGACGAAGGCCGCGACGATCTGATTTTCCGTCAAGGCGGACGCAAGCACGCCGACGGCGAGAAAAAGAGCTCCAAGCAAGGCCAGCCCAAGATAGCCGGTCAGGATCGGATACCAGTCGAAATCGCTGAACAGGGCCATCGTCAAGGGAATCAATCCTGTCAGGCCGAGCAGTCCCAGAAACACCAGGAACACGCTCATGAATTTGCCGGAGATAATCTCGTTGAGTCCGATCGGAGAGGTCATCAGAAACTCGAAGGTGCGCAGCTTTTTTTCCTCGGAGAAGAGGCGCATGGTCAGAATCGGAAGAATGATCAAGAGGACGAATCGTACGCTGGCGAAGAGGTTCCGGAAGATCAAGTCGTTCAAGTTGATCTGGGCCTGCCCTTGCACCTGCATCAGCTGGATGGCCTGCTGCCCGGCGACGACGATGTAGAGGTACGAGAGGAGCCCAACGATCAAGAGAAATACTGCCCCGACAACGTACACGACGGGGGAAACGAAATAGGAACGGAGTTCTTTGGCAACGATCGCGTTGACCGGCGTCATGACCGCGGCTCCGTGTGCCGACCTGCCGCGGCGGCGGCCGGTTCTGCCTGCCCCATGCCTTCCTCATGCCTCGTGAGTTGCAGGAAGACGTCCTCCAAGGTCATGGAGATCGACTTCAGCTCCACCAGGCCCCAGTTGTGGCTCACCGCCAATCGCCCGATTTCCTCGCGCGCGTCGCGACCCAACTCGCATTCGAGCAGGAATGAGCCCGCCGGGCCGCTGGGGAATACATGCTGGACGCCGGGCACTTCCCGAAGACGCGCTTCCGCGTCGGCCGGCGCGCGTTTCATGGTCAACGCCACTTTGTCGGATTGGCGCAGGCGGGCTGAGAGCTGTTCCGGCGTATCTTCCGCGACGATGCGGCCTCCACTGATGATCACGACGCGTTGGCAGACGGCGGTCGCTTCAGGGAGGATGTGGGTGCTCAAGATGACGGAGTGCGATCCGGCGAGGCTCTTGATCAACTCCCGAATTTCGATGATCTGTTTGGGATCGAGCCCGACGGTGGGCTCATCCAGAATCAACACCGGCGGATCATGAAGCAGCGCCTGTGCCAAACCGACTCGCTGGCGATACCCGCGCGAGAGGTTGCCGATCAAGCGCTGTTGCACAGGGCCGAGGCCCAGCCGCTCAACTTCTCGTGCGATGCCGGTTCGCAAGGCATCATCGGCCAAGCGTCGCAGTCGGCCGACGAATCGCAAGTATTCAAGGACAGTCAGTTCCTGGTAGACCGGAGGGGTTTCAGGGAGATAGCCGATCCGGCGCTTCACTTCCAATGGTTCCTCTGCGCAGTCGAATCCGGCCACCTTGGCTGTGCCTTCGGTGGCAGGCATGAAGCAGGTCAGGATACGCATCGTCGTGGTCTTCCCCGCACCGTTCGGCCCGAGAAACGCCAACACCTCCCCTTTGGCCACCGAAAAGGTCACGCGGTCGATCGCGGTATGCTGGCCGTATCGTTTCGTGACTTGCTGAACGTCGATCATACGAAGTAGAGCGCCGTTGTGTAATGGTATGAAGTACCGGGAGACTACGCGGGCAGGCTGAACATTGCCAGTCGATCCATACAGGCGGGCATCTTACTCAGGCGATCGAAGTCAGTCAACCTCGGCCTAGGGTCGAACAGCTCTGATGGATCATCGCATTGAAGCCGATTGGACCGCTTTACAGCCGGAAGTCATCCTGCTAGAGTCCGCGCCTCTGCCAGGTCGCCCAATGGATATCGGTCAGCTGACAACTGGACGGCGAAGGCTCTTGACTGTTGCGTCGGCAGTGCTGTTTGGGCTCCTGCTATCGTCCCCGCCCGCAATCCTGGCCAAGGAAGGGCGGATCTATAAGGTGCATGGGACCGTAGTCGCCGTGACTTTGAACCAGACGCCGCCGCTGATCGTTGTAAATACACCGTTGAGCCCCAAGAATCATATGACAGTCGGGGCGACCGTCACTCCCCACACCAGGATTCTCCGGGGAGATAGGAAGATAGCTCTCCAGACTATCAAAGAAGGCGAGTCGGTCTGGCTGACCTATGTGAAATTACCGAATGGATTAGAGGCCAGGACGATCAAAGTGAAGGGGTAACCGCGGGAGCGCGTATTTTCTCCAGACACGTCTCTCTAAATTGGAAGCTCAGACTTGACCCTGATGTGCCTATTCTTGCTCCCACCAAGGTAGGGGAAGATGGGCTACGGTTTCGGTATTGTTGAAATGGCGGTCCGGCTATAGCCTGAACCTATCAGGCGAGTGGTTCGCAAGGACTATCAGTTCAACCAGGGTTCAGAGGTGTTGAAATGACTTACCGCAATACAGAGCCTGAATACTCGGCGCTTGTGGCGTTGGCCATAATGGCTGGCCTGTTTATCGGCGGCTGTTCCTGGGTACCCAAAGGTGAGCCTCAGTTTGACGTTGGGGTCAAGGATCGTGGGATCGCCTCCTGGTATGGAGGGCAATTCCATGGCAGGCAGGCGGCCAATGGAAAGATCTATGACATGGAAGGGTTGACGGCAGCTCACAGAACGATACCGCTGGGCAGCATGATCCGCGTCGTCAATTTGGAGAACGGGAAGTATGCCTATGTCCAGGTGACGGATCGCGGCCCATACGTGAACGGCCGCATTCTAGATCTGTCCCATGCTGCGGCTGTTCGCTTGGGGATGGAACGAGGTGGGTTGGCTCACATACAGATCGAGATCGTTGGCGAACGGCGGCCCGGTGCCCTTCTCCCCTCTGATGCGGTTCGCGCGCTTCCCCTTGCGATGACTGTAGGGCCCGCGGAGGAGACGGGTAGTGGGGCCGATCCGATGGTAACGGTACCCTTCCGAGTCCTTCCGAGTGACCTCTGGCTCCGACGCGGGATCCGACGGGTTCCGGCGATGCTGGAAGCCGACCACACGGCTCATATCGAGGTGGTCGCGCTGGTTCTTGGATAGGCGACTCTCACGAGATTCCCTCAGGTTGACACCACTTCGACCTCTCCACTAGACTGCACAGTCCGGTCGCTGTCCTTAATAGGGTGCGGACCGGTCAATTGAATAACTATTGCCGGGAGGCGGAGATTCGATGGGAAAGAAGACGGCTGCGGAATCAGATGAGGCCAGATTAAAGAAGAAGATCGCGACTAAGATAGCAGGGTACAAGAATCCAGAGGGTGATGCAGCGTTGCGGGCACTCCGGAAACGCCTGAAGCGAGAGCAGCGGAAGCGGCGTGCCCTGGCTCTGCGGAAGAAGCATGCCGCCGGCAGCAAGCCTGCGGATGCCGCCGCACCGGCAGCAGGCTGAATTGGTCACGAAGCCTTCTTCCCGAGACAAGAGGAACATGGCGATGGAACAGACCAAAGACGGACAGAGCGAATCGATCCCGGCCGGGGCTGAAACTGCCACGGATGAACTGACCGATCAGGTGGCTGCGGAACTGACGGGTAAGGTCACGGCATCGGCCGAACCGGCCGCCGAGCCCGCTGCTGAAGTCGCCCTTGAAGAAGAGAAGGTCAAGGATGAGATCGACATCCAGATCGATCTGCTCAAGGACCCGGATTGGGTGGTGCGGAGGGAAGCCGCCATCACCCTGGGTGAGATGGGTGATGAGCGCTGTGTCGAGCCTCTGTGCAATGCCCTCCGCGACGGGGACTGGCAGGTCCGCGAAGTGGCGATCGACGCTCTGGGTCAAATTGGCTCTCCAGCCGTGGAGATGCTGATCAAGCTGTTGCGCGATTGGGACGTCCGCAAGTACGCCATCAATGCGCTTGGGAAGATCCGCGACGAGCGGGTGCTCGATCCCCTCATGGCCCAGCTACGGAATGACGAGTTCAAAGATGATGCGACCAACGCACTCGTTGAACTCGGCGAGCCGGCCATGCCGCGTCTCATCAATGCCTTGAAAGACAAGGATGAGTTGGTTCGAAAGCAGGCCGTTCTCGCTCTGGGCCAGATCAGGCATACCGATGCCATCGACCCCTTGATTGCCATGTTGGGCGACAGCGATTGGTTTACGAGATTGACTGCGGCGGCGGCCCTTGAAGCGATCGGCGACGAGCGGGGTCGTGTGGCGATCAAGCCCCTGATGAAAGATCCGGATCAGGTCGTGCGGATGAGGGTAGAGCGGATATTGGCGAAGTGGAAGAGGCAGCCAGCCAACGCATAACTGTCTGTTCTGGTTGATCTGGTTCTTTTGGTTCGACAAAACAAGCCAGACCGACGAAGGAATCGAATAAACGCTTCTATTTGTTCAACTGCCGGTCGATTTCCTGCTGAAGCTCGCTGAGCTTTTTCATGGGAACCGGTTTCCCCATCGACAGTTCCAGCCTCATCTCCTGCATCGTTCCGATGAGTTCGCGGACCGCCTGCGTCGAGTTGTCCGGCTTCGCTTTCTTGATCGCGGTCTCCAATTCGGAGACTCCCTCTGCAAGCTGTTTTGCCGCCTCCCCATAGTTTTTGTCGAGCAAATCGGAACGTGATTGCACCACTTTGGATTTGGTGTCGAGAAGTGCCTGTCTTCGTCGCAAGTCCTGCTCGATCCCCATCGTCGTGTCGATGACGTTGCGAGACATTTCCTTCAGCGACTGGCGCAGGTCGACGACGGTGTCTTGGAGAGTTCCCACCGGCCGCTGACCGAAAAAGAACCCGAGTCCGAATGAGGCGACGGCGAGCGCAAAGACGGCGACGAATTTCCACATGGCTATCCTTTCCGTCCGTGACGGGACGAGGACTTCGCTTGGCGATCGATGTGTTGCAATAGGCTGCCGGCTGCGGTCAAGCGCACGGCAGTGTCCGTATCGTGAAGGGCTTTCTTGAGCAGGGGGAGGACAGGCGCCGAGATTTTCCCCAGGGCTTTGGCTGCGAACAGCCGCGGCTGGGGCTGCTGATCCTGCAGGAGCGTCTGAAGGATGCCAAGCACCTGCTTGTCGCTTGCGGCCCCCAGGGCCTGAGCCGCGGCGGCTCGGATTGCCGGATCGGGATGGCGCGCCAGGTCTGTCGCGATCAGCACCGCAGAGGTATCGCCGAGACGCAGCAGCCCCTCGACGGCGCTGGCACGGACCTGCATCGAGGCGTCTCGGGTGAGCGCCTGAAGCAGCGGGCGATTGTCGGCAATACCGAGCCAGCCGAGGCTGGCGGCGGCCACGCCCCTGACACGGGCATCCTCGTCACCCAGGGCATGGGTCAGCGGCGCCACGGCGCCAGGCTGACCGAATTCTCCCAATGCACCTGCGGCAAAAGCGCGGACGGATGGTTCCGGGTCGTACACGCCTTGGCTCAGCACGGCGAGGCTGGCAGGGCGCTTCAATCGTCCCAGCACGCCCATCGCAGCCATGCGGGATTCAGGATCCGGTAGCGTCGCCGCCCCATTAATGTCGGTGAGCATGTCGGACTTGCCCAGCTTGAAGAGGGCCGCATAGGCGAAGACCGCTTCCGGTCCGTCTTCCGTTCGCGCCACTTGAATGAGGCGAGGCACAATCTCGCCGACCTTCGCGTCGCTTAGGGCGTTCATCACTGCGATGCGGACAGGCGGCACGTCGTCCTGCAAGGCCCGTCGCAATGGTCCTGATCGGCCGGCCAACCCTGCATGGGCGAGACCTTCGACTGCTCTCGCCCGCACTACGGGCGAACTGTCCAGCAGCCCGTCCTCGAACACGGATTGCTGGTCCGGTAAGGCGGACTCGGCTAGCGCCGTGTAGGCGGCGATGCGGACATACTCTTTGGGGTCCCGTACCTGGGCCGTCAACACGCTCAACGAAACTGCGCGCAGGAGGGGTAGGTCATCCGGTTTATCGGAGGGGATGAGTTTATCATAGAGAGCGATGGCCTCATCGGCGTGTCCGAGCTTGAGCGCACTTTGAATGGCAAGGCGAAGAAAGGGTTTTGAAGGCGTAGCCTCCGGCGCCTGTGCCTGCCAGAGCTTCAGTACCCGTTCGTACTCCGCCTTCTGATAGGCCTCGCCGGCTTCCCGTTCAAGGCTGCCGGCATTGTCGGTCTTCGCCATGCTCGACGGGACAACCGGAGGCAAGGTTGAGGCCAAGAGAGCAAGCAGCAGGAGCCGGATCGTTGAAGACGATCCACCGCCGGATTCAAGGAAGCGAGTCGATACGTGACGACGCAGCACTACCATCGAGAAGGCGTGCGGACCATGGCGGGGGTGTACATCATCTCGACATAGTCCTTGACCATGCGTTTGGTGCAGAACATCGGGGCGACCGTGCGGATACTCTCCTTCACCAGTTGCAGCCATCCGCGGGGAATTCCGTCCAGGTCCCGCTGGTAGAACAGCGGCACGGCTTCCTGCTCCAACATGCGGTAGAGCTGTTCGGCGTCGTGATTGTCCTGCACCTGGACGTCTGTGCTGTTTGCCAGGGGCTGGATGCCCCAGCCATTGGCGCCGTTGTAGCCTTCCTGCCACCAGCCGTCGAGCACGCTGAAATGCAGCGCGCCGTTGAGCGCGGCCTTCATGCCGCTCGTGCCGCTGGCTTCCATCGGGAAACGCGGCGTGTTGAGCCAGACGTCGACGCCCTGGACCAAAAACTTCGCCATGTGCATGTCGTAATCTTCAAGGAACGCCACTTGCCCGCCGAGTTTATGATCGTGACAGAAGTTCAGGACCTCATGGATGAAGTAGCGTCCCGGTTCGTCGGCTGGATGGGCCTTGCCGGCAAAAATCAGTTGTACCGGCCGCCACTTGTCTTGCAAGAGCCGCTTGAGCCGCTCCAGGTCGCGGAACAGAAGCGTCGCCCGTTTGTACGTGGCGAAGCGCCTCGCGAATCCGATGGTCAACGCCTCGGGATCGAGCAGCGTTCCGCGTGTGAGGACCTGAGCGGGTTGGAGATTCCCGTGCATCCATCCATTGCGGGCCCGTTCACGGATGAATCCCATCAGTTTTCGTTTCATCTGCTGTCGTACAGCCCAGAGCTCCTGATCCGGAATATCCATGACTCGTTGCCACATGGCGGGATCGTCGCAATGGTCGGCCCAGGCGGGATTCAACGATTTGCTGTAGAGACGATGCAATTCCGGAGCGATCCACGTCGGGGCATGGATGCCGTTGGTGACGCTGCGGATGGGCACCTGCTCGACGGAAAGGCCCGGCCAGAAATGTTGCCACATCTCCCGGCTGACCCGGCCATGTTCACGACTGACCCCGTTGACGTGGGCAGACAGGCGCATGACCAACGCAGTCATGTTGAAGCCCTGGCCGCGGGATTCCGGCGTTTCGCCGAGCTGCATGAACGCGTCGCGCGACAGGCCGATTTGATCCCAGAATCCGGCGAAATATCGATCCATCAGATGATGCGGGAATACGTCGTGTCCGGCCGGAACGGGGGTGTGGGTGGTGAACACGGTAGTCTGGCGGACGGTCTCGCTGGCTTCGGCGTGGGAACAGCCTTTCTGGACCAATTCGCGGAGCCGTTCCAAGGTAAGAAAGGCGGAGTGGCCTTCGTTCGCGTGGTATACCGACGGGTCGATCCCCAACGTGCGTAGCATGCGCACACCGCCGACGCCGAGCAGAATTTCCTGACAGAGCCTGGTCTCCTGATCGCCGCCGTACAATCGGGCGGAGAGCGCGCGATTTTCCGGGCTGTTTTCCGGAACGTCCGTGTCGATCAAGTAAAGCGGCACGCGGCCGACGAGCACTTTCCAAACGACGGCATGGACGACGCGGCCTCCCATGTCGACGGTGATACGGCAGGGATCGCCGGACGGGGTGTGGGCCGGATGGATCGGCGACTCTTCGCGATCGAAAGGCGCATAGGCGGCTTCCTGCCATCCCTCCGGCGTAATCCGCTGACGAAAATACCCTTGGGGGTACATGAAGCCGATGCCGACGAGCGGAACGCCCAGGTCGCTGGCCTCTTTGCAATGGTCGCCCGCCAGGATGCCGAGGCCTCCGCTATAGATCGGAATCGATGTGTGCAGTCCGAACTCTGCAGAAAAGTACGCGATCGTATCTTTCACCGACGCCGCATGCTGCGTGCTGAACCAACTCTTGCCGTTCGCCCGGTATTCGTCGAAGAGCTTGAGGACGGCGGAGTATTGGCGCAGATAGGAGGGGTCTTCCGCCAGCCTAGCCAGCCGCTCGGGCTGGACGTCGGCCAGGAGTTTGACGGGGTTATGGTGTGTGAGCAGCCAGAGTGTCGGATCGATGGCTTCGAACAGTTGCCGCGCCTCCAATGTCCAGCTCCACCAGAGATTTTGGGAGAGCTCGGCCAGACGGATGATGTTCGAGGGAATTGTGCGGGTTGAACCTTGGGCGGATGGCGTCTGATCCACGAAGTCTCCTTGCCGTAGGGAGTCTGTGAGTGCGAGAGGATGTCGTCTGTGATGACGGCGGTCTCAGGCGTGTCCGGCCCTATGCCACGTCGTCCACTCGTCTGAGAATGCCACGGATGCGTAGCGTTCGCCAAGGATTTTTGCAACTCGATTCATCAACTTGGTGAGCTGTTGGACTTCCTCCTGGGTCAGGTCCTGGCGAAAGCGCGGATGGAGTCCCCAGCGAGTTTCGACCTCTTCCCCCGCCACGTTGGACATGACGCTGATGAGCTTGATCTCGTTACCCGTTTGGCCTTTCTGAGTCGGGGCATCACTCGAGGCTGCAGCTGTGGCTGCTGCCTGTGAACCGTCGATCGTGGTTCCGGGCGGGGCCTCTCCCTGGAGGATCGCCGTGATGGCGGGCACGACGGCGGTGGCGCAGAGCGTGGCGGCCGACGTGATCTGCGGATTCCCGGCGACGCCCAAGGCGTCGGCTACGCGGCCGCCGAACGCGTCGAACATCTCGTTCTTGGACTTGCTGTCTTCGGCGATCGAATACTTGAATCGCTCGTAGAGCTGCCGGCTGTCCGCCACGGCGCCGCCGATCGTCAGCATGATTTCCATCTGATCCACGCTCGAACCGAAGGCCGGTTCCAGCACCGACTTCAGTTGGGCCGTCACGGCGTCTTCGAGTCCGTTCATGAATTCCGGCTGGTCCTTGATCGGAACGTGGAAGGCGGACAGGCGGTCCGTCAGGTTGAACATGACCTTCACGAATTCCAGGTAGACGCCCCACTCATCTTGGCGTTTCAGCTTCAGTGCCTGCTGCGGCGCATGTTTCTTCATCATCGTGACCGATTCGCCGGCGACGGCGAGAATCAGTTCGGCAAGCGACTTGAGTTGTTGACTGTACGGGGTTTTTGTCGTGGCCATGGTCCTCGGTCGTTGGGTGGTAAGTGAATCATCATTATAGCTGAGGAGAGAATCTGGCTCCAAGGGGGCGTCCACGGGAGCGTCGACCGTCGTAGGCCGTGCGCTCGTTGAAACGGTCCGCTCCGCAATGCTATACAGCGTGAAGACCCCTTCGCACCCCGCATGAATCGAGATATCACGCCGTACATTCTTAAGCGCCAACCTGAGGACGCCGCGTCGCGGAAACTGTCGATCGACTATACGGCAGCCTTGAATCCGCAACAGCTGGCGGCGGTGATGGCGGGGGACGGGCCTTCCCTTGTGATCGCCGGGGCAGGCAGCGGCAAGACGAGAACACTCGTCTACCGTGTGGCATATCTGATCGATTCGGGCGTCGATCCTTCACAGATCCTGTTGCTCACGTTCACGCGTAAATCGGCCCAGGAGATGTTGCAGCGAGCCGGCGAGCTGATCGGGGTGCGGAGCGAGCGGGTCTGCGGTGGTACGTTTCACTCCGTCGCCAATATGCTGCTTCGGCGCTACGGACGGGGGGTCGGTCTAGAACCGGGATTCACCATTCTCGACCGCAGTGACGCCGAAGACCTGATCGCGCTGGTCCGGTCGCAGCTCGGTTTGAACGAAAAGGACAAACGCTTTCCCCGCAAAGGAACCATCGCGGAGATATTCAGCAAAGCCGAGAATACCCTGCGAAGCCTGGATGACGTCGTGGTCGAAGAGTTCGATCACTTTGCCGATCATCTGGACGCGTTGGCGCAATTGCAGAAAGGCTATCACGTTGCCAAGCGGCAACGGCAGTTGGTGGATTACGACGATCTGCTCGTGCTTCTCCGCCAACTGCTTCTAGAGGACCAACAGGCACGCCAAGCGATCTCGCGGCTCTACCGGTACATCCTTGTCGACGAGTATCAGGATACCAACCGGCTGCAGGCGGACGTCATCAGGAACTTGGCGGCCACTCACCAGAACGTGATGGTGGTCGGCGACGACAGTCAATCGATTTACGGGTTCCGCGGTGCGACGTTCAAGAACATTATGGAGTTTCCGAGCCTGTTCTCTGGCACGACGATGTACAAGCTGGAAGAAAACTATCGCAGCACCCAGCCTATTCTGAACCTGGCGAACTGCATCATCGAAGAAGCGGCGGAGAAGTACACGAAGCGCCTGTTCACACGCAAGCTCGATGGGCCGTTGCCGACTCTGGCGGAGGCGGCGGGCGAAAACGCCCAGTCGCGGTTCGTAGCCCAAAAGATTTTGGAGTTGCGTGAGGAGGGCGTGCCGTTAAGCGAAGTCGCCGTGCTGTTCCGGTCGAGCTTTCATTCGTTCGATCTGGAGATCGAATTGTCACGGAGCGGATTGCCGTTCGTGAAGCGCGGCGGGGTGAAGTTCATCGAGACCGCTCATGTGAAGGATCTGCTGGCACATTTGCGTGTGGTCGCCAATCCGCTGGACGCCGTGAGCTGGCATCGGGTGCTGATGTTGGTGGAGGGGGTTGGACCGAAGAAGGCCCAGGATCTTCTGGCGTCCTTGGTGAAATCGGAGAGACCCTATCAAATTCTACGGGAGGTCAGTGGACGTTCCGGACAGGGGTTGAAGAATCTCGCAACTACACTGGAGAGTCTCTCGGGTGCCGACGATCTTGGGACGGCCGATCAGGTGAACCATATCTACGAATACTATCTGCCGATTTTAAAAGAGCAGTATGACGACTACCCCAAACGCACGAGGGATCTCGAACATCTCCATACCATTGCCGAGGGCTATCCGGAAGTTGAGGCCTTTCTAGCTGACCTTGCTCTGGAACCGCCTGACGGGAGTGCAGTGGACGTGGAGGGGCCGGACCGCGACGATGAACGAATGGTGTTGTCGACCATCCATTCGGCAAAGGGGTTGGAGTGGCAATGTGTATTCGTCATCTGGGTGGTGGACGGGAAGTTCCCATCGATGTATTCCTTCGTGACGGACGAAGAATTGGAGGAGGAGCGCCGGTTATTCTACGTGGCGGTGACCAGGGCCAAACGCCATCTCTTCCTGACCTACCCCATCAACGTGTTCGACAAGAGCAGTGGAATGCTGCTGTCGAAACCGACCCGTTTTCTCGACCACGTGTCGCCCGTCATGTACGAGCAACTGGCGCTCATTGAAGAAGGAAGCCATGCGGACTGGCGGGGCTACCGAGACGATCTCTATTGACCGCCGAGTTCCGCACCGCGAATCCGCATAGAAGATAGAAGAAGAGTCGCCAGGAATTTATGGTCAGCCGTCTCATCGTGTTCGGAGGAGCCCTCGTATTCTCGGTCTTGTCCTGCGTCCTGGGTTCGTGGAGCGGAGTTCTGGCCACAGAGCCGGCCCCGGTAAAGGGGCGCATGTGGTCGCAGGTGATCGCAGAAGCGGAAACACTCGGGCTGCCGGTCAAATTCCTCAAATCGGTCCCGCCCGACTTCGTGACATTTGAATTTGACGACCTACAGGCGTTTGCGGCTGAGTACCACCTAGGTGAACACCGAATGGTCCTCAACAGGACCCTGTCGTTCAACACGGCAGGCGGGACGCTTCGTCCATTGCGGCGGCTCACTCATGGTGAAATCGAAACGCTCTATCATGAGCTATTCCATGCTTATGTGGATTACCTGGCGACGAGTAAGTCGGGTGAACCCGCTGACCCATTTCTGGTTTTTGCACGGGCCCAGCAGCAGTGCCGCTACAGTACGGTGCTCATCACTCCCGTTGTGCAGCGAAAAACGGAGACGGAAGAGCGGTATCTAACGGAAACGGAATCTTGGGAATCACTAAACGAAGCCTGGGCGGTCTTCGTCGGGTGGGCTGTGTGGAACCAGTTAGAATCGACTGACCGGACCAAACAGTCGGTGCTCAAGCCGGGTAAAGCTAGGGACCTGTGGGTCCGCCGACTTCAAGATGCTGATCGTGAAGGGAAAATCAGCGGATACTACGAGCCGGAAGACCCAGAAGAACGACGGGTTGCCAGGAAGCGATTTTTAGCGCGGGAATCTAGACTGTCTTCGGAGGAGGCAGGGAGATTGATGGGGGAGGCATTGGGGTATCCTGCTGATTTAATTGAACAAGCCATGAAGGTTCTTAGTCCGATCCCTCCCGGGTCGGGGCCCTGCCGTTCATAAGGAGCAGAGCCTCGCTGCTTTTCTTCCTTTAGGGGACATGATGATAGTTCCCTCCTTGCGTTGGCTATATACTAAAGGGCCCCATGACGTGCTCCTAGTCGAGAGTGAAGGAGTGAATTTCCTTTCCAGTCAGGAAAAATTTTCTGATTGGCGGATTGGGGCTTGACACAGAGAAACTTCATCAATAGAATCGGGCGTTTCCTGAACAAGGCTGTGTCCGCAGCTCTCTCTTTTTTCCTTTTTCATAAGGAAAGGGGAGCTGTGTGTGGACTAGCCTACTCTTCATTTTTCATTCAGGAACATAACGAAGAGAACAATTCTTGTAATTTAATTTTTGAAGTTGGCTGTTTCGGGCAGGTACCCAAGTGGCCNNGCAGACTGTAAATCTGTTGCCATCGGCTTCCAAGGTTCGAATCCTTGCCTGCCCACCAAACCAAGCTTGCTCGTACCGGCTAGCTTGTGAGTGGGCGAGCCGGATAAGCACCTCACGTGTTTTGCCTGTGAAAAGCTCGTGAGCTGGAACAGTAAGGCGGGCGTAGCTCAGCGGTAGAGTCCCAGCCTTCCAAGCTGGCTGTCGTGGGTTCAACTCCCACCGCCCGCTCCATTTGAAGACGTGAAGCGCGAAACGTTGATTTGTGAAGCGCAGCTGAGGATATAAGCCAAGATGGTGAAGAAATGCGCTTCGCGAGCGACGAACGACGCGAGACGGAGTCGAGGGGCCCACGTAGCTCAGTTGGTAGAGCACGTCCTTGGTAAGGACGAGGTCACGCGTTCGATCCGCGTCGTGGGCTCCATACCAAGCTTCGCTTGGGCCGCGCCCTTCGATCAAACGGGCGCGGATAGGTCTTGTGCCTTCAGTAATGAAATAGCTTGCTCGACCCGGAGCACTCACAGTGGAGTGTGACGGGGGAAACACCCAGCTGTATTGAGAAATTGAGAAAAGGAGTGATGTATGGCGAAGGCGAAATTTGA
>FKKE01001345.1_pt1 | contig 16517 bp, 16 predicted proteins | sample 1106331 | NCBI WGS metagenome assembly FKKE01 (sample SAMEA3931202, study PRJEB13176) | freshwater metagenome | biome: Drinking water system; feature: drinking water; material: freshwater | place: China | collected 2013-02-06 | reverse complement strand
CCGATCTCTTCGTGCTGAATACCTGTTCGGTCACGGAGGAAGCCGAGCGCACCTGTCGCTACCTCATTCGCAAGACCCTACGCACCTCCCCCGAGGCCTTTGTCGCCGTCACCGGCTGCTACGCCCAGACCGGTCCGGACGCCGTGAGCCGGCTCGACGGCGTCGATTTGATTCTCGGCACCGACTTCAAGATGCGGTTGCCGGACTTGCTGCCCCGGCCCACCGAACTCCGCAAGCGCCCCGCGCCCGAGTTGCTGCACAGCAAGCGCATCGGCCGGGACGATTTCACCGTCGACGGCGTCGGCGACTACGACTGCACCCGCGCGAACCTCAAAATTCAGGACGGCTGCGATTTCATGTGTGCGTTCTGCATCATTCCCTTCGCGCGCGGACGCGAGCGAAGCCGCGACTTCGACGATGTGCTCCGTGAAGCCGAGGCCCTGGCCGCGCGGGGCCATCGGGAGCTGGTCCTGACGGGCGTGAACGTCGGCCGCTATCGCCACCAAGGCCGCGGGCTGCTGGAGCTTCTCGTCGCGCTCGAAGCGATCGGAGGCCTGGACCGCATTCGCATCTCGTCCATCGAACCCACGACGGTGTCGCCGGAACTGCTCGACCATATGGCCGGCTCACGCAAACTCTGCCGCTACCTGCACATCCCCCTGCAATCCGGCGACGACGAGGTGCTGCGCACGATGCATCGCCAGTACCGGGTCCGCGACTATGTCGCTCTTGTCGATCGAGCCCTGCGCCTGATGCCCGATCTCGGCCTCGGCACCGATCTGATGGTGGGGTTTCCGAGCGAGGCTGACCGACAGTTCGCCAACACACGCGCGGTGGCCGCCGAGCTTCCCTTCGCCTACTTCCATGTGTTCCCCTATTCCGAACGGCCGGGAACGGCCGCGGCGCGCCTTCCGCACACCGCGAGCGAGCGCGTCGTCGCGCAGCGGAACCAGGAGCTGGCGGCACTCTCCCGGCACAAGCGATTGGCCTTTGCCCAACGCCATGTGGGACAGGTCGTCGATGTCTTGTTCGAAGGCCGCCAGGAATCGGGTTACTGGACCGGTCTGACGGGCAACTATCTTCGGGTCGGCGTCGCGGGTACGCCGAGTCTCAAGAATCAGCGGCTGCCCGTGACCGTCTCCGGAGCCATGGATGGGCTGGCGCTGGGGACTGTCTCCACTCCCTTGCCTCGCGAATAAGCCATGCGATCGCCATCACGGCTCATGCAGGTCCGCCTCGCCCTCTGCTTGATCGCCGGCCTGCTGATCGGCTGCGCGCACGAGCCCCCGCCTCCGGCCACGAGCGCCTTCGATGGAATATGGACCAGCGCCCAGCTCGACTACGATATTGCGCTGAGCGGCATGATCGGCCTCGCCGAGCGGTCCAGGGCGAAGGGGATTCAGGACGGCGATCCCGTGCTGCGGCTCTCGGCGATGGAGGGCGCGCGGGTCACGGCTCGCCAGTGGCTGCCGGACGGCGAGTGGCACACGGTGACGCTGGAACGGGCCGCGGACGGCACGGTGACCGGCTCGGACGGCGCGCGCGCCTGGACGCTGCGGCGGAAGGAGGCCCGGACGCCATGACGACCGGCTATCGCGTGCACATCGAGACCTTCGGCTGTCAGATGAACGAATACGACAGCAAACTGGTTCGGTCGCTCCTCCTGAAACGGGGCTTCACCTTTACCGACGATCGCGAGCGGGCGGACGTCGTCCTCATGAACACCTGCGCCATCCGCGAGAATGCCCATAGCAAGGTCTATGGCCACCTGGCGGACCTGAAGCCGATCAAACGCGCGCGCAACCTCGTCGTGGGCGTGCTGGGCTGCATGGCGCAGAACCTCAAGGAAGAGTTGGCCGAAAAGGCGCCGGTGGTCGACGTGCTGGTCGGCCCCGACAGTTATCGCCGGCTCCCCGACTTGATTTTGGGCGCCATCCAAGCCCAGGAAGAAGGCCTCTCGCGCAAGGGCTTTGCCGTCGATCTGTCGGAATATGAAACCTACGAGGGCGTGCTGCCGGATGCGCCGGTCGGCGTGAATGCCTGGCTGGCCGTCATGCGCGGCTGCGATAATTTTTGCACCTTTTGCGTCGTGCCCTATACGAGAGGCCGCGAACGGTCGCGCGACCCGGAAGGCATCTTGCGCGAAGCGGCAGGGCTCGCGGCGCGAGGCTGCACGCAGATTACCTTGCTCGGCCAAAACGTGAATTCTTATCGATATGAGGGCTGGGATTTCGCGAAACTGATGACGGCGGTCGCCGAGGTCCCAGGCATCGAACGGGTGCGGTTCACGTCGCCCCATCCGAAAGACTTTCCGCCGGCGCTCCTGGACGCCGTGGCGAGCCACCCAAAGATCTGCAAGCACATTCACTTGCCGGTGCAGTCGGGAAACGACCGGATCCTCGGCTTGATGGATCGGACTTACTCGCGCAAGGAGTACCTCTCCCTGGTCGAAGAGATCCGCCGACGCCACCCGGGCATTGCCCTGACCACCGATATCATCTGCGGATTCTGCACCGAAACCGACGAAGAGTTCCTCGACACCTATCGGCTGGTGCAAGATGTGGGATTCCACGCCGCCTTCGTCTTCAAGTACTCCGAGCGCAAGAATACGATTGCCGCCCGCAAGTACCCGGACGACGTGCCGGAACCGGTCAAGAGCGAGCGGGTTGCGAGATTAGTGGATCTCACGAAGGCGCTGTCTCTCGAAAAGAACCGAGAGCTGATCGGCCGGACGGTCGAGGTCCTGGTCGAAGGCGATTCCAAACGGTCCCCCGATCAATGGATGGGCCGGACGGACACCTTCATCACCGTCGTCTGGGACAAGGGACCTGCCGGTGTCCGACCGGGGATGCTTATCCCCATCACCATCCAACGGGCTTCCGTGACGACCCTGTTCGGCGAGCCGATCAGGGGCCCCCTCCCACCTGCCTCCGCCTAACCAGCAAGAACCGGCCGTACCTGGGCCCAGCCCCCACCACTGGGCAGAAACCGTCCCAAGACCGCCCCTTGCGTACGCGCAAAAGGCCGCTATACTTCGAGCAAAGGTTTAACCCGTCCGATCCGATAAGAAAAGGACGCGTGGCGAGCCCGGATACAGGGGCTCGACGAAAGGATAGGGATAGTCGCTATGAGCCTGACGCTGGAGAATCTGATTTCGTACGGACTGGTCGCATGGATGCTCGCCGGCTTTGTACTGATGGGCCTCAATATCTGGTAGACATCCGGCACACCCCGCTAATACTTTCTCAGCGGTGGAAGTCCCCGGTTCCACAACCGCCTCCGAACCACTTCCCAAACCCGATCCTGCGCCGCCCGTAGTCCGTCACCACTTTTGGCCACGAGTTTGATCGCCAAGCCGGCCGCGGCCGGGCGCGAGACGCCCCCCAAGACCTCGTCGCCGAGGGCATCGAGTGCGGCCGCCATGTCCTCCTCGAGCAGCACCAACTCCTTCTCGCCCAGTCGATCGGCGACCAAGAAGGCCGAGGCGACGTAGTCCCACTTAGCGGCCAACCCCACGCCATGCTCCGACCTGCCAGGCACCACGGTAAATCGTTCAATGAGTTGCCGCCCGTCCGCGTCGTGGATCCGGATGTCGGATGAAAACTCGGCGAAGGCCCATCGCTCGCCCCGCGCGATTCGTCCGCTCGCCAAGGCTTCACAAAACCATAAGACTCCGCCGCGGGCCACGGTGATCTCGAACGATTGGGCGAAGCGGGACCCGGCATAGGGAATGGCCGGTTCCGGCGCCCACTCGGCGATCGCATCGGAACCGACCTCCAGCCGCACGGTCTGCCGAGCCGTCTCGACGCTGGATCGATAGATCCGGTTGGCGGAGGGCGTGGAAAACAGCGCGTGAGCGCCTGCGCCGACCCTCGCGTGGATCGCGAGGTGGTCCCCGCCGACCAACCCGCCGGAGGGGTTCACGAGCAGCGTGTAAAGAGCCTGCTCGCCATCCAGCTCACTCGGGGGAAGAAAGTGCCAGGGCGTCGTGCAGGCGGAGCGCTCCAGGACCGTGCGGCCCCCGCGACGCACATAGTCGAGGTCGAGCGCGCCGACTCGTCCGATCGTCGCCGTCGAGCTCATGGGCGCCAGGGCCGGCTCCGAAGGGGACACCCTGCGGGCAGCGGACGTTTTCCTCACAGTTCCACGGCTCACGCATCACGCCTTACGCGTCACGAAGCACGTGGCTTCGATCCATTGGACCACCTGGTCCAGCCCCTTGCCGGTGAGAAGATTCGTACAGATGAACGGAAGGTCGCCGCGCATCCTTTTGCTGTCGCGTTCCATCACGGCCAGATCGGCGCCCACGTGAAGCGCAAGGTCGATCTTGTTGATGACCAGCAGATCGGATCGCGTGATGCCCGGCCCGCCCTTGCGTGGAATCTTGTCGCCGGCCGCCACATCGATCACGTAGATGACGCGGTCCACCAACTCCGGGCTGAAGGTCGCAGCCAGGTTGTCGCCGCCGCTTTCCACGAACATCAGTTCGACGTCGGGGTGGCGCTTCAGCAGATCGTCCAGCGCTTCCTGATTGTGGGAGGCATCCTCGCGAATCGCCGTATGGGGACACCCGCCCGTTTCCACTCCCAGAATCCGGTCTTGGGGCAGGGCCCCCTTCCGGGTGAGAAATTCCGCATCCTCCTTCGTGAAGATGTCGTTGGTCACCACGGCGAGACTATACCGATCCCGCAGCCGCCGGCAGAGCGATTCCACCAGGGCCGTCTTACCGGACCCCACCGGTCCGCCGATGCCGATAACAGGGATGCCGCGGGTCCGAGCCTTTGTCGGATGCCCGCTTCCACAGAGATGGTCGTCATCGCGATGCATGGTTTCAGCAAGAGCTAATAGCTGATGGCTGATAGCTTATGGCAGAAGCAGGAGCTGCTCATCGTTTCCAAGCCCTTGTGCCATACGCTATAGGCCATGGGCTCTGCTAGCTCCTAAAGAGCCGCGATTCCAACCGGCTGTGCCGCATGGCGTAGATGTCCTGGATCGGCGTCCAGGACACGAAGGCCTGGTCGGTGCGAACGGAACGGCTGATACGTTCGATGATAGGAGTCCACTGTTCGAGCAACCGCTGCCCGTCTCGCTGTCCCATCGGCAAGAGCTTGAGCCCCGCGGATACGAAGCCGACCGCCGTGTGATAGAGAGCGCCGGCGACAGTCATCTCACAATCCCAGCCCGCGGCGCCCAGGGTGAGGCCCATCGCAATCGGCAGATGGCCCGGCGTCGACTCTCGATCGGCGGCGGCGCGAAACTCCTGGACGATCGATGAGCTCTCAAACTGATCCGCGGCAAGGCGGATCACCTGCCGCCCCATTTGCCGGCTGGCCAGGCGGGATTCGCGTCCGAGTTTCATCGCCTCCAACTCCCAATCCGCTTCGATGGCGTCGGCTGCTCCACGATTTCCTTTGGAGCCCTGCGCCTGGACATCCCAGGCCCTTGCCACCGCCACGGCTTCGCGTCGGCCGACGCCATTCTGGAGCAGATCAGTCACGTACCGAGACAGATCCTCGGCATGCTTGACCAACCCGCCCTGGACCGCCGCCTCCAGCCCGGATGAGTAGGCAAATCCCCCGGAGGGAAAGAAACTGTCGAGAAATCGCAACCCTGTGATAAGTGCCGCAGTTTCCATGACTCAAGGCAATCGTGGGGGGCACGAGGCAAGGGGCAATAGGCAATGGGGGAGAAGTCTGTGGGTCAAATCCATCTACCTATCACCTATTGCCTCTAGCCCCTCGCCTAAAAGAGAAAATACCGCTGCGCCATGGGGAGGACCCGCATCGGCTCACAGGTGAGCAGCTCGCCGTTAGCGCGCACTTCGTAGGTTTCCGAATCCACTTCGATCTTTGGAAGCGCATCGTTGAGTTTGAGATCGCGTTTGCCGATGCTCCGGCAGCGCATGACCGGCGCCACCCGTTTCTGCAGGCCCAGCATGCGCGGCACCCCGCCGTCGAGCGCCGCGCCGGACACGAACGTCACGCTCGTGGAGAATGGCGCGCGGCCGAAACTCCCGAACATGGGACGTGTGAGCACCGGCTGCGGCGTCGGGATCGACGCATTCGGGTCGCCCATCGCGGCGGACATGGGGAACCCGCCCTTCAGTACGATCTCCGGCTTCACGCCGAAGAAGGCCGGCCGCCACAAGACGAGATCGGCCAGCTTGCCGACCTCGACCGATCCCACTTCATGGGCGATACCGTGCGCAATGGCGGGATTGATCGTGTACTTGGCCACATAGCGGCGGGCTCGGTAGTTGTCGTGCGACCCCCTCTCCCCGTCCGTTCCACGATCCGACAGGTGCCCCCGCTGGATCTTCATTTTATGCGCCGTCTGCCAGGTGCGGATGATCACCTCGCCCACCCGCCCCATGGCCTGCGAGTCGGAGGACATGATGCTGATGGCGCCCATGTCATGCAGGATATCTTCCGCCGCGATGGTCTCGCGTCGAATCCGCGACTCCGCGAACGCGACATCCTCGGGGATTCGCGGATTCAGGTGGTGGCAGACCATGAGCATATCGAGATGTTCGTCCATCGTATTGACGGTAAAGGGCATCGTCGGATTCGTGGACGAGGGCAGCACGTTCGGCTCGCCGCAGACCTTAATGATATCCGGCGCATGGCCGCCGCCTGCGCCCTCCGTATGGAACGAATGGATCGTGCGGCCTTTGAAGGCCTTGATGCTGTCTTCCACAAACCCGGCTTCGTTCAGCGTATCTGTGTGAATCGCCACTTGGACGTCGTAGCGTTCCGCGACATCCAGACAAGTCGAAATCGCCGCCGGTGTCGTGCCCCAATCCTCGTGCAGCTTGAGTCCGATCGCCCCCGCGTCCACCTGCTCCGCCAACCCCTCGGGCAGGGATGAATTGCCCTTTCCAAGAAAGCCCAGATTGATCGGAAAGCCATCCGCGGCTTCGAGCATCCGATGGATGTTCCAAGCGCCGGGTGTGCAGGTCGTGGCGTTCGTGCCCGTGGCCGGCCCCGTGCCGCCGCCGATCAACGTGGTGAGCCCGTTCGCCAACGCCTCATGAATGATCTGCGGGCAAATGAAGTGGATGTGCGTATCAATGCCGCCCGCTGTGACGATCTTGCCCTCGGCCGACAGCACTTCCGTTCCCGGCCCCACCTCCATCCCGGGCGTGACACCATCCATGAGATCAGGATTGCCCGACTTACCGATGCCGACGATGCGCCCATCGCGAATCCCGATGTCGGCCTTCACGACGCCCCACCAGTCGATGATGATCGCGTTCGTGATCGCGAGGTCCAACGCCCCGCTCGCCCTCGTGGCCCTCGGCGATTGCCCCATGCCGTCGCGAATGACTTTCCCGCCGCCGAACTTGGCCTCTTCTCCCGGCACGGTCAAATCCCGCGTGATCTCGACCAGCAACTCCGTATCCGCCAGCCTGATCCGATCCCCCGCCGTCGGACCATAGAGATCGCTATGCTGCCGCCGCGGAATCTTCATTTCTTCTCTCCCCTCTCAGTGGCCTGGGCGGACTTGCACTTCGAGCTGAACACCCCAGCTTTTGCACAACGGTTAAACCTGATGACAATCCAACTGGCAAGGTAGCCAGGGTTGACTTCACTGCGCGCGTCGAGGGAGGCCCGCCATCTCACCCGCCCGCCCCGCGGCCGCCAAGACGTCCGCCTTCCCGGCGGGCGCGGCCTCCGCGAGCAAGAAGTCTACCCTGGCTATCTTGCCCCTCTTCACCCTGATGGCGCGCGCTCCGGGAGCAAAGAGGTTGAACCCTTCGACCCGTCAGTCAGTTATTTCCCCTCGATAAACCCTTCAGCCTTGGCTTTTGCTAGCGCATTCGCCTTCACCTGCGCATCATCCAACCATCCGTTCGTCAACCCGTTAATCCCGTAGGCCACCCGCTTGCCGCCCAGCGCCACCAACGTCACCTTCTTGGTCTCCCCCGGCTCAAACCGCACCGCCGTGCCCGCCGGCACTTGCAGCCGGAACCCAAAAGCCTTCTCCCGATCGAACTTCAGCGCCCGATTGGCCTCGAAGAAGTGACAATGCGAACCGACTTGAATCGGCCGATCCCCGGTATTGGCGACAGTCACCTCCACCAGCGGCCGCCCATGCAACGCGATGATCTCTCCTTGCCCTAATATCAATTCGCCCGGAATCACTTCGGCCGGTTGCAAGGCGCCAACCTTAGCTTTTGCCAAGCCGCTCTTCTTCGTCACTTGGACGGCTTTCGCCCGTTTCTTGCTCCCTCCAGTCTTTGAACTTTTCTTCATCCCCGCACCTCGTACCTCGCACCCCGAACCTCGGTTCTATCGAATCGGCTGATGCACCGTCACCAACTTCGTGCCATCCGGGAACGTGCCTTCCACCTGAATCTCCGGAATCATCTCCGGCACGCCGGGCATCACCTCGCTACGCTTCAACAAGGTGGCACCATAGGTCATCAGCTCCGACACCGATTTGCCGTCGCGGATGCCCTCCAGCAACTCGGCCGTAATGAACGCGACCGCTTCCGGATGGTTCAGCTTCAGCCCTCGGGCCTTCCGGTCCTTCGCCACCTGCGCCGCCACATAAATCAGCAGCTTCTCCTGCTCCCTCGGTGTCAGATGCATGATAACCCCGTCTGGTTATGGGTAAGAGGCGATCGGCTATAGGCGAGATTTGAGAACGTCGTTTCTTTCCCCATAGCCTATAGCCAATTGCCCCTAGCCTCACACTGTCAAATGTAGCTTCACCATCTCCGCGCTCAACGCATCGCTCCTGCCCGACGCCGCTCATGCAACAGCTACCTGGCAGGTTACCGCGAGCGCCAGTGTCCCTTGCCTCACTTCTTCTGATACGTGCCCTGATGCGCGACCCAATCGCAGCCCTTGTCCGGATTCGTGTATTCGCTCCAGGGCTCCGGTTTGACGAGCCCCTTGGACCGATTCACGATCTTGAACTGCCCGTCTTTCAAAATTTCTCCGATCAGGACCGGCTTGTGGGTGTGATGGTTGGCCGTGTCCATCATGATTTCCCCGCCCGGCGCGAGGAACTTTTGCCCGTAGACGGCCTTGCGGACCTTGTCCACCTCGGTCGATCCGGCCTTTTCCACCGCCTGCTTCCACACATGCACCCCGAAGTAGGCCGCTTCGATCGGGTCGTCCGTCACGCGCTTCTCGCCGTCGGGCAAATTGTTTCGCTTGCAGTAGGCTTTGAAATTCGCCACGAACTGCTTGTTCTGCGGCGTCTCGACGCTCTGATAGTAGTTCCAGGCCGCCAGGTGACCGACCAGCGCCGTCGTGTCCATCCCGCGCAACTCGTCTTCCGCGACACTGAAGGCCATGATCGGCGCATCCCCCGCGCGAAGACCCTGAGCGGCAAATTCTTTGTAGAAGGGCACATTGCTGTCGCCGTTGATCGTGCTGACCACGCAGCCTCCGCCGCCGGCCGCAAACTTCTTAATCTTGCCGACGATCGTCTGATAGTCCTGGTGGTGGAAGGGCGTGTACTCTTCCATGATGTTCGCCGGCGGGACTTTCTTGGCCAGCAACATGGCACGCAGAATCTTGTTGGTCGTGCGCGGATACACGTAGTCGGTTCCGAGGAGGTAGAACTTCTTGAACCCGCCCCCTTCCTTGCTCATCAAGTATTCCACTGCCGGCACGGCCTGCTGATTGACCGCCGCTCCGGTGTAGAAGACGTTGTGCGAGCATTCTTCACCTTCGTACTGCACCGGATAGAACAACAACCCGTTGTTCTTTTCAAAGACCGGCAGCACGAACTTGCGGCTCACCGAGGTCCAGCAGCCGAAAACCACCGCCACCTTATCCTGCAAGAGCAATTGCTTCGCCTTCTCGGCAAAGAGGTCCCAATTGGACGCCGGATCGACCACCTTCGCTTCGATCTTTCGGCCCATCACCCCGCCCTTGGCGTTGATCTCTTCCACCGCCATCAGCACCACGTCGCGCAGCGACACCTCGCTGATCGCCATCGTGCCGCTCAGGGAGTGCAACACGCCGATCTTGATCGGCTCCTTGTCGGCCGCATAAGACAGGGCCCAGTTGCCCAGGTTCCCCAAGAGCGCCGCCACGCCCACCCCGGCCGCCACCCGCCCGCCCTGCGCCAGGATCTCTCTGCGCGACGGCTCGCCGGGGCTCCTACGCCTAGTCTCTGACTCGTTGGCCTTCCTCAATCTGGGCATATTGGCTTTCATGGTGGCCTTCCTTCTCCGACCACCCCTGTGCGCTCCTTTTGAATCCTGCAATCATCCCTCAAAAACTTGGCACTTCCTCACGAGGTTCGCTTGATGTGCGGCCCTAAATTGGCCAGCACTTCTTTCGCCACGAACGCGGCGTACTCATTCTCCGGCGGCTCGCCCTTGAACATCTTGATGATCGTCGAGGTGTTGTAGATGGCGTAGCGACTCCGATTCGGCACCGTTACGTCCATTGCAACGCCACCGCCGAAATTGACAAACTTGTCCAAAAAAGATTGGTAACGCAAGTTACTACGCTTCTGAAGCCGACTACTGGATACGTGCAGTGCCTCTGTTTTGTTCTCAGGCGACAGGACGAAATAGTCATATCCTTTCTCTGTCGTCAGTTCCGCGGCTCGATAGTAGATCAGGAGCTCCCTCAGCCAAAACTGGTATCCCTTATAGAATGGCTCACCCCATTCATAGATGACTTGGTAGGTTTCGGGACCCAGCGGGTATTCGGAATAGCCACCCCAATCCTCATCCTTGGGATGATAGTCGTCGAACCCCCAATCCACCGGCCAAGGGCGATTCAATGGGCCGAGGGGAGCGCCCGCCTCGTCCACGATCTGTCCGGCGCCCACCCCACCGCTCGATAGCGACCCCTTTCTCATCGCCACCACCGCAGCAGCTTCAGCAACTGCAATAGCACTTCCACCACTATCATTGAAGGTGTACCCACTGACCACCACATAGTGATCAAACCCCTGTTCACGCGTCAGATTCAGGCTTCGACGTCGCACTGCGTCCGAGACCACATGAATCTCCGTCGCCATTCGTCGCGGATCACGATAACGATACCTAGACACGATAAGAGAGGCTGAGTGAGTCAGTCGTACGGAAAGTCCATACTCATAGCCCTCCTGCCACTTAGCCTTCCATGCATCTTTCGAACAGCCGCAAACTGCCAGGACGGCAAGACAGAGAACGATGACGTTCCAGTGGCGCGGCGATTTCATAGAAGATCGTCTTCGACCACCCAGCTTCTGGGCAATCCTATCGAGATGTCCGCGTCAGGATCAAGCAATTGGTTGACTGGACGGAATGCGCAGCGAGGCAAGCGGCACGGAGCGGCCTACCTCGTTGGCGGCGGGACGGGTGGTCGGCGACAAGGTGACCAGCGCGGACACCCTGCGCCCATGGCCAATTCTGTCACGCGCCGCGCCGGCTTGGCGACGCTACGTCGCCGTTTTAGAGGTGCGAGCGGTTCAGCAAAGAGTGCAATAGGAAAGAGAGCCCATCGCATGCTGGGCGCCTGGAGCCGACGACCTGTTCGTCGATGCAGGGATGGCTAGCTGACCTCGATCAGCTCGCGATGGAAGAGGACGACTTCGCGGGAGAGGGGCTGGCGGTAGACCATGCGGGAATAACAGGCATAGGTGACATAGGTATCGTGCAGGCAATATTCGGCGATCTCTTTCCCCTGCCCCTTCTCCCACATCTCCCCGACCTGCTTCCCGCTCCCCGACTTGGTCTCGACATTCAGAGCGCGGGCCAAGACATCCAGCTTCACCCAGCCGCGCGACTCCCAATTGCTCCAGACCGCCAGGGTATCGTAGACCGGCTCGGTGCGGAACTTGGCCAGGCTGATCTCCACCGTCGGCTTCACCTGGTGGATCATAGAGCGCTTCTTGATGAACGGCAGGTCGAAGCCAAGCCCATTGTGGGTGATGTAGAGGGAGGGGCGAATGACCCCGATCTTCTCCCAGAAGAGCCGAAGCAGCTCCCGCTCGTTCCGCCCGTACCAGGCGATCGACCCCTGGGGATCCAGGCCATCGGTCAGGATGATCAGACCGATGCAGACGATGCGGCTGAAGGTGCCGTCGAAGGCGGATTTCTCATAGTCCTTGTCTTGCTGGCTGCCCTCGGCCACTTCAAGTAGATCTTGAGGTGAGACGAGTGAAACCCCTGCCATCTTGGCCCACTCATCCTTCGGCATCATGACCGTTTCAATGTCGAGCACAATCTTCATGGGACACCCCTGAGCGTATGGCCTATAGCGAATGGCTTATAGCAGAAACATCGGACAACGCCCTAGTTCGTCCTCTTACCATAGGCCATCAGCTATATGCCATAGGCTGTCTTCTTGAGCGCGTCTACAATCGGCCGATCTGCCGGCGGAAACTCATACTGCCCGAGATCCTCAGGTCGGACCCAGGCCAAGGCCTCACAGCCTAAGGGCGCCGCCTCCCCGCGCACAAGTCGGCACCGGAAGAAGTGCAGCTCCACCGTCTTCTCCGGGTAGGTATGGCGAACGACCCGAAACAAGTCGGGCTGGCCGACCTCCACTCCCAATTCTTCTCGAAGCTCCCGATGCAGGCAGGCTTCCAGCGTTTCCGAGGGCTCCCGCTTCCCGCCCGGAAACTCCCAGAGCCCCTCGAGATGCACCCCCGCCTTCCGCTTGGTGATGAGATAGCGGCCCTCTTTGGCAATCAGGCCGGCAGCCACTTGGATGATGGAAGACATGAAGGCAAACCGTGATCAGTGATCCGTGAACAGTAATCAGTTTTCGGATTTGAACTGTACAATTCCTCCTACCCGTTGACCGAGAGCTGACAACTGCCAACTCATCACTTCTTCCCCTCCACTGGGAACGACTTGCAGAAGTCTTTCATCGGACAAAGGAGGCAATAGGGGTCGCGCGCGGTGCATTGCGTCGCGCCGAAGTCCATGAGCGCCTGATTGAAGTCGTAGCCCTTGCCGCGCGGAATCAGCGACTCCGAGAGGTCCCAGAGGAGGCTCTTCTGCGACTTTGGCTCACCGGCCGCGACAAACACGCGGTGCAGAACGCGCATGACGTTCGTATCCAGAATCGCCGCATCTTGGTTGAACGCAAACGAGCGAATGGCTCCCGCCGTGTAACGGCCGATGCCCTTGAAGGAGAGGAGTTCCTCCGCGTCGCTCGGCAGCGTGCCGTCATAGCGGGCGACCGTTTCCTTGGCGATGCTGTGCAGCCGGTAGGGCCGGATGTTGTACCCAAGCGGATACCAGGTCTTGCGCACGTCCTCCGGCCTGGCCGAGGCCAGCTCGCGAAACGAGGGGTACTTCCCCAAGAACTCATGGTACTTGGGGATCACCCGATCCACCTGCGTCTGCTGAAGCATCACTTCGGAGACGAGGACGTGGTACGGATCGCTCGTATGGCGCCAGGGCAGATCGCGCCCGTGCTCGGCATACCAGCGCAACAGACGCTGTTGAAAGCGGCGCTTTTGCGCGGGAGACAGTCGGATGGATGAAGGGGATCGGCGCCGAGATGCGTTCGTGGTTGATCGTGACCGCGGCCGAGCCGGCCGGCTCCGTCGAGCCATTAGTTCTTCTTTAAGTTTGAGGGAGCTGCAAACTGGCCTCGGCTGCCCTTGGCATCGTCTGTCTCATTCTTGAACGCGGGAGAGTAACTGCCGAGCCCCTCCCATCCGTGCAGAAACAACGCGGTCACGACGGGCTCCTTGCCTTTTTTCCATTCTGCGCCCAATTGGCTAGGGCTTTCATTCGATACTCGGCCGACGACGGTGATCCGACTCCACATCTTGAAGTTCATCTTCAACTGCTGCTGATCGACAATCGCCCAAAACGCGTCCTGCTCATCGCGAGAGACCGGAAGGTGCGGCTCAAGATCGGCGTCCAGTGGGCGGTTCCGTACGAACATCCAAGTCCGCCCCTGCTGATCATATCGGGCGCTTACAATCACGCCCCCCAGCGCCACCACTTTCCCCTGATGGGCTTCCGATTGCCGACTGAGCATCCCGTACGTGATGTTTGGGTCGAGCTGGTTCAGATACTGGCTGGGGATAGGGCTCGTCTTTGAGGCGCAGCCCGGCAGGCAGACACCCGCGATCACGATACAGCCCACGATCAGAAGTCCGCGTTGCATAGTCAGATCCCTTATTGCCTCAGGTATTCAGGAGCAAAAACGGCGGCGGCATCGCGCCGAGCGGGGGAAAGACTACACCCAGGAGAGGGGCCTTGTCTAGCCGGCAGGAGGAGGCGTAGGAGCCGGCTTTTCCGGATCGCCGAGGGGGAGTTTTATCAAGGCATAGGGGTCGACCCGCGCCCCGTTGATTTTCACGCCCAGGTGCAGATGGGGCCCGCTGGCCCGGCCGCTGGCGCCCACTTTTCCGACCACGCCGCCGCGCTTGACCGTCTCCCCGTCCTTGACCAGCACTTCCGACAGATGAAAGTACATGCTGTAGAGACCGAGGCCGTGGTCGAGAAACACGCCCTTGCCGGAAAAGAAATGATCCGCGGTCAGCCGGACGACTCCGTCGTTCATGGCCAGCACGTCCGTGCCGAGCGGCGCCGCGACGTCTTCTCCGTTGTGCGGGTTCCGCGGCTGGCCGTTGATGATGCGCGCGCGTCCGAAGGCCCCGGAGATATGCCCATGGACCGGCTCGATAAACGAACCGCTCCAGAGCCGTTGCGGCGAGGCGCCGCTGAGCGCCAGGCGGACCTGCTCCTGCTCGACTTTCACGCGGGCCAGGTCCTGCTCCGAAAGATCCACCTTATCCTTGGGCAGCTTGAGGTGCTGCGTCGGGAACTTCTCCTTGAGGACCAGGACGTGATAGCTCAGGTGTCTGGGATGGTCGGGATAGTTGATCTCGATCGCCAGCTCATGGGTCCCCGGCTTCTCCTCCATGTCGATGCCCAGCAGCCCAAGATAGTGGCCGATCTGTCCGGAGCCTCGCGCCTGGAAAAACGGCACTGTCCTGGTCATGAAGCGCCCGACGACCTCGCCGGGCGTCCCTTCGACGGGTACGCTGACCAGCAAGACCTGTCCCTGCTTGGCGCTCAGCTGGCCGTTGATCCCCCGGGCATCGTTCGACGGCGCCGTCGCCAAGAATTCGACGGGGAAGATGCTGGCCAGGATGATGACCGCCGTGAGGACGAGGCGATCCTGTCGCCGCGATCGGAGGAGTGATAAGGTGGAATCGGCCGGCATTATCGAAAGGCTCGCAGTCCGGAAACCTGGGCGACGAGCTCCTCGACGCGGCGGTTCTGCGCGCTGAAGGGGTCCATGCAGAGAATCGTCTCTTCCCAGTAGCCGTTCAGCTTCAAGTAGGTCCAGTCCACGGTATAGGAGCGGTTTTTGGCGCGGGCAAAGCGGATGAAATCGCCGCGTACCTTGGCCCTCGTGCTTTGCGGCGGCACCGACATGGCCCGCTGCACGGCCTCCTCGTCGACCACGCGATCCATCAGCCCCTTGTTCTCCATCAGGTAGAACAGGCCGCGGGTGCGCTTCACGTCGTGGTACTGGAGGTCCATGAGAAACACGCGCGGATCGTCCCAGCCGCACCCTTTTTTGTCGACGTAGGATTGAATGAGCGTCCGCTTGGCCACCCAGTCCACCTCGCGGGTCAGCTGCATCGGGTCGTCGCCGAGCTTCTCGAGGATATAGCCCCACTTGGTGATGATGTCGTCGATGACCGGATGGCGCGGCTGCGTCGCCACATAGTCCAGCGCCTTGTCGTAGTAGACCTTCTGGATCTCCAGGGCGCTCATCTGGCGGCCGTCGTCGAGCTTCACCTTCTTCTTGAGCGTCGGATCGCGCGAGATTTCCCGGATCGCTTTCACGGGATCTTCCAGCTCCATGGCCGGCACCGTGAACCCGTCTTCGATCATGCCGAGCACCAGGGCCGCCGTGCCGACCTTGAGATAGGTGGCATACTCCGACATGTTCGAATCGCCCACGATGATATGGAGTCGGCGATACTTCTCCGCGTCGGCGTGGGGTTCGTCCCGCGTGTTGATGATGCTGCGGGAGGAGGTCTTCTCGTGAATGTGTTGCGCCCGCTGCGAGATGAAGAAGACGGCTTTGCCCGAGACCTTGAGCACCTTGCCCGAGCCGGAGAAGATGGGCCGGGTCACGAAAAACGGGATCAGCTGCTCGGTCACCTTCCAGAAATCCACGTCGCGCCGCATGAGATAGTTCTCGTGGCAGCCGTAGGTGTTGCCCAGCGAGTCCGTGTTGTTCTTGAAGATGTAGATTTCCCCGGAGAGCCCTTCCTCCCGCAGCCGTTCCTCGGCCGCCGGCAGACAGGCTTCCAGCAAGCGTTCCCCGGCCTTGTCATGGATGACGAGATCCGTGATGTTGTCGCATTCGGGGGTGGAATATTCCGGGTGGCAGCCGGTGTCTTGATAGAAGCGGGCGCCGTTGACCAGGAAGGCGTTCGAGGGCCAGCTGTTGGGGATCAGGCCTTCGAAGATGTAGCCGAGCACCTTTTCCATCGGGAGGTAGATCCGCCCGTTGGGGGAAAAGATGAGCCCGTACTCGTTCTCAAGCCCAAAGATTCTGGGTTTCACA
>FKKE01001742.1_pt1 | contig 16577 bp, 12 predicted proteins | sample 1106331 | NCBI WGS metagenome assembly FKKE01 (sample SAMEA3931202, study PRJEB13176) | freshwater metagenome | biome: Drinking water system; feature: drinking water; material: freshwater | place: China | collected 2013-02-06 | reverse complement strand
AAAATGAAGCGTTTGAAGCGGCTACATAGGCTTTTTATAATACACAGAGCAACAGAGATTTAATCGGATCGTTGCCCAGGGTAATTATCTTGACAAAACAGCAATGAAAAAAATAGGTTTCGGGCATGGGCGTAGTAAAATCTTTTCTTGCAGTGTTTCATGGATTTCGACTCTGCTTCTTTGATCCGCACATCCGGCGGTTGGCGATTTGGCCCTGGATCATCGGCGGATGTGGTTACATCGTCGCCTTCATCATTTCCTATAACATCCATTCCTCGCTCGTTGGATACTTCGTAAATGACGGGAGCGGAATTCTCCATAACTTGTGGCTGGGACTTGTTTGGCTCGGGGTAACGCTTTTCTTGTTTATTGCTTCAATGTTGCTCAGTGTCCTCATCGTCCTGGTCTTTGGTGGAATTTTTCAATCTTCAATCGCGCTCCGGGTAGCAAGTTCATCGGGACTGCCGCTCCCGGGTGAAGCAGACGGCATGAGAGGGACAATCGATGAGGCATTTCGCAGTATCCGCACTGAGTCTGTTAAATTGCTCTGGCTTCTCCCCCTGAGTTGCGTTGCGCTGATCGTTGGTTTTATCCCATTCCTTGCGCCTGCTGCGCTTGTTGTTGGCGCATGGCTGCTTGCGTACCAGTTTGTCGATATCGTTCTCGACATCTTTAAGTTAAGTGCGAAGAAACGGCTCCGCTTCGCAATGGAGCACTGGATACCCGTCGTAACGTTCGGGCTAGTCCTCTCTCTCATCTGTTTCATACCGTTCGTGGGCTTACTCATACCGCCCGTAGCTGTCGCCGGCGCCGCCTGGTGGATGCTCGAGACAGAATGGGGTAAGTTGAAAATGCGCGATATTTTAGCGGCAGAGAATATCAGAACAGCAAGATAGTTGAGGGGAATGTGTGCGCATACTCATAGCTGAAGATAACGCAGATCATGCGAGCATCTTTCGTCAGCTGCTTTCGCCGTATGGCGAATGTGTTGTGGCGTCGGACGGCGAAGCTGCGTTTAAGGAGTTCTGTGATTCCTGGGAGCGTGGCGAACCATTTGGACTTATCTGCCTTGATGTTCTCATGCCAAAGATGAATGGTCATGAGACACTCCGAGCAATCCGGAAGTGGGAGGCAGAAATGGGAATTGGGGGCTTTGAGGGCGTTCGCGTGGTGATGACTACCGCGCTTGAAGATGACGAGAATATCGAGGAAGCGATTAAGGCTGGTTGCGAAGGGTATGTGTTTAAATCTGCAGGTGGCAAGCGCTTGCTGAAACAGCTCCGGGACCTAGGGTTAATTAAGGATACGGAGTAGAGCAGGCCGGACGTTTCCCCGTGAACGTGAACGTCTACGTGACCGTGGACGTTTACGTAGACGTTCACGGCCACGGGTACGGGAATAGACTGAATTCATCTGGGCCATAGTTAATTAAATCCCGCCAATAGCTTTAGGGATTGCCACCTCAAGCCGATAGCTAGCCTGAGACAAGGTTATTGGTCCGTATACTGCTGTACGGTTTGTTATTGAATTTCAGCCAGTTAGTGGCATGAGCCGACGCCGAGTAAGTTGATGGCCAAGGTTATTAATCGCCCACGAGCGCAATCCCGTTCAGAGAACAAACAGAAGCCCGACCAGGGTTCCGTTCCTGATACTGCAGGCCTGCTTACCGCCGAAGAGGCTGCTGATGGTGACTACCAGCTTCAGGTATCGCTCCCCGACACAGACCTCTCAGCTACGGTCGGTGCATTCACTACGAGAATCGAACGTAAGAAGCGGGAGCAAGAGAAGGTAAACGGTGTCCTTGAGCAGGAAACGCGAGTGCGCCAAGGAATCCTCCTCGAAGCGCTAATGAATATCCGTCGATCGCTTGCTGAAGTCATTCGTATCGATCTCGGTGAACGATTCTTCCTAACTCTCGATGTCGATGACTGGGAAGGCTGGCCAAGGCTCGTCGTACAATTAAACGATTCAATTCTGCCCGATGTAGAATATCCCCAATTCCAAGTGAACGCACACGATCGAAACTCGCGTGGGATCATTGAGATTATCTACGGCGAACAAACAAAGCCAGCGCGTATCTCGATGTCCGATGAGAGCGATGTTCAGCGATTACCGACAATGCTCAAGAAATGTGTTCGCGCGTTTCTTGATCGTACCGGGGAAATTGTGCTCAAAGCCGAGCACCACGAAGACCCAACCGAAGAAGAGAAACAACTTCAGAGAAAGCAAATACCTGGGTTCGATACTGTCGAACCCGCAGCGGATTATCCGGCGATTTCTGGCGATCTGTTTGATGATGATTTCGCGCAGATCGACATCCTCGAGCGACTCCCTTCACTGGGCCAGCTCGATGCACTCCCAGATGTTGCGCCCGAATCGAGCAAGACCCGTCGCCGCTCGCAAACTGCCGCAACCGAAGAGCTCTATCCCGAGCCCCCGGTTTCGGTACAAGGGAAGTAAGCTTCAAACGTCCATCATTGCACTGAGTGCGAAACGACTGGTTCGGGTGCGAGCAATTCTTCAATCACCTCTTCAGGAGTCACCGGGCGATAACGTTCCCACGCACTTGACCAACCGAATTTTGCATAGGGCGCTTGCGCAGGGCTTGTGCGTCGGCGGAGGAGCCGCTGCTCCCCACGCACACTCAAGTCATCCGCGTTCGTCCAGGCAGAGACAACACCTGAAGTAAGGAAAATGATCGATTGCCCGTAGTGCCAGGATTGGGTGGTCCCAGTGCTAGCAGGGCTTTTCGAATCTGGCTCGCCGAAGCGCTCGAGCACATCGCCTTCACTCAGGCCTGCCTCAAGCATCACCTCGCTTTCAAAGAAGATTTTTGCCTCATCAACCGTTTCAGCTTCAACCGGCCTGAGGGAAACAACAAGCAGGAGAAGTGTGAGTTGAAACAACAGACCACAGAGAAAGCTATTGGAGTAGTGAGTAGTTATCAAGCGACACCTAGTGCAAACAACCGATTCTAGACGCCAGGATGAGAGTAGCATAATATCGATCAATTGCAGATAACCAATGCGCTTACTTGTGCAGGAGACTGACCGCGGATGGGTGCGAATTTTCCCTCCCAAGATTATCGGGCAGCCGTTTCGCTCGACGAACCGAGGCTGGACTTTGTAACTTTCGCAAAATTCGGCGAACGGCTACTGCTTGCATTCTGTTTCGCGGCTCCCCTCTCGATCGCCTTATCACAAACGATCGTTGTAGCTTATATCCTTCATTCAATCGTCTGTTCTGTACTCTATCGGGGCTCCTTGCGTTCTCCAGCCGTGCGTACGATAAGCGTTCCGATACTCTCTTTCATTGCGATAGCTAGTATTTCGAGTGTTGTCGGGATTGACGCGCCTCATGCTGTCCCTGAGCTGCTGAAGACCGCGTTCTACTTGATACTCCCGTTCTCGGTGTATCTCACACTCACCGTAAGTCTACCCACCAGGGAGCTCGCCGAAAGTGCATCGCACCTGCTTACGAAATGTCTCACCTTCTTCACCGCACTCATCCTCGGGCAATCAATTGCAGCAATCCATACGATTATTGATCCCGGGTTTGGTCCCAGTTGGTCACTCAAACCACCTGGTCCAGTAACTGAGTCTGGCCAACTTGTCTTCGTTTTGACGTTTCTCATGTTCGCCCTCTATTACATTGAGCAGTTTGCAACAAATGCCCCGCAACAAGCGAGCGCTACTCTGACAAGACTGCTCTCGCTCATGCTCTTCGGTTGGCTATTGGTGCTTGCGTGGCCAGAGCAATTTGCGCCGCAAACGATTGCGTATCATGCACCGCTCTATCGAATGGTCACTGCTCTCTGCTTGGTGGTTCTCTTAGGCGCAAAAGTATATCGGTCTACTTCCGAACGAAGCACGGCAAAGGTGCCGTTACTCGTTCGTCTCTCTCCATTTCTCCCGTGGATTACTTGCGCTCTCCTTGGGGCAGCCTTACTCATCAACTTAAAGCGGGGCCCGTGGTTAGGGGTATTTATCAGTGGAACTGCGCTCGGATTGTTTGTTGCCCGCCGGATGTTACCGATCACACTTATTCTCGTTCTCCTCCTCTTTTTCCTTCACCCAACCTACGAACGAGTGCTTCATCTTGTTGATGATTTTTCGATCGTCGGAGGCCGACAGAATATGTGGACGTTGGGTGCTGAGCTTGCTGAGCGTTTCCCTCTCGGCCTTGGCTGGGATAACGCGAGCTTCATGCAGCAATTTGACCCACAACTCCCGCCAACGCACCGTCACATGCACAATAATTTATTGAATATCACGGTAGAATGCGGGTGGCTCGGAGTGATTGTTTACCTCTGGTGGATGGTCGCAGCAATCGCCCTCGGCATTCGAGCGTGGATGATTCTACGCTCAGATGGAAAACCACAAGTCCGTTCACTGGGTAACCTTGCCTTTACGCTGAGTGTTGCGCTCCTCGGTTGGCAGATTGCGGGCCTGGTAGAATACAACTTCGGTGACGGTGAAGTGAGATTACTCGCGTTGCTTTCGATGGGGATGGTGTCTGCGATCGCCTCGCTCACCCATTCAACCGCTCAAAAAGTTTAATATCTTCCCGCAGTACTAACGCAATTTCGTCAAGGGATCGTTCAAGCTCGACTGCATCGGTGGAAGTAGCGTTCCGGGCAACTCCCAGTCGTAACGCATCAAGTGTCACACCCCGCTTTGTTGCTAATCGGGCAGGAGTTACACTTACCTTGTTATTCTTCGCTTTCAGGGTATCAATGAGTGATTTTCGTTTGCTGATCAGCTGATTGATCGTCGCAAGTTTGAGTTCCAATCGTTGCTTCACTTCAGGAGTAATTGACGTCGCAGGTACTGATGGTGGCTGCAGGCTCGCCAGTGGGAGTTGCGACAGCGAAGGAATCGGAGGAAAAGGGGGAGGCGGTGAGATGCCTAATGCTGCCGCTGGTAATGGTGCCGTAGGCGTGCCAAGCTGCTCTGATTTTTTTTGCTCCGCTGCGAGACGAGCCTCAAGTGAGCGGATTTCCATTTGGAGAGAGCTCACCATCGAATTACAATCGGTCGGCTGAGAATTTGCTGGAGGGAGCACGTCACTTTCGGTAACGCCCTTGGGGAGTTTCTCTTCTTCGCCACTAAGCCGAGAAATGAGCTTGTCCTTTTCGCCTAATTCTTCCTCGAGCGTGAACACTCGCCCGCGGAGTTCATCTACTTCTACCTCAAGCTCAGCAATATGATCCGTGAGGCGTACACCTTGTTCATCAATCCGGTAGGGCTTCCCCTCGCGGTCTCGTCCACGTGAGCCAGGGCGAGTTTTCGAATCCGCAAATACATCTCGGACTGTGCCGAGCACCACCGCTAAAAACAGAAAACTTAGGCACCAAGAGAGTACGCGAATGGGCAGCGTAAGCTTAAGCATGGAAGGAATTTATATCATTTGTGCTGTTCCGTCTGTGGCCAATATGGAGCCAAGGGCGAAGTGTGGTGAGGAACCAAGTACATACAACCGTTTAAAACAACTAATATTTTTATCATACAAACATTTAGTCAATTAACCCAACCCTTTCACGATCACTTTAACTATGCTAAATTCCACAAAGCAAATGTTTGGGGAGGCTAACAAGTCCCCTTGTCTCGCCGGAGGAACCGCAATGGAAGTCTGGAAAGAATTCAGTGAGAACATTGTTACCCATAGTGCCGCCCATCATCTGCTAGCAATTTTGGAACTTACCGACAAACGAGGCTACGCGCGTGTGACCGATGTCGCAAAGCACTTGAACATTACCACTGGAAGCGCTTCGACGAATCTCAAGAGTCTGAAACATAAGGGTCTCGTTGAAGAAGATGATAATCGATTTCTTCACCTCTCCACCGAGGGGAAGAAACTTGCCGAAGCGATTGTTTCCCGCCGTAATATTTTACAAAGTTTCTTTACCTCAGTGCTTGGTGTCTCCGTGGATCAGGCCGAAATTGATGCCTGTAAGACCGAACACTTGCTCAGTAAAGAAACCACAGAGAAAATGGCCACCTTTGCCAAGCGGATGGCACCCAAACATTGATTAAGAGTGTATTCAACACGTTAACGCGAGTACTCACACGCACGTCTAAAGCAATCTAAAGTTGACAAGGCTACTGTAGGTAGTTAATATTCTCTCGGTTGGAACACACCTGGGCGGAGATTGGATGGCGTCGCAACAGACACGTAAGCGACTCTCGCAAACAAAAAAATTGCTCGGTTGGGAATCCCTCACGGACTCGGCAAGGTCATGGTGGGATGACCTCGAATCTCTCAACACTCATCAACTTGATCTCGTGCTCCTCTTAGCAGAGGAGTTGTTCCGCCGAAGCGTGAGCATCCAGGATTTCTTCGTCGTGTGCTCGTGCAGCAACTTCGTCTCCGTGGACGATAACCTCCGTCTCCTCGACGTACTCAATCAGGATAATGACCCCACTGCGGCAAGCGTGCTCCAGAACGCCGAGTCACCAGTCCGCGACAAAGCGCTCTACCACTAAGGAGCATTTTCATCCTCTGCGTTCCTCTGTGTCCTCTGTGAATCCTCTGCGTTCAATTCACTAAATTTTGAATAGATTGGAAAACACAGAGGCTACTCAGAGGACACAGAGCAACGCAGAGGGGTTAGAGCCCGATGACTACTCGTACCGCTTCAGACCCAGTGCGGGTAATTTGAATTGCACCGAAGTCGCGATCGCGAAAGGTAAGCTTACCATCGGTTCCTGTCTCTGGACTCGCTCCAAACCTCTTCCGATACCCTTCAGTAAGCGAAGCGAGGAACTCGTCGGCGTCTTTTGCACTGTCCCATTTTGTGTTCCAGGTGAGAATTTGGCCGCCGCTTTCCTTTTCATAGAGCGCAACCCTGTCCCCGCCCCAGCCAGCAGCAGCAGAACTTGCGCGAAGAGTTGGAATCCAGCCACCAAGGAGTGTCGAAATAACGAATTCGCCGAGCGTATCGGCAAAGACCGGTGTTGGGGCTCGAAGTGCGATACCTTCCGGAGTAATTGCTTCGAGCGTCTCGGAAGTTCTCTTGCCATTTAAGTACTGCTCGGGATGAAGAATTTCTTCGGTGCTCCGCGGGAGGTTACGAAACGCTTGGTCGATCCTCGAATATCCACCTTTTTTTAACAGACTATGGGCGAAGTGAAGTCCGCTCATGTAAGGAAAGATGAGAATCGCTTGGAGCGCGGGTGGTGCCTCATGCATCGCCGAAGAGAGCATCGCTCCGGTGAGATTCTGTACCATGAACGCCGAGACATTCTCGTCGTCACCGATCGAGCGTTGCCCACTAAGACTTCTCGCATAATCAAGCATTACGGCGGTCGCATCACCCTCAATCAGACCTGAACGGGCCATGAGCGCGTCACTCGTTTCATGCGTGACATCGGTGAGTGAACTTAGATCGTAATGTTGATCCTGCAAGGCATGGGTGAGCTCATGAACTGCGATTGGCATCTGCATCATCGACGGCATCCAGGCCGCCATCGCGTAGTAATCCTTGTCTGGATCGTAATACCCCCCGAGTTGCGACGTATAGAGAGATATTAAGCCTTCCATGTAGTGATAGTCTTTGGGAATAAGACCGAGTAATTTAAACGCGCGACCTTCATTCTCCATTCGCTCGGTCGGCACCTTCGTGCGAAGCGTCTCTCGAAGATAGCGCTCAACCTGGGCTCGATCTTGTAATTTACACGGGACAGATTTACGCACCCGCAAGCCCCGAAGTTTACTCGCCGTTTGCATCGCAGTCGCAGCGATAGAACAATCAGTTGCAGTGGCAACGGGTCCGAAGAACGGCAGAAGAAGCGTAGCTGCGAAGGCGAAACGACAGAGCAAACTCATGGTATTCTTACCCCTAGCCTCTTGACCTTCGCCTCACACTGAAGAAGGTTAGCTTCAATTTCTCGAGCATGCTGTTCGAGGGCATCTCTCCTACTTTCGAGCAGTTCGTTATTTTTCTTAAGTTGCTCAAGCTCCGCCTTGGCTTCCTGTTCCATCCGCAGTGAGGTTGTCTCGGCACGCTTCCCTTGCATGAGGTGATAGGGCAAGGCTTGCTTGGCACAGCCGAACATGAACAGGGCGAGGACTATGAGACGCATGGCTCAATCAATAACACACAGTCACCACTCTTCTCCAGAGACCTGTTTTTCGTCTAGAATGCCGGCATATGGCAAACGAGCGGGAACTCCAGCTCATCGGGGTTCGCGAGAACAATCTGAGGAATCTCCGGATCGAGATCCCCCATGACCAGCTCGTGGTTATTAGTGGTATCTCCGGCTCCGGAAAATCGACGCTCGCCTTCGACACGATCTATGCCGAGGGGCAGCGGCGATATGTAGAAACATTTAGCCCTTATACGAGGCAATTTCTCGAGCGACTCAAGCCACCACTCCTTGACTCAGCCTCGGGCGTACGTCCCGCCCTCGCCCTAGAACAGCGGAGTCGAATCACAAATTCCCGTTCGACTGTCGGGACAGTGACAGAGGTAAATGATTTCCTAAAGGTTATCTGGGCGCAGCTTGCGCTCCTCCATTGTCCAAAATGCAACCTGGAGGTGAGATCGGACACACCTCTTCGCGTGCTCAAGGCCTCAGTAGACCAAGCAAGCACGGGGCAGATTCAGCACGCAGTAATTTCGTTTCCGATCAAGATCACTGAACAGATTACCGCTCAAAGTTTAAGCAGCACACTGAAGAGCGAAGGCTTCATTCGGTTTTTCCGCCGGTCGACGAAAATGATCGAGAGAATGGAGAACCTGAGTGCTGAAGATATTGTACCCGGGTCGGTGCTCCTTGTTGTTACAAGTCGCATCTCCCTCCCGGGACCAGCGGAGAGCTATCAATTCACCGAATCAGCCGAACGGGAGTTTCTTACGGTAGTGAGACAGGCTTTTCATTTTGGCAAAGGCCGTCTCCACGTCCTCTACTTTACTGACAGAACTGGGGAAGCTGGAGACCTACCACTCTCCGCTGAACTGAGTTTTTCTCAGGAGCTCGTCTGTGAGCAATGTAAAACGCTCTACCCGCGCGCGAAATCGGCCTATTTTTCGTTTAACACGCCACTCGGCGCATGCCCGACCTGTAAGGGTTTTGGAAAAACACTTGCGGTTGATCCGACGCTTCTCATTCCTGATGAAAATAAGAGCATCGACGAAGGTGCACTTGCAGTCTGGAACACACCTTCGACAAAACATGAACTCCGAACACTGAAGAAAGCCTGTCGTGAGCATGGGATCGATACCTCAGCTCCCTGGAATTCGCTCGACGAGCGTGCAAAAGAACTCATCTTTCAAGGTGTGAAGGGACCAACGCGTTACCGCGGTATCAAGCGTTGGTTCGAACGACTTCAGCGAAAAGTTTACAAGATGCATGTACGCGTCTTCCTCTCGCGCTTTCGGAGGGAATTTACCTGCGCAGAATGCAATGGGAATCGCATCCGATCTCACGCACTTGCCTACCGAATTGAGGGGAAGACAATTGCCGACATTTGGCGCTCCCCGCTCAGTGAACTCTTGCCATTCTTCCTCGAGCTTCAGCACCGCTACGGCGCCGATGAGAGCGTTGCTCCAGCACTCTCCGAGCTGGTGAACCGTCTACGTTATTTGGTGGATATCAATCTCGACTACCTGACACTCGATCGACAGAGTCGAACACTCTCGGGAGGTGAGAGCCAGCGGGTGAACTTGGCCACGATCCTTGGCTCTGAGCTGGTAAACACAATGCTGATTCTTGATGAACCATCGGTCGGCCTCCATGCTCGCGACACAGGAAGGTTGCTTACGACGTTACGGCTGCTTCGTGACCGTGGTAATTCGATAATCGTTGTTGAGCACGACCCTGATATCATCGCTGCAGCTGACCAGGTGATCGATCTCGGTCCTGGTGCTGGCGAAGCTGGTGGCGAGGTCGTTTTCCAGGGACCTGTCGCTGAGCTTTTCGCGCATTCGCAGTCACTGACCAGTAACTGCCTAACCAAACCAAAACCGAACGAAACGGCGGCTAAGCTTCCGATTCCCAAACAGCACCTCCAGATCATCGGTGCGACGGCGAATAATTTAAAAAGCATCGATGTTGCAATCCCACTCGAACGTTTCGTGGTGATTACCGGCGTGAGTGGATCGGGCAAGTCGTCACTGGTAAACGATTCTCTCTACGGGAATTATCTCCGCCTAAAGCAAGGGAGCAGAGGGATTGAAAACGGTACTGTGGCTGAACTCCGTGGTCTCGAATTCCTTGACGACATTGTGCTTATCGACCAAAGCCCGATCGGAAAAACACCACGGTCGAACGCTGCAACATATACTGGATCCTGGGAGCTGATCCGCCAGTGTTTAGCCAACACGAAAGGAGCCGAGCAACTAGGATTCAGTAAGTCGAGCTTCTCATTTAACGTCGATGGCGGCCGGTGTCCTGCTTGCAAAGGAGCTGGATGTAATCGAATCGAGATGCAGTTTCTTGCCGATGTGTTCGTGGTTTGCGAGGAGTGCAACGGGGAGCGATTCCAACGCCAAGTGCTCGAAGTCGAATACCATGGGAAATCGGTAAGCGACTTGTTGAAGATGAGTCTTCACGAGACAGTCGATTTTTTTAGTCGAGTGGAATCTGGGGCGGTTACTGAGAAAATCATTCCGCTTGTCCAGCCGCTCCTCGACCTTGGGCTCGGTTACCTCCGGCTCGGACAACCGCTCAGTACTGTTTCGGGGGGAGAAGCTCAACGAATCAAACTAGCGAGCTATCTCAGTGCCCGCGAGAATGAGCGATTGATGTTTATCCTCGATGAACCGACCACAGGACTTCATCTCGAGGATATTTCGCGGTTGCTTACGACCTTACGTCGACTTGTTGCTGCTGGACATTCAGTTCTTGTTATCGAGCACAATCTCGCTTGCATCGCGCAAGCAGATTGGCTGATTGATATCGGACCGGAAGGCGGGGAAGCTGGTGGACGAGTCATTGCAACCGGTGTTCCAGCCGAACTTCTCGCCAATGCTCAAGCAGTTGAACGCTCCTACACCCTCCAAGAATTAAACCGTGCGCAACATGAGACGCGTTCAAATGAGGCGGGAAAATCAAAAGTGCACGCGGTGCCAGTGAGAAGCGAGGCAGCAATTAAAATCTCCGGTGCGCGTCACCATAATCTGAAAAACATTTCACTAGAAATCCCGAAGAAGAAGATTACGGTAGTAACTGGGGTCTCGGGCTCGGGAAAATCGTCGCTCGCATTTGATGTGCTCTCGGCCGAAGGACAACGTCGTTACATTGACTCGCTCTCACCTTATGCGCGTCAGTACCTCACCCAACTTACTCGAGCTGAAGTCGACAGCGTCAGCTCAATTCCTCCAACGATTGCACTCGCTCAGAAAACAGCGCCGCCACTCGGTGTCTCCACGATTGCTACGACTACGGAGATCTATCAGTTCTTACGCTTGTTGTTTGCGAGAATTGGGCTCCAACACTGTCCGGAGCACGGACTCCCCATCACACGGGCATCAGCGGAGTCGGTGTGCGATGAGATTATTGAGCGTTTTGGGGATAAGCGAATATTCCTCTTTGCACCAGTGGTGAGTGGTCGGAAAGGATATTATAATGACCTGTTCCGTCGTGCCATCCGTGCAGACATCAACGAAGCAAGAATCGACGGGCGAGTGACTTACATTGCGACCGGAACTCGACTGGAGCGACATAAGCCGCATTGGATCTCGCTCCTGGTTGCATCGCTCGGACGCGCAAAGATAAGTCGCGACTTGCTCTCAAGCGCCATTGAACAATGTCTCGCAATGAGCGGAGGAACCGTTGAGCTCGCCGTTACCGAGAAGAACGCAAAACCAATTGTCTTTAGTAGTGAACGGGTTTGTCCAAGCTGCAAACAGGGATTTCCGAAACTCGATCCGCAGGACTTCTCATTCCGGAGCACTCGAGGGGCATGCAAACGCTGTGGTGGATACGGCACAATTGGTGAGCGGAGCAATCGACAGCGAATTTGTCCTGCTTGCAATGGGGAACGAATCGAAGCGCTCGGGCGAAACGTATTTCTTGGTGAAAAGAACATCGCTCATTGCTCGCACTTCACTGCTCCACAGTTGTTAGAGTTCCTGAGCGAGCTCTCCTTCTCCGAACGTCTCGAACCAGTGGTTCAGCCCATAATGTTTGAATTGAAACACCGCCTCCGGATAATCGAACAGATTGGGCTTGGCTATCTCAGTCTTGATCGCGAATCGGCATCACTCTCCGCTGGCGAAGCACAACGGCTCCGCTTGGCAAGAACATTAGGTTCGCCGCTCACCGGTGTGTGTTATGTTCTCGACGAACCAACAGTTGGTCTCCACCCCCGAGACCATGACCAGCTCCTCGAAACGTTGCGACACTTGCGCGATAGCGGAAACACCATTGTTGTCGTTGAGCATGATGAGCGCACAATTCTTGCCGCTGACCATTTGATTGATATGGGACCAGGGGGCGGAGCAAACGGTGGACACATTGTCGCTGCCGGTAATGCGAGTGCGGTTATTGCCACGCAAAACTCTCTCACCGGTCAAGCGCTCCGTGAACGCTCGAATTTCAATACCGTCTCACCGTCAAAAACGAGGCGAATTCACTCTGCCGTAGAGCACCTCGAACTTACTGGCGCGTGTGCCAACAATTTAAAGAACGTTTCTGCGCGCTTTCCATTGCGAAGTCTGAGCGTTGTTACTGGAGTTTCCGGCGCAGGGAAGAGCTCGCTCATTCACCAGTGTCTCATTCCAGCGATCAGCGAAGTGTTCGCCCAGAGACGCCGTTCGCTTCCCAATAAGACCTGGCTCACACTTAGCGGTCATAAACCGCTTGAGCGATTTATTGAGATTGATCAGTCTCCCGTGGGGAAAACCTCAACCTCAAATCCAGCGTCGTACCTGGGCGTGTTCAGTGAAATTCGGCAGATTTTTGCAATGCTCCCTGAGGCAAAGGCTCGCGGATGGACCGCATCTCACTTCTCGTTCAATACCGGTGGCGGGCGATGCCGCGGTTGTAGTGGCAAGGGAAGCATCCGCATTCCGATGAGTTTTCTCCCCGATGCTGTGACCGTGTGTGAGGAATGTGGAGGCAAACGTTATGACGACCCAACACTTGAAATTCTCTACCAGGGACATTCGATTAGTGACGTTCTCAATCTCACCCTAAGTGAAGCTCGAACTTTATTCACGAACCATCCCAAGGTCTACCGGCCGCTCGACCGGGTGCTTCAGCTTGGGCTTGGATACTTAACGCTTGGGCAGCCAACTTACACCCTCTCGGGTGGGGAGACACAGCGATTGAAGATTGCGCGAGAATTAGGGACAAGCGCGACAGCACACACGCTCTACATTCTTGACGAACCAACAACTGGACTTCATATGCTGGATGTTGAACGATTACTCAATGTCCTACGGCAACTTGTGGCGCAAGGGGGAACGGTAATCGTCATCGAACATGATCTTGACTTTATCCGAGGCGCAGACTATTTGGTCGAATTAGGCCCCGGTCCAGGAGAGCAGGGAGGGAAGATTATCTTCGCTGGCTCGCCAATGCTGATGATGAAGCGACGGGCCGAAACTCCGACCCGCGATTTCCTCGTTGCTCGCCAACATAGTTCAGACGGCAAAGGAGAGTGGCAGAAGGCGATCAATGAGCGACCATAGCGAACAGTCGACGAGTTGTGAGAGCGCAGTAGAAGCGATTCGCCGACGACATGCGGTTCGAAAGTTCTCCGAGCGAGAAGTATCCGATGAGACATTACGGGGGTTACTTGAGCTGGCCAATCGCTCGCCAAGCGGATTCAATTTACAACCGTGGCATTTCATTATCGTGCGTGACCCAGTGCTTCGAAACCTCCTCAGTCATGTGGCACTCGATCAACGCCAAGTGAGTGATGCACCGGCGACGGTAGTATTTGTTTCCGATCCATCGGCATATAAAACAACATATCCAAAAGTTTTAAAGATCGCGGTAGAGCAAGGTGCCCTTTCATCTCAGGCAGCGAAGAGATATCGAAATACGGTTCGCCTTCTCTTCCTTACTGGTCCGCTCAATGTCATTGGATTCTTTAAAAACATTGGCGCAACACTCCATCACTTGATGCGGCCCACTCCAAAGATAATCGCAACGAAAAGCGAAGCAGGCCACTATGTGATGAGCCAAACCATGCTCGCTGCTGCCACCTTCATGATCGCAGCAAAAGCGGCAGGTTTGGACACAAGCCCGATGGAGGGATTCGACGAGTATCGGTTGAAAAAATTGCTTGCGATCCCACCACGAATGCGTGTCGGAATCATCGTCGCCGTGGGCTATGCTGCCGAGACAGGTGACAAAGTGATGTCGGTGCGATTGCCACTCGAAGAGAAGCTCTCGATCAATCAATTTTCCCGCTCGCGGATAACTCAAAAATCCTAATCAAATCAAGAGGCTGTCGGAACCACGGCAGCACTTCCTCATCTCGCGGAAAAGTGGTCAAGCTCGCTTGGCAAGGGGCCGATGAATTAGATAAGTAGCCAAAAACACTCAATATCGATGCGGGGCCACTCTTTGGAACACACTGACTCCGACGACATTCGTACTGATGTCCTCTCCACTGGCTTCGTCGTTGCTGGACGATATGAAATCCAACATCTCCTCGGAACTGGTGGTATGGGGAGTGTGTACCTCGCGCATGATCGAATTCTTGGTGCCGAAAAAATTGCGATAAAGATCTTGCATCGCCAATTTGCTTTCGAACAGAAGTACACGCAGCGGTTCCTTCGTGAAATTCAACTGATGCGACGGGTGAACCACCGAAATGTGGTGCGGACCTACGATGTGGGGGCAGACGGCGACATCGTCTATTTCACGATGGAGTATGTTCATGGTCAGTCGCTCCTCGATCTCATCGAATCACGTAGCTTCCCCAAGGAGCAATTGGTGAACATCGTCACTCAAATCTGCGATGGCTTGTCAGCGATTCATGAGTCTGGAATCATTCATCGTGATCTGAAGCCAGGGAATTTAATTGTACTTGAAGACTACACGGTAAAAATCACTGACTTCGGTGTCGCGCGGCCAGAGTCTTCCGAACTTACAGCACACAACGAAGTAATTGGCTCTTCTCCTTACATTGCTCCAGAAGTGTGGCTCGGCGATAAAGTGACATCAGCCGTTGACCTCTACAGCCTGGGAATAATCCTCTATGAGCTAAGCACCGGCGTGCTCCCGTTTGACGGCGAGTCTCCGGCGGTGCTTATGCGTATGCATCTCGACCGCGCCCCTGTCCCACCACGCGAGATCAACAAGTCAATTCCGAGTTGGCTTAATAAACTTGTGCTCAAGCTTCTCGAAAAATCTCCGCTCGCACGACCACGGACGGCTGCGGACGTGATTCAGTATGTCAAAGACAATACCTCTGCTCGTGCGCTCGATCTTGGTCCAGATAATGTCGGGTCTTATGCGCCAGTATCTACCTCCAACACGTTCCTCGACAAACTTGAAGAGCTTTCGAAAAAGGCAACCGATGCAATGCCAACCGTTCGTGGAGGGAAACGCGATTCGGCCAATCTTGCGCGGAAAATGTTACAGAAAATCCCAACAGGGAATCATGGGATTTCACGGGTAACCGATCATGTCATCTGGACCCGTCTTTTTGAGTGGTTTGGTGGCTTCTTCGGCAAAATAGTTTCATTTGCTGGAAAGCGTGTTTTTGCACTTGGGATGCTCGGCTTGCTCGGTGCAATTCTCGTGTGGGGTACCTCAAACATTATTACTCAACTCCCTGCGCTCGATAGCCCCCCCTCACCGATTAGTATTCGACACCAGGGGTATTCAATCAATCTCTACTCCTGGGGTCATGTCGTGAAATCAGGGATTCCCTATGTACTGCTCTTTCTCTTCCTGGTGAGTGCGCCGATGATGCTGATCAGCGCCTGGTGTGGTTCACTCGCAGCAGCGCTTCGCGGATTCCTCCTTGGCTTGGCTTTCAATGTGATCGCGGGCGGGATTATCTTCCTCAATCATTTCATTCCAGCATTCTCTGATAAACGACTGAGTCCTCAATCACTCATTCATGCCGCAATGGCAACTGGGAGGCAGCTCGCTGAGTTAAGTTTGCTGAGCCCGATTGTAACACTCCATAAGAGCGAGCAACTGCCTCACGTCGTCTTGATCTCGCCAGAGCGATACGTCCCCTTGACCCATAGCGTCATGATGGCGTTGCTCGTTCTGATCTACCTCGTGCTTATCGTCTATACCGCACGACGCGCGCTCGATTCTGAAACGAAGAAACCGGAGCTCGTCTACCTGCCACTCGTTGTCGGCTGTCTCGCGCTCCTCCTGATTGAAGAACGGGTCATGCCCGAGATGATCGATTACGTATCAGCTGCGCGGATGACATTTGAAGTGCTGCAATTTAAGCTTGAGCCAGCAAAAGTTTTTGTCGTTGGAACGCTGATCAATTGGGGTTTTATCTACTTCACCGTTGGGTTCTTCGTCCCGCTTACTGGTGGAAAACGAACGGACGATTGAAGGTTTTCCGTGGCCATGAACGTGAACGTGGCCGTAAACGTATATCGTATACGTAAACGTATATCGTATCACTAGTGTCCAGTAAGCCTG
>FKKE01003467.1_pt1 | contig 16668 bp, 16 predicted proteins | sample 1106331 | NCBI WGS metagenome assembly FKKE01 (sample SAMEA3931202, study PRJEB13176) | freshwater metagenome | biome: Drinking water system; feature: drinking water; material: freshwater | place: China | collected 2013-02-06 | reverse complement strand
TTTGATTTTTTTGATTAAACACTCTAAAACAGAAACTACTTTTAGAACAGGCGGCTTCTGTGGACCTCTTGAATGGATGCTCTATAAACAGAATGCTCCTGCAGAGGGTTGATTCCGATAAAATATTATGCTCCATAGTAAAAACGGCATAAAGAAAACATTTAATTTAGCAGCCTTCTTATGAATGCCCTTGTAGCTTACACCATCAATGAAAATGATTTTGTACTGAGTCCTGAAAGAGTGATGTTCTGGGAAAAAGAAAAAACACTGATCATTGCCGATCTGCATATCGGTAAAACGGGGCATTTCAGGAAATCGGGAATACCTGTACCCCAAAAAGTTTTTAAAGAAGACCTGCAGCGGCTTTTTTCTCAAATACTTTTTTTTAAAGCAGAGCGGCTTATTATTGCCGGTGATCTTTCACATAGCAGGTCCAATAAAGAATTAGAGTTGTTTGAAAAATGGAGACATGATCTTAATGGTTTGCAAATGATCCTGGTGAATGGAAATCATGATATACTTGAACAGCGGTGGTATGATGAATTGGGAATTGAAACCAGGGATTGTCTTGATATAGGAAATTTTTCTTTTTGCCATGATCCTGAAGAAGCCTCAGTAAAAGATCATCATCATTATATTTTTTGCGGTCATCTTCATCCCGGTATCAGCATTCGTGGCCGCGGAAGACAAACCCTGCAATTTCCCTGTTTTTATTTTGGTAATACTATAGGAATTCTCCCGGCATTCAGTCGCTTTACAGGTTGTGTAAATGTACAGGCACAAAAAGGAGAAAATGTTTTTGCTATAGTAGATAATGGAATCATGCAGGTACAGTGAAAAGCTATAGTTTGTAGCCGGTAGTTTGTAATTCGGAGTTGCTGGAGTTATCGTTCGGCTGCCTTTTTTCTTTTTAAAGTATTATAGTCTATAAAGTAAATGAATCGCAATGTGAATTCATTGCCATGACGGAGATCTAAGGTTTTACCCAGGTTATTCAGGTATCTTTTATGAATTGCCCCATCAACATATTCTTCATTACCCAGAAAATTTTTCCAGCCAAAAATGATACGGCTCCCAAGACGAAAATCCCAGGTAAAGAATGCATCAAGATTAAAGAAATTCACATTCTCATCCTGGTTTGGAATAAAGGCACGGGGAATATCTCTTCCGTTGGCAGCCACATTGGCAAAGCGTTTATAAATGACCTTACTCCAGTTATGCCGTATTCGCATGGTCAGGTTCATTCGCGATGTTAAATTGTAAACGCCGGAATAGATGGATGTGATATCGGTAAAATCAACAAAGCTGATGATGGGTTCTCCATTCATTTCCCTGCCGGCATAAACAATATAATCAGTCTCTTTTTCATTCCGGTTAGAAAGGCTCATCGTTACTTTATTGCTGAAGCGATAGCGGAGTCCAAATTCAAGAATATGATAAGTATGTTCTTCGGGTATATGAAATATGCCTTTTAACAACTCATAGCTAAAATATAATTTCTTACGGCTATCGGTGCTTCCTTCTATTTCTGCATAGCTCCAGGGTGGTCGCTTAGCATACCGGCCGGGTGTGTTTAAAACAAAATAATCGTTTTCACCAAATGGCAATGAGCCAAGGGTCAGGTTTATATCCCAGAAATTCCTGAAAACCCAAAATCCTGAAGCATTGAACCGTGCCCAGTTATATGTGTGTGGTTTGTATAAACTAGCATAATATGCTGATAAGCGATAATTATAAGTAAGAAAATTTCCTTTGGGAGTAAACTGATTAAAGCTTATCTGTCCTAAGTAAGAAACTTCATTTGCTGCTCTTAAAATACCCAGGTCATTGGGATCATACTTATCAGACTCAATGATATTCTGAATAAAATATTGAATCTTTCCACTCACCTTTCCTGCCCGCAACAATGTACTGAAGCCATCATATCCTGCGGGTCCGAAGATCTTGCTATACCGGGTAGCACCGCGGATATTGAACCTGTTCTGTTTATCAAAAAAACTAAAATCAAATGCAGATACATTTGCATCACGATTATTCGCTTCTCTTATCACATTTGTATTGGTAAACGTAACATACGACCTGTTTTTTAATGCCTGGTCAATTACAATTATATTATAATTTGCCAGCGGCTCAGTAACAATTGTGCTGTCATTACCGGAAGTTTTGTTCCTGAGTATGGCTAATTCTCTTTGTCCAATGGCATTGAAAAAACCAATACCCAGTTTATTTTTTGTGCGGCCAGAAAATTTTATTGCATTATACAGATTTGTTACCCCGGGATTTTCAATGATCTCATAATTGGAATTGCTCTGAACAAAATTTTGAATGGTTCCGTATTTCTGTGGTCTTTCCCCTACCCGTCTTGAATAAAATAAACCGGCTTTATTAAAAAGTTCCGTACCCTCAGTAAAAAACTGCCTGTTCTCATCAAACCTGATCTCATAAGGAGTAAGATTGTTGACCACATTATCAGAAACTACTTGTCCGAAGTCAGGAATAATAGTAGCATCAAGTGTAAAGGCCTCGCTGATCCCATATTTAAGATCCATACCACCGCTTTTCAACCATTCCGTTTTATTATTACCATTCACCGGAGATATATTGACACCGGTAGATAAATAGGGTGAAAAACTTAAACGCAAAGGCGGACGAATATCTTTCAGACCTGAATAATCTCCAAACTGGTTGACAAATCCATTCACATTCGGATCTACAAAATTCCAGAATGAGTTCTCATTATTCCTTCTTGTAAAACGCATGAATTGTATACCCCAATCCTGTATATCTTTTTTAGAGAACCGCAAAGAGAAATAAGGTATCCGCATTTCTACAGACCATCCATTCTCCAGTATTTTAGTCTGGCTTTCCCATACAGCATCCCATGTTTTATCACCATACTCACCAAAATCACCGGAGAAGTTGGGAGAAAGTCTTGCATCGGTTTGTACATTGGCTGTTGTAACCAAAAACTGGAAACCATTCTGGTTATCATTGTAGGTATCGAAAAAAACAGAAAAATAATCCACATCAGTTCGCTGCTCGCCATCTCTTGCAGTTAATTGCTTACGTATTTGCGCCGGATCATCAAAAAGCATGGCGCCTATGTATATCGAAGTATTATCGTAAAGGATCCTTACTTCTGTTCTTGCTGTAGCGGGTTCACCAGCTTTGGGAAAATTTTGAATAAAATCAGTTGCTACTGAAGCAGTCCCCCAGCCTGCATCATTAAGTACTCCATCAATAATAATAGTACCATGATTTTTAACGGCTGCAATTTTACGGGTTTGAGAAAAACCGTGAAGACAAAGTATGACCAAGGGTACCAGGAAAACGCATCGGATGGACATGCAGTTAGTTAATTATGCTAACGGCAAATATAATCTTTAAATTGCTGCCTGCATAAACCTGCAATGTTTAAAATTTGGAGCCTAAAGAGCTGATTTCAAACTAATTCATCTTTTTTTTAAGTGTACTTACCTGTTGGTGAAGGTTTGTAACGATATTGGCCAGCTGGTTAATATCCCAACGTTGTTGCGACACTGCCCTGCTGATAACCACAGAAGCCTGCCATAATTCGAGTACTTCATCCGAGCTGATCTGGTAAGGCTGGTAAGAAGGGTTATCACTGATCAATGTCAATTTATTTTTTATACGGTTGTTCTTATCGATCCTTTTATAAACGATGCCTTCTGATCTTGAAACAACGATATAGGTATAATTATTTTTAACATCCTCCAGGTTCTCTACTTTTTCGCCTACAATGATTGACCCGCTGGGTGTAGGTAACATAGAATCTCCCATGATCTCAAATGCACGGTAATTTCCGCCTGATAACATGGGCAGGGTAAAGGTGTTCAATTCATCAATATAATCAGGATCTGCATAACCATTTAAATAACCCGCCGCTGCTTTCATCGGTACAAAGGGAATATCAGGGCGGCCACCTGCCAGTTTCAGTGCCCTTCGTTTGGCCAGGTAATTTCCTTTGTTCTCACTCAGGTCTTTTCTCAAGATATCATCCATGGAAAGCTTGAATATATCGCAAACTGTTTCCAAAACTTCAAGGTTTGGTCTTGCTCTTTCCTCTTCATACGCACCAATAAGTGATCTTTTAATTCTCAGCTTATCAGCAAACTCCTGCTGTGTCCAACCCCGCAGCTTGCGCAGGTATTTCAGATTTTGATTGGCAATATTCATAGAAGCTAATTGAATTAGTTGCAAAATACTAAATATTTTGGTTGATCAAAACAATTTTTTTAGTCTTTCACATTTGTCAGGCCGGAAAAAACCAAACATCTTTGCCATTCGAATAAAAACCTATGGCAAAAACTAAGAAAGCAGCGGTAAAGAAGATAAGACGTACAAAAAAAACAACAGGCTCCGGACGAGAAAGACCAGTAATCCTTATTACCAATGATGATGGTATATCAGCACCGGGAATTAAAAGCCTGGTAGAAGCTGTAAAAGATCTTGGAAAAATAATTGTAGTAGCCCCTGATAAACCCCAATCGGGAATGGGTCATGCTATTACGATCGGCTCTCCACTACGGTTACATCCCGTTCATTTTTTTGAAGGCATCGAAGCATACCAATGCACCGGCACCCCGGTTGATTGTGTAAAGCTGGCAGTGGACAAAGTGCTTCATCGCAAACCAGATCTTTGTCTCAGCGGCATCAATCATGGCGCCAATCACAGCATCAATGTAATTTACTCCGGTACCATGTCAGCCGCTGTAGAAGCAGCTATTGAAAGCATTCCTTCCGTTGGCTTTTCATTGCTGGACTATAGTATTGAAGCAGATTTTGGACCAGCCAAAAAATATGCCCGTATCATCGTTGAGCATCTATTATCTGCAGAGCAGGACAAGCACATGATACTTAATGTAAATATTCCAATGGCAACAGATGAGGAAATAAGGGGAATAAAAGTTTGCAGGCAGGCTTATGCCAAGTATGAAGAAGATTTTATTGAAAGGGATGATCCGCATGGAAGAAAATATTATTGGCTTACCGGTGAGTTTGTCAACTTTGATAAAGGCAAAGACACTGATGTGTGGGCCCTGGCAAATAATTATATCAGTGTGGTTCCCGTACAATTTGATATGACGAATTACGTTTTAAAATCTAAATTTGAAGAACAGTGGCAACATTTATCCTGAAAAAAGATGATCTTAAGCTTGGATTAATACTTGGAATATTAGGACCCGCATTAGGTCTTGTAGTTGCTTATTTCTGGAAATTCTCTTCTTTAGACTTTGGCGAATTTCTTTCCTTTTTTTTTAATGACAGCAAGCTGATCACATCCATCGGTGCATTGTGCTTACTGGCAAATGCTGTATTGTTTACCATTTATATAAACACACATCGGGATAATACAGCCAAGGGAATATTTGCCACCACTCTTGTTTATGGTATTGCCATATTGATCATCAAAGTTTTTATTTAGCAGATTTTATTGCAGCTATTAAGCATTCCTTACGTGGTGCCATAGGCACTCCCACTCTTTTACTCTTGTTCATTATTCACCATTAATTTTCAATTTGTCACTTAGCTTGCCGAAGGGTTGCAATCGGGCATTTAATGTATTTTGCGCTTTGCAATGAAGTACTATATCATAGCTGGTGAAGCTTCCGGTGATCTGCATGGCAGTAATCTTATTAAAGAATTAAGAAAGCTTGATGCTTCTGCAATTATCCGCTGCTGGGGTGGTGATAAGATGCAGCAAGCCGGTGGCGAACTGGTAATGCATTACCGTGATCTTGCTTTCATGGGTTTTTGGGAAGTGATCAAAAATATTTTCACCATTCTTCGCAATCTTCGCTTTTGTAAAAAAGATATTGAACAATTTCAGCCAGATACGTTAGTGCTTATTGATTATCCCGGTTTCAATCTTCGTATAGCAAAGTGGGCAAAACAAAAAGGTTTTCCTGTTACCTATTATATATCGCCACAGGTTTGGGCCTGGAAAGAAAACAGGGTAAAGATGATGAAGGAAACAATTGATAAGATGATCGTCATTCTGCCTTTTGAAAAAGATTATTTTAAAAATAAATGGAACTGGGAGGTGGAGTATGTGGGGCATCCGTTGGTGGAAGTTATTGAGACAGTAACCGGGCGCCGGGAGCCAGGAGCAAAAAATTCCGATCCAGGAACTATGAACTCCAATCTTATTGCTCTTTTGCCCGGCAGCAGAAAACAGGAGATACTCAAAAAACTTCCTGTAATGCTTGAAGTGAGCAAAGCATTTCCGGATCATCAGTTCATTGTTGCCAAAGCTCCGGGACTGGATGACGATTTTTATTCTTCTCTCTTAAGTTCATATAGAAATGTTAGTTCAGTGTCAGGTAAGACATACGATCTGCTGATGCAGGCAAAAGCGGCATTGGTAACATCGGGCACGGCAACGTTGGAAACGGCATTGTTTGGGGTACCCGAAGTAGTTTGCTATAAAGGTTCCTATCTGTCTTATCAAATTGGCAAGCGGCTGGTAAAAGTGAAATTTATTTCACTGGTAAATCTTATTATGGATAAATTAGTGGTGAAGGAACTGATACAACATGACATGAATGCAAAAAATCTTGAACATGAATTACACGGATTACTTACGAATGAATCACGGATAGCACAGATGAAAAAAGATTATACCGATCTTAAAAATAAATTGAGCGGGCAGGGTAATGCTTCAGCCAAAGCAGCTGCTGTGATTTACAATTTTATCTCAAAAAAATAATTTGATCGCCAGCAGGATAAGGCAAAGGATAAAGAGCAGCAGGCTTGTCCGGTTTATCCAATGCATATATCTTACAAAATCCGTTTTCGGCCGCCCGGGATCTGGTTTCTTCAGATACAGGTATTCTGCTATTTGTTTTAAAACTCCCATTGAATGGTAGCTCAAAGTTACATGTTAAACAGAATTGTGTTCACAAGTTTTATTCAGGAAATCTGATCTCAAATAATAAAGAAGTTGTACCTTTTTTGCCCAAAAATCAATTTATGAAACGCATCATCCTAACTATCTGCACAATTCTCTTACTTACTACTATTAATAATGTAAATGGACAAACAGCCGAAGAAATGAAGGCATGGCAGGATTTTATGACACCAGGCGCCATGCATCAGTGGCTGGCGAAATTCAATGGCACATGGGATGTGGAAATAACCAGCTATATGGATCCTGCCAATCCTTCGAAGTCAACAGGTACTGCCGTTTATACGTCTATCATGAATGGTTTATACCAGGTTGGAGACATGACCTCTACCATGATGGGTATGCCTTTCCAGGGACATAGTGTATCGGGATATGATAATGGAAAAAAATTATTCGTCAGCACATGGGTTGACAATTTTGGATCGGGTATCATTCTTATGACGGGTACATATGATGAGGCAACAAAAACACTGAACCTGAAAGGAACACAAACCGACCCGCTGACAGGGAAAGATTCGTGGATACGTGAAGAAATGAAGATAGTGAATGATGATACATACAATTTATTAATGTATGGCCCGGGGCCTGATGGAAAAGAAATGATGTTTATGTCAGGCGTTTTTAAAAGGAAGAAATAAACTATTTAAAAACCCCGGAGATCATCCGGGGTTTTTCTTTACTATTCCTTTTTTGTTTTTTCCATTGGCATTTTTTCATCACGGCTCCACTCCTGCATGCTGCCATCATACAATTTCATTTTATATCCCAGTTCACGGCCAACTAAGTAATCTACGCTGGCAGTTTGTCCAATAAAACAATAAACGATCAATTCTTTTTCTTTACCGGGAATCACTGATGAAAAGTTCTTTGCTATGATCTCCGAAGATTTTATAGAGTTTGTAGAATCGATCATATCGGGAAAAGGAATATTTTTTGCGCCGGTAATGTGTCCATCTCTTGGATTGCCAGTAGGATCACCATCATACCATCTTTTTAATCTTGCATCAACTACTTCTGATGTTTGGGATCGCAATGCATTATGTACATACTCTTTGTTTACCAATAAACCATTATCGGTTGCTACAAAATTTCCTTTGCTGTACACGGAAGGTTTATTTGTTACAGGATAGCCGGCACGTTTCCATGCTTCTAAACCACCATTTAAAAAATATACCTGCCCCTTCAGTCCATAATTCTCCAATGATAAAAACATTCTTGCTGCGATCGTTACATCGCCACCACGATGACAGATCACTACTTTTGAATTTTTATTGATGCCAAGATCCTGCAAAACTTTTGTAGCTGTTTTTGCATCAGCAGATACCATGTTTGCTTCCGGCGTATTGAAAGCAAGCCATTCGGGCCAGAGAAAACGGGAACCTTCAATATGCTCTTTTTCATAATCTGCTTTTACCACAAACCCGGTATAAAGTATAACCAGGTTGGGATCTTTTAAATTCTCATTCACCCATTGTGGAGACACCAGTACATTCTGAGCTTTTGCAGAAGCGGCAACAAAAAATAGTATAACAGCAAGAGATATCTTTCTCATAAAATTGTTTTTGGAAAGTTAAGTTCCTGGGAAGTGTAAATAAAAGCTATTTATGACAAGCGGCTTTCACTTTTTTTTAGCTACCGGCATTTACTTACACCAAGTCCATACGGATCTACTTTTATCTGCATGATCTTTGCATTCATACTTATCTTTTTATATTTTTCTCATAGATAGCAATCCATTTATCAGGAGTCATTTTGGATGCTAATTCCCCGATCAATTCAAAAGGAATGTCACCCGGTTTTTTATAGCGGATGCAGCTTTTGCCCATATCTAATTTTTTTGGAGAAGCTTTTGCATGAGCGGCAACAAACCATTTTAATAATCCCGGATCAGCATAAACTCCCATGTGATAAAGATTAATGGAATTTTTCTGCGAAGCCAGCCCCATGAACGGCAAAGGATCTTTGGGGTTGCAATGATAACCATCCGGGTATAGTGAATGCGGAACACACCAGCCCATCATTCCATAACCCATCGTTTCTTTAAATCCTTTGGGTAAATTCTTTTTTATAACATCCCGAAGTTTTCTTATAGCCCCTTTCCTTTCTTCGGGCAATTCCTTGATGTATGCATCTACCGTTGTTGCTTTTGATTGCATGCTGCAAAATTTAAAAACTTAAAATTCTGAAAAATTCAGGCCATGGCCCCATTTCTTCTTTGTATTGCTTTGCCATTACTCTTGTTATTTGTGCAATATGGGTAAGATCATGCACTACCCATGTTGCCAGTAAATTTCTCAATGTTACTTCACCCAATTTTGGATGCATTCCTTTTTTATCCAGATCGGTTTCGGTAAGCTTCAGTGATCTTAACCAGGTAACATTATCTTTTCTCACAGTTTCAAATTCATTTAATAACTGTTGCAATGTTTTGCCGTGGCTTTCTTCAAATTGAGCAAAACGATCCCATGGTGTAAATGATTTTGACAACCCAAATTCTAAAATAATCTTTGTTCTGGTTGCCCAATCCGTTTTTTCTCCATGTATCAAATGCCCTACCACATCATAAGGGGAAAAGGTTTCGGGACCTTCATTATTCATAATCCAACCGTCATCCAAACCGGCAAGCAATGTTTTTAAAACAGAAGGAGTTCGTTCCAATATTTGATATGACCTTTCAAGAGTGTATTTCATTTTTTCCTTTTAGCCGTTTTTTTCTTACTTGCTTTAGCAAATTTATTATAGTCAAGTGCCAGCTGCACCCAATAGTCAAGTTTCTTTTTTGTGGTTAAAACGCTGGCATCAACAAAAACAAATCCTTTCATCACCTTGCCTGTAAAATCCATTGGCCTGCATCCTTCCTTTTCCATCGCTTCATCATATTTTGACGGATCTAATCTTACCATAAGCCTTTCTTTTTCTACACCCAAAGCCATTTTATCATTTACCATAAAACATAAGCCGCCAAACATCGCTTTCTCTTCTACATTTTTATGTGTGTGAGAAATTAATTCTCTTACCATATTTGCCAGTTTTTCATTGTAAGCCATCGTTGATTTTTTGCATTTATTTCAAAAGGATAGTTTCCCGGAAATCATATCTATGCATTTAGCATATTCTGCAATTGCTCATTTTTATTTCTAAGATCAATGCCGCCTTCGAGCATTGATTTCAGGTTGGCCATATAAAAGGTCCATCCTGTTTTGCAGCCGATATGCCAGTTCTGTTTTGATCTTTCATCAGTGGGAATTTCATCCTGTAATAATTCAACGATATGTTCACCTTCTTCTTCATAAATTTTTACTGAACAATTTCCTGCCTTGCCGAATTTGAATTTGAAAAAATCTTTTCCATTGGCTTCTAAAATTTCTCCCTGCTCAACTACTTCATCCGGATAACCATACCACCACCATGCATAGGCATCACCTTTCTTTACAAAATCATTATTACCATACAGGCTGCCATCCTGCTTCTTATAATCAGATCTCCGCAAAAACCAAAATTCGATGCCGGCTTTTGTTGCCCAGCACCAATACAATTTTTCCGTAGTTGCTTTTACATTGATACGAACAGTAAAGCGACTCCAGTCAAGATCGGCCATAACTAATTTTTATATCGTGAATAATAAAAATCGGATCTTTTATCAGCCATTGCAGGCCCTCCATCAATAAATGCATGGATCGAATCTTTATTGATAAGATGATAAGTAATGCGTTTGGGAAAATCATGATCCGGTTTTTCCGCTACAAAACCCTTTTCGGAAAAGGAAGTTATTTTAAATGATACTTCCTGGTTGTTATTCTGTCCATTTACTTTTGATATATAATAATAAGCACCCGATTTGTAAGCCAGTTCAAGATTTTCCAAAACCTTCGAATGGCCAGTCACTGAAAAACTCATGCTCTCACCGATCAGCGTAGAATCATTATGAGGAAACCAGCTTTCCATTATTGCTCCCCCATTCTTTTTCTTCATCACCCAGCTTCCTTCAAGCCATTTGAATGATTGCATTTTATTTTCCGAATTGCCCGTAAAAGCTAATAAGGAAAATGCAATGATGGATAAAAGAAAAAACTTTTTCATACCCGGTTATTTTATATACTGTTTCGGAACTGAATGTAACCCTATGCGGTTTCCTTCACTATCCATGATAACAGCCATATAACCATACTCTGCGCTGATCTCTGTTTTTGGAACCATGATCTTTCCACCGGCTGCTTCTACCCTGTCAATCACCAATTGTACATCCGGATTTCCATTCAGATAGATCAATGGCCCATCAGTAGCTGATGGTTTATGAAAACCGCCGCTATCAACCAGTGCTCCTCCCACACCAGTCATCATATCATCCAGGGGAAACATTCTCATTTTGATATTATCAAGATCAAGCGGATTTAATTTTACCTGGAAAATAGTTTCATAAAATTTTGTTGCCCTGTCAAGATCCGTAGTTCCTATCTCGAACCAGCTGATTGCATTATTCATGTGTTTTGGTTTTAAAATTTAAGGTATAGTTTTTTATTATTATTGATTTACATCTTTTCCTTCTTTCAGTTTAGTAATATTAGCATTCATTGTTGTTTTAGCCGGCTCATTAGGAGCTTGCGCCAAAGCTTTATTTGCATAGTCCAGTGCTTTTTTATAATCCCCTTTTGCACTATAGCCACTCATTAATCCACTGTTTACCCCGAATATATCACCGTATCTTTTTTCATTGGCTTTAAAAATCTCCAACGCTTTGTCAATTCTTTTTTGAGTGATGAGTTGTCTTCCGTATGCAGTGTATTGATTTACCGTTGCTACGGCGAGGGCTTCAGCCATTATACTATCAGCTTCCGCAATCCGGTTTAGTTTTTCATAAGCCACTGCAAGATTCCGCAAAGTAATATAGGTTCTTTGTCCACCAGGACCACTTACAGCATTCTGGCTCCATCGTAGGGCTTCGTCAAGATTGATATTCCTGTTAAGGCAATATTGTGCTGCTTGCAGCTCCAAAGCCGGGATAAAACTTTTATTACCTGTCATTTCTTTTCTCAGCTTAGCAATAACTATATTATCTACATCCACAGTTATTTTAAACGGCACTGAAATCCTTTCCCATTGCATAGCGATCACACAATGCTTTTCTCCATGTTCAATAAATTCGTATTTCAACCATTCTACGCTTTTATCCAATACTACAGGTTTTACATCAACTCTTAAAACATCCTCCTTAGGATCATAACTAAAGCTTCCCCATGCTTCTGCCTGGTTGGAGAGGATCAATGTAACATTATCGGTACCCATTGCCATGAATAATGCATAGGTACCGGCCTTAATGGCTTTACCTTCTACTTTTACATCATGTTCAAATGAAATGGTAGTAGCCTCATTTGCACCGGCACGCCAGGGAGCATCATTTTTTCCTGTTACAAAATTCTGGTCTTTAAAACCATAGGGTACACGGTTGCCATCGCCAAATATTTTTCCTTCCCGCTTATTTACGTCCGGTCTTGAATATTTAATTGTAATGCTTGTGATACCGACCTCTTCAGATACAGTTGCCCTTGGATTACCACCACTTGGTGGCAGGTCCATTTGTGCTTTGGTGAAATAAAAAAGACAGCACAAGGTTATGCCCGTAAAAATGATTTTTTTCATACCCGTAGTTTTGCTTTTGTGCCCCCGTTTTAAAAATGATAATATTAAAGGTCTGTAAAATTAAACTGCGGTAACTGCCGCCCATCACGACAATTGTTTAGTCTAACAATAAAAAATGACAAATGAAAATTAAAGGTTGATCTGTTCAAATTGTTTTTGAAGATAAAAACATCCCCCTTCTTTGTTCCCGTTCCATTCTCCATCAATAAAACTTGATGTACGATTTAAATTACCCTGGAGTACAACTTCTGATGAGGATTGATCAGTAAGCTTATAAGAAATGATTATAGCAGAATTACCAATAAGCTTATAAGTGCCTTTTGCTTTCAGGCAAGCATCGTTGTAATTGCAAATGATCTCAACCTTGTTTTGCGGAGTTATTTTAAGAATGATGGAGTTGATCTGGTTTTCTGTACCATAATATCCTTTCCAGATACCGCAAACAGTTTCTGTTGGGGGATCGGGGGTTCTCCAGGAAGAAAACAAAATAGCGAAAATGACGACTACTACTTTCAAAGCTTAACGGATTAGCTACTAATACGGATACAAAACTAAGGATTGAATCCAATCCTTAAAATAGTAAAACAACTATCTGACACAATCATGATAAAAATCATGCCGAAGCATTTTTTAGACCGGACCGATTTTGCAGCATCGATTCCAAAAAAGGGTAAAATGTTTTTCAGCAACTGGCCATACTTGTTTGATGAGTAAAGACCCTATTCTCTTATTTTTGCAATCCATTGGGGGTTTAGCTCAGCTGGCTAGAGCGTTTGCATGGCATGCAAAAGGTCACCGGTTCGACTCCGGTAACCTCCACTTTTACTCTGGAAACGAACTTTTTACCGTTTCCGCTGTTCAGATAAAATGAAATAGTTCCTACCTGTTCAGGCTTTCCCAATTGATCATTGATAAAAAACAAGGATCCATTCAAAAATGCAGTACAATTGAAACGGAAAGACCGGGTTTTTGAATGGAAAAAAGTTTAGGATTCCATCGGCCGGTTGACGAAAAAATAGTGCGCAAATACTTATAAATTAATTGCTAAAACCAATCTAAGTTTAGTAGATTTAATCAGATTTTAATCTCTTCTATCAAGACCAAAAGCCACCAATTACCTATCAGAAGCCGTATTTATTCACCAATAAAATCGGCGGGATGAAAATTGACCTTCATTCATCATTATTCCAGCTATATACTTAATACAATGCATAGCAGCCGCTAAGCAGGGAATTTTTTCATTCGTTGATCTCCTTTTTAATATCCTTTTTTGAAATTCCTTTTTGTACGATTTGTAATTAGTGTATTTAAATCATCAGCCATAGGCCAAGAGCTGATGAAACTTAATCAGAACCAAGGACCTTTTATAAACATAGTTTATAAAACAAAATTTGTTTGAAGGAATAAGAAATAGGACTGCTGTTAAACCTGGTGAAAATAAGTTTAAGAACTTTCTGCCCCCCGGAAGAACGTGGATCATATTGCTATTCCTTGTACTTTCACAAAATGTTTTTTCGCAAATATCTACTGCTACAGGTGGTAATTGGAGTGATCCCAATACATGGGTTGGAAACGCAGTTCCGGTTGCCGGGGGTAATGTGGTCATTGCTGATGGAGCTACAGTAACAATTGATGAAAATACTGCTTCTTTAAATTCTCTTACTATTGGTCAGGGTGCTTCGGGTGTCCTGATCTTTGAAGCTGTAACTGCAAGAACTGTTACTGTTGCCGGAAATGTAACAATAGCATCAGGGGGAATTTTTCAATCTGCTAATTCTGGTACAATAACAAATCATACTTTAATTGTCAGTGGTGATCTTATCAATAATGGAACCCTGAATTTTAGTACTGCAGCTAACCGTGGTGCACTTATCAATTTTACTGGACCCCTATTTGCAACTTTTAATTGCAGTGGAAATACACTTACAAATTTGCGGCAGAACGAAGGAGGCATGGCTGGGGTAACGCTTGACAAAGGAACATCCTTTGCAACATTTTTAGAATTTACCCCGGGGACAAATGGTACATTCCAGGTACTTGGCGGAAATACAGCAGGATTTCTTTCAATTACGAATGGTACATTCAGGATAGTAGGAAACAATACATTCAGTAATCCTGTTTTTAATGTTGCTTCTTATGATATTCTGAGAACATGTGGTATTTGGTTAAATAATCCTAATGCTACAATTGTTGGGCAAAATGGAACTGTATCACTTCGAAGCGGACTTATTCGCCTCACTTTAGGAACTTATAATATTGGAACTAGTTCGGGCAACTCATTAGAATATTCTGCACCAACAACAGCGCCTCAAATCATAATAGAAGGAGGCAGTTTAAATGTTGCAGGCAGAATTTGTGTTTTAACTGCTGGCGCAAGTATTGTTAATTACTCACAGATTGGCGGAACAGTTACTGTAGTAACGCAGGGCTCTGCAAGTGGAACTGTTGCTGGTTTTGATATCAGTGCCGCCGGTTCTTCATTTACGATGAGTGGTGGCAGCATAGTTATTCAAAGACAATCAAGCTTTACCAGTGATTATTTAAATCTTGCATCAACCAACAATGTTATTGGAGGTACCATACAAATAGGAAATGGTTCTACCCCAATTGCACAAAACTTCAGAATTAACAGCAGCGTACCTACTTACAATTTTATCATCTCTGGTGGTAATACACCGTCAGTAACCTTAGTTGCAAATGATCTTACTATAAATGGCCAACTTACTTTAAACGGCGGCAACCTTGATGCAGCTACCAATGGAAGAACAGTTATTGTAACAAATAATCTTACAACATCTGTATCAAGAACCAGCGGACATGTGATCGGTAATCTGAGAAGAGCTGTAGCAACTGGCTCACTCACTTACAATTTTCCGATCGGAACGACTGCAGATTATACTCCTGTAAGTATTCAATTCAATAATGTAACTACAGGTGGTAATCTTACCGGTCTTGCTACAAATGGAGATCATCCATCTTTAGGAACATCCACCCTTGACGCAAACAGAAGTGTGAATACTAATTGGAGATTTACAAATGGTGGGCTTTCATTTACATCATTCAATGCATCATTTAATTACAATCTTATCGATCCTTCCCCAACAAATCCTTTAAGTTTTAGTGTTGGTAACTATAATGGAACTGCCTGGTCCTATCCTTCTGCAAATCTCCCTACAAGCAATACTGCTACAACAATAATCGGAGTAACTACATTTGGTGATTTTGCAATTGCCAATTGCACACCACAGGTATTTAATGTAAGTGGCGGAGGTACAGTTTGCCTGGGAGACCCGGTAAATATTTTTTTAAGTGGTTCTGAAGTCGGTGTAGAGTATAATTTGTTAAATACATTGGGCCAAACATTTGGTAGCCCTATTGCAGGTACAGGGTTTTCATTAAACTTCGGCCCCATCGTATTATCTCCTGGAGTATATATTGTTGAAGCTGTTAATCAGACAACAGGTTGTTCCGGGCTTATGAATGGAAGTGCAACTGTTACAATCTTACCTACTCCCGCAACTCCAAATATTTTTGTTGCAAGTGGTTCACCTACATTTTGCGCTGGAGGAAATATAACTCTTAGTACAACTAGCCTTGAACCTAACTTTCAATGGAATCTTAATGGAATTCCACTAACCAACAATGCTATTTATTCGGGAGTAAATACAAACACACTGACGATCTCAAATGCAGCACCAGCTCAAAGTGGATCATATACTGTAACAGTTAACAATGGAAGTTGTTCTGCTACTTCTACTACATTAACTGTAACAGTAACTCCTAACAATACAGTGAGTGCTGCCTCAGCTTCACCAACCTTATGTATCAATACAGCAATAAGCCCGGCGATCACTCATACAACAACAGGTGCTACTGGTATTGCAAACAATGGTGTGCCTGGTGTAAATGGTTTGCCTGCCGGAGTATCTGCAACATGGGCATCAAATACAATAACCATAATTGGCACACCGACAGCAGCAGGAACATTTAACTATAGTATACCTCTTACCGGTGGTTGCGGATCGGTGAGTGCAATAGGAACAATAATTGTAACAAATCCGCCTACACTTTCAACTACTCAAACAAACGTATCATGCAATAGT
>FKKE01006109.1_pt1 | contig 16685 bp, 15 predicted proteins | sample 1106331 | NCBI WGS metagenome assembly FKKE01 (sample SAMEA3931202, study PRJEB13176) | freshwater metagenome | biome: Drinking water system; feature: drinking water; material: freshwater | place: China | collected 2013-02-06 | reverse complement strand
CGTGAAGCGTGAAGCGTGAAGAAAGAGGGCCTCTCTACCAACCACGAGATACGAACGACGAGATACGAGATGCGTTTTTTCGAGACGAACGACGGGGAAGAGGTGCCCACTCTTCGTCGAGGCAAATGAGGGCACGCAACAAGGAGGATCGGTCGAGAGAAGAGGCAGGCAGAACGGGGAAGATGGTGCGAAGCCATCACGGTGCCGCCACTGTAAGCGAGGAGTGATCCCGCAGAACGCCACTGTCTCGGAAGGGACGGGAAGGCGCGGGAGCGCGACGATCCGCGAGTCAGGAAACCCGGCTGTCGAGCCAGTTCACTCTGCCCTTCGAGTCAAAGGGGAGGTGGGTTGTGCAGCGGATTGTCATGTGTGTGGGGCTGTTGTTGGCCGTCATGGCCGGGGTGAAGGTCGGTCATGCCGAAGACGAGACGCCCGTCGTCCAGACGGACGAAGTCGTCACCAGCGCGACGAAAACGCCCGTGCCGGTGAGTCACCTGACCAGCGCGGTGGAGGTGATCACGGGCGAAGAGATGCAGAAGCAGAAAATGAAAACCGTGGCCGATGCCTTACGGCTGGCACAGGGGCTGGCGGTTTTCTCCAGCGGCGGTCCAGGGACCACGACGGATGTACGAATTCGCGGCGGCGGCGTCAACCAGACGTTGGTACTCATCGACGGGGCCATCGTCAACAGCGCGACGCTCGGGTCCTACAATTTCGCCAATTTGACGACCGACAATATCGAGCGGGTGGAAATCCTCCGCGGCGCCCAAAGCATGTTATGGGGTTCCGATGCGATGGGCGGGGTCATCAATATCGTCACCAAAAAGGGAACGGGAGGCGTCAACGCCAGTTCGTTCTTTGAATACGGCTCCTTCAATTCCATCCGCGAGGGGGCTCAGGTGACAGGCAAAAAAGGCATCGTGGACTTTTCAATGGACCTGTCGCGATGGGACTTCGCCGGATTTTCCGCGGCGGATTCGCGGCTTGGCGCGACGGAGCGGGATTCGTTCCGGAACTGGACCGCCTCTTCGCGATTGGGCGTGGAGTTGCCCAAAGACGGGCGGTTGGAGTTCAACTTCCGCTGGATGGACGGATCGACCAGCATCGACAACGTCACGACGCCGGCCGATGTCTTCAACTCCAAGAACAAGAGCCAGCAGTTCGTCTTCGGCGGAAGCTACGATCAGGCGATCACCAAGTGGTGGAACCAGAAATTGACGCTGGCTCGTGCCCAGGAGAGTGCCCCCTTTTGGCCCGGCAACCTCCAGCGCAATCTTGTGACCAATACGGTGAGCGTCCCCTTCGGGTCGCCGAACACCACCCAAACACTCAGTAACCGTCTTGAATGGCAACACAACGTGCAAGTCGCCGATCCTCTCTTGCTGACGTTTGGGTATCAATTTCGTGAGCAGCAGGGAGAGAACGACACGCTGGCGACGAGGATCGTCTCGTCGAACGCGGGCTTCGCCCAGGCGCAATTGAACCTGTGGGATCGGCTCTTCGGCACGGCCGGCATCAGGCAGGACAACTACAATGTGTTCGGCGAGGCGACGACCTATCGAGTAACCGGCGGCTATCTCCACAAAGAAACGGACACGAAGCTCAGGACCAGCTACGGGACGGGATTTCGGGCCCCGTCGATCAACGAACTGTATTTCGCGAATTTCGGCAATCCCAACCTCAAGGCGGAAAAGAGTCAGAGCTTCGACGTGGGGGTGGACCAGCATCTTTTCGAGAGGCGGTTGAAGCTCAGCGGCGGCTATTTCTGGAACCGGTACCGCGACCAGATCGTAACGACCTTCGATCCGGTGGTCTGCGCGCCGTTCAGTACGTTCGGGTTCTGCCCCCTCAACGTCGGCAGTTCATCCACCAAGGGGTTCGAGGCCAGTTTCGCGTACAAGCAGGCTCTGAACCTGCCCTTCGTCAAGGCCTTCGATCTCCAAGGCCAGTATACGAATACGATGACGCGCGACCTGAGCAACGGGGCTCGCCTGCCTCGCCAGCCGGTGGATCAGTGGAGTCTCCAGGCCGGCTACCAGCCCATCGAGCCGGTGTACCTGGTGCTGACCGGCCGGTTCGTCGGCTCGCGGTTCAATACGACCCGCGACCGTCAGGGCATGCAGGCCTTCGACGTGTGGAACCTGACTGCCAACTATACGGTGACCAAACACTTCGAGGCCTACGTGCGGGCGGACAATCTGTTCAATCAACGGTATCAGGAAATCCTGAACGCGGGGACGCCGGTCCGGTCAATCTACTTCGGCGTACGAGTCAATTATGACCTCTTCTCCTGAGCAGGGCCGATGATGGCCGGCGCGCGGCTCGTCATTGCCGGGACGTCCAGCAACGTCGGCAAGACCACGGTCACGCTGGCACTCCTGGCGGCTTTGGCCGCCAGGGGCCGCCGGGTCCAGCCCTTCAAGGGCGGGCCGGACTATATCGATCCCGGCCACCATACGATGGCGGCCGGCCGGCCCTCCCGCAATCTGGACGGATGGATGCTGACGCCGGAGACGAACCGCGCGATCTTCAGCCGGGCCGCGGCCGATGCGGATATCGCAATCGTCGAAGGCATGATGGGGCTCTTCGACGGGAGTTCGCCGATCGGCGAAGTCGGCAGTACGGCCGAGATCGCCAAATTGCTCGGCGCGCCGGTCCTGCTGGTCGTGGATGGGAGTGCGATGGCGCGGTCGGCGGCGGCCATGGTGCAGGGCTATGCCCGGTTCGATCCGGCCGTGCGGGTGGCCGGGGTCCTGTTCAACCGGGTGGGCAGCGAAGGGCATTTCCATCTGCTCAAGACGGCGGTCGAAGCGGCAACCGATGTGGCGGTAGTCGGGTACTTGAAACCGGATCAGGCACTCACCATCGACGACCGTCATTTGGGCTTGCGGACGGCCATCGAACAGGGCTCGACGGATCTCTACAGGCGATTGGGTCAGGCGGCGGCCGAGACGGTCGATGTGGATCGAATTGAGGCACTTGCGAGGGCAGCCGGCAATGGAGCAGAGCCTCTCCTTCGTCGGGATGGGCAAGGGGCGGTAGGGGGCGGGCGAGGGCAGAGTGGGCTGGTGCGGGTCGGCATCGCCTACGACCCGGCCTTTTGTTTCTACTACCAAGACAATCTCGATCTGTTGGAAGCGGAGGGGGCCGAGATCGTTCGATTCTCTCCGATGCGGGATGGGAAACTGCCGGACGCGGAGTTGCTCTATTTCGGCGGCGGTTACCCGGAGTTGTACGGGGACGCCCTGGCGGCCAATGACACGATGCGCCGCTCGGTTCGCGAGTTCGCCGAACGGGGCGGGCCGATCTACGCCGAATGTGGCGGCATGATGTACCTCACCTCGGCCATCCGCGACTTCGAGGGGCGGCGCCATGAGATGGTCGGCCTCTTCCCCGCGGAAGCCGTCATGCGCAAACCCGGCCTGACCCTGGGCTATCGGGAAGTGACAATCGCCAAGACCTGCCTGCTCGGAGCAGCCGGCACCACGATCCGGGGGCACGAGTTTCATTATTCGACCCTTGTCCCCGAAGGCATGCTGGATCGGGTCTGCGCCATGGTCGATGCCCAGGGACGGGCCGTGGCGCCGGACGGCCTCTGCCGGGGCAACACGGTGGCGCTCTACACGCATCTGCACTTCGCCAGCCGGCCGGCCGTGCCACGGTCGCTGGTCGAGACCGCAAGGGCGTGGCGGGAGCGGCGGAAGGCCGACAAGGCCGCGATCTCATGACGGACGAGGCGACTCATAAGGCCAAGATGCAGCGGCTCAAGGCCTCGGTGGACCGGCGTATCGAGGCGGCGCAGGACGAGCGCGGCCTGCTGATCGTCTACACGGGCGCCGGCAAGGGCAAGACGACGGCGGCGCTGGGCATGGCGATCCGCTGCATCGGCCACGGCATGAAGGTGGCGATCGTGCAGTTCATCAAGGGGGCGATCGACACGGCCGAGGAGCGGGTGCTCACGTCTTTCGGCGGGCAGGTGACGTTTCTGCGCATGGGCGAAGGTTATACCTGGGAAACGCAGGATCGCACGCGGGACACGGCCTTTGCGCAAAAAGCGTGGGAAGCGGCCGCAGCGTTTCTCCGCGATCCGGCATACGCGATGGTCATCCTGGACGAATTCAATATCGCGCTGCACCACGGCTACGTCGGGCTTACGGAGGTCTTGCCGGTGCTGCAAGCCAGGCCGCCGATGCAGCATGTGGTGATCACGGGCCGGGGCGCACCGAAGGAGTTGATCGAGGCCGCCGACCTTGTGACGGAGATGGGGCAGGTCAAGCATCCCTTCCGAAAAGGCGTGAAAGCCCAACGCGGCGTGGAATTTTAGCCCATGCAGAAAATCTGCGGTCATTGTCGGCAAGCCTTCACCTGCCAGCAGGCCGGAGGCTGTTGGTGCGGCACCGTCAAGCTGGATGAGGCGAAACTGGCTTGGTTGAAGCGAACGTACGACAACTGCCTCTGTCCGACCTGCCTGACGGCGGTCGCAGCCGGTGTGCCGCTCTCGCCGAGCGGTCGGCAAGGGCCATAGGACAAGCGAGATGCGCATCACGAAGGTCTATACGAGAACCGGCGACAAGGGGAAAACCAGGCTGGCCGGCGGGCAGTCGGTCTGGAAGGACAGTTTGCGGGTCGAGGCCTACGGCACGGTGGACGAGTTGAATGCCTCGATCGGCCTGGCGCGGGCCTTCAACGCCGAGGCGAGCCGGACCAAAAAAGCGGCCGCGCGACAATTGGAGTCGCAGCTCCGCTGGGTGCAGAACAAATTGTTCGATGCGGGAGGCCTCTTGGCCACGGCGCCGGGGCAACGGTTCGCGAACATGCCGCAAGTGACGGCGCGGGACGCGACGAAGCTGGAGCGGATGATCGACGCCTGCCAAGAGGACTTGGCACCGCTCAAAGAATTCATTTTGCCCGGTGGCGGCAAAGTGGCCGGTCAGTTGCACCAGGCCCGGACGGTCTGCCGGCGGGCCGAGCGGCTCGTCGTCCGTTTGTCCCGCGAGGAGCCGGTGGACGAGGCCGTGACGAAATTTTTGAACCGCCTCAGCGACGCCCTCTTTGTCTTGGCCCGGTGGGCGGCGAAACGGCACGGCGAACCGGAATTTCTGTGGGAGCGGACGACGGACGCATGACCAAGGCCGCCGCCGGAAGGAACAGACCGTCGTCCGCGCGCGGAGCCATCACGCTGGTGCTCGGCGGCGCTTCGTCCGGCAAGAGCGAGGCGGCGCTGACGCTGGCCGGCACAAAGGGCCCCCGCGCCTTCGTGGCGACCGGTCAGGCGTTGGACGAGGAAATGGCCGAGCGGATCGCGCGTCATCGGGCCTCGCGCGATCACGACTGGGCAGTGCATGAAGTGCCGGTCGAACTGGCCCGCTGGTTCGAGAGTCACGGCAAGGCCTATCGGGTCGTGTTGCTCGATTGCCTCACCCTGTGGCTGAGCAATCTCCTGGGGGCACGAGCTGGCGATGTCGCCGTCATGCGGCAGGTAGCCGACCTCATCGGCGCGATGCGGACGTCGCGGGCGTGCGTCGTGATCGTGAGCAACGAGATCGGGATGGGGCTGGTGCCGGCCGACAAGGCCACGCGCCGGTTCCGCGATTTGGCCGGCCGGATCAATCAGGCCTTCGCCGAGGCGGCGCGGGATGTATGGTTCGTCGTCGGGGGGCAGAAGCTTCGGTTGAAGTGAGGGGCCTATGACGATCGAAGACGCGATCAACTCGGTCAAACCAGCCGACCCCGACGCCTATCGGGCGGCGCAAGCGCGGTTGGACCGTCTGACCAAGCCGCAGGGGAGTCTTGGGCGTCTCGAAGACCTGGCGGCTCGCTGGGCGGCGATGACAGGAGACGTGAAGCCGGCCATTCCACGGGCCGCCGTCTATACCTTTGCGGCCGACCACGGTGTCGTGGCCGAGGGGGTCAGCGCCTATCCGAGCGCCGTGACGGCGCAGATGGTCCTGAACTTTGTGCGCGGCGGGGCGGCGGTCAACGTGTTGGCGAGGCATGTCGGGGCCGAGGTGCGGGTGGTGGACATCGGCGTGGCCCACGACTTCGGCACGGTGCCGGGCCTGATCGCCAGGAAGGTCGCGAAGGGCACGAAGAACTTCCTGCGGGAACCGGCCATGACGGACGACGAGGCGAGGCGGGCCGTGACCGTGGGCGTCGAATTGGCGGAGCAAGCCGTACACGACGGGTTCGGTTTGTTGGGGACCGGCGAAATGGGAATCGGCAACACGACGGCCAGCGCGGCGATCGCCGCCGTGTACACGGAGCTGCCGGTCGCGCAGGTCGTGGGCCGGGGCACGGGCGTGGATGACGCGGGACTGGCGCGTAAGACGACGGTGATCCAGCAGGCTCTGGCGCAGCATGGTTTCGCCTCGCGTCTCGGTCCGGCCGATCCGTGGGAGGTGCTGCGCAAGGTCGGAGGGCTGGAAATCGCCGGGTTGGCCGGCCTGATCGTCGGCGCCGCGGCCTTGCGGGTGCCGGTCGTGCTCGACGGGTTCATCGCCGGCGCCGCCGCCTTGATCGCCGTGGGCCTACAACCGAACTGTCGGGACTATCTCCTCGCCTCGCACCGTTCCGTAGAAGCGGGGCACCAGGCTGTCCTCGATCGGCTGGCCTTGTCGCCGCTCTTGACCCTCGATTTGCGATTGGGCGAGGGAACCGGCGCCTGCCTGGGCATCGGCCTGGTCTTGGCCTCGCTCAAGATCATGACCGAAATGGCCACGTTCGGCGAAGCCGGCGTGTCGGAGCGTCAAGGGTAAGGCGGGAGCAGCGGGCAGCGAAGCGTCGGGAGGGGATGTGCGGGCCTTCGTCATTGCATGGCACTTTCTGACCGCTGTTCCTCTCTCCGGCCGGGTGCACGATCCGGAGCCCCGGGAACTGGCCGCGTCGATGGCCTGGTATCCGGTCGTCGGCTTGGCGCTCGGCGGGATTGTGGCAGGCGTCGATTGGGTCCTGACCCTCTGGTTGAGTCAAGCCGTCGTGGGGGTGCTGTTACTCCTCCTTCTGGTCGGTCTCACGCGGGGCCTCCATCAGGACGGGTTGGCCGACACGGTGGACGGACTGGCCGGCGGGCGGACGCCGGCGGCGCGGCTGGCGATCATGCGGGACGGCCGGATCGGCGCGGTCGGCGCGACGGCCCTCTGCCTCATTCTGCTCGTGCGCGCCGTTGGGCTGGACGAGTTTGTGCCCCCCGATCGCCAGGCCTTGCTCCTCTGCCTGCCCCTGGTCGGTCGGTGGATGATGGTGGCGACGGCCTATGGGTCGACCTATGCCAGGGCCGAGGAGGGGCTGGCCTCTCCCTTTCTCGCCCATCTGACTGGAAGACACGTGCTGTCGGCGACGCTGTGGGCCGCCCTCCCGCTGTACTGGTTTCTAGGGATCGTCGGCGGGACAACGGTGCTGCTCGGCGGCGCCGGCCTGGCCTGGGCGATCCGCCGTTTTTGCCGGCGACAATTCGGAGGATTGACGGGGGACATGCTGGGTGCCACCAACGAAGTGGCCGAGGCCTTGTTCGTGCTTGCCGGCCCCGTCCTCGTTGCCTGACCATGACGGCCGGTCCGCTGTTGCTCGCATGTCTGTGCGACGCCGTGCTGGGTGATCCCCGCTGGTTTCCGCATCCGGTCCGTCTCATGGGATGGGTCGTCGGCTGGATCGACGGGCACGTCAGGCGAGCGACGGCCTCGCCCGTCGTCCGTCGCGTCGCCGGCTGTTGTCTCGCCATCGGATTGCCCCTCGGCGTCTGGGAACTGGCCGCGACGGCCATCGACCTGGCGGGACGCGTGCACGCGACTGTGGGGACGGCGGCGGGCATCCTGCTCGCCTGGACGACCTTGGCGGCCAGGGACTTGATCGACCATGCCCTGGCGGTCCGTCGCGCGCTCGACGCCGGGTCGCTGGCCGATGCACGTGCGGCGGTTTCGCAGATCGTCGGCCGCGACACGGCGCAACTCGACGAACCGGAGATCGTGCGGGCCACGGTGGAGACGATCGCCGAAAGTACCTGCGACGGAGTCGTGGCCCCGCTGGTGTGTCTGGCGATCGGCGGCGCGCCGCTGGCCCTGGCCTACAAGGCGGTCAGCACGTTGGATTCGATGATCGGACATAAAGACGAACGCCATCGAGACGTCGGCTGGGCATCGGCGCGGCTGGACGATGTCGTCAATTGGCTGCCGGCCCGGCTGACGGGGCTGCTGCTCGTCACGTCTGCCTGCGTGATCGGGCTGGGCCGGGGACAGGGGATCGGCACGGCGCGCGCGGCCTGGAAGATCTTTCTGCGGGATGGGGCGAAACATCCGAGCCCGAACAGCGGCCGGCCGGAAGCGGCCATGGCCGGGGCCTTGGGAGTGCGGCTCGGCGGCGTCAATTGGTATGGAGGCATGCCGGATGCCCGCCCCACGCTGGGCGATCCCTTGAATCCCTTGACCCCCGGCCACATCGGCCGCGCGTTGGGCCTGATGGCCACCGCGTCGATCCTCGCTGCATGCGGGGCGGCGGTGCTCGGCACGATGGGAGCCGGATTGTCATGACGGCGCACCGGGTCGGGCCGGAACCGGATGTGCACGGCGGCAACGTCTATGCAGCGGCGCGCGGCCGGCGCGGCTCCACGCCGAGGCTGGTAGATTTCAGCGCCAGCATCAATCCCCTGGGCCCCTCCCCTCTGGTCCTGCGGGCGGCGGAAACCGCCCTTCGCCGGGGGATCGCGCATTACCCAGATCCGGACTGCGCGGCCCTCCTCGGCACACTGGCCAAGCGGCTGCGCGTCAACCCTAACAATCTCCTGCTGGGCAACGGTTCGGCCGAACTGCTCTATGTCCTGGCTCGAGCCCTCCCGATCCGCCGGGCGCTCATTCTGGGACCGACGTTCACCGAATATGAGCGAGCGGTCCTGGCGGCCGGGGGCCGCGCCGACTACCTGCATGCGGCGCGTGCCGAGGAGTATGCCCCTCCGCTCGCCGAGGCCGCGGCGGCGCTCGCCGGCTCTCGAATTCGCTTCGACGTCGTCTTTCTGTGCAATCCCAACAGTCCCACGGGCCGCGTCGTCGGCCGGACCGCCGTGCTGGAGTTGGTGCGTGCCGCGGCCAAGCGGGGCATATGGGCCGTCGTGGACGAAGCCTTTATCGACTATGCGGAGGAAGCTTCAGTGCTTCGCGAGGTCCGACAGCAGGGTCATCTGCTCGTTCTCCGAAGCTTTACCAAGTTCTATGCCGTCCCCGGCTTGCGATTGGGCTGTCTCGTCGGTCCGCAAGGCCTGATCGCCACGCTGAAAGCCCAACAGCCGCCGTGGACGGTGAACGTGGTGGCCCAGGCCGCAGGGGTTGCGGCCTTGCGGGACAGGGGCCATGAGCGGGCCAGTTTGGCCTACATGGAGCGGGCCCGTCGGCAATTGGCGAACGCGTTGCGCGCGATCGGGGGCGTGACCGTCTTTCCGTCCGCCGCCAATTTTCTCCTGCTGGAATTGCCCGACCGGCGAGGGGCCGCCTGGTATGCACGGCACTTGCTCGCACGCGGCCTGATGGTGCGCGACTGTTCGAGGATCGCCGGGTTGAACAATCGCACGATCCGCGTGGCCGTCCGCAGACTGGACGAGAATCGCCGGCTTGTGGCGGCCTTGTCGGAGCTGATCGGATGAAGACGAAGGCCAGCAGGCCGGTCGGCACGCCATACCGAATCGAGGACGGGACGCTCATCGTCGAGTTGCCGCGGCCGGTGCGCGTGCTGTCGTCCGCGCCGCGAGGCGGCGGGTTCGCCAAGGCCAGGACCATTCTGAATCGGCAGGTGCCGGCCGATCCCCCGGGGGGAGCGCGCAAGCCGGCGGGGCCCGGACGGTGGCGCGATCCGGCTCGCGAACTGGGGGCGGTGGCCAAGCGGCTGGGTGTCGATGTCCGATGCGTCGGGCTGATGACCGCCGTGCCGATGCGGCATGTCGTGGCGTGTCGTGCGGCCGACGGCAGCCTCTGGGTGGACTGTTTCGTCACGGTGGGCGTCAACAATGCCGTGCGTGTCGGCGAATCGGTCGGCACGTCGAACGGCCGACGATCGTCGCCGGCCGGCACGATCAATATCATCCTGATCACGAATGCCCGCTTGCCCGCGTCGGCGATGGTCTGTGCCGTGCAGGTGGCCACGGAAGCCAAGACGGCGGCGCTGTTCGCCGCGCGGGTGCTCAGTAGGAAGACCGGACGCCTCGGCGCGACCGGGACGGGGACCGACGCGGTGGTGGTTGCGGCGGGGGCGGACCCTGTGGGGCCGGCCCTGCGTTATGCCGGCACCCATACCAAGTTGGGAGAGTTGATCGGGCGTGCGGTGCTGGCGGGGGTGCGGGAAGGGTTGATCCGCTGGGCCCGATGGGAAGGGCGAGCGGGGCGGGGGCTTGTGCGATGACTGGTGGAGAGAGCCGGCGCCACGCGCGTACTTTGATGGTCCAAGGCACCGGTTCCCATGTCGGGAAGTCGGTATTGGTCGCCGCTCTCTGCCGGATCTTTCTTCGCAAGGGCCTCAGGGTCGCGCCGTTCAAGGCCCAAAACATGTCGAACAATTCGTTCGTGACGCCGGACGGACTGGAGATCGGCCGCGCGCAAGCCGTCCAGGCGGAAGCCTGCCGGCTGCCGGCCCGCTCGGACTTCAATCCGGTTCTGATCAAGCCGTCGGGCGAGCGGGAGGCGCAACTCGTGGTCGACGGCGTCGTGGAGGGCCGGCTGGTCGCCGCCGACTTCGGCCGTCTGCGGCGGGACTGTGCGGATCGCGTCCGCGCCGCCTTTGCCCGGCTGTCGGCCGAATTCGAGATGATCGTGCTGGAGGGCGCCGGGAGTCCGGCCGAAGTGAACCTGCGCGACCACGACATCGTGAACATGTGGATGGCGCGCGAAGCCGTGGCGCCGGTGCTCTTGGTGGGCGACATCGACCGGGGCGGGGTGTTGGCATCGCTGGTGGGGACGATGGAACTGTTGACGGCCGAAGAGCGGCGCCACGTGAAGGGGTTCCTCGTCAATAAATTTCGCGGCGACGTCGAACTGCTGAAACCGGGCCTGGTCGAAGTGGAGCGGCGGATCGGCGTGCCCTGCCTCGGCGTCATTCCCTTTTGCCGGGACGTGGGACTGCCTGAGGAAGATGCCTTGGCGTGGGACATGCTCCAGCGGCCCAAGCCGGCGCGTGCCGATTGCTTGACGGTCGGAGTCGTCGATGTGCCGTGCATCTCGAACTTCACGGACTTCGATGCGCTGGGCCGCGAGCCGGACGTCAGGATCGTGCGGGTGACGGGGGCATCAGCCGATGTCCCCGACGTCTTGATCTTTCCCGGAACGAAACATACGGCACAGGCGCTGCACTTCGTCAGGAACAACGGGGTTGACCGGCTGGCCGAGCGGGTTATCGCCGAAAGGGGAACGGTCGTTGGGCTCTGTGGGGGCTATCAGATACTCGGGACGGTACTCCAAGATCCACATCGGGTCGAGTCTGACAAATTGGAGTTGCCGGGGTTGGGGCTCCTCCCGGTCGAGACCGTCTTTGCCCGCAAAAAGGTCACGGTGCTCGCTCGCGGCCGCCATCTCAGAACCGGCTGCCCTGTTCAAGGGTACGAGGTTCACATGGGGGACACGAGGGGCCGGCCTGGCGCGGAACCCCTGTTGGAGCTGGATGGTCCGGAGGGGCAGGGCCTACGGGTCGAAGGCGCCGTGGCCAGGGATGGGCAGGTCATGGGAACGTACCTGCATGGTTTGTTCGATGCGGCGCCGTTTCGCCGTGAGTGGCTGAACAGCATTCGCCAACAGAGGGGGTGGCCGCCACTGCCCGTCGGTCCTTACGCTTCGTTGGACCGCGACCTTGACCTCTTTGCCGACTTCGTGGGACGGCACCTCGATCTGGCCGCCGTCGAAACGATAGTGCAGAAAGGCTTATGAGACCGTTCGAACGCGTTCTCGCGATCAGGAAATTCCCTAGGAGTTGCTTTCGAATTGAGCCTGCCCCCCATTAAGGCCTAAACTAAGGCCCGCGAACGCTTTCTTTTCTTGCGGTGGCTGGGCATGCTTTGTACAATAGGCGCCCGTACTCAGACGAAGAGGGGAAATCTACGGATATAAACGGTCCTTTTTCATTCCTAAATGTCGGGCGGTTTGTTAGAGGAGGTCGGCTATGTCGAGCATACCCATCGTCTTAAGGCTCTGCTTGGGCGTCATCCTTACATCGTTTGCCCTCCCCTGGTCAGCTTATGCAGCCAACGAGGCAGAAATAGCACAGCTCTTGATCAAACTGATACAGTCCGGCCGGACCACAGTCACGGAAAACCAAGACTTGATCAACGATCCGAATAAAGCCGACAAAGGCTTTACCGCCGATGTCTTTGCAGAAAAGTGGTTGGCCAAGTTCAAGGAACAAACGCAGATCGATTTGAAAAATCCTGCGCCGGGCCCGCAGACTGGCTTGATGTTGACCATGGTGGAGTCCGGGAAAGAAGTGGTGGCCGAGGCCCAACCGATCATCAATAAACCGGGCATTGCGTTCAAAGGATTCATTCCGGCGTCCTGGGGACGCAAGACGGGCGAAAAGTTTCAGAAAAAAACGGGTATCAGGGTCAAGCTGACGGCCACCGACTACCGGTTCCCCGGGAATAAGCCGGACGAATTCGAAACGGAAGCCTTGCGCATGTTTGCCGACGTCAACTATCCCAAGGGGAAGGAGATCAGCAAGGTGGTGGCGTTCGAGGGGCGGCAAGTCTTGCGGATGATGAAGCCCGAATATGCGGGGCCCAGGTGCCTGCAGTGTCATGGCGAGCCGAAGGGGGAGCGGGACAAGACGGGCATGAAGAAAGAAGGGTTGAAGGAAGGCGACCTGGCGGGAGCCTTGAGCCTCGTCATTCCGATTCGCTGAGGATCTTCCGAGAAGAACCACTTGCGCAACACAAGGAGGCATTAGGAGAGTATGGCGCGGATAGTCGTGGTCGATGATTCGACGGCCGAAATTCAATTGATCGAAACGCAACTGCGGGGGGCCGGACACACGGTGGTGTCCTATCCCAATTCCGACAAGTTGGAGGACAAGCTGGTGCTCGACAAGCCGGACTTGATCATTCTCGATGTGGTCATGCCGGGGCGCAACGGGTTTCAAACCTGCCGCGACCTCAAGAACGACGACCGTTTTAAAAACATCCCGGTCGTCCTGTGCACCTCCAAGGGGACGGACAGCGATAAATTTTGGGGGCAGCAGCAGGGGGCCAACGCCCACGTCGTCAAGCCGTTCAAGCCGGAAGACCTGCTGGCGGCGGTCAAGAAGGCGATGGCCTAGGCTCCATGGATGCTGCGGAACAGGCCGTCGTCGCGCCGGTGCCGGAGCCCTCGCGATCCGCCCCCGATACCTCGAAGCGCGTCTGCGTCATCACGATCGGGGGCGAAGTTTTCGCGATCGATTTGCGCCATGTCCGCGAAGTGTTCGAAGTGGAAGCGGTGACGCCGGTCCCCGGCATGCCCGCCGCCCTAGCCGGCGTGGCCAATCTGCGCGGCGTGATCATCCCGATGGTGGATCTGCGCGGCATTCTGGGCGTGCCCGGCATGGGGCGGCCGCAACCCTACGCCGTGGTCGTGCGCCACGGCTCCCAGCAGATCGGAGTCTTGGTGGACCAGGTGCCGGAAATCAAGCAGGTGACGCAGGGCGATTTTCTGGCGGCGGCGGGCCGGCTCGGCCAGGAAGCCACCCCCTTCGTCAATTCGGTCTTCCGCATGGAAGAACGGATCGGCGGGGTGGTCGAAGTGCCCATGTTGCTGAGTTATGTCGAAGCAGGAGGCCGGTAGCCTAATGGTGCCGGGGGCAGGAATGATGACCGTAGGCGGGAAGGAGACAAGCCGTTTCCGCAGATCCGCGAAGGAGGGGCCGGATGGGTACATTCTCACTCCTCAGATGGTTTAAAGACCAAAAGACCCTGACCAAGCTGATCATCGGGTTCGGGTTGGTCGGCCTGGTCATGATCGTCGTCGGCGTGATGGGCCTGCTCGGCCTGCAGCAGCTCAGGACCCAGTTGCAGATCGTCTACGAAAACTCGACGATCGCCCTGGGCAACCTCGGTAACACCAGTTCGAACTTGGGGTTGTATCACGACGCGATCCTGACCGCGGGCCGGCAGACGCGGAAAGCCGATTTCGACGATTCGATCAAGCCCCTGGCCGAGCTGAAAGGCAAGACGCTGGCGCCGCTCACCGCCTATGCGGGCGGGCAGATGCACGTGTCCAGCGGCGGCCGAGACGAAACCAAGGATTATCAGGCGTTGAAGCAGGCCCTCGATGCCTACTTCTCGGCGGCCGAAGGCGCGATCAGCGCCTTCGAGGACAGCTATTCCTCCGCGATGGCGCCGGATCAGCGGGCGATGATGCGAGACCTCGGCACCCTGGCCCTCTCGGTCGACGTGTCGACCAAATACAGCGCGGCGACCGCCCGGGTGAGCGAACTGCTCAAGACCGTGCAGGACGTCGCCAAAGACCTCAACGACAGCGGGCAGGCCCTGGCCGAAGAACGTACGCAATTGGTCGTGCTCGGCGCCGGCGTGGCCGTGCTGGTCGGGAGCTTGATCGGGTTCTTTATGGCGCGGCTTTTCTCGGAGGGTATCACCCACATCGCGACGGTCGCCCAGCAAGCGGCCGGCGGGAATCTGCAAGCCCGCGCCGTCGTGGACAGCCGGGACGAGCTCGGGCAGATGGCGCAAGCCTTCAACGCCATGTTGGACCGGATCACGGCCCTGGTGCAGACGGAGGACGAACGCGACCAGTTGCAGCGGCGCCTCATGTCCTTCCTGGTGCTGGTGTCGGAAGTGAGTAAGGGCGACTTGACGAAACGGGGGGAAGTGACGGCGGACATGTTCGGCAACCTGGCCGACGCCTTCAACCTGATGTTGGATCGGGTGGCCAAGCTGATGTTGCAGGTCCGTGAATCGGCCGTCCGCGTCAACGATTCGGCCACCTCGCTGCTGGACACCGCCGGCCGCATGTCGGACACCGCGCAGCACCAGGCGGCGGAATCCACGAAGACGCTGGATGCCGTGGAAGGGTTGACCAAGGCCATGCGGCAGGTGGCGGAAACCGCCGGCGCCTCCTCGGAGAGCGCCAGGCAGGCGCTGCAAGCGACCGAACGGGGCCGCCAGGCCGTGCAGGAAACCGTGCAGGACATGCAGAGCATCCGTGCCGCCGTGCAACGTATGTCCAAACAGGTCAAAGGGCTGGGCGACCGGTCGCTGGAAATTTCCCAGATCGTGTCGACGATCCGGGAGATCGCGGCGCAAACCAACCTGCTCGCGCTCAATGCGGCCATCGAAGCGGCCGGCGCCGGAGAGGCCGGCGCGCGGTTCGCCGTCGTCGCCGACCAGGTGCGGAAATTGGCCGAAAGCTCGACGCAGGCCACGCGGGAAATCGGGGAGTTGGTGAAGGTCATTCAGACGGAAACGCAGGATGCGGTCGTTGCGATGGAACAGGAAACCCAGGCGGTGGAGGCGGGGTCGGCCTCGGCGCTCCGCACCGGCGACGTGTTCAAGGAAATTTCCGACATCGCGCAACGCTCTGCGGAATTGGCCCAGACCATCGCACAGGCCTCGCTGCAACAGTCCGTGGCGACGGAAGATGTCTCGCGGGTCATCAGGGACATCACGGGCGGCGCCGTGTCGACGGAGCAAGCGGCGACCGAAACGCGGAAGACGATCGAAGGCATGGCCCAACTCGCCGAGGGGTTGACGGGGGCGGTGCGGCAATTCAAGGTTGCCTAGCCGGTCGGTGCGGTTCGCGTGGTGAGACAGGGGGCGTATGCCGCAAGACGCTGACGACGGCTCGCTGCTCAACGTATTTGTCGCGGAAGCGGTCGAGGGCTTGGCCCAGCTTCGCGCGGCCCTGGTCCTGCCCGGCGGGGCGACGCCGGCGGCCGAGTCCGTCCAGCCTCAATACATCCTGGCCCACCGCCTGCGCGGTGCGGCGTCGCTCTACGGATTTCCCGGCGTCGCCGGCCTGGCCGAATTGTTGGAAAGCGCGCTGGAGCGCGTGGCTGCCTATCCGGCGGCCGAGTGGCCCCGCGTCGCGTCGGCCTTGGCCGGTCTCGTGGGGGTCTTGCAGGAACAGATCGACCTGATCGGCCGGGCCCGCAAGGAAGACCACGCCGCCTGCGACGATTGGAAACTCCGGCATCCTGAAGTCGTTCCGCCGCCCCCGCCGCCCGCACCGGCCGAGGCCGCTATGGCCCAACCGGATCTCCCCGAAGCCTATCTGTTGCCCGAGTTGGACGCCGAGGTCTTCTCGTACTTCGCGCCGGAAGCGCAAGAGTACCTCGAAACCATCGAGCAATCCCTGCTCAAGCTGGACCAGTCGCCGGACAATCCCGAGCTCATCCAACTCCTCTTTCGCACGGCCCACACCCTGAAGGGCTCCGCCTACACGGTCGGATTCACGGCCATCGGCGACTTGGTCCACCATGTCGAAGATCTGATGGGCGCGATCCGCGAAGGACGTTTGAAAGTCACATCCTGGCTGACCGACCTGATTTTCCGCTCGGTGGACGTCGTGCGGTCATTGATGAAGCGGGATGCCGCCCAGTTGGCGAACCTGCGCTTCGACTTCCAATCGATCAAAGCGCGACTGCACGACGCGGCCGAAGGGCTCGACGTGACGGAGCCGGCCCCATCGCGTCCTGCCGCATCGCCGGCTCCGTCAGCCGCCGCGCCGCCCGCCCCC
>FKKE01003011.1_pt1 | contig 16707 bp, 17 predicted proteins | sample 1106331 | NCBI WGS metagenome assembly FKKE01 (sample SAMEA3931202, study PRJEB13176) | freshwater metagenome | biome: Drinking water system; feature: drinking water; material: freshwater | place: China | collected 2013-02-06 | reverse complement strand
GGACATCCGCGGACGTGAGGGTATCCTCAAAGTTCACACTCGCAAAGTTCCACTTCAAGAGAACATTGACCTAACGAAAATTGCCCGCGGCACACCGGGGTTCTCCGGCGCTGATCTCGCAAACCTGGTCAATGAAGCGGCGCTCTATGCCGCGATCGTTGGCGCAGAGAAAGTTAGCACCTCTCATTTTGAGTATGCAAAAGATAAAATCCTGATGGGCGTTGAGCGACGATCGATGGTGCTCAGTGAAAATGAGAAGCGGGTGTGTGCCTATCACGAGGCAGGCCATGCGCTTATCGCCAAGCTTCTCCCGCACGCGGATCCCGTACATAAAGTTACGATTGTCCCCCGGGGCGTCGCGCTCGGTTTGATGCAACAGCTCCCAGAGTCCGATCGACACAACTACACCAAGGAGTATTGGCTCGACCGAATCTGCATCGCTTTCGGTGGACGGGCGGCAGAAGAGGTTGTCTTCGCCCAGATTACTACAGGCGCGAGCGCTGACATCTCAGCCGCAACCAATATTGCAAGAAAAATGGTCTGTGAGTGGGGGATGAGTGAAACTGTTGGGCCGCTCAATTACGCACGACGCGATGAGGCAGTGTTCCTCGGCCGAGACATCATGCAATCACGCGAGTATTCGGAGAAAACTGCTGACCTGATAGATGAAGAGGTGCGTCGGATTGTTGATTCGCAACTCGCCAAGGCCCGGCAGCTCATTGCGGAACAGCGAGGAATATTAGACACGCTAGCCACGGAATTATTGGATAAGGAAACGCTTGATGCAGATGAGGTTGCAGCGATTATCGAAGGTCGTCCGCTGTTACCGCGTCCTCCCGTGGTGGATCCTGGATTAGCGGCCGCTCAGGGCGCTTAGACCTTATTTCGATAGGTTCTAAACTGCTTGAGTCGTTACGCTCGCGACAACGCACTAGAGTACTATGTCATTGTGGAATTGGTTCGAGTGGTCTCAGATTAGCGTAGTCCTTGATGTTCTCCTCGTAAGTTGCCTGATTTATGCCATCCTCGTCCTCGTCCGTGGGACCCGCGCGCTGCCAATGCTCGCAGGCTTAGGCATTATCGTACTCATCTACCTTGTTTCACGGGTTCTTAATCTCAATACCCTTCATTGGATCCTCGATAACTTCCTCAGTTCAGTAATTCTCGTCGTCGTAGTCCTGTTTCAGGATGACCTCCGCCGTGCACTGATTAAGGTTGGGTTGGGACCCGGATTCGGGAGCGTCGTTCCTCAATCCATCGAGCACTGCTTGGCCGAGATCGCAAAAGCTGCGGCCGAACTCTCGACAAGGCGTCTTGGTGCACTCATTGTGATTAAGCGCAATGTTGGAATCGAGGATTACACTGAGGATGCAGTCGAATTGAACGCGAAGGTCAGCCATCAGCTCCTCGTCAGCTTATTTTTACGCACCTCACCGTTGCATGACGGCGCCGTAGTTATCGATGGCGACCGAGTGCTCGCGGCTGGAGCAGTGCTTCCGCTCACTTTTAATCCCACCGTGAGTGGAACGTTTGGAACTCGTCATCGGGCGGCGATCGGACTTTCAGAACGGACCGATGCTGTGATGGTAATTGTCTCGGAAGAAACCGGTATTATCTCACTCGTGCGTGAAGGTCGAATTACTCGTGATCTGGATGAAAAGTCGCTCTATAATGCACTCTACCGTTTAATCGCTTTTCGCGCGAGAAGGGCGCAGAATCGAATACGTAGCCGTCTCGGTCTTGACCGGCTCCGACGGTTAATTCACGCCCGGGAATTTCGCCAACGTGCGAGTGGTGAGCCAAATGTCCAAGGCAGCGAGGTCGAAACAAATGCTTCAAGCGAGCAAGCGGGGCCAAGCCTTGGAAAGTGAGGCGTGAGCGAGAACGATGAAGAATTTTTTCACCAAGAATATCGGTTTGAAATCTTTTTCATTGCTGCTCGCGATCCTACTCGAGCTTCACTTCTACAGTCCCGACAACTCACTCAGCACGGTACTCCCTGTTCCTATTGAAGTACAGAATCTCAATCCGGATATGATGGTAGTGTGGCCAATTCTTGGTGAGCGTGGCAAGCGATTCACTACACGGGTGAGATTGCGCGGGCCGGCTCCGCAGGTAAAGCAGCTTGCGAGCGCAGGACTGAAGTTTATCGTCGAGTTACCGGAACAAAATCCCTACGACCTCTCGGTAAAGCTCAGTCCAGAACAGCTCCGCCTTCCTCAAGGTATTGAAGTGGAAGAGATTGAGCCGCCAGCGATTGATCTGAAGCTCGAGCGAGTTATGGACCGTGAGTTTGTCGTCGTGGTTGATCGCGTCGGCGAGCCACCCACTGGCCACCGGATCGAGAAGGTGCGATCAATTCCCGAGACGGTCCTCGCACGAGGTCCGCGCGGGGAGATCGCAGACGGTCTCAGTGTGGTGAAGACACACCCGGTTGATGTGAGTAAGCTCACTCAGACGAAAACCATCCAAGCTCAACCTCTCGTGGAGCGCGGACCCCTCTCAAAGTTTAACGTCCCCGCGGTAAGCGTCGAAGTTGTCGTCAGTGTCATTATGGACGAACGAGAATACTCGCAGGTAACACCGAGCGTGCTTGCACCGGCTGGGCTTGCCGCAAGTGTCGAACCCTCTCGTGTCCGTGCGAAGATTTCGGGCCCGAAACACCTCCTCCAACAATTAAATGCAGGAGACCTACAGATCATTGCTGACGGGCAAGCGTTTAAACCAGGGAAATATATGGTAGATCTCAAGGCAAATCTCCCTGAGGGAGTTGAACTTATCTCACTTGAGCCAGCACAGGTGAACATGATTGTGGTTGCAAAAACTGCTGGTAGTGAATAGCGACCGGGATATACAGGGACAAGTTTGTTCAATGCGAAGACTATTTGGAACTGATGGAGTGCGAGGGCTAGCAAATGCCGCGCCGATGGATTCCGAGACGGTGCTTCGTCTCGGTCGTGCCGCGGCGTATGTCTTACGCCGATCTGCGGGGAGGCACCGAATTCTTATTGGGAAAGATACGCGAGTTTCAGGCTACATGTTGGAAACTGCACTCGCCTCAGGAATCGCTTCAATGGGGGTCGATGTGCTGCTCGTCGGTCCACTCCCTACACCGGGCGTTGCGTTCATGACCCGGAGCATGCGCTCAGATGCTGGCGTGATGATCTCAGCTTCGCATAACAGCTATGAGGACAATGGTATCAAGTTCTTTGGCCCAGACGGTTTTAAGCTCGCTGACGGCACAGAACAGGAGATCGAGACCTTGATGGAGCCAGGTCATCTCGATGAGCTCCGGGCCGTCCCCGAACTCATTGGGAAAGCCTACCGCATTGACGATGCTATTGGTCGTTACACGGTGTTCTTAAAGAGTTGCATCGACCGCGAGATTAAATTTGACGGTATTCGAATGGTACTCGACTGCGCAAATGGTGCAGTTTATCGCGTCGCACCGCTTACCTTTGCCGAATTGGGGGCGACCCTTTACGTCACTGGAGATGAGCCGAACGGCCGTAATATCAACGATAATTGTGGCAGTCTCCACCCTGAGCTGATCAGTGAGCTTGTAAGAGAGCACAATGCCGATGTTGGTCTCGCCTTTGATGGTGATGGTGACCGACTCATTATGTGTGACGAGTTGGGGAACATTATTGACGGCGATCAGATGCTCGCGATGCTCGCTCTCGAATTCAAAACTCGCGGAGTGCTCCCTGGAAATGCCGTTGTGGGAACGGTAATGAGTAATGTCGGCCTCGAGCGTTCACTTGAACAGCATGGAATCTCGCTCTTTCGAACTGACGTTGGTGACCGGTATGTTCTCGGCGAAATGCTCGAGCGTAAACTCGCGCTCGGTGGAGAGCAATCCGGTCATATTATATCGCTCAATCATAACACCACCGGCGATGGCCTGGTAACCGCGCTGTTAGTGCTCTCGATGATGATGAAAGCGCAGAAACCGTTGTCCCATTTTCAATCGTTGGTAAAGAAGTATCCCCAGATATTAATCAATGTACCAGTCACACGTAAGCCACCGCTTGCGAGTCTCCCCGCAGTAAACAAAGCCCTTTCTGCGGCAGAGTCGAAGTTGAATCGTTCCGGGCGGGTGCTGCTCCGCTACTCTGGAACTGAGCCGAAAGCGCGGGTGATGGTAGAATGTGATGACGAACAAAAGTGTCAGTCGATCGCTCAAGAGCTTGCAGCCGTCATAGCACAGGAACTCTCGCAATGAAGATTCTCTCTGCCGCCGAGATGCAAGCTCTCGACCGTGCGATGGTGGAGCATTACGGAGTTGCCTCTTCGCTCCTGATGGAAAACGCCGGTCGTGCAGTTGGGGATTTTCTCATTCGGTACTACCCTGAAGAAACACGGTCTGGTGTATTTGTCGTCGCCGGAAACGGAAATAACGGCGGCGATGGATTCGTCATCGGACGAACGTTAAAGAATGCGGGCGTTCCGGTAGTCGTTTCCTGTTTAAAAACCGTTGATGAGCTAAAAGGGGACGCACGGAAAAGCGCCGAGGCGTATCTCAAAGCTGGAGGCCAAATCATTGAGCTTCATGATCGGGCCTTCGGCCCTCGCGATTTGAGTGAGCTTGCCTCTGCTGGAGTCATTGTCGATTCGCTCTACGGGACAGGTTTCCGTGGCACTCTCGATGGGGTATCTCTCTCAATCGTAGAAACGCTTAACGCTATCTGTAATACGAGCGCAGTTCCTGTTGTCGCGGTCGATGTGCCAAGCGGGCTTGATGCAAGTTCAGGTGCGGTGAACGGGATCTGCGTTCAAGCAGACGTAACGGTGTCCCTTCATTCGCTCAAACCATGTCATGTCCTCTTCCCTGCAAGCGCCTTCTGTGGGGAAATATTCGTTGCCGATATCGGCATGAACAACGACGCTGAAGAGTTCACTGAGGTTAAATGTGAATTGCTCACCGTTCATCGTATACAGGATGTGTTGTTTGATTCCTACCTTGTCTCTCGCGACGCGCATAAGGGAACTCGCGGGAGGGTGCTTGTCATCGGCGGGTCTCTCGGTTATCAAGGCGCTCCGATTCTCTCAGGGCGTGCAGCCCTCGTCTGTGGTGCAGGGCTCGTTGCACTTGCTGTCCCGCGGGGTATGGCAGCTACCGTAAGCGTTGTGCACAATGAATTGGTTTCACTTCCATTAGCCGATGATGGAGGCGAGGTCTTGCCGGCGGGATTAAAACAACTTGAGCAATCCATCTCCAGTTGGGATGCCCTTGTGCTTGGTCCGGGTTTGGGGACGAGTGAAAGTGCAAAACGTATCGTCGAGGTAACACTAGCGCAGGCTAAGCGTGAGGACCGGCCGACGGTAATTGACGCCGATGCGCTGAATATTATCGCAAGCAATCCGCAGCTTCGAGCTACACTCCCAGAACGTGCAGTTATTACTCCACACCCAGGAGAGGCCGCTCGGTTACTGGCCTGCTCGACCGAGCAAATTCAAAACGACCGGCTCGGCGCAGCCTCAGCGCTTGTAGAAGCGTATGGGTGCACAGTCGTGTTGAAAGGAGCACGAACGATAATTGCCGAACCAGGTGGTGAAATCGCGATTAATCCAGCAGCGGTAACAACACTTGCCACTGCCGGGTCCGGGGATGTTCTTGCAGGTCTCGTCGCCACCTTGCTCGCACGCGGCGCGAATCCTCCCGACGCAGCACGCGCAGCGGTATTTATTCACGGAATAACCGGAGAGCTCGTCGAACGTGCCAGCCACGGTCCAGCGGGGTCTTCTGCTGCAAGTCTCATTGAACAGGTTGGCTTTTCGCTCAATCACATCTTGGGTGAAGGTCCCGCTGAGCGAAGCTTAGTGAAGCACGTTCTCGGCTTTCGAAGTAGTTTGCGGCCCGACCTCGCCGGCGAGGAGGAGGTCTGACCACTCCTCTCTTTTCCTTTTCGCAAGTTACTCTTTCGCGCATGACCGAGATTGCGACCGCGCTTTCCACTGCGATTCGTCCCGGGGATTCAATCGGGCTCATGGGCCCTCTCGGGGCCGGGAAGACCGAGTTTGTTCGGGAGCTCGCTCGGTCACTCAAGGTCCAAGAAGAGGTGACAAGCCCCAGCTTTGTGCTCGAGCAACGTTACCTTATTCCAGCTACATCGAATTGGCCAAACGGCGGAACTCTTCACCATTGGGATCTCTATCGGAACGCAACTGACGCCCCATCGCTCGGGCTACTCGATAGTCTTCGCGCGAACGATTCGTTAGTTGTTGTCGAATGGCCCGAACGACTGAGTGGGATGCCACGTTTACTTTCACTCATAGTTGAATTAGATTATGAGACCTTGCCAAGTAATCAGGCCGAGGAGGTTCGCTCGGTGCGACTTACATCGTTCACTGAAAGTGCACTCAGCGAACGTACTTCCCAAATCAAAGTGTTCGCGGAAGAGGCGAGGCCAAGTGCTCGTTTAAGGAACACCTGATGGCAAAAACAGTAGTGATGAAGTTTGGCGGAACGTCTGTCGGCTCGACGGAACGGATCAACGCCGTTGCCCGACGCGTCGCATCACACGTTCGTCGCTCAGGTGAGCGCGTCGTGGTAGTAGTATCTGCGATGGCCGGAGAGACTGACCGCTTAATTGAACTTTTTCGAAAAGTAGGGGGCGATAAATCACGTAGACGCGAGTATGACCAACTCCTTGCCTCTGGAGAACAGGTGAGCGCAGCACTCACTGCTGCTGCAATTGAACGGGAGGGACTTTCGTCGTGTTCGCTGCTCGCCCATCAAATTCCGATTCGGACGAAGATCACGCGCGAACACGCGCTCATCGATACGATTGATACGAAGGAGCTCAGACACCTTCTTGACTCTGGAGCTGTTCCTGTCGTCGCTGGTTTCCAGGGCGTGCTTCATGATGGAAGCTTCGTCACCCTCGGTCGCGGAGGCTCGGACGCTACAGCAGTCGCAGTTGCAGCGGCCCTTGGACCTGTTCCGTGTATTATTTACACCGATGTCGATGGAGTTTATACCACTTCACCTTCGATCTGCCGAAATGCCCGGAAGTTAAAGTTTCTCAGTTATGAAGAGATGCTCGAAATGGCAAGCAGTGGCGCCAAAGTGCTGCAGACCCGGAGCGTCCATTTGGCGAAGAAGTTTCACGTTCCGCTGAGCGTTTGTTCGAGCTTTGTCGATGAAGTCGGAACCGAAATAGTGGGAGCATATGACGGTATGGAAGATGTTGTCGTTTCTGGAATTACGTGCGCCACTGATCAGGCGAAAATCAACCTCCGTGGAGTTCCTGATAAACCGGGAGTTCTCTCGAGAATTTTTCAGGTCGTTGGCGACTGCGGCGTCGTCGTCGACATGATTGTACAAACGAAAGGACCACGTGGCGAAGCGGTAGTAAGCTTTACGGTTGCCGAAGACGGCGCGCAAAAGGCGTATGAGTCGCTCCAAGCGCTTGTGAGCGAAGAGATGCCAGGCGTCCATCTTGACCTGGAGCGTAACGTAGCGAAACTCTCCGTTATCGGTGAAGGTATGCGGGCGCATGCAGGAATCGCGTCTAAAATGTTTGAGATTCTCGGTCGCGAAGGAATTAACATCGATATGGTAACTACCTCTGAAATAAAAATCAGCGTCGCAATTAAACAAAAATACGCAGAGCTAGCCGTGCGATCATTGCACGAACAATTCATCGACCGAGAGCTGTAATGGAAAGGCGCTGAAAAGACTCACTTTTCAAGAGCGTTTTGCGCCCTAAGCCAAACGTACAATGCAAAAAAAGGCTGTTTTGAGCCACTTTTCTGCTTTGACGACGTTCTGCATTGGGTGTATGAGTTCTCCGATACCCCCAAAAATCAAGCCAATTAGCTATTACGGAGGACAAGAGAGATGCAATTGAATACGAAAAAGGCAAAGGTAAGCCGACCGAAAAACGGAGTTCAGTTTTCTCAGTCGGAACTTTTCAATAACATTCAATCCTGCTGCGGACTCGCTAGCCGGAAGCAAGCCAAGGACGTCTACAATGGCTTTGCGGGAATGATCACCTTGGCTTTGAAGAAAGGCTACCGAGTGCCGCTCCCCGGAATCGGAAAGATTCTCGTTCGACAAACTAAGGCCCGGATGGGACGCAATCCTGCGACCGGTGAGGCAATCAAAATTCCATCAAAGCGGAGGATTCGCCTCACACCGAGTAAAGCACTCAAACAGGCCGTTCTGTAGAATTTTTTACTGACGGTAAGTAAGGCCCCATGCGCGGGAGATAATCCCCCATGGGGTCTTAGCATTTCAGTTCGGTTCTAGCCTGGCCTAAGAAACGCCTGTGCATGCCAAGCAGTAGAGAAGGGGCGCTCCCACGGCTCTTTCCGCAGCGCTGCAAGCGTGTGATGTGTTGTATCAAAGACGATAGTGTCAGCAGTGACTTTTTCGCGGTTTACGAGCTCTTGAAATTCATCGCGACTGACACTCTGAATCGAGTGACTGGCATCACGGAAGAAGACGACGCTCCGATCTCCTACGGCAGTACCAAGGTCGTTTAAACATTTCGTTACCGCGTGAAAGAGGGTGTCAATCGCACAGCCGGAGATCTGATCCGCTCCAGTTGTTGCAGCTACAATCAAGAACTGTGAATCACGAAGCTCATATCTGGCATTGGTGGGCGCTTTGTGTGTGAGCCAATTATCAAGAAACTCATTCAGGCGAGCGCGAAGTGCTTCAGCCTGTGCTTCGCTAAGCGGCGATAACAAAGGGAAGATCCAAACCCTCGCGTTATCAGGCAGCTGGTTGAAGCTGTCACTCAGCATTGTACTATTTTATTCTATCAGTTCTATTGGGGAATATATTGGCCGATAAAGTTGAGTACTGGTCCGAGAAATCTCTCAAAAACCCCAGCAAATAGTAACAGAATCACGATCAGTATGCCATACGGCTCCAAACGCGCGAGCGGACGCGCCAATCTTAATGGAAGCAGCCCAACAGCAATCCGTCCGCCGTCGAGCGGAGGCACCGGAAAGAGGTTAAATACGGCGAGCACTACGTTAATCAATACGCCAAATCCGAGAACGAAACTGGCGATAACCCACAAGAATGCAAGCGAACTACTCTCACCAATGAGTAAATTCACCCCCATGAGCGCACCGAGAAAGATTGCAGCAAGGGCGAAGTTGGTCAGAGGGCCTGCGATCGCTACCCAAACCATCCCTCGACGGGGATTTTGAAAAAAAAGTGGATTGACCGGAACAGGTTTGGCTCCACCAAAAATTACAGGTGAACCCGCCAGAATAAGTCCCAGGGGAATGATCACCGTTAACCAAAGGTCAACATGCACGAGTGGATTCAAGCTCAGCCTCCCGAGTTGGCGAGCAGTAGGATCTCCAAGACGATATGCGACATATCCATGAGCAACTTCATGTAATACGACGGCCATTACGAGGAGCGGAAGCACCACGAAGAGCTGAACGAAGAGAGTCATACGCACTCTCTCTCAATTCGTTGCTGTCTTACGTGGAATACTGAAAAACGTTGGAGATTCACAGATGACCGGTCCGACACCGCGAATCGCAGCTACGAGCGCGTGCATACTTTGCAAAACCTCCGATTCATGATCGGCTACTGCATCGACCGAAGTGACAAACATACGCTTTGGTTTCGTTTCACCCGGCACTGATGGCGATTCCTCTAATGAAACGTTCAGTTCGAGAAGCCCGGGGCCCGCGAGGCTCGTTACCGATCCTGGCTGAGGAAGTGATGGCTTGTCCGATGAGGTTAAGTTGAGAAGCCCTCGTGTCGCACGGCGGATTTCCACTTGCTCTGGGGCACTCAGCAGTTCTGCGCGACGCTGTTCGAGGACAAGACTCTGATCCTCGGAAAAAACCTCATCGCCTTCAATTCGCTCTCGCGATTTGCGTTCACGCCGGACCTTCGCCACCTGACCACATTCCCGCCACACAACATCGTCTTTCAAATGATAGCGCTCATAATCGCTTCCGCCGAGAAATCCACGAGCCGAGAAGAGGTCGATCTCAATCGATTGGTCAAGCAATGCGCGGTCAGCTTCGCTAAGCTCGACCGCACCCGGTTTGACACATCCGGAAATGAGCACAGCACTGATAAAGAGCTGAACGCTAAGATAAGAGCGACAGAATCTGAATGGAAACAAGTCCTACTCCTTGGAGTCATTCATTAGGGATAGTAAAAGATGACTCAGCTTCTCACAGTATGATTGCAGCTCTCTACTACAATTCTTTTCCGGAAACGAGTCAATATTATTCTTAAATTCCTCGACATTCAAGCCAATGAACTCCCAGGCAGGATTTGTCGGATTCAACGAGAGCAGCACGAGGAAGAGTGTCGTCACAAACAACAAAACACCGACGATCAACATCACGATCCGAAGAAACGTTTTACGCACAAGCTCGGTTTCGCTCACTGGCTTGCTCCTCCTCCTTGCGAAGTACCGTGTTCTTTCTCCAATGAAGGTCATCCGGTAACGGACAATCGATATTATAATGAAGACCTCGACTCTCTCGTCTTTGGAGAGCAGAACTGACGATCAGGTCTGCTACATCGATAATATTTCGGAGCTCAAGCAAGTCTGGGGTAATCAGATATCGCCAATAATAATCCTGAATTTCAGCTCGAATATTACCAATGCGGCGCTTCGCTGCTTCAAGGCGACGATCACTACGAACAACACCAACAAGATTCCACATCAACCTCCGCAACTCATCCCATGTGTGACTGACGAGAACTTCTTCGGAGCTCTCGGTCGCATCGACATAATCCCATTCTGCTACCGACTCATTTCGAGCATAGTCGGCCCACGACCTAATAGTGTCAGCTCCTGCACGACGGGCAAAAACGACCGCTTCTAAGAGTGAATTTGAAGCGAGACGATTAGCCCCATGAAGACCGGTCGATGCAGTTTCACCAGCGACATATAGCCGCGGAAGATCGGTCCGCCCGCTGAGGTCACTCACCACGCCCCCACAACAGTAATGTGCCGCCGGAACAACCGGAATCGGTTCACGAGTTAGGTCGAATCCAAATTTCTTCGTCTCGGCGTAAATCAGTGGGAATCGTTCTTGAATGAAGCTTGCGTCGCGGTGTGAGATATCGAGGAGGACGTAATCAGCACCGGTCTCTTTCATGTGCTGATCGATTGCGCGAGCGACGATATCACGTGGGGCGAGCTCCCCGCGCTCATCGTATCTCGCCATGAACGGTTCCCGATCAAGCCCGAGCAACCGGGCGCCTTCACCACGCATGGCCTCAGTGATCAAAAACGACTTCGCTTTCGGATGGTATAAGCAGGTCGGATGAAATTGGAAGAATTCCATATTTGCGATTGAACATCCGGCTCGGTAAGCCATAGCGATCCCATCGCCCGTCGCTACATCAGGATTCGAAGTATAGAGGTAGACTTTTCCGGCTCCGCCAGTCGCAAGCATCGTCACCTTTGCTGCATAAGCAACAACCGCGTGCTTCTGACAATCAAAGGCATAGATCCCGATTACCTCGTCTCGGGAAGAAGGGCTCTGTTCGGAATATCGACGATGCCGGATCAAATCGATCGCGAAGTGGGAGGAACGTATTTCGATATTTTGATGAGCGAGGGCCGCTTGATAAAGCGTGCGCTGAATCTCAGCTCCCGTCGAATCACGTGCATGGAGGATGCGCCGTTGCGAGTGACCACCCTCTTGCCCAAGTGCATAGCCGTGTTCTGAGCGATCGAAACTTGCTCCGAGTTTCGTCAAAAGCTCAATCGAAGAGGGGCCTTCATGAACAACCGCTTGGACCACCTTCTCGTCGCATAATCCCGCTCCGGCACGAATGGTGTCTTCGTAGTGAGAGGCAAAACTGTCAACACTCGAGGTAACTGAAGCTATCCCGCCTTGCGCATAGCGAGTGCTCCCCTCTAAGGGCTCGGTTTTACAGAGAACGGTAACCTTCCCCAGATGCGCCACTTCTAATGCGTAGGTCAGGCCCGCAATCCCCGAACCAAGAACGAGAATATCCGAGCGTTCCAATGTGGTATAATAGATAACAGTTAAAGTTAGATATAGATTTACCGCATACCAAAGCGGTTTGTAACATAAGAACTTGACCATGATAAAGTTTTCCAGGTCAGTTTTATGATAGTTTGAGTGGCTCCAGGTCCCAAACGCGCATCAAAAATTTGCTTGAGCAATCTCCTCGAGCTCGGGAAGTATTATGAGAATTCGTATAAGGACTTTAAGACTTGTCGCTATAATCTCCCTGAGCGTCGTGATCGGCGTCGATATCCAGCCTGCCGAATCTCAGACGCTCTATGCCATTCATGGCAAGCGAGGGGTCGTTACCTTCACCTCACGAAAGCCTGCCGCTGGAGTTAAGTATCGGACGATTGTCGCAAAACGTCCGCGCTCTTCCATATTTATTCGTGCGCAGGGGAGTATCGGACGTCCGGTAAAGAGCGCCTACGATGGCATGATCAAACAAGTAGCAATGGCGCATGATTTGGATCCGGCTTTAGTAAAAGCAGTGGTCCACGCCGAATCCTCGTTTAATCCGTTTGCGACTTCGCACAAAGGTGCTATGGGTCTCATGCAGCTCATGCCGGCAACTGCCGAACGCTTCGGCGTAAAGAACGCTTACCACCCTGAAGAAAATCTTAAAGGTGGGGCGAAGTACCTGAAGATGCTCCTTGAACGGTATAGCGGCGATCTTCGACTCGCACTTGCGGCCTACAATGCCGGGGAAAATGTCGTCGACCGTCTCCGTGCTGTTCCACCTTACTCGGAGACCCAGGGCTACGTACGGCGTGTTCAAGGCTTCTTAAAGGTCTATCGTTGTGCCGAAACAACAGGAAACGATAACTGTCGCGCCTGAAGTTAGCGGTTTTACCCGCCGTCTCCCGAATCTGCTCACAATTTTACGCATTGTTGCGGTGCCGTTCTTCGTAGTGCTGCTCGTCGATCCGACACCGGTCGCTGATCTTATCGCGACCGCAATATTCTTCGTTGCTTCCTTTACCGATTGGCTCGATGGATATTTAGCACGACGTTATAAATCAGAGTCATCGTTCGGAAAGCTCCTTGACCCACTCGCGGACAAAATCCTCGTCATGGCTGCACTTGTCATGCTTGCAGCGATACCCGGAGACCCTCGCGTTCCCTCATGGATGGTGGTGGTGCTCCTTGCTCGTGAGATGGTTGTAAACGGACTACGCTCGATTGCAGCGCTCAGTGGGGTAGTCGTTCCCGCAAGTCGTTTTGCGAAACATAAAACTGCTTGGACGATGCTTGCTATTTTCTTCCTCCTCATTCACGAGCCGTATTCTGTCTTTGGCGTGCTCGTCGACTTTCACTTCTCGGGGATGGTGTTCCTCTGGGTAGCGCTCATATTTAGCGTTACCACGGGGTTAGCATATTCTATCCGGCTTCGATCGATCTGGTATGATCTCTAAGCTTTGGGTGGCTTAAAGCCCGCTTGCCAGTCTCTAGCCTCTGCCCTTCTATAGCACTAGTTCCCTGACTGTGGCCGTTGTCGTGAACGTGGCCGTGACCGAAATCCGTATACGTAGACGTCTACGTATACGTGCACGTCTACGGTAATCGTTTACGTTCACGCTCACGACAACGAGAGCGGCGACTGACCTCGTGTGGCCGATCGGGCCCGATTTGTGGCCGGTTAATTCAAGTAAAATATCGTTAGTTCATTGCCAGATCTCAGTTTTACAATGTAACGCTCCAAAGTTTGAATGTTGTCGCGGTACTCGCCACACAACTTTACAATGTAACAACATCCTACTCGATACTTCCAACCTCTCCTCCCATAATAAATTTTGAATACTGAAGTTAGCGTTGGAGGCAGTACGCCAATGAATGAAGAACTCGCCAATTTTGTTCGTGATTCTTTGAGCGCCGGGCGCGAGATCGATGAGATCTCCGAGGTGCTACGGGATGCAGGATGGGAGAGCGCGCAAGTGGAAATGGCTCTCAGTCGTTATCACCTGCGCCCGTTTCCCGTTCCGATTCCAAAACCACGACCATACGCTTCGCCACGCCTTGCTTTCCTTAATCTCTTTCATTTTGTCGTCGCTTACGTCACGGTGTGGAACGTAGTTGATCTGCTCTTTACCTTCCTCGATTACTATCTCCCCGATGGCTTGGGACGAATGCAAGGGATGTTTCGGAGTTACAGTCCAATTAGCGAAGCGATTCGGGGCAACTTAGCAACGATTATCTGTGCAGTACCACTTGTCTTCTGGACAAATAAGCTTATTGACATAGCCTCAACAAAACGTAAACAGGCCATCCCACGAATTCGTCTCGTATTTATCTATCTCACGCTATTTATTGGTGGATGCGTGATGCTCGGGAGCGCTACCTGCCTCGTCTATTACTTCTTGAGCGGCGAGCTCGGCGTGCGTTTCCTAATTAAAGTAGCAATTCTCGGAACGCTTACCCTCGGTTCGTACCTCTTCTATCGAGTTGAGACCAAGGCGACCGAGGAGCAAGCCTAGGAGGGAGAGAGTGATGTCAAAGAAGTTGGTCCTCGCGATCGCGCAAGCAATTCTCATTATCTCCGTCGGTTGGGGCTTCTTCCTCGTTCGAAGCCCCTCGCACAATCGGCAAGTAAAAGCGGACTTCTTACGGGTCGAAGCCTTGCGCTCACTCAGTTACGCCGTAGAGAACTACGCAGAGCGTGAGAAACGCCTTCCGGAAAGCCTCGATGATTTACGAGACGAACGGCACAATCGCTATCTCGAGACGAAAGATCCGGAGCGAAAAACTGAATACTCCTACCGGAAGGTCGGAACCACCACCTATGAACTGTGCGCGGAGTTTAACCTCTCATCTGAGGAGAGCGATCTTGGAACGAGGTCGCACCCTGGCCCCGATGAGGAGGACTTCTGGAAACATCCTGCAGGAAAGCATTGCTATGAAATTAAGATCTCCGAAAATGTTTTGAAAAAGTAGCTTAAATCGGCGGCAGTGACGTGGCTGAGGTCATCGAGTAGGGAGCGAAGTCCCTGCGGCCTCATTCTCGCCCGCCATCCGTGGCGGTCTGCGAGGCTTCGGTCGGGGACCGGCCCTGTCGGGCCGGCGGCTCCGGACATCCTGTCCTCCGCGCGCCTCAGAATCCGGCCGCAGGGACTTCGCTCCCTCCTCGATGACGATGTGACTACAAACCATTATTCTTTCACAGGACACTGCTTCCGTGATGAGTCACGTCGTCTCAGCCTTAGTCAGTAGCAAGTCGAGTACCTCCGACATCGATGGGCGCTTCTCGCAAAAGTATCGGGCTTGAGCAGTGTGGAGTTGAGCCAAATTCACAGCGCAGTAGACACCAAACAAAGACATTAAGGTAACAATAGCTTTCTTTGATTTCGCCTTAACGAAATGAATTATTGCAAATAAAAAGATACCAACAGCGCAAACTAGACTGACATGAGCAATGACCTCAAGTATGGAGGTGCTGAGTCCGTTTGTGCCAGCAGCTAGAATCATCCAAGGTCCAGAAATGATTTTTTCGAGCAATGAAAGGTTGGAAATAGTCTTTAAATCAAAAGGCTCGCATGCGAAAGTAAAATCTACTGGTAAAAGAATTGTGAGTGCTATAATTGCAAGACATTTATGCATCCTGGCTAACGAGGAGCATCCGTGCGGACGCTGTTGTTATGTTGCGGGAGTTAATATCATCTGATGGTAATAAGTTTTTTCCTATTTAAGAATAGCCGATTGAATATCTTTGGGTAGTCGCCCAGACTCTGCCAACGTAAGTGCTGACTCACCAACATGGTCTTTTAGTTCAATCTTCGCACCAGCTTGTTTTAGGGTCTTAATAGTCAAAGCCATATACTTGTTGAGTTCGGCAGTGTCTATCCACGACGGACCTTCTTTGGGATCCGTTTGTCGAGCCGCCATAAGAATGGCTGTCTCTTTCAAACCAACCACCTTGTTTGGGTCGGCCCCTTTTTCGAGTAAGAATTCGACTAGCCTATAAGCTTTTTCAGGCCCCTTACTCTCCACACGAGCAGCAAGCACGATCATCGGCATCCAATTGTTCCCGAGTATGGCGTTCGGTTCACCACCTTTACTAAAGTAGAACTTAACCATTGCAATATCACCAAAATGAACCGCGTTCAGGAGTTCATCATTCGTAAGTTGGCGATCTAACAATATCGTCTGCGCATGGGTTGGATTGACCAAGCTAAATAAGATAAAAAATGCGCAGACAAATCTGAAATTGGTTCTAATAATTCGCGCATTCATAATAAGAAACTTTTACTACAATATAACGTTTAAGCGAGTTCCAGCGTCCCGCAGGAACGACGTGAACTCGGCCCGTTGGTTCTGTGCGTATTATTAAAATTGCATGCTCCTCACTTAATGTTTGGAACGAAGTTTCCAGCAAGAAACGATAAAAGCGCAAAGCGAAAGAACCGTTAATACCAAGCCCTCCAGCCCACTCCCTGGTCTTCCCATCTGCATGTTTCCATGCTCATCCCACAGTATTTCCGGACCAGCAAGACAGAATGTAAAATAGGCGAACAGCAAAAACGAGACGAAACTAACAATAGCTATTAACTTCCAACCATTCTTGCTCATATTTTGCCTTAGCCACGTAACAACTCAAGTACCATATCCTGTACAATCATACACGGGAACAACAGAGTCGTCAGTGATTAAGAAAGAGATCTATTCTCTTTGGTGCTTAGCTTCAGTGCGCTCTGTGGATTGAGTCAGCTCAGAATCCGGTGGAGAGGA
>FKKE01001627.1_pt1 | contig 16739 bp, 17 predicted proteins | sample 1106331 | NCBI WGS metagenome assembly FKKE01 (sample SAMEA3931202, study PRJEB13176) | freshwater metagenome | biome: Drinking water system; feature: drinking water; material: freshwater | place: China | collected 2013-02-06 | reverse complement strand
ACGAAGAGGGCTGCACCCGAAGAGCTGGCGGTACTAGCACGCTTGGTCTGGAGCGGGAAACGGGATTTGAACCCGCGACCCTCGCCTTGGCAAGGCGATGCTCTACCACTGAGCTATTCCCGCTCTCGAGTCGCGAAAGGAGCCTGATTCTACTGGCGGGTCCCCACCCTGTCAAGACGAGTTGCCGCGCGCATGGCCGCTCCGGCCCGCGTTGACAAGCACTGGGGCGGGTGTTACGGTCGCCGCCCATGCTGCGCCGGGTCATTTGCTCCATCACCTGCTTGTTGGCGTTCCAAACCGCTCTCGCGCCGTCGGCCGCTTCGGCCAAGACGGCCGAGCCCGTGCCCGTCGTCGTCACCATTTCCGTCCTCAAAGACCTGGTCGAGCAGGTCGGCGGCCCGCACGTGCGCGTCACGTCCCTGCTGTCGGGACTCGAAAACGAACATTCTTATTCGCCGAAACCCAGCGATCTCGTCGCCGTGCGGAAGGCCCGCCTGTTGGTGGAAGTGGGCTTGGGCTTGGAAGTGTGGGTCACGGCCTTGATCAAGTCGGCCGGGAACGCGGACCTGCTCGTCGCCACGACGTCGACCGGCATCGTGCCGTTGCGCGACGACGAGAGCGAGCCGGCCGCGGGAGGGCACGGGACGGACGACCCGCACCATGCCGGCAACCCCCATGTGTGGCTCGACCCGGACAACGCGAAGGTGATGGTGGGCCACATCGCCGAGGCCTTGAGCCGCGTCGATCCGGCGCATGCCGCGGACTATCGGGCGAATCGGGCCGCCTACCTGCGCCGCGTGGACGAGGTCACCGCCGACCTGTTGGGCCGGGTCAACGCGCTCCCGTCCCGGCGCATCGTCGTGCACCATCCGGCCTGGCCCTATTTTGCCCGCCGGTTCGGCTTCGAGATCGTGGGCCAAGTCCAAGGCCAGTCAGGCGCGGAACCCTCGGCGCGCCACCTCCAGCGACTCATCGACCGGATGCGCCACGAGCAGGTGCGTGTGATCGTGGCCGAGCCGCAGATGAATCAGAAACTGCCGGCGATGCTGGCGCGCGAGACCGGCGCGCGGGTCGTGGTGCTGACGCCCCTGCCCGGCGCCGTGGCCGGCACCGCGACCTACCTGGACATGCTGCGCTATAATGTGGCCCAACTGACGCAGGCGCTCGGCACGCCGTGAGCACGCGCGTGTCGCCGGCCGTCCGGCGGCGCGCATTCATTCACACGATCATGCCCACACCGATCATCCGCTTCGCCAACGCCACCTTCGGCTTCCCCGGCGTCATCGCGCTGCAAGACATCACATTGGAAATTCCCGAGGGCGAATTCGTCGGCGTCATCGGGCCGAACGGATCCGGAAAAACGACGTTGTGCCGTGCGGTGCTGGGGCTCTTGCCGCCGCTTGCGGGCAGCTTGAAAATCTTCGACTGTTCCTGCGAGGAGCTGCGCTGCCACCATCGCGCGCGGATCGGCTATCTGCCGCAGAAGGGCGTGCTCGACCGCCACTTCCCGATCACCGTGCTGGAAGCCGTCATGATGGGCCGGTACGGCGCGCTCGGCTTGCTCAAACGGCCGACGGGGGAAGACCGCGCCATCGCGCTCGAGGCGCTCGAGCATGTCGGTATGCAGGACCATGCCGGAACGGCCCTGGGGCACCTCTCCGGAGGACAGCAGCAGCGGGTGTTCATCGCGCGCGCCCTCGCTCAACAGCCGGACGTGCTGCTGCTGGATGAGCCCACGACCGGCATCGACCTGCCGACCCAGCATAGTGTATTGGACCTGATCCGCCGCCTGCACCGGGACCTCAAGCTGACGATTTTGCTCATTACGCACGACATCAACATGATCCGCGAGCACGTGGACCGGCTGGTGCTGCTCAAGACGCGCCTCTACGCCGCCGGCCCGCCGGCCGACGTGCTCCGGCCCGACATCTTGCGCGAGGTCTACGGGAAGGACCTGGTCATTACGGAGAAGGATTTGCTGATCGTCGAGGACTATCACCATCATTAATTCCGTGAAACGCAACCCCTCACGCCTCACGCCTTAGGCGACGGTCTATGATCGAGATGCTGACATACGACTTCATGCAGCGGTCGCTGCTGGCGGCGGCGCTGGTCGGCGCGGTCTGCTCGGTGATCGGCGTCTTCGTCGTGCTGCGGGGCCTGGCCTTCGTCGGCGCCGGTACCGCCCATGCGGCCTTCGCCGGCGTCGCCCTGGCCTATCTGGTGGGATGGCCCGCCTTGCCGGTGGCCATCGCCTTCGGCCTGGCCACGGTCTGGATCACCGGCCTGCTGGAAGAGCAGGGGCGCATGAAGCTCGACGTGTCGATCGGCATCCTCTATACGGCGACGATGGCGCTGGCCATTCTCTTCATCGGCTTGATGAAAACCTACAACGCCGAGGTGTACGGCTATCTTTTCGGCAGCGTGCTCTCGGTCACGCCGGAGGAACTGCGGGCCATCTTCGTCCTGGGGGCGCTGGTATTGGGTCTGATTTTGCTCTTCTCGAAGGAGCTTTACTTCATTGCCTTCGACCAGGAGATGGCCGAAGCGTCGGGCGTGCCCGCGCGCCGCATCTTCTATTTGTTGCTCTCGCTGGTTGCGTTGACGGTAGTCGTCTCGCTCAAAACGGTGGGCGCCATCCTCGTCTTCGCGATGGTGTTGATCCCGGCCTCCACGGCCTATCAATTGACCCACAGTCTGTCGCAGATGACGCTGTATGCCGTGACGATTGGGGTGGCCAGCGCCGTCGGCGGCGTGCTGGTGTCGTCCTGGTGGGATGTGCCGTCGGGGCCGGCGATCGTGCTCCTGGCAACGGCGCTCTTTTTCCTGTCCGTCCTGCTCTCGCCCAAACGTGCCCGGCGAGTTCTTGCTAGTGGGTAGCGCCAGTGTCGTTGATTGAATATCCCTTCGAATTGCCGGGTCGCATTTTTGGAAGCTCCATGCCATTCGGCTTATATGATCCTGAAGGAAAGAACTTCCAAAGCTTCCGACAACAAGAGGTGTCGGTTGTTGTGGTGTTAGCTGAAGGTGACGAGTGTGCGCAAAAAAGCGGGCGCGATCTCCTTGCATTTTATGCACTGGAGGGTTTGCAAGTTGTTCATCTCCCTATCGCAAATTACGGAGTGCCAGGTTCTAGTGAGTTGCAGGACACACTCAGAGCAACGATTGAGCACGCACGGTCAGGTCGAAATATTGCCGTTCATTGTTCCGCGGGGCTTGGGCGAACGGGATTCTTTATGGCCTGGATCGTCAAGCGGGAGATTGGCCTAAATGGGAGGGAGGCCATCCGATGGGTTGGGCGGCATAATCCTGAGGTCTTGTTAACGCCCGCTCAGATTGAAATGATTCTTGGTTGTTAGCCGAAAGAGCTGCCTGGCACACGTTAACATTCCAGATACTTTTTGTTACCTCTCACCCATGCGGTAAAGAGGGTAACCCCCTGCATAGTCCCCAGTCTCACCAACGCTCCAACGCCTGCACTTTTCCCAAAGAGCCTTACAAATCTTTCATAGTCGTCAAGCCACTTGTTCTCCTGGCTAAAGGAATGAACAATCATGACTGCGTTCTTGGCGTTGAATCTGTGGGCCTCTATAACTGCCGACACGGTTCTGTGCAAGAGTTGATAACGGATATCCGCAGGTATAGTCTCCTGCAAGCCTAGCTGATTCCTCAGAAACTCCAAGCGCTTCGTCTTACCTTCCGAAATATCAGCCCCCCATTCACTTATAGTTGGCCCGAATGGCTCACTGACTTTGCCTTCTACTGCGATCGCGACAAGTTGTCCGTTCCCGTCTTTCGCTAACACGAAGAGATCATTTTGCGAGGGCCGTTCACCGCCAGGCAATTCAACTTTATATTCTGGAAGTGCTACCAGTAGTTCGACCTGTTCAAAGCCTGGAATTTCGGACTCAGAAAACATCTTGGCAATTTCAAGAGGAAGCCCGGGAGCGTTTTCCCAGCAATGCGCGAGAGTCTTTGCAGAATATCCTGATTGCCAATGTTTTTCAGGATCTGCTAACCCTTGCCGCCAGTCTTCAGGGCTCCTGGTCGCAACAAATATTCGCTTCATGAGTTTTCTTCTTTGGTTGCTTTGTGAATCAATTCTTCCAAGCCTGACAGCATCTCTTCTGCACTGGATATGGGACGAGGCAGAGCGATACGTACTGCTTGCACCCGGTCGCCGGTCGTGATGCGGAGGTGAAAGCCCAGCCGGTCGATCGCCGTCATCTTGGCCCGCTCCACGTCACGATGGCCCATGCGGCGGGCCAAGGCCGCCAGACCGGAGGCTCGCTCGGCGTTGAGCTTCTCGATCAGCGCAGACGCGACATCCGCCAAGGGGTCCACGAGGGCTGCGCCATAGTCAGACGCGCTCACCCAGCCCATGACGCCGAAGCCGCCGACGTAATAGACGTCCACGACCTCCAGCCGAAAGAACGAAAAGTCGCCGAAATCCACCCAGTAGCCCGCGTTCTCGTGGCGTGACAGGTAGAGACGTTTCACCTGCTCCTTCTCGTCCGCCGTCACTCGCGCGGCCTTGCCCATGACCGTCACCCGCGCCGCGCCCAGTGGGTCGCCGGCGATTTCCGGCTGTGCGACTAACAGGCTCGCGCGCGGTTCGGCCAGAAGATTCTTGGTGTGCATGGCCATGGTGCTGATCAAAAAGATCGGTCGGCCGGACTCGTCCACGGCATAGGGCATGACCGAACCGAAGGGCCAGCCCGGCTGTTTCTGCGACATGGTGGCCAGCGAACCCATCCGGCCCACATGCATCAAGGTCCGCGCGCGCTCGGCCAAGGACGGCTCGGGGATGTCCGGCTCGTCGGATCCGCTCCCTCGTCCGCCGTCAGCATGTTGTCTCGTCGAGATCGTCACGATCGTGCCCTCCAATGTCACTCTATCGGTTGTCTAGCTGGTCGGTCTGAAGTCCCCGGTTAGGCTTTCTAACGGGCGTCGTGAGGGATACCTGTGGCGTTGGGCGGCTATTTCGACGGGACGGGAGGCTTGGCCAGAATCGGCGCAAGGTAGATGTCCGACTTGAAGATGTATTCCGCATCGCCCATCGTCATGATCAACTCGCGTTTGGCGCCAGCCCGCACGATGCCGAGCTTGAGTTTCGTCCCCGTCTGAATCGGCCGCACGAGCTCCCGATACTGCTCCTTGTTCGAGATCGGCACGCCGTTGACGGACGCCAACTCGTCCCCGACCGCGAGGCCCGCCGTTTCGGCCGGGCCGCCCGGTGAGACGCGCTCGACGCGCAAGACCGTGAGCCCGCCGACTTTGGCTTCCGCCAGCCCGAAGCCCGTGCGCGTCCCGGCCTGGCGCAACGCATAGTCTTTCTCGCCGCTGGCATAGGCGATGGCCGATTGATTGTACCGCTTCTCGTCCTCGGTAAATTCGCGGGCACGGGCGATCAAGTTGCTCGCCATATTGCGCTGGCCGACGGCCAGGTAGCAGAAGGCCTGGATCCGCAAGAGGCTCTTGCGATCGGTGCGCGGATCGCCGGCCTTCGACTCCAGCATGGCCGTGATGTCCGGCAAGGCTTTGTCAAACTGGCCTTTCCAATAATAGGCGAGGCCGCGATATTCCGTCGCGATCAAGCGGGCCGTCGAACCCAGTTCCAGCGCTCGGCTGAAGTCCCGGATCGCGCCGTCGTAGTCCTTGCGGGCATAGGCCGCTTGGCCGCGGCCGTCCAAGGCATGGGGGAAGCTCGGCAATTTCTCCAGGGCCAGGGAAAAATAGCGCACGGCGTCGTCGAACCCGTTTCGGCGAACGCTGATCCAGCCCAAGCGGTCGTAGGCTTGGGCCACATATCGCTGCCACTCCGGTTGGGCCCCGGCCATTTCGATGAACCGTTTGTTGGCCGTGACCGCTTCGTCTTCTTGGTGGACGGCAAACAACCCGGCGGCGAGCCAGTTTTGCGATTCCACGGAGTTGGCATCGAGCTGGAGCCCGCGCTTGGCATGGTCGATCGCCAAGGGATATTGCCCTTTCTCGAAGGCTTCTTTGGCTGCCAGCGCCTCGGCCCTGGCCTTCTCCGCCCGCATCTGCGGCGTCTCGACCGGCTCGGGCGCCGCCCGACATCCGGCAAGCACCAGCACCGCGCCGATTACGATTCCCACCGACCGAATGGTTCGCATAGGCTGATCCTCACGGTTCGACGAGCCAGAGTGTAAAAGCCCTCCGGCGGGAACACAAGGCAAAGCCGCGTTTCATGCGCGGCCCCGGCAGCCATGCACGGGCAGCGGTGGCCTTGCCGCGTCGGTTGTGGTAACACTACCCCCCATGAACTTTTGCAGCCAGTGCGGCGCGCCCGTGGCCCAAGCCGTGCCTCCCGGCGACACGCACCTCCGCCATGTCTGCACCGCGTGCCAGGCCATCCACTACGTCAATCCCAAAGTCGTCGTCGGCTGCATTCCCGAATGGCAGGATCGGATTCTCCTGTGCCGGCGGGCTATCGAGCCGCGCACCGGGTACTGGACCTTCCCCGCCGGCTTTATGGAAATGGGCGAACGGACCGAAGAGGCCGCGGCGCGGGAAACGCACGAAGAAGCGGGCGCGCAGGTCGAGGGCTTGTCGCTCTTTGCCCTCTTCACCCTGACCTACGTGAATCAGGTGCATGTCGTCTTCCGCGGCACGCTCCGCGAGCCGGCGTTCCGCGCAGGCGTCGAAAGCTTGGACGCACAGTTGGTACCCCTCGACAAAATTCCCTGGGACGACCTGGCTTTCAAAGTCATCAAGGAAATCCTCCTGCGCTATGTCCGGGACCGCGAACGGGGCCGGTTCGCGGTGCACGTGGGCACGGTCGATCGCCGCATTCCGTAGCAGGATGTTGAAACGGTCCGCCAGCTAGCCCAATGAGCCTGCCACCACCCGACCTCTCGCCGCTGGCCTTTCCCGAGCCGCCGCCGAATCCGTCCGGCGGCAGGACCCTGATCGTGGATGCCGCCGACGCGGACGCCTTCCCGCGACCCAGTGCCGCCTTGAAAGAAGCGGGGCCGGACGATCAAGTCTACGTCCGGCCGGGACGCTACGAGGACAAGATCTTCGTGACGGAGCGGCCGGTCACGCTGATCGGCGCGGGGCGGGATGCGGTCCAGATCTTCTGCCGGCGCGGCGGGCCGTTGTACCTCCAGCGGGTGCCGGCCGGGCGCATCACCGGCATCACCTTCCGCTACGTGGGCAGCGATCAACATTCGGCCGTCAACCTGCTGGACTCCACCTGCACGATCGCCGGCTGCCGGGCGACCGAGGGCATCCTCTCCGGCATCGTCATCTACGGCGCCGAGTGCCGCCCGTCGCTGATCGACAACGAAGTCTGCCACAACCGGGAATCCGGCATCTTCTCGTTCGCCGGCGCCCGGCCGTACCTCGCTCAAAACGTGTGCTACGGCAATCATCACTTCGGCTTGGCCGCGCGCGACGAGGGCACGTGCCCGGACCTCGTGCGCAACGTCTGCCGCGACAACTGGCTCAGCGGCATCCTGCTCTTCCATTACACCGGCGCCTTGGTCCTGGAGAACGAGTGCCGCGACAACACCCACTGGGGCCTGGTAATGACGCCGGACGTCAAGACCACACCGTCGCCCGACGACCTGGCCGCCGCCAACCGGCTGGATCGCAACCCGCGCGGGGCGATGGTGGTGACGGAGGAGCCGCTCAAGGAAATCGGGCGATGACACTGATGGAGTGTGGAGGAGTTGCGGAAGGAGGCTCCGCCATTGCAAGTGCCAGCTTTAGCGACGGAGCGCAGCAAGCACTTCCTGAACGTGAGTCTTCACGTCAACCGTGGGAAAGATGGCTTTCAGGCGACCGGTGGCGTCGATGACGAAGGTCTTGCGTTTGGAGCCGATCAAACGGCCGATGACGGGCAGGCAACTCAAGATCGGCCAGTGCGCGCCGTAGGCCCGTTCGATGGCCCCGTCCTCGTCGCAGAGCAGGCGGAACGGCAAGTTGAATTTTTGGCTGAACGATTGATGGGACTCCTGCCCGTCCCGGCTGACGCCCAGCACCACCGCGCCGGCCTGCTCGAACGAAGGCGTCGCGTCCCGAAACCCGCAGGCTTCGATCGTGCAGCCGGACGTATCGTCCTTCGGATAAAAATACAGCACGACCTGCTTGCCGCGCAGAGATGCGAGCGACAGCGTCTCGCCTGAGCCGGTCGTGGCGGTAAACTCAGGCGCCGGATCGCCGACGTGCAGATTCGCCACCGCTCGCTCCTTCAATCGTAGAAATTTTTCTCCCACGCATGGGCCGTGAGCCGGTCCAGAAGCGCGTCGCTCAAGCGCCGTCCGTCCGACCAGGCACAATTGGCGCGGACGTTGGCCTGGGTGCGCATGCCGGGAATGACCGTGCTCACCGCCGGATGGGCCAGGCAATAGCGGAGCGCCAGCTCCGGCATCGTCTTCGCTTCGGGTCCGAGCAACTGTTTGATCGGTTCGACGTGCGCGGCGACCTGGGCCTTGCGGTCGTCGCGAAAATACTCGTTGCGCCAGTCCCCCTCGGGGAAGACGGTTTCGGGGGTGATCCTGCCGGTGAGCGCACCCTCGTCGAAGGGACAACGGGCCAGGACGCCGACGTCATACTTGAGGCAGGCCGTGAGCAGCGCTCGGTTCGGCGACTGGTCGAAAATGTTGTAGATCACTTGCACGGCGTCGATCAGTCCGCTGGCGACCAGCCGAAGCGCCGACTCCGGCTCGTGGTCGTTGATGGAGACCCCGATGGCCCGGATCTTCCCTTGGGCCTTGAGCGTCAGCAACGTGTCCAGCCAGCGCCGGTCCTCCAGCCATTCATCCCGCCAGACGTGCAACTGTTGCAAGTCGAGACAGTCGATCTCGAGATTGCGCAGGCTGTGCTCGGTGCAATCCACGATGTGCGACGGGGGGAAGGCATCGTCCACCGTATCGCCGGGGAGGGCCGGCCAGTGGCGGTTCTTGGGCGGGACCTTGGTGGCTACGTAGATGCGCTCCGAACGGGACCGCACGACCTGCCCGACCAGCGCTTCGCTGTGGCCGTTGCCGTAGACCAAGGCCGTGTCGATGAAATTGACGCCGAGGTCCGCCGCGGCGTGGAGCGCGGCCAGGGATTCCGTATCGGTCGCGCCGTGCCACAGCGTCCCGCCGATGCCCCAGGCGCCGAAGCCGACCTCCGAGACCTGCCAATCCGTTTTTCCCAACCGGCGGTAACGCATCGCGCTCGCTTCCCCACACGACGGCGGCAACATCGGAATCGTGGCTACTGTACAGGGGCGGGCAGGCCGCTTCAACGGGTCATGGGCCCTTCCGCGCTTCCCGCTTGCACGAGATCGTCCTATCGGTTGTCGGCACCCGGACGCCGGTGCTATCCTAACACCCGCTCACGAGGACCTCATGGCGAACAATCGGCAGTTCCACGACATGGTCTCGCTCCGACGGATGTTGGACGAGCGGCTGCACAAGCTCGAAGACTCGCTACGCCGCCAATCGGGCGACGTGTACAGTCAGGTCGAGCAGCGGAAATCCTTGGCGAGAAGTCTCGACCTGCCCAACCGTTTGCTCGACATGTACACGCAAATCCATGACTCCGCCGATTGGCAGCCCGCGCCCTCTCCGCCGGACCCGGACGTGGACGACACGGTCGATGGGACGGAGCAGGATCCCGCCATCCAGAAGTCGTTCCTCTTTTTCGATCACAACAACCATCGCTACGCCTTGCGCGTGACCCGGCGGCCCGGCGACCATCTCGACAGCCCCGTCGGCCCCCGCCACCAGCCCCAGACCTTGCTGTCGTTCTGCGGCCCGAAAGGTCTGACCTTGTTGACCATCAACATCTTCGAAGATCTCACGCCCGACGGCCCGCAATTCCACTCCACCGATATCAAGGCCTTTCTCCCCGGCAACTGGATCAAGGACTTTCTGGAGCTCTCCGAGCAGGTCACGGCGCTCAAAAAAGAAATGATGATCAGAAAAAAATACGAGGCCGCCGAACTCGACAAGCTGAAACACCGCTTCGGCTTGTAATCATCGCACGGAGTCCCGATGCCGCATCTTCGACAGTTCCTGTTGCCGCTCGTGGTGTTGGGGGCCAGCCTCGCGGCCGCGCCCGCCGTCTTGGCCGAGGATCCTTTCGACGAGATCAACCGCCGCTTCCAAAGCCGCGAGCAGGCTTCCGACGACGCCCTCCGCGAGGTGCACACGCAGTACCAGGCCAAACGGGCCGCGATGGATAGCCTGTGGCGCCAGCGCGAGCAGGAGATCGAAGCCCGGTGGCAGGCCCTCAAGCAGGCGGTAGAGCAAAAATGGCCCCAGGCGGAGCGTTCGACCCCCACGACCTGGACCGACTACGGATCGGCCTACGAGGCCAAAAGCGCCGTGAATTTCGAGCAGGGGACGGTCGAAGTGACGGCGCTCGTGCCGGCCGCCGAGGCCCAGTCGTTGTTGCCGCCCGCCCCCTTCGGCTTTTTCGCCGCCAGCCCGCGCGACCACCGCCTGGCCGGTCATCGCGCCTTCTTATGGCGCGTCGCGTTGCCGTCGGCACCGGCCGATTGGGCCGACGCTCTCCGCCTGGCCGCACTGCCGGCCTCTTGGGGCCGGATCGTCCGGCAATTCGAGCAAGCCTTTGGGCACGAAGCCAGAACGGGCCAGCCGGTCTTGGCCGGACAAGTCGCGACCCGCGCCGGGAAACCGGTGGACGCATCGACGGTCAAGGCCTTCGTGCAGGAAGACGTCTTGCCTGCCGCCGTCGCCGACCCGCAGCCGGTCGACTCGCGCGACGGCGTGCAGCGGATCAAAGTGACGGTCAGGGTCACGATGACGCCGGACCATATCAAGCGCCGCGCGCAGCAGTACCAAGACCTCGTGCCCTTCTACGCCAAACAACAGGGCGTGGACCCCCGCCTGCTCTATGCCCTGATCCACTCGGAGTCGTATTTCAATCCCAGGGCGCAGTCGCCCCTGCCCACCTACGGCCTGATGCAACTGGTGCCGCGCGGCGCCGCGCGCGATGCCTACAACGTCCTTTATAAAGACGACCGCGTCCTGGACGACGCGTATCTGCTGGATCCGGCGCACAACGTCGAGCTGGGCGCCGCCTATCTCCGTCTACTGCGCAAGCAGCTCTTCGTCGGCATGGACGAGGGACCGAAGCAGAACTATCTCCTCGCCACCGCGTTCAAGTGGGGCCCCGGCAACGTCCAGCACAAGATTCTCAAGCAGGTCCGCGTCCAGGACCTGACGGAGACCCAAGTGTTCACCATGCTGACACAGCGGACGCCGGACGACACGCGGACCTACCTGCGCCAAGTGCGTGACCGCCTGCCGCTGTATGAAGAGCTGGCCGCCACACTGGCGCCACCCCCCGAGAGACCCCAGCCCTGACAGCCCGTTTTTCCCCCGATGCTCCGAGCGGTGATCGCTCTACATCGTTGACTAACCGGGGATTATTGACTACCCTGGCCCCTGACCGCGCGCCTGACTGTCGAGTCTATGCATGGCCGCTGATGCTGGCAAATCTTGGCTGACGGAGTGGATGATCGGGGGCTTCCTGACCCTCCTCTTCCTCGTGGCCTACCTTGCCGATTGGCAGATCTTCCGCAACCTCGATTACCTCACCTACGATCTCCGCCTGTCTCTGCGGGCGGCCGGTCCTCCGTCGGACCAGATCGTCATCGTGGGGGTGGACGACGACAGCCTGACCCGCGTCGGGCGGTGGCCCTGGCCCCGATCCACGATGGGGGAGTTGATCCAAATTTTGCGGGAAAGCGGCGCCAAGGTCATCGCCTTCGACTTCCTCCTGTCCGAACCGGATCAAAACCAAGGGTTGCAGGAAATCCGGGCGCTTCAAAAAGACCTCGCCGTCCAGATGCAAAGCCTCGAGGGCGAGATGGCCGACGCGAAGAAACCGGCCGATGCGGACCTCAAGGCCCGCGAGATCTACGCCAATCTGCTGCACGATCTCGGCGAAGCCGAGACGCGGCTGGACCACGACGCCACGCTGGCGACGGTGCTGGCCGGAAGCCCGCAGGTCGTCTTGCCGATGTTTTTCGAGATCGGCAAACCGCTCGGCGCCGAAACGGCCGATCCGCCGGCCCCGGTCATCGCCAACGCGATGGACGAGCTCGACAATCCGCGCGATCTCAATGTGTACCCGCTCATCGAGGCCCGCCGCGTGACGCCGCCATTGCCGGCGTTCCTCCGCGACGGCCTGGCCATCGGCCACAGCAACCTGCGCGCCGACGAAGACGGGGTACTCCGACGCGAACTGCTGTTGCTCGAATATCACGGGCATTTTTACCCGTCCCTCGCCCTCCGGGCGGTCAGCGCCTTTCTGAACGTCGCGCCCGCCAAGGTCCACGTCCAACTCGGCTCGGCCGTGTCCGTCGGCAACGTCCAGATTCCGACGGACCCGTACCTGCGCATGCCCGTGAGCTTCGCCGGCACCGCCGGCCCCTTCAAGAGCGTTCCGGCCCATGCGGTCCTGAGCGGAGAAGTGCTGCCGGAAACGTTCCGGAACAAACTCGTGTTCGTCGGCCCCCTGGCCGCCGGTGTCGCCGACCGAAACGTGACGCCGCTCTCGCCCGCCGCGCCCGGCGTCGAGATCGTCGCCACGGCCGCCCGCAACATTCTCGACCAGCAGTTCATCACGGTTCCGGTCTGGTCGGGCCCCTTCGAGCTGGCGGCCATACTGGTCGTGGGCGCATTTTTGATCGCCGGCCTCCCGCGTCTCAGCGCCAAGTGGGCCGGCCTCGCGGCCATCGGCCTCCTGGCGACGTTCGTCGCGACCGCCTCGGTCGTCTTCGCCTTCTCGGGCTACGTGGTGTCGGTCCTGCACGCGAGCCTGCTGCTCGTCGTCGGCTACACGGTCATCACCACCAAGCGCGTCCTCCTGACGGAGCAACGCAGCGAACTGGCGGAGGCCGACAGCATCGAGACGAACAAAATGTTGGGCCTCTCGTTCCAAGGCCAAGGCATGCTGGACCTGGCCTTCGAGAAGTTCCGCAAGTGCCCGCTCGATCCGACGATGATGGACCTGCTGTACAACCTCGCGCTGGATTTCGAACGCAAGCGCATGTTCAACAAGGCCGTCTCCGTTTACGAGCACATCCAGACGAAAGAGAAGGCGTACAAAGACATCGAGGAGCGCATGAAGCGGCTCAAGGCCGCGGGCGACACGATGATCTTCGGCGGCGGGTTGAAAGGCCGCGCAGCCGAAGGGACGGTCATGCTCGAATCGGCGGGCGTCAAGCCGACGCTGGGCCGGTACGAGGTCATCAAGGAGCTGGGGCGCGGCGCGATGGGCGTGGTCTATCTCGGTAAGGACCCCAAGATTCAACGGTCGGTCGCGATCAAGACCATGCGACTGGACGAGGTGGATCCCGAACAGGTCGCGGAGGTCAAGGAGCGGTTCTTCCGCGAGGCCGAATCGGCCGGACGGCTGTCCCACCCCAACATCGTGACGATCTTCGATGCCGGCGAGGAACAGGAGCTGGCCTACATCGCCATGGAGGTGCTGGACGGATCGGACTTGAAAGATCGGTGCAAAAAGGACAATCTGCTGCCGGTCGCGCAAACGCTGGACATTGTGGCCAAGGTGGCGGACGCGCTGGACTACGCGCACGCCCAGGGCATCGTGCACCGTGACATCAAACCGGCCAACATCATGCTCATGAAGGACGGCACGCCGAAGGTCACCGATTTCGGTATCGCGCGCATCACCGCGTCGTCCAAAACGCAGACCGGCGTGGTCCTCGGCACTCCCAGCTACATGTCGCCCGAACAGCTCGCCGGCACGAAGGTCGACGGGCGGTCCGACCTGTTTTCCCTGGGCGTCGTCTTGTACGAGTTGTTGACCGGCGAGAAGCCGTTTCAGGGCGACAGCATGGCGACGTTGCTGTTCCAGATCGCCAATCAGCCGCACCCTTCGCCCGTGACGATCCGCGCCGACCTGCCGGAGGCCTGTGCGCCGATCATCGACAAAGCCTTGACGAAGGATGCCGCACAGCGGTATCAGCGTGGGCAGGAAATGGCGCAGGACCTTCGGGCCTGCCTGCAGCGCACGTGAATCGGGAGACAACGTGCCCGTGGAGATCACGTACGGCGCCAAAACCGATGTCGGCTTGAAGCGGTCGCACAACGAGGACAACCTCACCGCCGATCCGGCGTTGGGCCTGTTCGTGGTCTGCGACGGGATGGGAGGGCGCAACGCGGGCGAGGTCGCCAGCGGCATGGCCGTGGAGCTCATCCGGCGCCACGTGCAGGATGCCGCGCACAACACGCAGCTACCCATCATCGGGGCGTTCGACGCCAAATTCTCGCCCCGGACCAACCGCCTGGCCAGCGCCGTTCGTTTGGCGAACCAGGTCGTGCACGAGGCCGGGAAAAACGGCGATCGCTCGGGGATGGGGACGACGGTGGTCTCGGCGCTTGTGACGGGCCCCGTCGTCTCGGTGGCGCACTTGGGCGACAGCCGGCTCTACTTGATTCGCGACGAGACGATCCAGCAGGTGACCGAGGACCATTCCCTGGTCGCCGAGCAGGTGCGGCGCGGGATCTTGACGGAAGAAGAGGCCGAGCAGTCGCACCAGAAAAACATCGTCACGCGGGCCCTGGGCATCGAGCCCGACGTGGAGGTCGCGCTGGACGAGCTGCCGTTGCTCCGGAACGACGTACTGGTTTTGTGCTCCGACGGGCTCACCCGCGGGGTCAAGCCGGCCGAGATTCTCCAGGCCGTCCGGGCAGAGCCGACGCCGCAAGCGGCGGCCGAACGGCTCGTGACATTGGCCAACGACGCGGGCGGCGACGACAACACGACGGTCATCGTGATCGCCTTGAGCCACAGCGAAACCAAAGGCTTCTTCAAGCGGCTGTGGGGCGGCGGATCGCGCTGACGGTCCCAGGACGACGCGAAGGGGCGAGAGGAACGACGCTATGCCGAAACTGACGCTCAAGTTCAACGAAGCGGTGATCAAGGAGCTCGCGCTCGACGCCGAGCAACTGACGATCGGACGCAAGCCCGACAACGATCTGGTCATCGACAATCCCGCCGTGTCGGGCCACCACGCGAAGATCGTCAAGGTCCAGGCGGTTTATTTCCTCGAAGACCTCGGGAGCACCAACGGCACCTTCGTCAACGAGAAGCGCATCGACAAGAAACAGCTACGCGACGGCGACCGCGTCCTCATCGGCAAACACATGTTGACCTACGAGGAGGGCACCAAAGAAGCCGCGCCGGCGCCGGCGAAGGTGGTCGATACGGACAAGACCATGATTCTCGACACGGCCAAGCAGCGGGAGATGCTCAAGTCCGAGCAGACGCAGGGCGGCCCGGCGAAGCCCAAAGAGAAACTGGGGATGCTGCAGGTCTTGTCCGGCGGGACGGACCAGAAGGAGTATTCGTTGACCGGCCGGCTTGCCATCATCGGGTCGCAAGACGGCGCCACAGTGCATTTGACCGGCTGGTTCGCGCCCAAAGTGGCGGCGATGATCAGCCGGCGTCCGGACGGCTACAACATCAGCATGGCCGAAGACGCGAAGAAGATCCTAGTCAACGGCGTGCCGATCCAGGGCCGGTGCGACCTCAAAGACGGCGATTTGATCGAGGTGGCCGGCGTCAAGATGTCCTTCCTGCTCAAAGACTGATCGTCGATGACCCGTGCGCGCCGTGTCCGCACGATCCTTCGACAGGCCGCCGGGTTCCTGGTGATGCTCTCGGCATGCTGCGCCTTCGTGGCTTGTGCGGAGCCACGCATGGTCGACGTGCTGGTGTCCGGCCAAGGCGAAGCGACGCAAGACGACATCCGCCAAGCCTTCGGCCCGCCGGTGAAAACGTCCCCTGACGACAAGGGAGGCAGCATCTGGGTGTACCAGCGTCTCTTGTATACCCGCAACCCACCGTTCGGCGTGTCCAGTTGCGTCGAGTACACCCTGCGGTTCGACGCTTCGCGCATTCTGCAGGAATGGGCCATCAAAGAATGGCCGCCCCACGCCTGCTGACATCTCGCACGAAGCAAAAGAAGAAAGATAATACCGCTTCGTCGTGCAATCAAGAGTCCCTTGCACGCTTTTCTCCCGCTCCGCCGCCGTTGACTTTCGGCCGGTCCGTTTTATTACCCGTTCCAGGCACACACGGAATCCCCCGCAACCGCGTCGGGGCGAAGAAGGAGGGAGAGTCATGAGTCTTACACGATGGGATCCATTCCGGGAATTGGAAGAGATGTCTGATCGTCTGAACCGCCTGATGCGGGGGACGGGTGAACCGACGGGGGACGGGCGCGAGCGCCTGACGGTGGCGGATTGGGCACCGAAGGTGGATATCGCCGAGACGGACGGCGAATATCTGATCAAGGCGGAGCTGCCGGAAATCCAGAAGAAGGACGTGAGCGTCACGGTGGGAGAGGGCGTGCTCACGATCCAGGGCGAACGGAAACAGGAACGCGACGAGAACGGGCCCAAATTCCACCGGATCGAGCGCAGCTACGGCACGTTCCTCCGGCGGTTTACGATGCCGGAGAACGTGGACGAGGCCAAGGTCTCGGCAGAATTCAAAGACGGCGTCCTGCGCCTGCGTCTGCCGAAGTCGGAGAAGGCCAAGCCCAAGGCCATCGACGTAACGGTCGCGTAAGCGACGTCGGCGCCAGACACACGAAGGCCCCGGGGGGACGGTCCCCCCGGGGCCTTCGTGTCTCGCGTGTGGCGTTGGTTGCGGGGGGAGGATTTGAACCTCCGACCTTTGGGTTATGAGCCCAACGAGCTACCAGACTGCTCCAC
>FKKE01000804.1_pt1 | contig 16835 bp, 18 predicted proteins | sample 1106331 | NCBI WGS metagenome assembly FKKE01 (sample SAMEA3931202, study PRJEB13176) | freshwater metagenome | biome: Drinking water system; feature: drinking water; material: freshwater | place: China | collected 2013-02-06 | reverse complement strand
ACGTGACCATCAAACAAACCACGCTGAACCCGAGGAATCTGAAAAATACTCCAGATGCCTACGAAGAGATGGTCTTGAAGCGGTTGGTAAGCCAACCGGCGTCGACCGCTCCGATTGTCGAGTGGATCAACGGCGGACAGTTACTCAGGACCATGATGCCGATCTATTATTCAGAAGATTGTCTCACCTGCCACGGATCCCCCAAAGGAATCCTAGACATGTCCGGTTATCCGCGAGAAGGTGCGCAGACAGGAGAACTTGCCGGTGCCATCAGCGTTCAGATTCCCATGGACCCCCAATAGCCACCAGCCCCTGTCGTCGGAGTGGAAGAACAACAGGCTGATCGGCCGTTGATGAGTGGGGCCTGCTGAATCGACAGAATAACAACTCGTGCACGAGCGCGTGATGAGAGCGGCATGATGTAAAAAGCCACTGACGTACGCATATTGATCATGATGGTCATCTAGATGACAGACAGGTTCAAAGAAAATGACGTATGACAGTGCGCAGTCAGCCTAGTAGTTGAACTAGAGAATTACGGCCGGAGCGACCAGGCCCATAGGAGAAAGGGCACATAGAGCTGGGCTCTCCGATGTCTACTCGTAGAAGAAAGTACCGGATGGCGTAACTCGCTGTACGACCAAGGGAGTATTCATGGGAGGACAGGAACATCACAAAGCACAGGATTTATCATCGATTGCCTCCCTCACATGGAGTGAGGTGACGCACCTGGCCAAACACGGCAATCCCTTCCCGCCCCGCCGTGTCGAGAAGACCGAGGCCCAGTGGCGCGACCTGCTGACCGACAAGCAATTCCGGATCACCCGTCTGAAGGGGACCGAACGCGCCCACAGCTCTGAGCTCTGCCAACTGTTCGAACCAGGCCGGTACGAGTGCCTTTGTTGCGGTACGGAGCTCTTTGATGCTGCGACCAAGTATCAAAGCCATACGGGGTGGCCGAGTTTCACACAACCGGTCTCGCCAGGAGTGGTGGCTTATCATCCGGATACCAGCCGCAGCACGCACCGAATCGAGGTGACCTGCAATGTGTGCGATGCGCACCTCGGCCATGTGTTCCCCGATGGACCAGAACCGTCAGGGTTACGGTTTTGCATCAATGCTGTTTCCCTACACAAAAATCCTGTTCGCGACTGAAGCAGGATCTTGTAGCAGATAAGGAAGTGCGTTCATATACGCAAAACAAGCATGATGATCATGCAACCAGGGATTCTTGCCCCACTTCCGAAAGTAGCGCGGTACATAGAGTTCGCCATTCAGAATATTGCCGCCCTCTCTCGCGTCATGAAGACCCTGCAGACTCTCATTGATGGCGAGCGAACGGTGGCTGGTCTGGGTGTGCCGCTTATCCGCGTACTCGGGAAGGACATTCCAGGGCTGAAGGTATTTCCCACGCAGGTTGGAGGTGGAGTGACCGTCCCTTCAACGCCGGGAGCCTTGTGGTGCTGGCTGCGAGGTGAGGATCGTGGAACACTCTTCCATGAAGAACGGCATCTCATCGAGAGAGTGCGGCCGGCTTTGATGGTGCACCAGGCTGTCGAGGGCTTTCTGCATGCAGGAGGACGGGATCTGACCGAGTATGAGGATGGTACGGAAAATCCCAAAGGCAAGCTTGCGGAAAAGGTTGCCATTGTGCGGGGTCAGGGGGCCATGCTCGACGGGTCAAGTTATGTCGCTGTTCAACGATGGGTCCATGATTGGAAACGGTTCGACGAAATGACGGAACAGCAGCAAGATATCATGATCGGTCGACGACGACGGAACAATAAAGAATTGTCGACCGCACCGACCTCGGCGCACGTGAAGCGTACGGCACAGGAGAGCTTTCAACCGGCGGCGTTCCTGCTGCGACGCTCAATGCCATGGGTCGAGCGTGGAGAGAGCGGATTGTATTTCGTGGCTTTTGGGGCCTCGCCCGATCCGTTTGAAGCGCAATTGAAACGCATGGTTGGAGGAGACGACGGGATCACTGACGCACTGTTCACGTTCACGCGCCCCGTGACAGGGAGCTTGTACTGGTGCCCCCCAATGAGCAATGGTCGACTCAACTTATCTGCGATTGGCGTCTAGGGAAACGACTGGATGACTGCATAAACACAAGCATGTTTCTTAATTAGAGGAGGTCTGAAGATGACGACTCGCCATAGCCAGTTTCTGTATATCCAAACGAACGACATCCGTGAGGGACAAAATGCTGTGTTGGGTTATAACCGAAACGATGACGGCACACTGGATCCGTTGCCAGGAAATCCGTTCTATACAGGAGGCACGGGTATCAACAATGACACCCATGGCAAGCTCGGCCCACATGACAACGACACCCCGTTGATTGTCAGCCAGGACGGGAAGCGTCTCTTTACGGTCAACACACACAGCAATACCATTGCCGTCTTCGATATTCAGCCCGATGGGTCGTTACGGCATGTGAAGGGATCGCCGTTTCCGTCGCACGGTGTCGCCCCCAATAGTCTCTCGCTCAGTGGCATGACGCTGCTCGTGTCAAATCGAAATGAGGACTATCACCAGATTGAGGCGTTGCGTGGTGCAGCGAAAGCCAGCTACGTCTCGTTCACTGTAGAAAACACCGGTGCGTTACGATTTGTATCCAAAAGCGATGTCGAGGACTCACAGAAACCAACCCAAGTCTACGTTCCACAGTCCAACCCTCAGGTTGCGTTCGGCAATGACTTTCAGGTCGATGTGGATTTCGATGGTGAAGGAACGAGATCGTTTCTGGCTGGTACCAAGCCGAGCGTGCAGGGGCAACTCCATGTCTTTCAGGTGGGGCGAGATGGCCGGCTCACTGAGCGAGGTCGTATGCAGTTACCCGAGACGAATGCCGGCTATAAGTATAAGGGCATGGACGGCGTTCCGTCGATGCCTTTAGGCATCTGGGCGCATCCGACAGAACCATTGCTGTACGTGGGTCTCGTGACGCGAAACGAACTTGGGGTCTATCGTTTTACTCAGGAAGGTGACATGACATTCTTGGGCTCCGTTGAGAACAGCGGTCAGGATATTTGCTGGTTGCTCACCAACAAAAAAGGGACGCGTCTCTATACGGTAAACAATCTTCCACGGTCTGATAAGGATGACAAAGCCGCCACAGTGAGCACCTATGACATTGCTGGCGAGCGAGCAGTCAAGCCTGTCGAGATCAGCCGACTACAACTGCCTCACCCAGGGGAGTGGTTTGTTAATAACCGCATGTTTAGCCAGCCGGGAAGTACTGCGTTCCAATGCGCGTTGGACCCAGAAGAAACTTTTCTCTACGTGATCTGTCAGCGGATCAACCAGACCGATGAGAACAAGCGCGAGGAAGGAAACATTTTGCACAGCTTGCGGCTCGATGGCCAGGGGATTCCGTCCGTTGCGCATTCACGGCATCTTGGCCAGGACGGGGTGCACTATCGGTCCCGACCGCAGGGCATCGCCACGTATGACCGATCATGATGATGTACACACGTAATAGCCACATATTCATGCAGTGGGGTCATTATTTGATCCACATGAATATCGAGTAGTGTTCAGAATAACGTTCTAGTCACTATTTGAGATCACGAGCTAGCTTTCAAACACAAAGGAGAATGCGATGAAATCGATCGGCAAAATGGTTGTACTCGTTGGGACCCTCATCGTATCGGCATTCATGGTAGGAACAGGCTCCGCAGCCGAAGAGAAGATTGTTTTCAACAAGGACGGTTCACTCGATCGTCCGGTCGGCTATCGCGGATGGGTCCATGTTGGATCAACGATCCTACCAAAAGGTTCCGTCAATATCATCGAGAACAAACCCATACCAACGAATGAAATCATAAATACATATGTGAAACCATGGGTGTATGACGCCTACATGAAAACTGGTCTGTGGCCTGAGGGAACCATGATTGTGAAAGAATTCGTGGCGTTAGGCGAACCCGATGAAGATGGTCTCGTCCATGAAATCTATTTTGCTGGGTTAGCCGCTCTTGTGAAGGACAGCAAAATATTTCCAGCGCAGACCGGACACTTGGGCTATTTTGCCTTTGGTCATCAGCGAGAGCCTTATCTCGAGCGTGCGGTTCTGGCGGATCGGTTCAAGTGTTCGTCATGCCATGAGAAGCTTGCATCGGACCAACAATATATTTTTACGGATCGCCACATCGGCCTTCGGCGTTAGACAGTACATTCTTTATGCGACATACCCAGAGGAAGGGATATCATGTACATGGTCACCAGATGGACAAAAGGCATCGGTGTTGTCGGTGTGTTGCTTGGAAGCTTACTCTTCCAGGGGTGGGAGTTGGGCAATGCGTTTGATGGAGAACAACATTCATCGGTAGCCCACGAAAACCCATCGCAAAGCTGGGACAAAAAGTTATCAGACGCCTCACGATTTACAGTCTTGACGGATTTTGACGGTTCCGCCGTAAGGGACAACGAGACAGGGCTGGTCTGGGAACATTCGCCAGAGACAAAGACCATGAATTGGACTCGTGCGCGATTTCACTGTGCCAGCCTCAAGGTCGGTGGACGCATGGGATGGAGACTTCCTTCGGTGCATGAATTAGCAAGTTTGGTGGATCCCTCAGTCTCACCAGGCCCTACTCTACCGTCAGGCCACCCCTTCACTAACGTACAAGCAGCTCACTATTGGTCAGCAACAGCGTTTGCGGGTAACCCTTCTCGTGCATGGAATGTAGGCTTTGTCATGGGTATGGCGCATGACATCAAAGTGACTGATAATCATAACGTGTGGTGTGTACGGGGCGGGAATAATGCGGCTGCGTATTGACGAGTGGGAGCACTCCAATATTCACTGAAAGATGCCCGTTGAGTAGGTGGGCCATCGAACCATGCCTACGTCGAATGTGTGCCTTGTCCTTATTCGCAACACCGCTCACTTCATCAAGCACCTTCGAAGGGGCAGGTGGATCTCCACATTCGGCTTCCAGTGTGATCCTGGGGATACAATAGCACGAATCCGTCTCTAGCGGAAATAACAGGAATCGCTTTGTCTGCTTCCAAAGAAAAATGTTCCCATCCGAAACTCTCTAGCGCTCATGAACTGTACCCTCATTGTGATGACGTGGTGCAGTGTGAGCTCGGATTTCATTTTCCGTATGCCTGGGATGCACTGCTTGCGTTTCTCTCAGACCGACTCATCACGCATGTCGAGCACCTCGACAAGGGACACTATCTCCGCAGTCTCACACTTGAATCGATGGGGAAGGCATATGTCGGATGGGTCGATGTGTCTCTGAGTCCCCATACGCCAGCCTTAAGAGTCACAATATCATCATCGTTGTCCGCCGTGATTCCACAGGCGCTCGAACGCGTGGGGCGATTGTTCGATGTGTTTCACAATCCTCAGGATGTTACTCCAGCGATACAGGCTTTACTGCCCATTGCTGGCTTGCGGGTTCCTGGTGCCGTGGATGGATTTGAGGTAGGAGTGCGTGCGATCGTCGGGCAACAAGTGTCCATCAAGGCTGCACGGACTCTTGTTGGGCGCATCGCCCAGCGATTCGGAGGCACAGTAGACACACCCGACACAATGGTGAGTAAGACATTCCCCAATGCCCAAATACTGGCTCACTGCATCTGCAGCGATTTAACGGCTACAGGCGTAACAACAAAGAGAGCCGCCTCTATCATTGCACTTGCACAGGCCGTCGCCACTCAGACTATTGTACTGAGTCCAGAGGCACCGATTTCCCAAACTATTGCGAAATTACAAGATTTGCCTGGAATCGGCGAGTGGACGGCACAGTACATCGCCATGCGAGCCCTGTCCTGGCCGGACGCTTTTCCCCACACCGATCTTGGCGTGAAACACGCGTTAGGGGAACGCAGGCCTAAGAAGATTCTCGCCCTAGCGGAGTCCTGGCGACCCTGGCGGGCCTACGCGACCATGGCCTTGTGGCATTCGCTTTCGCCCGATGCTCTCAAACGGCACAACACGTATAGGAGGGACACACATGAATCTTCTGAGTGCAGAGATCATTGAAACTCCCATTGGGAACATGCAGGCCATTGCGTCTGTACGTGGGCTCTGTGCCTTGGAGTTTGTCACGCCAGCTCGCCAACAATTGTTGAAGGCACGGCTCAACAAGTGGTTTGCGACGGAAAGGCTCGAATGGCGGAGCCATTCCGTTATCAACGATGCCAAACGGTGGTTGCAATCCTATTTCAACGGCCAGTTCAACGAACTGTTTGAATTGGCTGTGGATCTGAGGGGAACGCCGTTTGAACTACGGGTGTGGAAGGCGTTGCGCCACATAACAATCGGACGAACGATCTCCTATTCCGAACTCGCAACGCTTGTTGGAAACCCCAAGGGGTCCAGAGCCGTTGGAGGTGCCTCGCGAAGAAATCCCATGTCCATCATTATTCCCTGCCATAGGGTGATAGGTGTCGGTGGCCATTTAACTGGATACGGTGGGGGCGTTGGGCAGAAGCAGTATTTAATCGAGCATGAGATACCAGAAACGCAAACAGTACGTCTTCGCCGCGAAGGAATAGGTGTCGTTGCATAAGAGACCTTTCCTCAGAGGCAACCGTGCTGAGAAGCTATTCGTATCGGGTGATCTGGATGACCATCAGTCGTGGTCGAACACCTGAATAGCGACACGCTCGTACCCCGCTGGTCAGGCCAGCGGGGTACCTCGTTTAATTTTCACTTTTGGGATGGTACGGGAAATACATCATCCGATTTTTGATAGATATCGATCACCAGCATCACCGCAGGAATATCGCCTTCGTTTCTCGCCCAATGCTGATCAGGGTTCACAGAGAAATGAACGTCCCCTTCCTTCATGATGATGGGGACCGTGCAATTCGATTCATAAATCGTGATGGCACCGTGCTTCATGATGACATATTCAGGCGTTTTCGCATGGGAATGGATCGGTGCCGTGGCGCCTGGTGTAAACACTATCTGCCACGCACGAAAATTCCATCCTTCAGCACCGATAGGCTCTTTCCCAAGGTCAATTTCATGATACGTATGCCTGGTGACTTCCTTGACTAATTGCTTTGCGGGGGGGACCGGATTGGGACCGGCTTTTCCCACAGGACATTCGATCGCCAAGGCATAGCCAGCATTCAAGACCATGGCTCCAGCTAATACCACTCTCGTAAGCATCATCATACCTCCCCTACATGATCAACATGAAGACCGTTATTTGTTGGTTCCTGCCACCACCGGCGCCACGTAGGGGAATGTTTTTGGATGCCGATCGAAGGTATTGGCATAATCAGTGACGGCACGGCCAACAAAGAGGCTTAGGGCCACATCCATCGCATCATCTGACGGCCTTCTGCCATTGAGGGAGTCGATGGTGTAAGCCGCCTTGGTGCCCACCTTGTATGTCAACATATCGGGTAGTAACCGATTGGCAATGGCGTCCGCATACGCAACGGGATTCTTCATGTGCCCATCAAGAACCACGGCTTTGAGCACATTGTTGGCGACGGCATATTTTCTGGTGGCATCCCGATCAGGACGATGACCGACATGCTCGCTGACTTCCATCGGATTATTGTGCATAAACAAATGTGTCATCAGTGGATTGGCCAACCGGTTCACTTGCTCCCACTTATCGATGTTATACATGGCGCTACTTGCAAAGACCGCGATCTCGGATGGCAGTAACTCATTCGGAACTTCCATGACCAGTGCACTGGTATAGAACGCCGTGAACAAGTCACTCGCATTTTCAAACGCTCGCAGATCGAGCACGCTCTCATCAAACTCTTTATTAAATTTGATGATTCCGTCTGAATTGCCGACAAAGGGGTCTCTGGCCACACCTGACCACACCCGTATGCCATTCCCCAACACTTTCTCAGCCCCGATGGGCACTCTCCCGACTTCATTCCCCAGTGTTCCGACCGCCGGGTTTGCCCGATCCACAACACCGATGGCGAGCTCACTCCCCTCGACATGCGCGGTAATCGTCAGACCTTTGCCAGTCATATTTCGGTTGGATGCAATATGAAAACTATAGACCCCGTTCTCGCCAAGCACCGGTTTACCGTCCCCTTTGGTAGTGGGGTTGACGTCCATCAAGAACACGGTACGGCCTGGCTTTTCCGCATCAAACACGTATAAATCAGTCAGGTCATAGGCGGGAAATTGTTTAGCTAAGAGGCTTTCAAAATGATGGCTCGCTCGTGCTGAGCTAAACAACACGCCACCAGCCAATACCGTGGCGATGGCCAGATGCAGCTTGCGGGAAAACCTTCTCCTCATTATAGCCCCCCTTCTATTGATATCCCTCTTGGTAGCCTTAACGGCGTTGATAAATACTACTATTCCCACACGAACTCAGTTTCGTGATCCGGGGGAAATGGTTTCATCTCAATAAAGCTATCGCCTGGATCTGCTAGTTTTGATCGGTCTTCCTACCTGGCGAAATGTGAGCATTAATTGCTTTCCACTTACTATCCGTTCTTACATACGTATCGGTATATCTGATCACACCTACCGAGCTTCCCCGATCTATAAGTTCAACGAGAGCATGCACCATCCCAAAATCTCCAAATACACGGACTTCCATTTCCAGGATATTGATATATGCGTTTTTTGAGTAACGTTGACTATGTACCGTCTTAACCTTATTGATGAACCCTTTCCTGTCCAGGATATTACCTTCCGCATCGATTTCCCTAAAATCCTCAGCAAGTATCTCTTCAAAAATTTTGTGATCACCAACAAAACCCTTGTGATAAAGATCACTCATTGCTTTTAATGCATCTTCATTACTCATGGCTAATTGCCTCACATTCTTTAAGGACCAATGAAACTGTCACCCTGCCCAGGCTTGGGTCTGGTGTTGCTCCCTGGGAAGCCCCACATTAACAATCCCTTCTAGCGAGCAACATTTTTCGCATAGAAGCCCTTCATCTCCGCAGCGATATAATTCCCACAATCTTCGATTGCAAAATGGCCGCTTTTCAGCCAATGAAAATCCGCTTTAGGGAGTAGCGTAAGGTAAAGCTCACCGCCTTTGGGGGTAAAAAATATATCGCCGTCGCCCCAGAAAATCTGTGTTTTCGGTTGCATACCTTTCAGCATCTTCTGAATTGATTCGTATGATTCCACGTTCTTGCGATAATCGTAGAAAAAATCCAGTTGGATTCGCTCTGCATGCTTATGTTGGAGATGGAAGATATCGTTCTGCCAGGCATCAGGGGAAACTCGAGCAGGGTCAGGATGACCATGCTGATACAGAGTCTTCACTGTATCCGGGAGAAGAAAGGCACGTAAGGGGGCCTCAGTCTCCGGTGTCTTGTTTACCCAGTATGCCCCGCGCAGACCGTTCCAGGCTTCGGTAAAACCTTCTTCGAACGCGTTAGTATTCTGAAGGATCAACCATTCCAACCATTCCGGATGCTTCTCGATAATACGGAAACCAACTGGCCCACCATAATCCTGCAGATACATTCCTGCGCGTGTGAAGTTCACCTTTTCCTGAAACTGCATCATCATTGCGGCGGTATTATCGAAGGAATACGCGTGCTCGGCGGGGTCGGGTTTGTCCGAGTTGCCAAAGCCAAGAAAGTCAGGGGCAATCACATGAAACGTATCCGCGAGAGTTGCCATGATATTGCGATAATAGGCCGATGAACCGGGAAACCCATGATAGAAGATTATTTTGGGGCTGTTGTTGTTACCCGCTTCTCTGTAGAAAATATTGAATCCATTAATCTGTACAGAATTTGATCTCACAACAGTATCGTCGACAGTCGGATTGTAGGTCTTCATCACTAGACGTGCCTCCCTGTAATTAGTTTGCCAACTCTTTATCATCAAGTAGATCCACGATATACACAATCACTGGGTTGCCTGTCGGGTTCACTCCCCAATGCTCGTTATGAGCGCCCGCGTGATAGACCTGTCCTTCCTGAAGTACAATTGGAACTTTGCAATGAGTGTCTTCCAGAACTATGGTGCCGTGTTTGACCATGACAAACTCGGGCTGCCGAGCGTGTGAATGCACGGGACCAGCTGAATGTGCTCCAAACAGAATAGAACGCGCCCGGAAGTTCCATCCTTTCGCATTCATTGCATGTTCACCAAGGGCGATTGCGAAATGTGTCTGACTTTCAATCTGGCCAATCGGTTTCGTGACTGGTTTACGTGGGTTTGGCCCTACCTGATCAGTAGGACAGCCGAAAATCTCTGCAACAGCAGGTGTTGCTGTCATTGTCCCAAAAGCCAGCACGAGTAATAGCAGTATGTACAATTTGGGCACGGTCATTTCTCTCTCCTTTTGGAATTACTGCATGTCTGTGTTGCGTTTTCCTCTCTCCTCGTTATGGCCGTGGGGCCTTTCCAACTGGGCTTTGTACAAATGCGGGAGGAAAACCACTTACTCCAAAACGGGTTCTGTATGTGTTACATGCAGATACCTCCTCAACCTGGTTAAGAGCTGAAAATGTCGGTTGATTAAGGGGGAGTATCAATATCTATGTCGGGGGACTGGAAGATAAATCGCCTCCAGTCCCCGTGTTCATACGCATCCCTTGGACGCCTTAAAAACATCACTAGTGGCCTGTAACAGACGATTGTAGACCGTCCTAGTCGCCTCTGGCACGATAGCCGACATGTGAAGGACAGGCATCTAGCCAACAAGCGGAGTACATAATCAGTTGTTACAGTCCACTAGACGTTTGTCTACCTTGCTCCCCGACGTTCCAACCGTCGGGCCTGTCTAATCCACTGTTGTAGGTGGTGGCCCTACCTCTCTATTCGACAGTCACGATAATCGATCGGTCTTATCGGCGTGGTCCAATCTATGTCTATAAACCCATGAGATCTGTACACTTGATTTCAAGAATGCGCCTTCTTGGTTTCATTCAGACGTGTAATAATTTGAGCAGTTGTAACCAGCTCATTAGCAATATACTCGTAGTTCACGAGAGCCGCCTTCTTAGCTAACGGGCCTGAGCCCGCAGTACAGTCCGCAACCAGGATAACCTTAAATCCATTTTCAACGGCGTCCCGTGCATGTGACTCGACGCAGAGATTGCAGGCCATGCCGCACATGATAAGCGTCTCAATGTTATGCTCACGGAGTTGAATCGACGCATCGCCGGTCCAGAAATTACTCAACCCCTTATGTGGATTCATCACAATGGTATTGTCGTCAGGTTCCAATTCGGGATGAAATTGATGTCCCCATGTTCCCTGTTTGAACATGTTATTCGAAAACATGAGTTGGTCAATGGCGTTAAATTTACTTCGATCCCAGTATTTATAGTCCTTCTCGCTATACATGTGCGGCGAGTAAAACACACGGATGCCCACGTCTTTGGCCGTCTTTACCAGCAATTTTTCGTGTTCCACCACTTTTGAGGCTACGACTTCTTCGCCAACCAATGGCCATCCGCCACCACCGGGAGAAAGAAAGTCATTCTGCGGATCGGTGATAAAGAGGGCGGTATGCTTGAGGTCGAGGTGTTGTTTCCGTACCGGCATAAAAGCCTGCTGATAGACATATCCCTCTGGTGTAATTCCAGACGGTGTAACGAGTAGACTCGCAGAATCTTTTGTAGCCGCTACAGCTGTGTTATCACCTGCCATAACCGAATGTGCGGCCAGTGCCGATGCAGCAACACCGGTCCATGCCAGAAACGTACGACGGGAAACATCATTCGAAGACATGCTCTTTTCCTTTCTGTTGAATTCGTCAGACCGACAGTTATTTGTCCTCTTTCGCTAGAGGAACACCCACATGCCTATGTTGATCTAATCTCCAGGTAAAGAGTGCTTAGCTCAACCTTACGCGTTGGTCCAGGACACACTCCTTACAAAGTCTGTGTGCACAATTACAATGATTCCTATTTCCAACAGGGCTCATTACAGCAATGTGCAATGTAATCCATAAATGTTCCCTAATCTGTCATGTGCATGACAAATTGATACAGATATGTTTTCCATTTTGTCATTTAGGGAAGGTCTGCTTTATTCCCCGTTGATGATGTGCCATGAGGAAGGCCTCACTAGACGGGAGGCTCGTCCCATGCCGCAGCACACATTTGCCGAGATCATGTTGAGCGCTCTTGTAAGACCACCCGATGTGAGCCGTTCCTCGTCGAAATAAACCGGGTGGTGCCGTGGACGGAGTGAGTCGCCACGATTGAGCCGGTCGATCCTAAAGGCGAAGGCCCTGTGCGTCCGCCGATCGGGATCAAACGCATGCTGCGGCGGCATGGTCTCCAACAGGGGTTCACCCTGTCGAATCCGGCGGTCGAAGAGGCACTGCACAACTCGCGTGCCATGCGGCAGTTTAAGGGCATTGATCTGGGCCGCGAGCCTGTGCCTGACGAGACGACGATCTGCAAGTTCTGGCATCTGCTGGAAGCGCACCAGATCGGCGAACAACTCTTTGCCCGGATTTGGGGAGTATCTGACGATGCAGGGGCTGCAAGTCAGCCGAGGCACCATTGTCGATACCACGATCATCAGCCCGCCCAGTTCGACGAAGAATCGCACAGAGGAGGGGGATCCCGAGATGTATCAGACGAAGAAGGGCAACCAGTGGTATTTCGGCATGAAGGCCCATATCGGCGTGGACAGCCAGACCACGCTGATTTATTCGGTGGCGGCCACGGCGGCCAATGTGCATGACAGCCAGGTGTGACCGGAGTTGCTGCATGGCCAGAGGACACGGGTGTGGGGCAATGCCGCCTACAGTGGACAACGCCACGTCATTCGTTAACACGCGCCCCAGGCCCAGAGCTCCGTGCAGACGAAAGCCCATCGCCATCGGCCGCTGAGTGAGGAGGAGCGAGCTCGGAACCGTACGAAATCGTAAGTCCGGGCGAAAGTGGAGCATGGGTTCTTGGTGATCAAACGGATCTTCAGATGGGCCAAGGTCGGCTATCGGGGATTGGCGAAGAACACCCGCTGGCTTCAAATCAGCTGTGGCCTGGCAAATCTGTATGTGGTGCGGCGGCGCCTATTGGAAGGAATCTAGCCAAAGGGTGTGCGAGCAGGGTTCCGGGCGCCCGACAGCGAGCGGCACCCGTAGCTGGAGTTCCTGCCCCAGCGAATTTCAAGCTAAGTACCCGTACTGATCCAGTCGGGAATAGAGTTCGTCACGCAAATGTGAATGAATCGGACGTTCCCTAGGAGAATCATAGGCCGAGGGGCCGTACTGACACGTAGCGCCGCAAACCGCTCAAAGGTAAATGTTCCGTCTGGCTACGGGACCATGTCCAGCAACAATCGTCCTTAGCCTCGAGAAATGGTATTGAGCTCTACCGCACCGCAGACAAGACATGAGGCGATGTAACAAACTTATTTCGTTCTGGTGTACATGGGTGGGTACTGTGCCGGAGACGAACACAATCTGGCATCTAGTCCGATGGCAACACCGGCGGCGATCTCTCCCAACGCATCAAGCGCCCGAAGACAGATGTAGGCCCGTGAGTAGGCAATAACGTTCTGAGCACGGAAGGTATTTAGAATAGGCGTCACATTTGATCGGGCCGCCAGGACGAGTTCGGAGAGCTCTTGATGCGTCAGCCGGATATCAAGAACGTACCCGGGATGGTGGGGGCACGACTTCCCTCCAAAACACATCAGATCCAACAGGACCGTGGCAATCCGCCTCTCTAGGGGCATGATAAACTGCCACTGCAGTCGACGATCAAGAAACCGAAATTGAAGGCCATAAATTTCCAGGAGTGTCTGCCGTACAGCCTCATCCTGGCGCACAACTGTCTCTAAGGCAGGGCGCTTCAGCTCGATCACGTGGGCTTCTCCGCTCGCGACAGCCACTCCGCTCTGCTCAAACGTGGCAGGACAGAACGGAAGATCTCCAAAGATCGATGCTTTCCCTAGCAGCGCGCGCGTGGCCACCCGTCCATCCGCTTGGGTAGTTCCTAAACGCACGTATCCGTGCTCGACAATATACACTCTCCCCGGTTGGAATGTCCCATAGATCAGCACCTTGTCCTTTAGTACATGCCTCCGAGCAGTTCGGAGACCAGTCGCAATCGTTAGAAAATCTGTGGCGAGTGATGTCGGGACCTTCATGTAAGGCGTATTCGGTTTGGCCGTACGATTTGTCTGTGATTTTATTTTTATTTTGTCATGTACATGACAGTATCCCGCCCTACAAACGTGTCATGTAAGTGCACGTCATTTTGACGCTCTAATTTTATAGGAGGTTTGCATGTATAAAACAAGTGGTGGGCACACAGCCCGAATCGTTCTGGCGGCAACCGTCGCCCTTGGAGCAATCGCGTGCTCAATTGTCGGCAGCTCCAACTCCGCAACAGCTGGCTCTCCTCCCGCAGGCGCTCCTCCGTCCACAATCGTCGGTGCGATTGAGTACACCCCTGAAGGCAAAATGAAAAGACCGCCATTTTCCGCCTTTCGGCATTGGGTGTACATTGGAACGCCTCTCACTCCGAACGATATGAATGATGGCAAAGCCAATTTCCCTGAGTTTCATAACGTCTACATGGATCCAGAGAGCTTTGCGTACTACGAAAAGAACGGGAAGTATCGAGACGGCACAGCGATCGTGAAGGAATTGGTCAGTGTCGGGGCAAAAGAAGCGGCCAGCGGTTCAGGGTATTTCCAAGGTGAGTTTATCGGGCTTGAAGTTTCCGTTAAGGATTCCAAGCTGTTCCCGAAGGATCCCGGCAGCTGGGGTTTCTTCAGCTTTGGCCATTCGTACCCGCTCAAAGACGTGTCAAAGCCGAACAAGATCGATGAGTGCAACAAGTGCCATGAGACGAACGCCGTGGACTTTGTGTTCTCGCAGTATTATCCAGTACTGCGCGCGGCTAATCCTATGAGCATGAAAAAGTAACTGCCCGTTTGACTCGGTAGCCGATGACCACGCGTCATTGGCTACCGAGGCCGACCAATTTTTACTTAAAGCGCACGTATGAGGTCGTCATCCAAACTGGTGTCATGGTGTCTATGTCTTATGTTTGCCCTTGGTGTGAGTGGATGTCTTTCTCCTCTCGCAACCCATCGCGCCGTGTTGGAGTACGACCGGACCGTCAGTTACGTCGAAGCAGACCTCCTACTGCTCAACATCGCACGCGCGCGATACCATAGACCTGCGCATTTCACGGCGGTGTCAAGCGTCGCCGCGACGTTCGATTTTCGAACGGATGCGGGAATTCGTGGAGGGATTGGGCATGCTGTCGACCCGTCAGAATACCCGCTTGGTCTTGAGTATGGGATGAGTGTTGCGGAGAATCCGACGATTACCATCATCCCCATCACTGGCGAGGAGTTTACGAAACGAATTCTTCACCCTCTCAGTGAAACCACCTTGAGAGCCTTGATGTACCAAGGCTATGAACTCAACATGTTGTTGCGTCTGATGGCGAGAGGACTCTCGCTCGAAGACCGTGGTGATGGTCAACAGTTATTGATTAATCGCCCTTCTGAGGGAGCTGGTTTCATTGAATTTCGTCGCCGTGCACTGCATTTAGCTGGTCTGGAGAAAGAACGGCACCTCTACGTTGAACCGTTGTTGTTCAATGATACCCAGACGTTACTGGTTCGCCCCCCCGACCCACGTGAAATCGTCGACGCCACGGAGAAAGGGTATCGCTGGGAGGTCAATGTCGAAAACGGTACTCATACCGTATGGCGCCCGACAATCGGACGGCTCTTGATCTCTAACTATGACTCGAAACGCCTGTCGAACGAGGAACGGAGGCAATTACATTTGGAGGCGCTCCAGTATCCTGAAAACCAGGTATTGGTCGATATTCGACCCGGTTTTCCTGGTGGTGATTATCCGCTTCATGGCACGTTACTTCTGAGAAGCATCAATGCCATTGTTGGATTTATCGGCCGGAACTTCGAGGAAGACCGCGAATTTGCCGTTACGCCTGATCCAAGAACCAGTACGCCCGTGCGTAATCCCATACACACACTGGAAATTGTCGAATCGGCTCGTAAGCCTGACGAAATCGAATTCGCCGTCTCCTTTGAAGGGAAATATTATTCAGTAAAAAGGTACTCGGTCGAACAGAGGACGGAGTCCAATTGGAATCAAGAAGCCTTCGCCGTGCTATCCCATCTCTTTCAGATGGCGGTCACGGATTTGGGCAAAGTCCCAACTCCAGCGATTACCATTCAGAAATGACGGGGGGATATGTCTACCGCTCTCTCGAGTCTCAAAATATCTTGGGTCTAGATGAGCAATGATTCAGAACGCGTTCTCGACGCTCATGGACATCCGACGACTCGCACCAAACCCTTCATGGCGCCCCCTGTTCCTCGTGCTTGCACTCACAAGGGCTTTCATTACTTGTGGGTTGTTCCTGCTCAGCACGGACGTGATGGCGTTCGATCCTCTTCGCGCAACAGACAAAGAAATTCCCCATCTCCTCGGATTAGGCGATCCGAATGACTTTCTCTTAATTGAGAGTCGTCCCATCCAACGGTCCGTTGAGCTCGGCCGGTTTCTGTTTTTCGACAAGCGGCTCTCGGGAGATGGCACGATCGCTTGTAGTTCATGCCACCTGCCGTCCCGGGCGTTTACCGATGGGAACACGGTTCCAACCGGCATCAAAGGCCAGCGTGGCCATCGGAACGCCCCCACCATTGTGAATCGCCTGTACGGTCGATCATTCTTTTGGGATGGACGAGCGCACACGCTTCCAGAACAGACACTTGAACCGTTTCTCAGTCCGGCTGAACACGGGCTCTCTCAGCGCGACCTCCTCTCCATGATCAGGTCAATTCCAGGTTACCGCCGCCTGTTTCGCGAGGCATTCGGTACGGATGTGACCGAGGATGGCATTGCGACCGCCCTGACCCATTTCCAATGGACCATCCTCTCCGG